>Ga0209584_10000524_pt1 | contig 11992 bp, 9 predicted proteins | sample NGEPerD_FD_184507 | JGI IMG/M metagenome (GOLD analysis project Ga0209584, IMG submission 184507) | Arctic peat soil microbial communities from the Barrow Environmental Observatory site, Barrow, Alaska, USA - NGEE PermafrostAB12-D... | ecosystem: Environmental > Terrestrial > Soil > Wetlands >...
CGAGCTGCTGTCCGCGGCTCGCAGCGTGACCTGACGCCCCAACCACGTGGAGAGCGCGTCGTCGTCGACGGCGACGGAGCCGTCCGGCAGGGTGATCTCCACGCTGTCGTCGGTGCGGACCCTGGCCGAGGCGAAGAGCAGCTGCGGCACTCGGCGGGCGGTGAGGCCGAACCCGGTCGCCACGTCGAACAGGGCGTACTGGCGGTCGCCGGCGAAGCCCAGGCGGGTCACCTCCGCCGTCCCGATCGACTCCCCCTGCAGTGACTTCACCGGATAGCGCCACAGCGCGATCACCCGCATCGGACCGTCGGGCGCGTTCACGGGGCAGCGGGGGCGCTGCGCACCCAGGCCGCACTGTCCGTGGGCAACCGGCCCTCCTCGAGGCCTTCGCTGGTCAGCAGCACCTCACCCGACGGCAGCCGCAGAGCCGCCGCGCCGAAGTTCAGCGCGCAGACGACGTCACCACGGCGCCAGATCAACGCGTCGGGGGGCCCCTCCAGCCAGCGGAAGTCGCTGCCGCCGAGCTCGCGGCGGGCCCGCAGCGCACGTCGGTAGAGGCCCAGCATGGAATCCCCGTCGCGGTCCTGCGCCTGGGCCGTCAGCGTCCCCCAGTCCGTCGGCTGGGGCAGCCAGGTCCGGACACTGGTAGGGGAGAAGCCGTACGGCGGCTCGCCGCCAGACCAGGGCAGCGGCACCCGGCACCCGTCCCGACCGCGCTCGGTGTGCCCCGATCGTTCCCAGACCGGGTCCTGCAGGGCATCGTCGGGGAGGTCCACCTCGGGCAGGGCAAGTTCTTCGCCCTGGTAGAGGTACACCGGGCCGGGCAGACCGAGCAGCAGCAGAGCCGCCGCCCGGGCTCGTCGCCGGCCGAGATCGCCGCCGCCGTATCGGCTCAGGTGCCGGACAGCGTCGTGACTGGACAGGACCCAGGTGGTAGGGGCGCCGACCGCCGCGCAGGCAGCCAGCGTCTGGCTGATGACGGCCCGCATCTCCGCCGCCGCCCACTCCGCGCGCAAGAGGCGGAAGTTGAACGCGAGGTGCAACTCGTCGGGCCGGATGTAGGCCGCCAGCTCACCGGGGTCGCGGACCCACACCTCACCCACCGCCATCCGATGCCCGGGGTAGGAGTCCAGCACCTGCCGCCAGGATCGGTAAACGTCGTGCACCTCCGGCCGATTCCACAGCACGCCGTCCTCCGGGCCGTGGCCGCGCCTGTCCGCTGTGTAGGGGGTGGGTAGATCGCCCAGCTCGGGGTCCTTGAACAGGCCCATCGCCACGTCTATCCGGAATCCGTCGACGCCGCGGTCCAGCCAGAACCGCAAGGTGTCCTCGGCGTCTTCAGCCACTTCGGGGTTGCGCCAGTTCAGGTCCGGTTGTTCAGGGGCGAACAGGTGCAGATACCACTGCCCGTCCGGTACCCGCTGCCAGGCCGGCCCGCCGAAGACCGAGGGCCAGTTGTTCGGCGGTTCGGCACCCCCCGGCCCGCTACCGTCCCGGAACACGTACCGTGCCCGCTCGGGTGAGCCGGGCGCGGCGGCCAGCGCGGCCCGAAACCATCGACGCTGGTCGCTGGAGTGGTTGGGCACCACGTCGATCGTCATGCGCATCCCGAGCCGGTGTGCGTCGGCCAGCAGTCGGTCGAACTCCGCGAGATCGCCGAAGACCGGCTCGACATCTCGCGGGTCGGCGACGTCATAGCCGTGGTCCACCATCGGCGAGGGATAGAACGGCGACAGCCACAGCGCGTCCACGCCGAGATCGCGCAGATACGGCAGCCGCGCGCGGACGCCGGCGAGGTCGCCGACCCCGTCGCCGTTTCCGTCGGCGAAGCTGCGGAGGTAGATCTCGTAGAAGACCGCATCGCGCCACCAGGCCGGCTGCTCGGCGGGCGCGGGGGGCGACCCTGGGGTCGACACGGTGGTGGCGGATTCCGCGGAGGAGGACGGCACCCCTGCCACCCTACGGACGAGGCAGGGATCGCGGATAGCCATCCGTCCGCGCCGCTGTGGCACGGACGGCCAGCAGCCACTGTCGCCGGCGGTCCAGAACTCGCGACGGTGTGTGACGCCTAGGCTGAGCCCCGGTCGTGGTTGTGCGGATTCGGCGGCGCTGGGTTGGCGGCCGCGGCCTGGTGCGTTGCGTACGGGCTGGAGCTCGCCATGACAGGTCGCGCCAGCCGGGAAATGTGGGGAGATCTGCAGTACGTCAGGGCCACCCTGCTCCCTGCCGCGTGGCTGACTCTCGTCCTGACCTACGCTGGTCGGCGGCGCCACCCGCGCCGACGGCTGCTCCTCCTGCTCGCCGTCGAGGTCATTGTCCTGGACGCCTACGGGCATCGGCTCGCCAATGTCCACCCTGCTGCAAGAGCACGTCAGCGTGCTCGACGCGACTGTCGCCGGCGCGGAAATCCGGTTGGACCGGGGCGCACAGACATGGGAGTTCGAACCGCCCGAAAGCGCGCCGAACGCCAGCTCCGCTGGCTCGCGAACTACGAGCAGCTCACCGAACTGCCCAACCGGCGGCTGCTTGCGGAGCGACTCGAGGAGGCGATCCCGCGGGCTCGACGACTTCGGTGTCGGCCACACCTCGCTCACGCACCTGCGGCGGCTTCCGGTGGAGATGCTGAAACTCGATCGTGAGCTGACCGCCGGCGTCGGCCGCGACGCCGACGACACCGGGATCGTGTCGGCCATCACGACCCTGGCTCACATCCTGGGAATGACCGTGCTGGCCGAAGGCGTCGAGCGGCCCGAGCAGGTCATCGGCCTGCGCCAGGCCGGATGCGACGCGGCGCAAGGTTTCCTGTTCTCGCGACCGCTGCATCCCGACGTGGCCGCGGGATGGCTCCCCGACCCGGTCCGGACGGCGGTGCCCTGGCCGGCGAGGGGCTAGACGCTCACCGGGTCTGCCGCCTGCCGTCGGGCGGCGTCCCGGCTGGCCGCGGCCTGCTCGTGCCCGGCGGCGGTAGCGGCTTCCAGGTCACCGCCGTGTCGGCGCCACCACTGCTGGCCCTCGGCCGGCAGCGTCAGGATCGGGTCGTAGTACTCATACCGGCGGGACAGCGCCTCGGGGTCGGTGCTCTCGATCCCGGTGCGGTAGTTCTTCGTCCAGTAGGAGATGCCGCGCACCTGGTCGTAGGCCTCGAGCTGGTTGACCCAACGCTTGCCCACATAGGGCACGTCGCAGACCATCCGCGGGGTGGCGAACCCGGGCAGGTATCCCATGATGGCGTGCTGCAACTGTTGGGCCTGCGCGACCGAGAGCCGCCAGTGCTCGCTGTTGGGGATCATGTCGCACATGTAGAAGTAGTACGGCATGATCGCGGCCTCGTCGAGCAGGGCGAAGCAGAGATCGAGCAGGGTTGTGCTGGAGTCGTTGACCCCCCGCAACAGCACCCCCTGGTTGCGTACGTCGCGGATGCCGGTGTCGAGCATGGTCTTCGTCGCCTTCGCCACCAGCGGCGTCACCGAGTTGGCATGGTTGACGTGGGTGTGGATCGCGATGTGCACGCCGCGGGCGTTCGCCACGCCGGCGAGACGGGTCATCCCGTCCACCACGTCGTCCTGCAGCCAGTGCTGGGGGAGTCCCATCAGTGCCTTGGAGGCCAGCCGGATGTCACGGATGTTCTCGATCTCCAGCAAGCGAGCGATGAAGGACTCCAGGTTCCGCCACGGCATGTTCGCCACGTCACCGCCGGAGACCACGACGTCGCGCACGCCGGGATTGGCCCGCAGGTAGTCGATCATCGCGTCAAGCCGATTGACCGGCTTCAGCGAGAACTTGAGCTTGTCGATCACCGGCGTGGAATTGCCGACGAGATCCATCCGGGTGCAGTGCCCGCAGTACTGCGGGCAGGTCGGCAGCAGCTCCGCCAGGACCTTCGTCGGGTAGCGGTGGGTGAGCCCCTCGACTTTCCACATCTCTTGCTCGTGCAGCGAGTCGCGGCTCGCGTTGGGATGTGAGGACCACTCCGTCGCCCGGTCGGAGAACACCGGCAGCATGTAGCGCCGGACGGGATCGGCATACATCGACGGGCCGTCGGGCACCCGGTCGGGCACCATCGTGTTGAGCATCTGGGGTGGCAGCAGCATGGACATGGTGGCCCGCTCCTGCTGATCCCGCTCGACGTCAGTGTAGAACTCCGCAGGCAGCAGATCGCCGTATACCGCGCGTAACTGCCGCACGTTCTTCACACAGTGCACCCGTTGCCACTGGGCGGACTCCCACTCGACGACCGTGACGTCGCGCCATCCCGGCAGGCGCGTCCAGTCCGGCTCGACGAGGGGTCGCCGGGTGTACCGATACGGCTGCTCGCTGCCAGGGTCGGTGCTGAGATCGGTGCTGAGGGCAAGGCCGTGCAAAATAGCTCCCACCCCGCTAGGATACGGAAGACCTGTGGTGTACACAATGATTCGCCTAATATTTTCCCGTCACGGCGCGGTTGCGCCGCGGAGGTGTTCGGCACGATGGAGCACGTCGAGAGCGCGACATCGTCTTCCCCGGTGGGCCTGCACCGGGTACTCGCGCCGAAGGGGGTGCTGCCCCAGGCAGCCGAGCGACTCAACGCCGGCGCGGCGCTCTGGCCCGACGAGGTGCGCATCGAGGTCGAGCGGCTCAACCTCGACGCAGCCTCCTACCGACAGTTGGCCAGCAAGCACGGCGGTGACGGCGCGGCGATCCGGGCCGAGGTTCTGGAGATCATCGGGAGGCGGGGGAAGATGCACAACCCGGTGACCGGCTCCGGGGGCATGCTGGTCGGGCGGGTAGCCGAGGTGGGCCCGGACTCGCCACTCGGGCTGACGGTCGGTGACCCGGTGGCCACACTGGTCTCCTTGACGCTCACGCCGCTGCACATCACCGATGACCTCACCCACTGGGACGGTCGCTCCGAGCAGGTGCCGACCGCCGGTCACGCCATTCTGTTCGGCCGGTCCATCGCGGCCGTCCTGCCCGCCGACCTGCCGGCGCCGCTGGCGCTCGCCGTCCTCGACGTCTGCGGCGCGCCTGCGCTGACCGCACGGGTGGTCCGGCGCTACGTCTCCCCGCGGGTCGCGGTGATCGGCGGTGCGGGCAAGTCGGGTTCGCTGTCCCTGCTCGCCGCCCGGCGGGCCGGGGCGGGCTGCACTGTGGCGGTAGTGCCGGTCGAGCCCGAGGCGGCCCGGCTGCTGGAAGCGGGGCTGGCTGATGAGGTAGTGCTGGCGGACGCCCGTGACCCGGTGGCCCTCGCCGCCGCCATCGGCGAGCCGGCCGACGTCACGGTCGTCTGTGTCGACGTCCCGGGGTGCGAGGGTGGCGCCATCCTCTCGACCGCGGACGCCGGCACTGTCATCTTCTTTTCTATGGCCACTTCGTTCTCCGCCGCCGCGCTCGGTGCCGAGGGACTCGCCGCCGACGTGACGATGCTGGTCGGCAACGGCTATCTGCCGGGGCATGCCGCCTACGCCCTGGACCTCGTGCGCGACGAACCGGCGGTGCGCCGGCTGTTCACCGACCGGCTGAGCGGGTGAACCGGTGATGCGTACCCTCTATCGCGGCGGTCAGGTGTACGGCCCCGTGGCAGCGACCGCTCTGCTGGTCGAGGGCGACTCCATCGGCTGGCTCGGCCAGGCCTCGGCGGCGCCGCCCGCCGAGGCCGTGGTCGACCTCGACGGCGGCTGGATCGCGCCCGCCTTCGTCGACGCGCACGTGCACGCCACGGCGTACGGCCTGGCCCTGACCGGCCTGGACCTCACCGCCGCGCCGTCGCTGGTGGAGGCGATGGCCCGCCTGGAGCTGCACGCCCGCGGCAGCGGGGACGCGACAATCCTGGCCACCGGCTGGGATGAGACCCGCTGGCCGGAGCGCCGGGCGCCCACCCGAGTCGAACTGGACCGGGCGTCCTACGGCGGCGTGGTGTACCTGGCGAGGGCCGACGTCCACAGCGCCGTGGCGTCCACCGCGTTGTTGGCGATGACGCCCGAGGCCCGCGGGTTGCCCGGCTTCCGGGCCGACGGCCTGCTCACCCTGGAGGCGCACCACGCCTGTCGGAGAGCGGCCAATGAGGCGATCACGCTCAGCCAGCGCCGGCGCGCGCAGCAGGCCACGCTCCGACATGCCGCTGCGGCCGGCGTCGGCTGCCTGCAGGAGATGGCCGGCCCGGGCATCTCCGGCGAGGCCGACCTGCTCGCCCTGCTGGAACTCGCCGGCAGCGAGCCGGCGCCGGAGGTGATCGGCTACTGGGCGGACCTCGGTGACGTCGCCACCGCCCACCGGTACGGGCTGCGCGGTGGGGCGGGGGATCTCTTCGTCGACGGCTCCATCGGCTCCCGCACGGCCGCGCTGCACCGGCCCTACGCCGACGCCACCGGCACCGGCGAGCTGCACTACGACGCGCAGGCCGTCGCTGCCCACGTGCTGGCCTGCCTTCTGGGTTCTCAACAGCCGGGATTTCACGTGATCGGTGACCGGGCCGTCGATACCGTGCTGGATGGGCTCGAGATCGCCGCCGAGCGCAGCGGTCACGCCCGGCTGCGGGCCGCCCGGCCCCGATTGGAGCACGTGGAGATGGCAGGACCGACGGCGGTAGCCAGGTTGGCGCGACTCGGCGGCACCGCCAGCGTGCAGCCGGCCTTCGATGCCCGCTGGGGTGGGGCGGGCGGCATGTACGCCCGCCGCCTGGGTACCGACCGGGCCCGTGCGATGAATCCGCTCGCCGCCTTCGCCGCTGCCGGGATCCCGCTGGCTTTCGGCTCGGACGCCCCGGTCACCCCGATCGACCCGTGGGGCGGCGTGCGGGCTGCTGTGCGGCACCGCACAGTGGGCTCGGAGCTAGCGCCGGTCGCCGCCTTCGCCGCGGCCACCCGCGGGGGGTGGCTCGCCGCCGGGCAGGACGACGGTGGTGTGCTGCGACCCGGAGCGCCGGCCACCTTCGCCGTCTGGGACATGCCTGCTCGGCTAGGCCCGGACGGCCTGCCTGACCAGCACGGGCCGGCGCCGCGGTGCCGACGCACGGTGGTACGCGGCCGGACCATCTTCGATGCCGATGGCGACACACCGGCCGAGGAAGGAGTGGGGCGGCGATGACAGCAGCCGAAGGCAAGCTCGGTCTCGATCCGGAGGTGGTGCGCACCGCTCGCCGGCTGGCCGAGCGCGCGGCCCAGCCGGTGATCGAGCTGGCCCGGACGCACAGCACGGTGTCGGTGGAGCGGGCCGTCGTACGGCTCGCCGGCATCACCGGTGCCGACGCCGAGGGCATCCCCTGGGTGAACCGACTTGTCGACAGCGTGCGCGACCAGGTGGGGCTGGAGTACGGGGTCGCCTTGCCGGTGTGGGCCGCGCTGGCCACGGGCGACTACCCCGGCCTGACCGCGCTGGCGCGGGAGGCGGCGGCCGGTGGCGTGACCTTCCGCCTCCCGACCGGTCACGCCGCCGAGCGGGCCCGCCGGGCAAGCCTGCGAGCGGTTGCCGGTGGTGTTGCCCGGGTCGATGCGAACCGCCGGCAGCGGGAGGAAATGATCGCCGGCCTAGGCGACCCGCCGAAGCCGTGGATCTATCTGATCGTGGCGACCGGCGACATCTATGAGGACATGCCGCAGGCCCAGGCCGCCGCCCGCGAGGGGGCGGACATCGTGGCGGTGATCCGGTCCACCGGTCAGTCCTTGCTGGACTATGTGCCGGAGGGCGCGACCAGGGAGGGGTACGCCGGCACGTACGCCACCCAGGAGAACTTCCGGCTGATGCGGACCGCGCTGGACGAGGTGTCCGCCGAGCTCGGCCGGTACGTGCGGCTGACGAACTATGCCTCCGGACTGTGCATGCCCGAGATCGCCACGCTGGCCGGTATGGAGCGGCTGGACATGATGCTCAACGACTCCATGTACGGGATCATCTTTCGGGACATCAATCCGCAGCGGACGTTCATCGACCAGCGGTTCAGCCGTCAGGTGCACGCCCGGGCCGGCATCGTGATCAATACCGGCGAGGACAACTACCTGACGACCGCCGACGCGGTGGACGCCGCGCACACGGTCATCGTCAGCCAGCTGCTCAACGAGCATTTCGGCCACGAGGCGGGTCTGGCCGACTGGCAACTCGGTCTCGGACACGCCTTCGAGATCAACCCGTCGCTGCCCGACCAGTTCCGCCTGGAACTGGCCCACGCCCAACTCGTTCGTGAGCTGTTCCCCGACGCGCCGCTGAAGTACATGCCGCCGACGAAGCACATGGACGGCGACGTGTTCTTCGGCTATCTGCTGGACGCCTTCTTCAACCTTGTCGGCACCATCACCGGGCAGGGGATCATCCTCGTCGGCATGATGACAGAGGGCATCGTGACGCCGTTCCTCTCCGACCGCGACCTGGCACTCAAGAACGTGCGCTACGTCCGTGACGCGTGTGGCTCGCTGGCCGAGGATTTCCACCCGCCCCGCGACGGCGTCATCGCCACCCGGGCCCGACAGGTGCTCTCGGAGTCGATCGACCTCCTGGGGCGGATCTGTGACGACGGTCTGCTGGACGCCATCGCGGCTGGCACCTTCGGCATCACGAAGCGGCCGGCGACCGGCGGGAAGGGGTTGGACGGTGTGGTCGCGCAGGCCGCGGGCTACTACAACCCGGCTACCGAGATCCTGGAAGGACGCGCCCATGACGAGGTGCAGGACGAGTTGTCATGACCAGTGAGGCCCTCTCGGCGCTGCATCCGGCACCGGGGGACGCGGCTGCAGTCGCTCGCCACCCCCGCCACGTCCGGGCGTACGGGGACACGACCGGGGACGGCATGGTCCAGCTGTCCTTCACCCTGCCGATCCCGCACGATGCCAGGGCCGAAGGCGCTGCCCAGATGTTCGCCAGAAAGATGGGCATCGACCCGGCGATGGTGGTGCACGCGAAGGCGATGGGTCCGGACTTCACCTTCTTCGTGGTCTACGGCCGCTCCTCGGTCATCCTCGATCTGGCCGAGGTTCCGGTCGTGGAACGGGAGTTTCCGATCCTCCCTGCCAACGAGATCAACCTCACCATCAGGTCGATCCTCAACCGCAGGTTGACCGTTATCGGCGCATGCGTCGGCACGGACGCGCACACCGTCGGCATCGACGCCATCCTCAACGTCAAGGGTTTCGCCGGCGAGAAGGGTTTGGAGTACTACAGGGAGATAAAGGTGGTGAATCTTGGCGCGCAGGTGCTCGTCCCCGATCTCGTTGCTCGGGCCCGGGCGGAGAACGCGGACGCGGTCCTGGTCAGCCAGGTGGTGACCCAGAAGGACGCGCATCTGACCAACACGCGGGAGCTGTCGGCGGCACTGACCGCGGCCTTCCCGCACGGTCGCCCGCTGCTCGTGGTCGGCGGGCCACGTTTCGACCCGGCCATGACCGCGGAGCTCGGTGTCGATCGCATCTTCAGCAAGGGCACCACTCCTGGCGAGGTCGCTTCCTACCTCGTGCACGCCCTCGCCGGCGGTGTGCAATGACCGCCACGGTCGGCACCACCGTCACCCACCGCCGCTACGTGCCGTACGCGCACGCGCACTACGCCGGCAACCTCGTCGACGGGGCGTACATGCTGGCGCTGTTCGGCGACGTGGCTACCGAACTGTGCATCCGGACCGACGGCGACGAGGGGTTGTTCGCCGCTTACGACACCGTGCAGTTCCGGGCACCCGTGCAGGCCGGGGACGTGCTGGAGGTTGTCGCTGTGCTGCGCAGGGTCGGCCGGCGCTCCCGCTCTGTCGACTTCGAGGCGCGAGTGGTGTGCCGCGGGGTTTCGACCGGTCGCGGCCTGGCCCCCTCGGCCGCCGTGGTCCTCGAGCCGGCCCTGGTGGCGGTGGTGGCCTCGGGAACGGTCGTGGTGCCCGGCTGAGCTGGCTCTTTCGGGCCAGCTGCGCGCTATCCCGATGGACCGTCCCAGCTGACCTGATGGCGTCGGTCTGTGCCATTTCAACATCGAGGACAGCCCGCTGACCTGCGTGAACCCGCGTTTGCCCAGGTCACCGGCAGGTTGACAGTCCCGCCGGGGGGGTCGATAGGTTCGAGCACGTCCGCCGATGGGACACCTCACCGGAAAGGTCTGCCTCGCTCGATTACCACTGGCCAGAGAGGGCCGGGCCGACACCCGCGGCCGGCTACCCGGGTGCCAGGACCAGTGGAAGCGAACAGCGGCAGGCGCACCGGCCGGCGGGGGGTGCGGAAACCAGGAAGGGCCCGGGCATTCAGTAGACAACGACGGCCGAGCTTGGCGCCACCACAGCCGACGTCGGTTCGAAGGATGCTCGGGTCGTCTTCCAGGCGGCCGGCAATAATTCTGCCGGGATAATCTCAGGCCATGCCGGCGTCCGTTCTCACCGCGGCTCCGCCGGCCACCGGCGGGGGTCGAGTGCGGCTTTGGTCGCTCTCGACACGGTCGCGTGCTGTGCTCGCTGTCGGCTCGGGCCTGGTGTGTGCCGCGGCATTCGCGCCCCTCGGGTGGGCCCTCGCCGCGCCGGTCGCGGTGGCCGGTCTGACGCTGAGTTGCCGCATGGTGGCGCCGTCGGCCGGCGCCGGCTTCGGGCTGCTCTTCGGCGCCGCCTTCTTTCTTCCGCTGCTGCACTGGAGCGCCACCCTCGTCGGGGCGCCGCCGTGGCTGCTGCTGTCCGCGAGCCAAGCCGCCTTCTGCGCCGCGCTGGGTGCGGGTCTGGCTCTGGTGTCCCGGCTCCTGCTCTGGCCGCTGGAGATGGCCTGCCTGTGGGTAGCAGAGGAGGCCCTGCGGGACCGGATGCCCTTCGGCGGGTTTCCCTGGGGGCGGCTGGCCTTCAGCCAGCCGGGCACGCCGTACGCCCGCTTCGCCAGCCTCGGCGGGGCCCCGCTGGTCACCTTCGCCGTCGCCCTGACCGGGACGCTGCTGGCTGCGGCGGTGGTGGTGGTCGTGGCGGCGGTGATGGCCCCGGCGGCCGGGCGGAGCCGGCGCGGCTGGCTGGTCGTCGGGGCGGTGCTGCTCATCCCGGCACTCGGCATGGCGATCCCGACCCCGACGGCGGGGCAGAGCTCGGGTGGCCCGCCCGCGGCGACCGTCGCTATCGTGCAGGGCAATGTGCCCCGAAATGGACTTACCGGCGACGCCGAGGACCGGGCCGTCCTGCGGTTGCACGTGGCGGAGACTGAACGGCTGGCGCGCCAGGTGCGTGCCGGGCAGACGCCACGCCCCGATCTCGTGCTCTGGCCGGAGAACTCCTCCGACCTTGACCCTTTCCTGGACAGTCAGGCCCGCGTCTTGATCGATCAGGCGGTCCGGGCCGTCGGCGTGCCGGTGCTCGTGGGTGCGGTGCTCGACGCCGGCACCCACGTCCGTAACAGCGGCATCGTCTGGAATCCCGTGACCGGGCCGGGTGAGGTGTACGACAAGCGGCACCCGGTGCCGTTCGCCGAATACATCCCGCTCCGCGGCCTGGCCCGGGCGATCTCGACCAAGGTCGACCTGGTGCCCCGCGATTTCGTCGCCGGCAGGAAACCCGGGGTACTGCATCTGGGTCCGGCCCGAATCGGTGACCTCATCTGTTTCGAGGTCGCCGAGGACGGGCTGGTCCGGGACGCGGTCGTTCACGGTGGCCGGGTCCTGGTCGTGCAGACCAACAATGCGACCTTCGGGCACAGTCCGGAGACGGAGCAGCAGCTGGCAATGTCCCGGCTGCGGGCCGTTGAGCACGGCCGGGCCGTGCTCATCGCCGCGACCAGCGGGGTGAGCGCGATCATCGGCCCGGACGGCGTCGTCCGGCAACGTTCGCCGCTGTTCGCTCCCGCCGCGCTGGTGGCCCGGGTGCCGCTCCGTGATGGCCGGACCCTCGCGGACACGCTCGGCGCCGGCCCGGAATGGGTGCTCGGTGGGCTGGGGGTTCTCGCCGCCGGGCTGGCCGGCGGTCGGCGTCTGGCGCAGCGCCGACGACGCCAGGAGTCCCCACAGTGAGTGGCTATGCCGGCCTCGGTCGGGTGCTGGTGGTGATGCCGACCTACAACGAGCGGGACAACCTCCCGACGATCGTCGAGAG
>Ga0209584_10000525_pt1 | contig 11987 bp, 11 predicted proteins | sample NGEPerD_FD_184507 | JGI IMG/M metagenome (GOLD analysis project Ga0209584, IMG submission 184507) | Arctic peat soil microbial communities from the Barrow Environmental Observatory site, Barrow, Alaska, USA - NGEE PermafrostAB12-D... | ecosystem: Environmental > Terrestrial > Soil > Wetlands >...
TCACTCCCCTTCTCGCTCCGACACCCATCGGTGTCTCTCTCTGAGCATGCGGACAGCGCATGAAGTGGTGACCACTGCTTGCATGAAGATCCGATGAAGGCCGCTGCGGCCAGGTGCGAATGCCCCGACGCCGGCGCCCTGGGCAACCGACGGCCAGCGAGGACGATCGCCGACGCAGCGGTCAGGATGACCCTTGGCCGTGAGGCCGTCAGCCTGGCCCCGCAGCCAAAGTCAATCCGCTGATAGAACCCGCGTCGCCTGCTTCCAGGCAGGTGTCCTCAGCTGAGGGCGCTGCCTTTGAGCCATTGGTCCCAGGGGATGTTCCAGTCGCCGTAGCCGTCGTCGGGGGCGAGTTGGGTGCTGGTGCCGGTGACGGTGACGATGTCGCCGTAACTGAAGGTGTCGTAGAACCATTGCGCGGCGTCCGGTGGCATGTTGATGCACCCGTGGGAGACGTTGCGCACTCCTTGGTCGGCGACGGACCACGGCGCGGAGTGCGCGAAGATCCCGGAGTTGGACAGTCGCACCGCGAGCGGGATCGCGGAGTCGTAGCCCAGGTCGTAACTGGTCGGCAGCCCGTAGGACGCCGAGTTCATCTGCTTCACCTCGTACTTTTCCTGCGCCACGTAGATGCCGCTGGGGGTGACGAAGGAGATCTCCTTCCCGTCCACGACGATCGACTCGTCCCGTCCCATCGACACCGGGATGGTCCGCACCACCTGCCCGTCGATGGTGACCGTCATCTGATGGGTCGCATCGTCCACGCTGGCGATCTTGGAAGGGCCGATGGTCAGGTTCAGGGTGCGGTCGGTTTCCCCGTACATCCCGCCGCCCAGGTCCACCCCGTACACCTTGGCGTCGACGGTGATCTTGGTGCCGGCCTGCCAGTATTCCTTGGGCCGGTAGTGCACGGTCCGTTCGTCGGTCCAGTACCAGCCGCCCGGCTGGGCGGGCACGCTGGTGACGGTGAGCGCCCGTTCGGCGGCCGCCTTGTCCGGCGGCGCCTTCTCGAAGATCACCGAGAGGGGTTGCCCGACACCGACCTGCCCCCGGTCTGGGGGTGGTTCGAAGGACGGGAAGATCGTCGCGGCCGGGGCCACCGTGGTGAACGACGACGAGGACGAGGTGGCCAGCCCGGCGGTGTCCCGCGCCGCTGCCTCGATGCGGTAGCTGCGGTCGTACCCCAGCGGCTCCCCGGACGTCCAGCTGGTCCGGTCCGCGGACAGCACACCGGTGATTTCCTTGCCGTCGGGGTTGGTCACCGTCACCGCGTCCAGGGTTCCGTTCGTGGCTCGCACGACGACCGGCTCGATCACCGAGGCCCCGGTGGCCGCGTCCTGCGGGGTAGTGGTGATCACCGCTCGGCTGACCGGCGCCGCGCTGGAGGACGGCGCGACCGGTGACGCAGGATCGGTGGTCTGCGTCACGGTGGTGACCGGCGCAAGTGTGCCGGCGGTGCAGGCGGCCGTGAGGGTTGCCGTGAACACCGCGGTGATCAGGATCTTGGACCTTCGAAGAGCGGACATTGACGGACCTTCCGGTCGCTCAACGGGGTGTCGCAGTGGGTTTGCGCCGGTGAGGCGTTCATGGCGGCGACCAGCCTGCCGGTAGCGACGCAGCGGCCGGACTGCCGACCTGGACGAGGCCGGCGGCGTAGCGGTCGCGGCCGGTGGGGTGGCCGATCCGGGAACCGGCCGGCCACCCCTGGGCGCTGGTTTACAGGGTTTGCAACATTTGCTGCATCTCGCTGATCTCCGCGATTTGGCTGTTCTTGATCGACTGGGCCAGGGCCAAGGCGGCGGTGTTGCTGCCCTCGGCGAGTTCGGTATCAGCCATCTCCAGAGCACCTTGGTGGTGAACGATCATCTGCTGGAGGAACAGTCGGTCGAACTCGGTGCCCGACGCGGCGGTCAACTGTTGCATGTCCGCGTCGCTCATCATCCCGGGCATCGACATCGTGGTGGTGACACCACCGCTGGTCATTTCGCCTTCCTTGCCCATGCCGGACATGCCGTGGTCCATGCCGCTGGTGTCCTCGGAGCTGGATGCGTCGGTGGAGCTGGGCATGGCCGCGGCCCAGGTGATCAGCCAGCCCTGCATCTGTTCGATCTCGGGGCCCTGGGCGGCCTTGATCCGGGCGGCGAGGTCCTTGACCTGCTGGCTGGCGGCTCGGCTCGGGGCCAGGTCGGCCATCTCGATGGCGCCCTGGTGGTGAACGATCATCTGCTGCGCGAACGCCAGGTCCGCGGCGTTGTGCTGGGCGTCGGCCGCCGACGGTGCCGCGGACATCATGGCCGATCCGGCCCCGGACATCATCGCGCCGGGCGTGCTCGTCGTCGATCCGCTGGCGGCGGATGTCGTGGTCGCCGCGGCCGAGCTGCTGGCCGCGGTGCTGGTGTCGGTGGTGCCGCCGCAGGCGACCAGGGTGAGGGTCAGGGCAGCGGCGAGCGCCGCCGCCCCCGATCGGGCAAACATGTTCATGGGTAGGTGCTCCTACAGCTGGGTGAATCCGGATGGGATGAGGGCAAGCCGAACTCCCCCGCGCACCTGGCCGTTCGGGACGGCGACGCGGGGGCGGTTTGCTCCTAGACCCGGATCACACCGAGCGCCAGACGCGGCCACCTACCCGGCGGCCCGCGACGCCGGAGATCGGTCAGCGCCACCCCGGCCAGCCGGCCCATACCTGTCGCCCACGGGGCTCCGCGGTGGCGCAGCAGGGCGAGGATCAGCGCCGCCCCACCGACGACCAGGAACAGGATGCACCCGCCCATCGCCCCATGGTCCCCACCCGTACCGGGAGCGGCCCGGAGGACCACGACGCCGCCACTGCCGGCGTCCGCCGCCGGCGCAGCCCGGTGAGCGAGGTCATCTCCGGTCATTACGTCGTGGGCGGACGTAGCGATCATCGGCAACGCGCCGTGGCCGCCGCCGCTGTCCTCGGCGCTGAGCACGTGCATGCCGAACACGCCGGCCAGCACCGCCGCGAGCAGCATCCAGCGGGCAGCGTTCCACCGGCATCGTGCCCGCCGACCGGTCCGTCCCACCCGATCAGTGTTCCATCCCGTCGGCGGCGGATCCCGCACGCGGGCCGGATGCGATGCCGGGAGCACGGGCACCCCCGCGGGTTCACCTTCCGGCGCGACCGGTCACTGCAGCGAGCAGGTCGCCGGAAGCGAGCACGTCAAGTGCGTGTCCCGGCGCGCAGGCCGCCTTCGCGCCATCAGCCCCATCGGGGGTGGCGCCGTCCGGCTGCCCCCAAGTCGTACCGATTGCACCCGTGGGCATTGGCCGGTTAGCGTTAGCCGGTGAGGTGGACCTCAGCGGGCGTCGGAAGCTCGCAGGCGGGTGTCGATGATGCTGAGCATCCACCACCCGGAGGGTGCCAGATTGGGTTCGGGATCGTGATCTTCCAGTTCACAGTGACCGGTCCATGTAAACGGGGCGTCGACCAATCGCTGTTCGGTGTCGCAGGAACGGGTGGATGGCCGAGTCGACCTTGCGCCGGTGCGCCCAGGACTGCAACGACACTGTGGATCGAGACCCGGCCTGCATGCAGGGGTGTGTGGACTTCGAGCAGGCCTGTACCGCTTGCGCGGACGCCTGTCTGAGTGAGGACACGGTCGCCGAGCTGACCGGGCGTATCCGCACCGATCTGGACTGCGCGGAGGACTGCGAGGCGCGCGCCGAGATGCACGACACTGCCGATCTGGGCGGACACCTGCCCGCGCTGCGGACGCGACGCGCGGCGCCGTCGGTGGCTACACCGGTGACGATGCGGATTCCGCGGCGCGGACCGGCGCCGCCCCCGCTGTCGGGGCGGCGGGCAAGGCGAGGCGTTTGAGCAGCAACGCGTTCACCGCGACGATCAGGCTGGACCCGGACATGGTCAGCGCCGCGATCTCCGGTCGCAGCACGAGCCCGAACGCGGGTTCGAACACCCCGGCGGCGATGGGCAACGCGATCGCGTTGTAGCCGATCGCCCAGCCAAGGTTCTGCCGCATCTTGCGCAGCGTGCCCCGGCCGATCCGCAACGCCACCGGCACGTCCAGCGGATCGGAGCGCATCAGCACGATGTCCGCGGTCTCGATCGCCACATCGGTGCCCGCGCCGATCGCGATGCCCACGTCCGCCTGCGCCAGCGCGGGGGCGTCGTTCACCCCGTCACCGACCATCGCCACCCGGCGGCCGGTGTTCTGCAGCGCGGCTACCTGCGCCGCCTTGTCGCCAGGCAGCACCTCGGCGATCACCTCGTCGATGCCCAGCTGGTCGGCGATCCGCCGGGCGGTGGCCTCGTTGTCACCGGTGAGCATGACCACCCGCACCCCGGAATCGTGCAGCGCCGCCACGGCCGCGGCGGCGGTGTCCCGCGGCGCGTCGGCCATCGCGATCACCGCCGCGGCGCGGCCGTCGACCGCGACGAACACCGCGGTGCGGCCCGTCGCGGCAAGCTGGTCGCGCCGGGCCGCCAACGCGCCGAGGTCGACGTGCTCGTCGGCCATCAGTTTCCGGTTGCCGACGACGACCCGGTGCCGTTCCACCGTGGCAACGGCGCCGTGCCCGGCGACGCTCCGGAAATCGTTGGCGGACAACCCGTCCGCGCCGTGGTCCTGCGCGAATCGGACGACGGCCGCGGCCAGCGGGTGCTCCGACTCGCGCTCCACCGCCGCGGTCAACGCCATCAGTTCCTGCTCACTGAACCCGCTGCCGTCGTCGACGATCACGTCGGTGACCTCGGGTTCGCCCCTGGTCAGGGTCCCGGTCTTGTCCATCACCACGGTGTCGATCCGGGCCGCGGTCTCCAACGCGGTGGCGTTCTTGAACAGCACCCCACGTTGCGCGCCCAGCCCGGTGCCGACCATGATCGCCGTCGGCGTCGCCAGACCCAACGCGTCCGGGCAGGTGATCACCACCACGGTGATCGCGAACAGCAGCGCGGTCTGCACCCCGGCGCCGGACGCGAGCCAGACGGCGAAGGTGAGGCTGCCGCCGATCAACGCGACCAGCACCAGCCAGAACGCCGCCCGGTCGGCCAGCCGCTGCCCGGGCGCCTTGGAGTTCTGCGCCTCCTGCACCAGCGCCACAATCTGTGCCAGCGCGGTATCCGCGCCCACCCTGGTGGCCCGCACCCGCAGGGTCCCGGAGACGTTCACCGACGCCCCGATCACCTCCGACCCGGGGCTCTTGACCACCGGCAGGCTCTCGCCGGTGACCATCGACTCGTCGACCTCGGAGTCGCCGTCCTCGACCAGGCCGTCGACCGGGAGCTTCGACCCGGGACGGACCAGCAGCAGATCGCCGGCCTGGACGTCCGCAGTCCGGACCTCGACCTCCTGCCCGTCGCGGAGCACCACCGCCGTGGGTGGGGCTAGCTCGAGTAGGGAGCGGATGGCGTCGTTGGCGCCGCCGCGGGCGCGCATCTCGAACCAGTGTCCGAGCAGCACGAACGCGGTCAACACCGTGGCCGCCTCGTAGAACACGTCGCCCCCGCCGGTCAGGGTCACCCCGACGCTGTACAGCCAGCCCGCGCCGACACCGACCGCGACCAGCACCATCATGTCCAGCGTCTTCGCCTTCAGCGCCCGATAAGCGCCGTCGAAGAAGATCCACGCCGAATAGAAGATCACCGGCAGGGACAGCAGCAGCGAGAACACGTCGTCCCGCAGGCCGAACGGCGCCGGGACGGTGAACCCGAACACCTCCCGGCCGATCGGCGACCACAGCAGCACCGGCACCGACAGCACCGCGGCGACGACGAACCGGTTCCGCATATCGGCGACCATGGCGTCCATCGACATCCCGCCGTGGTGCCCGCCGTGTCCCATCACGTCCTGGGCGGTCCGCTGCCCGGCGGCGCCGTGCCCAGCTCCATGCTCGGCGGCGGGGCCCGGGTGCGCTACCTCGTGCGGCCGGGTGCCGGCCTGCGCGGGGTGGCCGTCGTGGGACTGATCGGTGGGTTCGGCCATCGGGTCGCACACGTGGTCGGGGACGGACTGCCCGGCGCAGTGGTAGCCGCAGTCCCGCACCCACCCGGCCAGTACCGTCACCGACGTCCGGTCCGGGTCGTAGCTGACGGTCGCGGTCTGCGATACCGGGTTCGCGTCCACCGCCAGCACGCCCGGGCGGCGGGACAGCACCGCCTCGGTGACGGCCTTGGAGGAGGCCCAGTGCACGCCGGAGACCTCGATCACCGCGGTCCTGCCGGCACTGCTCATGATCGTTCCCTTCGATGTGCAGAGGTGTTGACGCTGATCCCACGGGGGTGGGTGTGGTGTCGGATCCGTTTTCAGGCGGCGGTGGTGCCGGCCGGTGCCGGGGTGGCCGACCGGCCGGGCGTGGTGACCGGGCCGCGGGAGGGTTGCACCGACACGGCGCGGAAGCGGCGCAGCCGCAGGCTGTTGCTCACCACGAACACCGACGAGAACGCCATCGCCGCGCCGGCGATCAGCGGGTTCAGCAGGCCGGCCATGGCCAGCGGCAGCGCGGCCACGTTGTAGGCGAACGCCCAGAACAGGTTGCCCTTGATGGTCCGCAGGGTGCTGCGGGACAGCCGGATCGCGTCCACCGCGGCGCGCAGATCGCCTCGCACCAGGGTCAGGTCGGACGCCTCGATGGCGACGTCGGTGCCGGTGCCCATCGCGATACCCAGGTCGGCCTGGGCTAGCGCGGCGGCGTCGTTGACGCCGTCGCCGACCATCGCGACGACCCGGCCCTGGCCCTGCAGGTCGGCGACCTTGGCGACCTTGTCGGCCGGCAGCACCTCGGCAATCACATCGGCGGGGGCGATGCCGACCTCGGCGGCGATCGCCGCGGCGGCGGCCGCGTTGTCCCCGGTGAGCAGCACGGGCCGCAGGCCCAGCCCGCGGAGTTCGGAGATCGCTTGGGCGCTGGTGGGTTTCACGGTGTCGGCGACGACCAGCAGGCCGCGGACTGCGCCGTCCCAACCGACCGCGATGACCGTCCGGCCGGCCGCCTCCGCGGACCGGTGCGCCTGTTCCAGTTCGGTGTCCAGGTGCTGTGCCCACTCCTGGGCCAGCCAGGACACCCGGCCGGCGGCGACGGCGTGACCGTCGACGACGCCGTGCACACCCAGTCCCTGGGTGGAGCCGAACCCCTGGACCGCCGGCAGGTCGCCGACCCGCTCCCGGGCGCCCGCGGCGACGGCAGCGGCGATCGGGTGCTCGGAGGCGTCCTCCAGGGCACCGGCCAACCGGAGCAGGTCGGTGTCGTCGGTGGCGGACGCCGGGAGCACGTCGACCAATCGCATCTTCCCGGTGGTGACGGTGCCGGTCTTGTCCAGCACGATGGTGTCGACCTGCCGGGTGGATTCCAGCACCTGCGGGCCCTTGATCAGGATCCCGAGCTGCGCGCCGCGGCCGGTGCCGACCAGCAACGCGGTCGGTGTGGCCAGCCCCAGCGCGCAGGGGCAGGCGATGATCAACACCGCGACCGCGGCGGCGAACGCCGCCTGCGCGTCGGCGCCGGTGCCCAGCCAGTACCCGAGTGTCGCGACCGCCAGGGCGATGACGATCGGCACGAACACCGCGGACACCCGGTCGGCGAGCCGCTGCACCGGCGCCTTCCCGGACTGCGCCGCTTCCACCAGCCGCGCCATCTGGGCGAGTTGGGTGTCCGCGCCGACCCGGGTCGCGCGGACCAGCAGGCGGCCGCCGGCGTTCACCGTCGCGCCGGTGACCGGGTCGCCCGGGCCGACCTCGACGGGCACCGGTTCCCCGGTGAGCAGGCTGGCATCGACCGCGGACGATCCCTCGAGCACCTCCCCGTCGGTGGCGATCTTCTCCCCCGGCCGGACCACGAACACGTCGCCGACGGCCAGCGCATCGACCGGGATCCGCTGTTCGCGGCCTTCCCGCAGCACGGCGACGTCCTTGACGCCCATGTCCAGCATCGCCCGCAGCGCCGCCCCGGACCGCTTCTTGGCACGCGCCTCGAAGTACCGGCCAGCCAGAATGAACACGGTCAGCGCGGCGGCGACCTCCAGGTAGATCTCGTCCGCCCCGGACCCGGCGGAGGGAACCAGGGTGAACGTCATCCGCATCCCGGTCATCCCGGCGCCGCCGAAGAACAACGCGTACAGCGACCAGCCGGACGCGGCCAGCACCCCGACGCTGATCAGGGTGTCCATGGTGGCGGCGCCGTGCCGCAGATTCATCCAGGCGGCGCGGTGGAACGGCCAAGCCCCCCACACCACCACCGGCGCGGCCAGGGTCAGGCTCAGCCACTGCCAGTTGTTGAACTGCCAGGGCGCCACCATGGCCAGCACCAGCACCGGCACCGTCAGCGCCGTCGAGATCAGCAACCGTTGCCGCAGCGAGGCCACTTCCCGGTCCTGATCCGATTCGGCGGTACCGGCAGCGTCGGCCGGGGGGCGGGGTGGTTCGGGCAGTCGGGCAGTGTAGCCGGTCGCCTCGACGGTGGCGATCGCCGCTTGCACGTCGGTGCCCTCCGGCAGCACGACGTGCGCCTTCTCGATGGCGTAGTTGACGCTGGCCTGGACCCCGGGCATCCGGTTGAGCTTCTTCTCGATCCGCGCCGCGCACGACGCGCACGTCATGCCACCGATCTGCAGATCGACCGCCTGCTGCGTCATGCGACGACCCTCCCTTGTGAATGCCACGAAAACCCGGGTATCGACAGCCGGGGCGGTGCTAGGAGACCAGGGCGTAACCGGCCTCATCGACCGCGGTGCGCACGGCGGCCACCGGCAACGGCGCCTCACTGGTCACGGTCACCCGGGAATCCCCGCCCGCGTTCAGATCGACGTCGACGGCGCTGACGCCGGCGAGCCTGCCGACCTCCTCGGTGACGGCGGCCACGCAGTGCGAGCAGGTCATGCCGGAAACGGAATAGCTGGCGGTGGTGCTCATCGGTTCCTCCATGGGGTTGCGGATCAGTGAGATCAGTGAGATCGGTGACGGGACAATGCTTGTCGACGCCTGGGTGCGGGTTCGTCCGCCCGGCCGGCTGGGTGGGGTGTTCAGGCGCACACGGTGGGCTCCCTCCACGTTCAGCTATCTCTCGTCATACCCCCTGGGGGTGTATTTGTAAACCCCGGGAGGGTATAGGTCACAGGTGGGGAACGTCACCGGTCGCGCACACCCGTGTGCTCGGTCAGTGCCCGTGTCCGTCGGGTTCGGTGTCGCCGTGCCCGGTGTCGTCGGTGGCCGTCACCGCGGTGGCCGTGACGGTCGGGACGCCACCGGTCGCCGGGGCCGCTGCGGTGCCGTTGGGCTGCCCGGCGTGCACGGTGAACTCGGCGGTCCGGACCACCCCGTTGTGTTGGAAGTCCAGGTACAGCCGGTAGTCACCGGCGGTGGGCGCGGTGGCGTAGAAGGTGATGCCCGGGCCGGCCGGGGTGACCCCGTCGCCGGGCGCTCCGGCCGGGTGCACGTGCAGGTACGCCAGGTCCCCGGCGCGCAGCGCCACCAGATGCCCGTACGCGGCGAGGTAGGGCTGCAGGTCGGTCACCGGTGCGCCGTCCCTGCTGACGGTGAGCGTCAGCTCCGACGACCGGCCGGGCACGAGGTCCCCGGCCAGCGCGACGGCATACCCGTCGACGACGGCGGCGGACGTAGCCGGATCGGGCAGCGGCACCGGCTGGTACGCCCCGGGCACCGCCAGGTCCGCGCCCAGGGTGAGGCCACCGTCGTGGCCGGTCGGGGTGAAGTCAGCGAACACCCGATACTCCCCGGCCGCGGGCAGATCAACCGGGACACTCCATGTCCCGTCGTCGCCGAGCACCGGGTGGACGTGCTGGAAATGCGCCTGATCTCGGCGGACCACGATCAGGTGCAGGTCCTTGTCGTGTTCGGTGTCGTAATGGGTCACCGGTGCGCCGTCCGGACCCAGGATCTCAAACCGCAACGGCACCTGCGGCCCCGCGGGCAACGACCGCTCGGCCAGGGCGAACGTGTAGCCGTCCTGGGACACCATCAGCCCACCGGGCACCGTCGCCGCGCCGGCCATGGACGCCGCAGTCGTGGCGCCGGTGCCGGTGTGGTCCTCGCCGTGCGGGGCGGCCGCGGCAGCAGCCGGGGCAGCGGGGGTCGCGGCGGGCGCGACCGCGGCGCCGACCCCTACCGCGGCGCCGAACACGGCGAGCAGGCCGACCCCGAATCCGGCGAGCCGAAGAGCTGTGTTCATCGCTGATTCCTCCTGGGTGGCCTGGCCCCCGAGGGGCGCGGTCAGCTACCGAGACGCGGAGCGCCGGAACGCCGCAGCGCCGACGGTGAAGGTGCCCGGCCAGGCGGACGGGTGTGGGGCCGCGACGGACCGCGGCGACGAGCGGGGGTCAGGCGCGGACCAGTCGGGCGATGGCCTCCGAGGCCTCCCGGATCTTCTCGTCGGCCTCGGGTCCTCCGGCGGCGGCGGCCTGCATCACGCAGTGACTCAGGTGCTCGTCCAACAGCCCGAGCGCCACCGACTGCAGCGCCTTGGTCATCGCCGAGACCTGGGTCAGTATGTCGATGCAGTACTTCTCGTCCTCCACCATCTTCTGCAGGCCACGGGCCTGACCCTCGATGCGGCGCAAGCGTTTCAGGTAATCGTCCTTGCGGTGGATGTACCCGTAAGGGTTCGACTGCTCGTGGGTCGCGGTGGCCATGTGGCGCTCCATTCCTTTCGGGTCCCTGGTTTCGGAACCCCGACACCATACCCCTAGGCGGTATCACTCAAGCTCTGGGAGTAGAGTACCCCCCTAGGGTACCGATGAGCAAACTTCGGACCGCGCTCGTCGGCGAACACCCCAGGCAGACCATGGGATTCCGACCGTGCGGCCAAGGGAGCGTCAGCCTCGCGGGCCGATGCCTGCCGGGGTGGCGGGGCCGCGGCGGAACAGCCACGCGGCCAGCACGCCGAGGGCGAGCAGCCAGGCCAGGCCGAGCAGCAGCGACCCGGTTTCGTCGAACCGCGCGGTGAGGCCGCCGTCCAGCAGCTCCCGGTCGGCGCCGTAGCCGGGCAATACCTGCGCCCACGCAGTCGGGGCGGAGCGGAGCATCGGGCTCTGCCCGATGCCGCTGTCCAGGAACGGCACCAGGAACGCGATGAGAAATCCGCCGACCGGTCCGAAGATCGGGCCCAGGCACACCCCGAGCAGCGCGTACGTCGCGGCCAGCAGCAGGTTGCCGCCGATGTAGACACCCCATTGGCGGGCGTCGAACACGGTCGCCGTCACCGCGAGGGAGGCGCCGGTGACCACCAGCACCGCCACCGCGATCACCCCGAGCCTGGCGGCCAGCAGCACGCCGGGACCGAACCCGGCCTGCATGAGCCGCTGATCGCCGGAGCGGGCGTTCAGCACGACGAACAGCCCGGCGAGGGTGGCCAGCGACGCGACGGCACCGTCCGACCCTCGCGCAGGTCGACGATGCGGTCGAACCGGTCCTCGTCGGCCACGAAATGACTGATGATCAACACGGTCCGACCCGAGGTGCGGCGGTGCGCCACCAACTCCCAGAACCGCAGGTAGGTGTCCCAGTCGAACCCGGCGTACGGCTCGTCCAGCAACAGCACCTGCGGGTCGGCCAACAACGCCAACCCCAGATTCAACTTCGCCAGCGTGCCGCCGGAGAGCTGATCGGCGCGGGTCGCTGCGTACCGCTCGAACCCCAACGCGGCGTATAACTCCCGGCGCGACCGGTGCTCGGCGTCCGGGGTCATCCGGTAGGCCCGGCCGAACAATTCGAAGTGCTCGTCGCAGGTCAACCGCTCGTACAGCACCGGCTCCTGCGGCAATACCCCAACCGCCCCGACCGGGTCACGCTGCCGGCATCCGCGGCCAGGGCGCCGACCAGGATCTTCATCAGCGTGGACTTGCCCGACCCGTTCTCCCAGACCAGTCCCACCCCCTCACCCCGGCGCAACGTGAGATCGGCACCCCGGTGCTGCGCCGGATCGGCCATACCCCCTGCCGGTAGGACTTCTCGATCCCCGACGCCCGCAGCACCGGGGTGCCGATCTCACGTTGCGCC
>Ga0209584_10000527_pt1 | contig 11982 bp, 10 predicted proteins | sample NGEPerD_FD_184507 | JGI IMG/M metagenome (GOLD analysis project Ga0209584, IMG submission 184507) | Arctic peat soil microbial communities from the Barrow Environmental Observatory site, Barrow, Alaska, USA - NGEE PermafrostAB12-D... | ecosystem: Environmental > Terrestrial > Soil > Wetlands >...
GGACGGGGGAGACCGGCTTCGCCGGGCTGATAGTGCATGGCACCGTGCTCCTGTCAGCTCATGTTCGGATCGAAGGTGAAGATCACCAGGGTGCCCACGCTCATCACCAGCACGACGGAGGCCGCCAGCATCAACTGCAGCCAGAATCGGGTGCCGTCCCGGCGGGTGTAGTCGTTGATGATCACGCGCAGCCCGTTGGCGCCGTGGATCTCGGCCAACCAGAGCATCATCAGGTCCCAGATCTGCCAGAACGGGGACGACCAGCGGCCGGCCACGAAGCCCCAGTTGATCCGGTGCACACCGCCGTCCAGCACGTTCATGATCAGCAGGTGGCCGAGCACCAGGATGACCAGCACGATCCCGGACGACCGCATGAACAGCCAGGCGTACATCTCGAAGTTGGTGCCGCGGCGGCCACCCACCCGACGTTTGGGCGCCCGTGGCGCCTCGATGCCACGAGTGGCGGGAGGGTCGAAGGCGGCGGTCATGACGCGTTCCCGAACATCACGGACACCGTGCGCTGCAGCATGAAATAGACGCCGGGAATCATCAGGACCAGCCAGATGCCGACAACGACCCACAGCATCACCCGCTGGTAGCGGGCGCCGTTCGCCCAGAAATCGACCAGCATGACGCGGATCCCGTTGAGCGCGTGGAACAACACGGCGCCGACCAGGCCGACCTCGAACAGGTTGACCAGCGGGTTCTTGTACGTCTCGATGATCTTGTTGTAGGCCTCCGGAGATACCCGCACCAATGCGGTATCCAGCACGTGGGCGAACAGGAAGAAGAAGGTCAATACGCCCGTGATGCGATGGGCGACCCAGGACCACATCCCAACGTCGCCCCGGTACACAGATCCGCGTCGCGGTCGTGGCACCCGCTTCCCGCTGGCGAAGGCGGTGGGGTTGGACATGATCGTTTTCAACCTCCGGCGTAAGGGGGCGGGCATGCTGTGAGCAGCTGCAGAAACGGCGGCGCGACCGCCCGGCCACCAGACGGCGATCTTCAGCGATGCTAACCCTCTGTTGATATTCGTAGCGACCGGGTCGGATGTGACGTTGATATCGGTGCTCGGAGTGCCGTGCCGCGCCCACGCAGCGGGCCGGCGTGCTACGCGCTCGGGAGCAAGGCCCCCTCCGGGCATCCGCAACGTCGCCCTCCGGGAATCCGCAACGTCGCCCTCCGGGAATCCGCAACGTCGCCCTCCGGGCATCCGCAACGTCGCCCGCGGGGCTCGGGCAACGCCGCCCCGGGTCGCGGGCGGGCGACCGCGGGCAGAGCAGTCCGGCACCGAGTGGGATTGCGCAGAGCGACGGCTCGCCGCCTCGTGCCATCATCCAATCGGATGAATTGCCGGAGACGATCATCGATTTGACAATATCTTGTGGTGTTTGCGGAGAATCCGGTGATTTCCGGGCACGATTCGGTTACGGAGCGCGTTCGCCGCTCGTTCTATCGGCCTACCGGGCGGTAACGTCCCTCTGATCCCCGTCCCGACGGCAATCCGTGCCAATGGGACTCCTGCCCGACCGGGGCGACATGCAGTGAAGAAGAGGAGATCAACGTGCGTCGAGCTCGAAGCCTGAAGCTCATCGCCGGACTGATGGCGGGCGCCCTCGCGCTGGCTGCCTGTTCGTCCGGCAGCAGTTCGTCATCCAGCAGTTCCAGCGCCGCGAGCAGTGCCGCGGGTTCGGCGGCCGCGTCGTCCGGCGCATCCGGGTCGGCGGCCGCCTCCGGCTCCGCTGCAGCGGGAGCTGAGATGACCGGAGATCCGGCGTCGGTGAAGCTGGGCCTGGCCTATGACATCGGCGGCCGCGGGGACCAGTCGTTCAACGACCTGGCCGCCGCCAGCCTGGACAGGGCCAAGGCTGCCGGCGTCACCATCGTCAACGAGCTGACGGCCGCGCCGGGCGAACCGGAGTCGGCGAAGACCGACCGGCTCAACCAGCTGATCGACAGCGGCGCCACCGACATCATCGGCGTCGGTTTCGCCTACGCCACCGCTCTCAAGGAGGTGGCCGCGGCGAACCCCGAGGTCAACTTCGCGATCGTCGACGACAACTCGCTGGCCGCCGTGCCGAACGTCGCCTCGCTGACCTTCGCCGAGGAGCAGGGCTCCTACCTGGTCGGCGTCGCCGCCGGCAAGAAAACCACGACCAACAAGGTGGGCTTCATCGGCGGCGTCAACACCCCGCTGATCCAGAAGTTCCAGGCCGGGTACGAGGCGGGCGTCAAGGCCGCCAACCCCAGCGCCACGGTGACCGCCAAGTACATCACCGAGCCGCCGGACTTCGCCGGGTTCAACTCCCCGCAGCAGGGCGAGACCATCGCCACCGGCATGTACAACGACGGCATCGACATCATCTACGCCGCCGCCGGCGGCTCGGGTGCCGGTGTTTTCAAGGCCGCCAAGGCGACCGGCAACCTCGGCATCGGCGTCGACTCCGACCAGTACAAGTCCCCGACCCTGGCGGATGTCAAGGACGTCATCATGACCTCGATGCTGAAGAAGGTCGACGTCGCCACGTACGACTTCATCACCAGCGCGGTGAACGGCGAGGTCCTCACCGGTGAGCACAAGTACAACCTGAGCAACGACGGCGTCGGCTACGCCACCTCGGGTGGCCAGGTCGACGACATCGTCGCTGACCTGGACAAGGCCAAGCAGGAGATCATCGACGGGACCGTCACTGTCCCCTCGACCACCAGCTGATCCAGGTGAGCTGATCAACGCGGCCCCGGCGGGTCCTGACCCGCCGGGGCCGGTTGGTTTCTGCTAAGACTGCATGATCGCTGAGGCGCTCCTTCCGGAATGGGAGAGGACCGATGACAACGGATCCGAATGCACCCGAGGGCGTTCCAGTGGCCGATGCGACCGGACCACCTGCCGTCGAATTGCGCGGTATCACCAAACGGTTTCCCGGTGTGGTGGCGAACTCCGACATCAACATCACCGTCCGGCGCGGCACCGTGCATGCCCTGGTGGGGGAGAACGGTGCCGGCAAATCCACGCTGATGAAGACCCTCTACGGCATGCACCAGCCGGACGAGGGCAGCATCACGGTCAACGGCACCCGGGTCACCTTCCACTCGCCGGCCGACGCGATCGCGGTCGGGATCGGCATGGTGCACCAGCACTTCATGCTCGCCGACAATCTGACCGTCTGGGAGAACATCGTCCTCGGCGCCGAGCAGATGGGCTCCGGCGGGCGGCTGGACGTCAAGGGCTCCCGGGCGAAGATCGACGACCTGGCCCGCCGCTACGGACTTTTCGTCGATTCGGGCGCGTTGGTCGAGATCCTGGGCGTCGGGGCACGGCAGCGGGTGGAGATCCTCAAGGTCCTGTACCGAGGAGCCAAGATCCTCATCCTGGACGAACCGACAGCGGTGCTGGTGCCGCAGGAGGTCGACGAGCTGTTCGACAACCTGCGGGAGCTCAAGTCCGAGGGTCTGACGATCATCTTCATCTCGCACAAGCTCGACGAGGTCCGGCACATCGCCGACGAGATCACCGTCATCCGCCGCGGTACCACCGTCGGTACCGCCGATCCCAAGACCGTCACCAACCGGCAGCTGGCCGAGATGATGGTCGGCTCCGCGTTGCCGGTGCCGGAACTGCGGGAATCGACGGTCACCGACCGGGTCGTGCTGCAGCTGTCCGGGGTCAGGGTCGCCGGGGGCGTGATCGGCGGCCGAGATGTGTTGTCCGACATCGACATGACCATCCACGCCGGTGAGGTGCTGGGCATCGCCGGGGTGGAGGGCAACGGCCAGGCCGAGCTGGTCGACACCATCATGGGCATCCGCCCGCTGGCCGGCGGTGCCGTCGAACTGGCCGGCAAGGACATCGGGCGGTTCTCCACCGCGAGCAGGCGGGAGGCCGGGGTCGGCTTCATCCCGGAGGACCGGCAGCGACAGGGGCTGATCCTGGAGGGCTCGCTCTGGGAGAACCGCATTCTCGGGCACCAGACCAGGCGGCCGTCCTCGCGGGGTTTCCTGCTGGACCGGTCGGCCGCGAAGGCCGACACCAGGCGGATCGTCGAGGAGTTCGACGTCCGGACGCCCAGCATCGACGTCACCGCGGCGTCGCTGTCCGGCGGCAACCAGCAGAAGCTGATCGTGGGCCGGGAAATGAGCGAGAACCCGGTGCTGCTGATCGCCTCCCATCCCACCCGCGGCGTCGATGTCGGTGCGCAGGCGGCGATTTGGGATCAGCTGCGCACCGCAAGGGCGGCCGGCCTTGCGGTGCTGCTGATCTCGGCCGACCTCGAGGAGCTGATCGGCATGTCCGATCGGCTCACGGTGATCCTGCGGGGCCGGCTCACCGGCACCTACGATCCGCGAACGGTCACCACGCAGCAGCTCGGTGCGGCGATGACCGGTGCCGATGACGATCATGTCGGAGAGGTCGCGTGATGACCGGCTCCCGGACGCGCAGGATCCTGCTCGGCGCCGCCGCCCCGGTGGGCGCGCTGCTGGCAGCTTTCCTCATCACCTCGGTGCTGCTGCTGCTGACCGGCAGCAATCCCATCGACGCCTTCGGGGCGATGGCGTCCGCCTTCGGCCGGACGAGGATCATTCTCGGGACGATCAACCAGACCGCGGTGTACTACCTGGCCGCGGTGGCCGTGGCCATCGGCTTCAAGATGAACCTGTTCAACATCGGCGTCGACGGCCAGTACCGGCTGGCGGCGATGCTGGCGGCCGCCGTTGCCGGGGCCTCCTTCATGAGCAACCTGCCGGGGCCGCTGCGAATCGCGATCACCCTGATCGTGGCGATGGCGGTCGGTGCGTTCTGGGCCGGCATCGCGGCGCTGCTCAAGGTCACCCGCGGGGTCAGCGAGGTGATCAGCACGATCATGTTGAACTCGATCGCGACCTTCATCGTGGCGTACCTGCTCACGCCGCAGATGCTGGCTGTGCTGGAGGGCAACAACATCAGCACCCCCAAGATCACCGACGGTGGGCAACTCCCGGTGATCACCTTCCCTGGCTCCACCACCCCGCTCTACAGCTTGAGCATCCTGGCCGTGATCGTCGGGGTCCTCTACTCGCTGGTGTTGTCCCGCACCGTGTTCGGCTTCTCCATCAAGGCCACCGGGCTGTCGGAGTCGGCGGCGGTGGCCAGCGGTATCTCGGTCAGCAGGATGATCGTCTCGGCGATGCTGCTCTCCGGGGCGGTGGCCGGGTTGATCGGCATGCCGGAGCTGCTGAACGGTTCCGCAGCCTCCTACTCGCTGAACTTCCCGACCGGGATCGGGTTCACCGGGATCGCGGTCGCCCTGCTCGGCCGGAACAACCCGGTGGGCATGGTGTTCTCCGCACTGCTGTGGGCGGCGCTGGACTCGTCGGCCAACGCGCTGCAGGGCGTCGGGGTCGCGCGGGAGCTGGTGACGATCATGCAGGGCGTGATCGTGCTGTCCGTCGTGGTGGCCTACGAGTTCGTCCGGCGGTACCGGTTGGTGCTCGAGGCCAGGGATGTCGCCAGAGCGCTCGCGGTGCAGACGCCCGAGGCGGTGGCGGCATGAGCGGGATCGACTCCGACGTCGCCACCGCGCCGCACGCCTACCGGGCGCCGCGCAAGCTCACCCCGGTCGCCTGGCTCGGTGTCGTCGCTGCCGGGATTGCGGTGGTTTCGCTGGTCCGGATCGTCACGGGCGCGAACAATCTGGACTCCTCGGGGGCCATCCAGGCGGCCATCACCGCGGCCGTTCCCATTGCGCTGGCGGGTTTGTCGGGCCTGTGGTCGGAGCGCGCCGGAGTGGTCAACATCGGTATCGAGGGCATGATGGTGCTCGGCACCTTCGGCGCCGGCTACGCCGGCTACCAGTGGGGACCGTGGGCCGGGGTGTTCTTCGGCATCGTCTGCGGCCTGCTCGGTGGCCTGTTGCACGGCCTGGTGACGATCACGGTCGGTGTGGACCACATCATCTCCGGTGTCGCGATCAACATCCTGGCGCCCGGTCTGGCGCTCTACCTGTCCCGGCTGGTGTTCACCGACGCCCCCGGCGGCGGTCAGCGGCAATCCCCGCCGGTGCCGGACGTCGGGCGGATCACCCTGCCGTGGCTGTCCGACTGGCTGGGCGAGATCGAGGCCAAGGGTTGGTTCTTCATCTCCGACGTGGCCAGCATCCTCCGCGGGTTCTGCACGAACCTGTCGTTGCTCTCGGTGCTGGCCGCAGTGTTGATCGCGCTCTCCGGTTGGCTGCTCTGGCGGACCAGGCTCGGGCTGCGGCTGCGGTCGGTGGGCGAGGCGCCCTACGCGGCGGAATCGTTGGGCGTCAACGTCTATTGGTACAAATACATCGCGGTGATGATCTCCGGCGGGTTGGCCGGCCTGGCCGGTGCGTTCCTGGTGGTTGGCCTGAAGTACCAGGACGGGCAGACCGGCGGGCGCGGTTTCATCGGGCTGGCCGCGATGATCTTCGGCAACTGGCGGCCCGGCGGGATGGCGATGGGCGCCGGGTTGTTCGGCTACACCGACGGCGTGCAGCAGTACGACTCGTCCGGTTCGGCGATGCACGCGTTCCTGCTGCTGGTGACGATCGCCCTGCTGGTCGTGGCCCTGCTGCAGTACCGCTCGGGGCATCCGGTCGTCGCCTATGTCGCCCTCGGTATCGCCGCGCTGTGCCTGTGGTGGTTCCTGTCCACCGACGAACTGCCGCAGCAGTTGATCAAGGCCGCGCCCTACGCGATCACCTTGCTGGTGATGGCGCTGGCCTCGCAGAACCTGCGGATGCCCAAGGCCGACGGGCTGATCTACCGCAAGGGCGGTGGCTGATGCAGCCCGTCCGGGTGGACTGGGAGGAGCTGCGGCGGCTCGCCGTCGACGCGGCCGGGGCCGCGTACTGCCCGTATTCAGGGCTGCAGGTGGGCGCCGCCGCGCTCGTCGACGACGGCCGGGTGATCACCGGCTGCAATGTCGAGAACGCCTCGTACGGCTTGGGTTTGTGCGCCGAGTGCACGCTGGTCGGGCAGCTCCGGTTGACCGGCGGGGGACAGCTGGTCGCGTTGGCCTGCCGGTCCGGTACCGGCGAGCTGCTCATGCCGTGCGGCCGGTGCCGTCAGGTGATCTACGAATTCGGCGGATCGGAACTGCTGGTGGACACCCCGACCGGCCCGGAGACCATGACGTGGGTGCTGCCGGCCGCGTTCGGTCCGGAACACCTCCCGGCCGAGAGGAAGAACCCGTGAGCGGTTTCGCCGCGGTGGACGTCATCAGGACCAAACGCGACCGCGGAGAGTTGTCCGGCGAGCAGATCGACTGGGTGATCGGCGCCTACACCCGCGGCGAGGTTGCCGAGGAACAGATGTCGGCCCTGCTGATGGCGATCCTGCTGAACGGGATGACCGGCGCCGAGATCGCCCACTGGACCACTGCGATGATCAACTCCGGGATCCGGATGGATCTCTCGCGGGTCGGCCGGCCGACGGTGGACAAGCACTCGACAGGCGGTGTGGGGGACAAGATCTCGCTGCCGCTGGCGCCGCTGGTCGCGGCCTGCGGGGCGGCCGTTCCGCAGCTGTCGGGTCGGGGTCTTGGGCACACCGGCGGGACGCTGGACAAGATGGAGTCGATCGCCGGCTGGCGGGCGACGATGAGCCCCGCCGAGATGATCGCGCAGCTCTCCTCGGTGGGCGCGGTGATCTGCGCCGCGTCCGCCGACCTGGCGCCGGCGGACCGCAAGCTCTACGCGCTGCGTGACGTCACCGGCACGGTGGAGTCCATTCCGATGATCGCCGCGTCGATCATGAGCAAGAAGATCGCCGAGGGCACCGCTTCGCTGGTGCTCGACGTCAAGGTGGGGTCGGGCGCGTTCATGAAGGACGCCGGCCGGGCCGCCGAGCTGGCCAGGACCATGGTCGAACTCGGTGCGCGGGCGGGCGTCCGCACCTCGGCGCTGCTCACCGACATGTCCACCCCGCTGGGCCGCGCGGTGGGAAACGCCGTCGAGGTCGCCGAGTCGGTCGAGGTGCTGGCCGGCGGCGGTCCTGCCGACGTCGTCGAGCTGACGGTGGCACTGGCCCGCGAGATGGTCGCGCTGGCCGGGCTGGACGCCGATCCGGCGGCGGTGCTCGCCTCCGGCCGTGCCATGGACAGCTGGCGGGCCATGGTGGCCGCCCAGGGCGGCGATCCCGACGCCGCGCTGCCGACGCCCCGCTACACCGAACAGGTGTCGGCCGACGAGTCCGGCGTGATCCAGCGGGTCGATGCGCTGGCGGTGGGCGTCGCCGCGTGGCGGCTGGGTGCCGGGCGGGAGCGTCGCGAGCACGACGTCCAGGCGGCGGCAGGAATCCTCTGCCTGGTCACACCGGGCGACACCGTCACGGTCGGGCAGCCGCTGTTCGAGCTGCACACCGACACCGCGGACCGATTTCCCGCCGCCCTCGCCAACCTGGCCGGGGCTGTCGTGGTCGGGAGTCCAGACGACGCCGTCGAGCGGCCACCGCTGGTGATGGACGTCATCCGGCAGCACTGAGAGCCTGGTTCCGTGAAGCGGCGTGCACCAGGGCCGGGTAACGTCCGCCGGATGGCCGTCCCGATCCCCGCACCGCTCCAGGAAACGTTGCTTGGCGCCGTCCCCGCACCGCTGTCCGCCGACGCCATAATCACCGCCCCGAAGGTCCTGTTGCACGACCATCTGGACGGTGGGCTGCGCCCGGCGACGCTGATCGACCTCGCCGAGCGGATCGGTTACCGATCGCTGCCCAGCGGCGACGCGCGCGGCCTGGCCAGCTGGTTCGCGGAGTCGGCGTATTCCGGGTCGCTGGAGCGCTACCTGGAGACGTTCACCCACACCCTGGCGGTGATGCAGACCCGAGAGTCGTTGGTGCGGGTGGCTTCCGAGTGCGCGCAGGACCTGGCTGCTGACGGCGTCGTCTATGCCGAGGTGCGCTTCGCGCCCGAACTGCACACCGAGCAGGACCTGACCTTGGACGAAGTGGTGCAGGCGGTGCTCGACGGTTTCGCGGCGGGTTCACTGGCCGCCGCGGAGGGCGGTCACCAGATCCGGGTCCGTGCGTTGCTGACCGCCATGCGGCACGCCGCTCGCTCGCGGGAGATCGCCGAGCTCAGCATCGCCTTCCGGGACCGCGGGGTGGCCGGCTTCGACATCGCCGGTGCGGAAGCAGGTTTCCCGCCCACCAGGCACCTGGACGCGTTCGAGTACCTGCGCCGGGAGAACGCGCATTTCACCATCCACGCGGGGGAGGGATTCGGGCTGCCCTCCATCTGGGAGGCGATCCAATGGTGCGGCGCCGACCGGCTCGGGCACGGCGTCCGCATCGTTGATGACATCGAGGTCGGCCGGGACGGCCGGGCCTACCTCGGGCGGCTCGCCGAATATGTGCGGGACAAGCGGATCCCGCTGGAAATGGCACCGACGTCGAACGTGCAGACCGGGGCCGCCCAGTCCATCGCCGAGCACCCCATCGGGTTGCTGGCCGAGCTGAAATTCCGGGTGACCGTCAACACCGACAACCGGTTGATGTCCGGCTGCTCGATGACCAGCGAGATGACCGCGCTGAGCGAGGCCTTCGGCTACGGCTGGGACACCCTGCAGTGGTTCACGGTGAACGCGATGAAGTCGGCGTTCCTGCCGTTCGACGAGCGACTGGAGATCATCGAGCAGGTGATCAAGCCCGGGTACGACCGGCTGCGGCGTTCAGTCGTCGTCGCCGGCGGCGCGTCCGTCACGGCCGCCGGCACGACCTGACCGACGCGCGTGATCGACCACCCGGTCGAGCGCCGAGGTGATGGTGCGCAGCTCCCGTGCGCTGAGCAGGTCGGCGAAATGGCGGATGCCGCCGAGATAGACCGTGGAACCTGTGGGACGGCTCGTTGCCGGAGTTCGGCCCGGCCGCCGCTCACGCCAAAATGGCGGTGTTCGCCGGGGCGGATCCCGAGGGCGACCAGGCGGCTGCGTGGAGGGCGGCGCGGACCGCGTTCGAGCGGTTCGCCGCTGCCGATCAGTACTTGTTCAGCGGGCATCGTCGACGTCACCGAGATCGCCTTTCGGCCCAACCTGGCGACGGATGACGCGGAGACCGGCCGACAGGCCTCCCACGCGGCGGCCCGGAACGCCGCAAAGATCTTCTGACGACTTGGGGGCCTTCCCTGTGCGTGGCGACGGCCGCGCGCCGTGCGGTCAGCGGGCGTCAGACGTCCTTCGCCAGGGTCACCCGCCCTCGCCATCCCAATCGAGAGTCGCGACGAAGCGGTCGACCAGGATCGACCACGCCGCGGCCTCGTCGTCGAACGGCGGTGACGGCGTCATCCGAGCGGGGTCGGGTTTGATGATGATGCTGACCAGGTTGCCCAGCGGGGTCGAGGAACCCAGTGCCTCGACCGTTTCCGGATCATCCCTGGCCGTCGCGGCATCGACCAGGAGTTCCACGCCGAGGGTGAGCTGATCGCGGTCGACATCCTCGGGGCCGGCCAGCAGATCCTTGGCCAAGCCGTCCAGGGAATAGGTGTTCTCCGGGCCGGCCATCACCGCGGCCTCGCCCTCGACCACCGCGGACCTGATGTCCGGCCAGACGGCCAGGCTGGCCAGGCTGTGCTGCGGGTCCGTCTCGATGAGGTAGTTCTCCAGCGCCTCGGGGGACGAGAAGGTCTGGATCCGGTCGGCCACCGACAGGAACACAGGGTCCTCGCCGAGGTAGCACCGCAGGGTCCAGCCGGTACGTTCGCCAACGGTGATCTCCAGGCAGTCCACGCCTGTTTCGTCCCAGAACTCCAGGTCCTCATCGCGGTCGTCCTCGTCCTCGTCCTCGTCCTCGTCGGACAACGTCGTGCCCTCGGTGACTCCTGAGCCTTCGACGACCTTCTCGGCCACCGCGATGGCCGCGGCTTCGGCCTGGGCGGTGACCAGTGCATCCGCGTCGACCTCGGGCGTGGTGACGATGCCGTCGAGCGCGTCGACCACCTCGTCCCACCGGTCGACCACGACCGCGCCCAGTTCGTTCCACAGCCGCTCACCCGCGCGGCCGGTGAAGGCCTGCTCGCCGGCGGACAGCACGGAGAAACCTGGCGCGGCGTCGAGCACGTTGTCGATGGCCTCCAGATCGCACACCTCGGCCAGGGACCGCAGGATCGCCACCGTGTCGGTCAGGGTGGCCAGGGTCCAGACGTCCGGCACTTCGGCGACCAGATCCGGGACGCCCACGATGTCGAACCGGTGGTCGTCGTCGGGGTTCAGCTCGTCGACCAGCAAGCGAGCGGCCGTAGCCCACTCAGGGTGGTCGAGCAGGTCGTGCTCGGTCGATGTGCGGATGAAGGCGGCCAGCTCGGCCGCGCCGGGGAACACATAGAGGTCTTCCTCGTGACCGAGGAACGCTTCCCATTCCTCGCCGTCCTCGTACCAGCGCGGCGCCCAGAGTGTCAGGCCATTGCCCCTGGTCAGGCCGAGTTCGATGGGAATGATGTCCGCAGTCACGAGGTTCCTCTCCGCGCCTGCCGCCAGGCGCCGGGCCAGCCTAGCGTCCGGTGGTCTCGGCCCGGTCGTACGGCGGCCTGTACGCAAAGAACCCCCGCCGGAATCGGGCGGGGGTTCTTCGGGATGGATCAGGAAGCCATGAAGCGGATGCCGCTGTCGCGTCCCTCGGTCATCAGGACGTTGTTGTCCTCCCAACGATTCGTCCACAGCCCGGAGATGCTGGACTTGGACTTGGAGTTGACCCGGATGGGGTACTTCGAGCCCCCGCCGAAATCGTACTGATTGCGTCCGAAATGGTTGTTCTGCAGTGTCACGGTCACGTTCGAATACTTCCCGTACTGGATGCACACGCTGTTCTGGCCGCGGTCGAACCAGTTACTGTCGACGACCATGTTGGCGATCTTCGCAACGTTCTGGTTCACGATCAGAGCAGAAGCTGCGTGCGTTCCATAGGTACCCAGTCCGTCACCGGCCACCACCGATCCGACAACGTTGTTGTAGCGGATGGTGATGTTCTGTCCGCCCTGCACCTGAATACCGT
>Ga0209584_10000529_pt1 | contig 11966 bp, 7 predicted proteins | sample NGEPerD_FD_184507 | JGI IMG/M metagenome (GOLD analysis project Ga0209584, IMG submission 184507) | Arctic peat soil microbial communities from the Barrow Environmental Observatory site, Barrow, Alaska, USA - NGEE PermafrostAB12-D... | ecosystem: Environmental > Terrestrial > Soil > Wetlands >...
CGCTCTATTTCCCGCCCAAACAATGGATAGCGCGCTGGACACGAATCAAGCATCCCTCGCAGACTTCCTTGTTCGGCTATCTGCCGGAAACCTGGTGGCACGGGGACGCCAAATGATCCTGAGCGACGCGCAACAAGCGGACGGCACCGGCTCCACGCTCGACGAGATGTTCCGCCGCGCCGGCGTTCGCCGCCCCGACGCGTTGGCGCTGATCGATCCGCCCAATGGCGAGACCATCACCGGCGGCGCGCCGCGACGGCTGACCTATGCGGAGGCCGACCGCGCGATCTCGGCGCTCGCCGCCAAGCTGCGTGGCTTAAGCTTGCAGACCGACATGGTGGTGGCGCTGCAACTTGCCAATACCGTGGACAGCGTGATCGCGCTGCTCGGCGTGCTGCGTGCCGGCATGATCGCCGCGCCGCTGCCGCTGCTCTGGCGCGAGCAAGAGATGGTGGCCGCGCTTTCGCGCATCGGCGCCAAGGCGATCGTTACGTCTTCGCACGTCGGGACTGCCGCGCAATCGACGTCCTTTGCCGAGATCGCCATGCAGGTGGCGGTCGAGCTGTTTCCGATCCGGCACATCTGCGGCTTCGGGCGCGATCTGCCCGATGGCGTGGTGCCGCTCGATGATGTGTTCGATCCGGCGCCCACGGAATTCTACCAGCCATCCGTGCGGCCGGGTCCTGCAGCCGCCCATGCCGCCGCCATCACCTTCGACGTCACCGGCGATGGGCTCGTGCCCGTCACGCGCAGCCAGAGCGAGCTGATCGCCGGCGGGCTCGCCGTGTTCCGCGAAGCCGGCATTGCCGAAAACGCAACGATCCTCTCCACGATCCCCGCCGCCTCGTTCGCCGGCATCGCCCTCACGCTGATGCCGTGGCTGCTCGCCGGCGGCACGCTGGCACTGCATCACGGCTTCGATCCGGCCGTGTTCGCCGAGCAAAGCCGCGCGCATGAGCCGTGCAGCGTCGTGCTGCCGGGCCCCGCGCTGGCGCCGCTGGCCGACGCAGGCCTGCTCGGCGGTCACCTCGAAAATATTCTCGCGCTGTGGCGCGCGCCCGAGCAACTCGCCGCTGCCGTGCCGTGGCAGCGCGCTGCGGCGCTGGTGGACATCGTGAGCGTCAATGAAACCGGATTGTTGACGGCCCGGCGCGGGCCCGACGGCGGACCTTCGCCGATCCCGCATGGCGCCATCGCCGCGCCGGCCGGCATCACCGCGGTCGGCTTCTATCGCTTCAGGCAGCGCGAGGTCGATGCGGTGGTGGCGAGCGCCGATCCCGCCGCCGTCATTGTGGCGCTGCCCGACGCCCATCTCGGCCAGCGCTTCGCCGGCAGCGCGCAAGACGGTGCGGCCCTCGCCGCCACATTGCAGGCGCGCGGCGTCAATTCGCTGATTGCCGGGGCGTTCCTGCCACGTGGGAATACCGCTTGATCTTCCATATTTCGTTGACAGGGCATTAATCGCGCGCCGCTAGGGTCGCGCTTCATAGCGCATGATCCCGAAAAGTGGGTACCGGTTTTCGGACAAGATCATGCGCGCGTAAACTGTAACCGCGCGCCCCCATGTCGCTGCAAGGTCCAATGATCGTGGTCGCCGACAGCCCGGCGACCGACCTGGTCGATGCGCTGGTTGCCGCCGGCGCCTTCCCGATCATCGAGACCACATGGGCCGATGCGCCGACCGCCTTCGTTTCGGTCAAGCCCACCGCCGTGGTGATCGCCGAGCCGGGCGCCCCGCCCAATGAAGCCGACGCGCGCATGCTTTGCCTGCAGATCGCCACCGCTAAGGGCACCATCGTGCCGGTGATCGCGCGCGCCTATGGCGACCAGGAAGCCGCCATTTCGATCGCGCTTCCGGCCGACGCCGCCCTGCCAGTCGCGCGGCTGATCGCGCGTTTGCAATCGGCCATGCGCGTGCGCGCGCTGCACGCGACCGTGCTCCGCCGCATCGAAACCTTCGCCGCGCATGACGGCCGGCTGCCGCCGCTTCCGGTCGGCGACGCGCTCGACGACGCCACCGTGCTGATCGCCGGCCGCGGGCCGCTCTATCCCAAGCTCAGCGTGGCGATGGGCGAGCGCGTCAAGATGCTGGGCGCGCTCAGCGTTGAGGCCGCCGCCAGGCACCTCAACGCGCGCGACATCGACGGCATCGTGCTGGGCGACGGCTTTTCTCCGCGCAAGGTGGAGGCCTTCCTCACCGTGTTGACGCAGGATGCCCGCTTCCGCGACATTCCGGTGGCGGTGATCGGCGAGACGCCGCCCGAATTCATCGAAGGACTGCCGAATATCGATCACGTCGACGGCGATCCGGCGCGGCTGGTCGCGCGCATGGTGCCGCTGGTACGCATGCATGCCTTCGAGGCGCGACTCAAGCGAATGCTGAAGTCGCTTGATGCCGACGGCATGTTCGATCCGGAAACCGGTCTGCATACGCGCGACACGTTCGCCCGCGAGCTCGGCAAGGCTGCGGCCGAAGCCGGCGACCGCAGCCAGCCTTTGTCGCTCGCGCGCTTTTCCTTCGACGGCGCGCTCGACGAACGCGCCAGCATGGATGGCGCCCGGCTGGTGACGCGGTTGATCCGCAATATCGATTTCGGCTGCCGCGACGACGACGGCTCGATCCTGATCGCCTTCACGCAGACCGATCTGCGCAGCGCCCATGTGGTGGCGCGCCGCATCGCCGGCCTAATCAAAAACACCATGCTGGTGCCGCGGCGCGGGCGCGACACTGTCGCCGCCAACGTGACGCTGGCGACGCTGAAGGCCGGCGACACGCTCGATAGTCTTATGGCGCGCGTGATGGACAGCCGGGTGGTTGCCGCCGAGTGACGGGATGATTAAGTTGGCTCCGACAGGAGCCAGCCATGCCCGACACCCAACCGGTCCGCATCGACGTCGTCTCCGACGTGGTCTGCCCGTGGTGCTTTATCGGCAAGCACCGCCTGGAAAAAGCGCTGGCGCTGCGGCCCGGCGTCACGGTCGAAGTGCATTGGCGCCCCTATTTCCTCAACGACTGGATTCCGCGCAAAGGCATTTCGCGCGAGCAATATCTCACCACAAAATTCGGCTCGCCCGAGCGCTACAAGGGCATCGCCCAGCGCGTTACCGCGGCGGCCGCGGAAGAAGGCTTGGTTTACGCCGCTGACAAGGTGAAGCGGCAGCCCAATACGCTCGACTGCCACCGGCTGATCCGCTGGGCGGAGGTCGAAGGCAAAGCCGGCGAGATGAAGCAGAAGCTGATGGATCTCTATTTCACGCAAGGCGCCGACCTCACCGACCGCGACACGCTGGTGCAGGCTGCCGTCGCTGTCGGGCTCGACGCCGATACGGTGCGCGAAGGCCTGGCGAGCGATCAGGACGTCGCCGCCATCGAGCAGGAGGCGCTCTCGGCCAAGGAATCCGGCATCGAGGGCGTGCCCTGCTTCATCTTCGGCGGCAAGTTCACGGTGTCGGGCGCGCAGTCGCCGGAATATCTCGCCGAAGCGATCGACCGCATGGCGCAAGCCGCGCAAACCGACGCGGCGGAGTAACATAACTAGCCCGGTCATTCTGAGGCACGAGCCGAGGCGTAATACGCCGCCCAAAGCGGGGGATTACGCTGCTTGTCCGTCCTGTGCGCTCGTCCGAGAAACTATCGGTCCTCCCCCCTCGGCTGCTTCGAGCGCGGTCTTGAGGCTGATCGCCTTGTTGTCCCGCGTGCCGAGCGGTTTGAGATAGAAGCGCTCCTCGATCGTTTTGAGGATCGAGGTCGTGTCGTGGTCCGCGTGATCGACGCCCGACTCGCGGAATTTCTTCGCGATCAGCAAGGCGGGAACGCGCGTGCCCGGACCCCAGACGTCGCTCGGCGCCTTGCCGTGGTCGCGATCGTGGTCGTCGTCGCGTCCAAAACCGTGTTCGTCGCCGCCGCGCTTGAACGGCGGAGGCGGCACGTGGTCCCACTGGCCGCCGAATTCGTCATAAGTGACGATGATCAACGTGTCATGTCCGTTCGGACCATTCACAACAGCCTTGATCAAATCGACCAAGTGACTGCTTCCCTGCGTCTCGCCGGTGTAGCCGGGATGCTCGTTCTCCTCGCCGACCGGCTTGATGAAGCTGACGCCCTTGAGATGGCCGGCGTGCGCCGCCTGGATGAACTCAGCCTCGTCGCGCAGATGCGTGCGGCCCTGCGTACCGACGGCGTAGTTGGCGAAGTAGTTGAACGCCTGATGGTGATACTGAAAATTCTTGTCGGGGCAGTGCGGCCAGCCGAGTCCGGTCAACGCACGGGTGTCGGCATTGGGATCGGTGCAGGTGGGGCCAATGCCGTTGGTCCAGCCCGGCGCGCCGACATCGCCATTGGCGTTCGACCATCCGCCGGAGTACCAGGCCCAGTCGACCTCCGCCGCCGTGAGCCGGTCGCCGATGTTCGGAGTAGTCAGCGGGGGCAGCCGTCGGGCGTCGGCGGTGCCGGGCGAATAGGGCCAGTAGAAAGGCTGCGTCGTATTGACGGCATAGTCGCCGCATACGACGCCCAGCGGAGTCGCGGGCCGTCCAGCTGGCGGACTGCACGATGCGGTGAGCGAGGCGTCCTTGGCCGCGGCGCCGAGCGGGCTCGCGTAGAGCGCTGTGCTGGTCGGCATGCCGTTCGAATCGACCACCGAGTGCAGGTCGTTGGCGCTGGCGTCGTTGAGCGCGCCGGCGAACACTGGGGTCGCCGCAGCGATCAGCCATTGATGATTGAGGAACGATCCCCCGAACGCTCCTTGAAAGAAGCTGTCGGCGATGACGTATTTGGGCGCACCGGGACCGTGCAGATAGGCGTAGATCGGCAGCTTTTTCGTATCGTAGTAGCCCATCGAGAGCCCGGCCGCGTCGCTGCCGGTCACGTAGCGGTTCTGCTTGCCATTGTTGATCTGGTACTGCTCGTTGTAATAGCGATGGACAATGTCCTTCGTGCAGCCGCCAGGAAGGCCGGTGCCCTTGAGGAACCCGTTCGCCGAGAACGCGCCGACCGGATTCGGACAAGTGGTGTCGGTCGACGCAATGTAATCGTCGATCTTGAACGGCTGATTCGTGAACGCGCTTTGGAATGGAGTGCCCGTCATGTCGCTGCAAGTGCCCGGCAAGGGCGGCGACGTGAGATTCACGTCATTTTGCAGCAGGCAGCTATAGGGTGTCGCATTGTCTTGTCGCACTTGCTTTGTGTGGGCCGGATCGGCCTGCGGCAGGCCGTTGATCGATTGTCCGTTCACCTTGCCCCACAAGCCGTAGAGATTATCGAAGCTGTGATTCTCTTGATAGATCACGACGATGTGGTTGAATTCGTGGACGGACGCAGCGCCGGCGAGCTGCGACCCCGCCATGATCCCGACGACGGCGACCACAGCGGATATTGTTCTGCTGATTTTCATGGCCATCTTCCTGGAGAAAAAATTCGCACCGGGAGCGTATTGGCCGCGCGTTGCAAATCCATGACGTTTTTTCGACAGCATGCATGGCGGTGTCGGACGCGCAGTGGCCGGAATATCTCGCCGAAGCGATCGACCGCATGGCGCAAGCCGCGCAAAGCGACGCGGCGGAGTAATTACGCGGCCTTCGCCTGCTCCGCTATACCCGCGAGCTTGCGCAAAATCGCCGCGGTGCCTTTCAGGCGATCCTGCGGCCGCCCCCAGTCGTCGAAGAACACCAACTGCTGGCCCTTGGCGTCCTTCGGATCGGGCCGCATGCGCACGCCCGAGCCCTGCTCGCGAATGTAAGCGATCAACCCTTCCGGATTGGCAAAAATATTGTCGCGGAACGACAGCACCACGCCCTTGGTTCCTGCCTCAAGTTTCTCAACATTGGCGCGCCGGCAGAGCGCCTTGATCGCCACCACCTGCAACAGATGCTCGACCTCGCCCGGCAGCGGGCCGAAGCGGTCGACCATTTCCGCCGCGAAGCTGTCGATGTCGCGCTCGTCCTCGATCTCGGCCAGCCGCCGGTAGAGCGCGAGCCGCACCGACAAGTCGGCGACGTAATCCTCCGGGATGAGCAGGGCCGTGCCGATTGTGATCTGCGGCGACCAGCGGTCGGCGACCGGCGCGCTGATGCCGGCCTTCAGGCTGAGCACCGCCTCCTCCAGCATCTGCTGGTAGAGCTCGAAACCGACCTCCTTGATGTGGCCCGACTGTTCTTCGCCGAGCAGATTGCCGGCGCCGCGAATGTCCAAATCGTGCGAGGCGAGCTGGAAGCCGGCACCCAGCGTGTCGAGCGATTGCAGCACCTTCAACCGCCGCTCGGCTTGCGCGGTGATCTTCTGCTGCGCCGGCAGCGTGAGCAGCGCATAGGCGCGCAGCTTGGCGCGCCCCACCCGCCCGCGCAGCTGATAGAGCTGCGAGAGGCCGAACATGTCGGCGCGGTGCACGATCAACGTATTGGCGCTCGGAATGTCGAGCCCGGACTCGATGATGGTAGTGGACAGCAGCACGTCGTATTTGCCGTCGTAAAACGCCGACATGATGTCGTCGAGCACGGTCGGCGGCATCTGCCCATGAGCGACGCCGACGCGCACTTCCGGCACGTTCTTGTCGAGGAAGTCCTTGGCGCCCGCGAGGTCCTCGATACGAGGGCAGACGTAAAACGCCTGGCCGCCGCGGTATTTCTCGCGCAACAGCGCCTCGCGCACCGTGATCGGATCGAACGGCGACACGAAAGTGCGCACCGCCAGCCGGTCGACTGGCGGCGAGGCGATGATCGAGAGATCGCGCACGCCGGTGAGTGCAAGCTGAAGCGTGCGCGGGATCGGCGTCGCGGTGAGCGTGAGCACGTGCACTTCCGCGCGCAAGGTCTTGAGCTTCTCTTTATGAGCGACGCCGAAATGCTGCTCCTCGTCCACCACCAGCAGCGCGAGGTCCTTGAACGTGATGCCCTTACCGAGCAGCGCATGGGTGCCGATGACGATATCGACGTGGCCTGCGGCCATGCCCGCCTTGACCGCGGCAAGCTCGGCCGCCGGCACCAAGCGCGAGGCCTGCGCCACATTGACCGGAAAGCCGCGGAAGCGCTCGGTGAAAGTCTTGAAGTGCTGGCGCGACAAGAGCGTCGTCGGCACGACGATCGCCACCTGCTTGCCGTTGATGGCGGCGATGAAGGCCGCGCGCAATGCGACTTCGGTCTTGCCGAAGCCGACATCGCCGCAGATCAGCCGGTCCATCGGCCGGCCGGAATTCAAATCCTTGATGGTGGCGTCGATGGCGGCGAGCTGGTCGTCGGTTTCCTCGTACGGGAAGCCGGCGCAGAATTCGTCATAGGCGCCCGGCCCGACGCTAAAGCGCGGCGCCTCGCGCGTCAGCCGCTCGGCCGCGACCTTGATCAATTCGCCGGCGATCTCGCGGATGCGGCTCTTCATGCGCGCCTTGCGCGCCTGCCAGTTGCCGCTGCCGAGCCGGTCGAGATCGACGTTGGCCTGCTCGGCGCCGTAGCGCGACAGCAGGTCGACGTTCTCCACCGGCAGATAAAGCTTGGCGCCTTCCGCGTAATGGATTTCCAGACAGTCGTGCGGCGCGCCGGCGGCCTGGATCGGCTGCAAGCCGGCAAAGCGCCCGATGCCGTGATCGACGTGCACCACGAGATCGCCGGGCGCGAGGCTCGTGGCTTCGGCGATAAAATTGTCGGCCCGGCGCATGGCGCGGCGCGGCCGCACCAGACGATCGCCGAGGATGTCCTGCTCGCTGACGATGGCCGCGTCGGAGGTCTCGAAACCTGACTCGATGCCGAGAACGGCGAGCGCCACCGCGGGCTTCGGCAACGCGAGGGCCTGCGGCCAGGAGCCGACAAGCGTGAGATTGAGCAATTTGTGGTCGGCGAGTACGTGGCTCATGCGCTCACGCGCGCCCTCGCTCCAGAGCGCGATCGCCACGCGCTTGCCCGCCGCCTGCAGCCCCAGCACGTGCTGCGTGACCGCCTCGAACACATTGGCGCCCGGCGCGGTGCGCTCGGCCGCGAAATTGTGGCCGGCGCGCGCGCCGACATCGAGCACGTCGCGCGCCTCCGGCACCGCGAACGGTGTCAGCCGCGCCAATGCCGTGCGGTCGAGCCGTTCCTTCCATTCGGTTTCAGCGAGATAAAGCCGCGCCGGCGGCAGCGGCTTGTAGGACGGCGTCACGCCGTCCTTCAGCGCCTCGCGCCGCGCGTCGTAATAATCGGCGATCTGCGTGAGGCGCTCATGCGCGGCGTCTTCGGCCAGATGTTCGAGCGCCAACGGCGTGCCGGGGAGATAGTCGAACACGGTTTCGAGCTTGGTGTGGAATAGCGGCAGCCAGTGCTCCATGCCCGGATAGCGGCGGCCCTCGCTCACCGCTTCGTACAGCAGATCGTCGGGCGTGGCCGCGCCGAACTCGGCCACATAGCCGGTGCGGAAGCGGCGGATGGTTTCGGTGACGAGCTGGAATTCCGCGACCGGCACCAAATCGAGCCCGCGCAATGGCGTTTCGCTGCGTTGCGTCTGCGCATCGAAAGTACGGATGGTCTCGATCGCGTCGCCGAAGAAATCGAAGCGCACCGGCATGTCCATGCCCGGTGGAAAGAGATCGAGAATGCCGCCGCGCACCGCGTAGTCGCCCGGCTCGCGCACGGTGGAAGCGCGCGTGAAGCCATTGAGCTCCAGCCACGCCACGATGCTCGCCATGCTGATGACATTGCCGGGAGCGACCGACAGCGCATGCGTCGCCACGAACTCGCGCGCCGGCACGCGCTGCAATGCGGCGTTCACCGTGGTGAGCAGCACCGACGGTTTGTCGCGGCCTTTCACCCGGGCCAATCGCGACAGCGCGGTCATGCGCTGCGCCACCACAGATGCATTGGGCGACACCCGGTCGTACGGCAGGCAATCCCAGGCCGGGAATTCCATGCTCACAATGTCGGGGCCGAAGAACGCCAGCGCGCGCGACAGCGCCGCCATGCGTTGGCCGTCGCGGCAGATCACGGCGAGCGAGATCGCCGGCGCAGCGGGGCGCGCCGCGATGGCGCGCGCCAAATCCGCCAGCACCAGCCCTTCGGCGCCGTCGGCGACTTGCGCCAGCGTGAGCGGCTGGCCGATCTGCAACAATGCGGCGGGAGATTTAGCCATAATGGAAATCGCGCAGGCGGCGGAACAGCGCGGTGTCGATCTCGACGGGCGCCGGTTGCGAGCCGTTCACCCAGGTAAAAATTTGTTGGTCGGGAATCTCGAGCCAGGCCTCGTACTCGTCGAGTTCGGCGTCGCTCAGTTCCGCGATATGCGCGTCGGCGAAGCCGCCAAGCACCAGATCCATCTCGCGGATGCCGCGATGCCAGGAGCGGAACAGCAGCCGCTTGCGGCGCGGGTCCAGCCCATCGCTCGAAATCTCGGTTCCGGTCATCATGTCGCTCCAACGCCAAAAACCCGGACGGGGCCGGGCGGGGTTTATATAGAGGGCTTGCGGGGCGCTGTCAGCGTTTGCTTTGCACAGCCCAGCATTGCGTCCGCCGAACCCACAAGCCAGCATGTGTCCATGCGTCCCGACGTTCTAAACCCCCTGTTCGCCTCGCTCACCAGCCTGCCCGGCGTCGGGCCGAAGCTGGAGGCGCTCTATGCCCGCCTGCTCGAGCGCGAGGCGCCGCGCGTGGTCGACCTGCTGTTTCACCTGCCTTCAGGCGTCATCGACCGCCGCGCGCGACCGAAGCTCAACGAGGTGCAGCCCGGCCAGGTGGTCACCGTGTCAGTGACGGTCGAGGAGCATCGCCCCGCTCCGCCCCATCGCCCGCGCTCGCCCTACCGCATCATCGCCAGCGACGGGAGCGGCCCCACGCTGACGCTCACTTTTTTCAACGCGCGCAAAGATTACCTGGAGAAGCTCCTACCGGTGGGCGAGACGCGCTACGTCTCCGGCACCGCCGAATTCTACGACGGCATGTTGCAGATGGTGCACCCCGACCGGGTGGTGGACGAGAAAGGCTTCGCCAGCCTGCCGCTGGTCGAGCCGGTCTATCCGCTCACCGAGGGGCTGGCGCCCGGCAATGTGCGGCGCGCCATGGACGGCGCGCTGGCCCACCTGCCCGATCTGCCGGAATGGCAGGACGAGGCCTGGGTCGCGCGCGAGCGATTTCCCGCGTTCGCCGCCGCGCTGCGCCATCTGCACCGGCCGGCTGAACCGCACGACATCGCGCCGGAAAGTTTGGCGTGGACGCGGCTCGCCTATGACGAATTGCTCGCCGGCCAGCTCGCGCTGGCGCTGGTGCGCGCGCATATGCGCCGGCAGGCCGGCCGCGGCTCGGCCAGCGAAGGCCGCCTGCGCGCGCGCGTGTTGAAGGCGCTGCCCTACGCGCTCACCCATTGGCAGCAAAAGGCGGTCGACGACATCGTCGCCGACCTCGCCAGACCGCAGCGCATGTTGCGGCTGCTGCAAGGCGATGTCGGCTCCGGCAAGACCGTGGTGGCGCTGATCGCGGCGGCGGCGGTGATCGAAGCCGGCCGCCAAGCGGCGTTCATGGCGCCGACCGAAATTCTCGCCCGCCAGCATCTCAAGACCATCGCGCCGCTGGCCGAAGCCGCCGGCTTGCGCGTCGCCATCCTCACCGGCCGCGAGCGCGGCGGCGAACGCGAGACTATTCTCGACCGGCTGGCGCTCGGCGATATCGATCTGCTGATCGGCACCCACGCGCTGTTCCAGGACGAGGTCGCGTTCCACGATCTCGCGCTCGCCATCGTGGACGAGCAGCATCGCTTCGGCGTGCACCAACGGCTGGCACTGGCGCAGAAGGGCGAGGCGGTGGACGTGCTGGTGCTCACCGCCACGCCGATTCCGCGCACGCTGGTGCTCACATATTTCGGCGACATGGACGTCTCCGAATTGCGCGAGAAGCCGCCCGGCCGTCAGCCGATCGACACGCGCACGATCCCCATGTCGCGCATCGAGGAAGTCGAGGACGCCACCGGCCGCGCGCTGCACGCTGGCCAACGCGCCTATTGGGTCTGCCCGCTGGTGGAGGAATCCGAAAAGATCGATCTTGCCGCCGCGCAAGAGCGTTTCGAGGAACTGCGCAAACGTTTCGGCAAAAAAGTCGATCTCGTGCACGGCCGCATGAAAGGGCCCGAGAAAGACGCCGCTATGGCGCGCTTCGCGGCGGGCGAAACGCAGCTGTTGGTTGCCACCACGGTGATCGAGGTCGGCGTCGACGTGCCGGAAGCCACCATCATGGTGATCGAGCACGCCGAGCGCTTTGGCTTGGCGCAATTGCATCAATTGCGCGGGCGCGTCGGGCGCGGGACCGGCGCCTCGACCTGCCTGCTGCTCTACAAGTCGCCGCTCGGCGAAACCGCCAAGGCGCGTCTCGCCGTATTGCGCGAGACCGAAGACGGATTCCGCATCGCCGAGGAGGACTTGAAGCTGCGCGGCGAAGGCGACCTGCTCGGCACGCGACAGAGCGGCCTGCCCGGCTTTCGGCTAGCCCACATCGAGACGCACGGCAAATATCTCGGCGCGGCGCGCGACGACGCCGCGTTGATCTTGTCGCGTGACGCCACGCTTACGACGCCGCGCGGTCAGGCGCTGCGACACCTGCTTTATCTGTTCGGCAAGGACGAGGCGATCAAGCTGATCCGTGCCGGCTGAGCGCTCGCGTCAGGCCGCCAGCGGATCGGAACCAAAGCGGTTCGGCCCGGTCGTGCCTTTGATGCAGTCCCAGATAAGCAGCAGAATGAGGCCGATGCCGGTGAGGGCGATGAGCAGCCACCACGCCGTGCGGTCGAGATCGTGCAGGCGGCGCGCCGAGACGGCGATCCCAGGCAGCAGCAGCGCCAGGGATACGATCAACCCGATCAGACCTAGACTCCCCAGGATAGAATCGAGGATTCCCGCCGCCATGTTGGCGATCACCGTGAACAGCGTCCAATACCAGTATTCGGAACGCGCCGCGCGGCCCGAAAACGTGACGTATTTACCGAAACCAGATTTGATTGCTTCGCTGAAGTTCATTGCATAGCCCCC
>Ga0209584_10000530_pt1 | contig 11962 bp, 10 predicted proteins | sample NGEPerD_FD_184507 | JGI IMG/M metagenome (GOLD analysis project Ga0209584, IMG submission 184507) | Arctic peat soil microbial communities from the Barrow Environmental Observatory site, Barrow, Alaska, USA - NGEE PermafrostAB12-D... | ecosystem: Environmental > Terrestrial > Soil > Wetlands >...
GGTACAGCCAGTCTGGTATGGGATCCAATCAGGATCAGCCAACATTAAAAATCAACCAGTTTGTGCCCTCTCTGCTAATGGGTGGTGGGGCAGCCATACCAGCTGGTGGCAATGGTGCTTTTACCATCAGCATCATGTACGATGTTTTACAAAATATTTACTCGCCTTTTTATCACCAGGCTGTTTATGGATTCGGCTACAGCATGGGTTTTTGAAACTGGTAAACCTCCCTGTCCTTTCAACTTATTTTATTAAATAACTCTATCGGAGTCGCGCAGAAATAAATCGAATCCTGCAATTCATTTTGCAGAAATCCTTCTTTTGACATTAATTGGAGATGTTTATACAGGTGATTATAAAATCCATCAGAATTGAGTATGTAAATTTTCTTATCGTGTATTTTTAGCTGGTTCCAGGTTAAAATTTCAAATAATTCGTCCATTGTACCAAATCCACCCGGCAACACAATTACGGCATCACAACGGTCATAAATCATTTTCTTTCGGCTATGCATATCCGGAACTACGGCTAATTCCGAGAGACCTTTATGCTGTGCTTCCCATTCGATAAGCAGCTCAGGGATAATTCCCATAATCTGACCCTCATGTTCAAGCACAGAATCGGCAAGTATACCCATAAGTCCTTTCTGTCCGCCTCCATATACCAGTTTCACTTTCAGCAAGGCCAGAAGTTTACCAAGTTCTCTGACATGCTGCGCGTATACCGGATTTTTTCCACTATGGGAACCACAAAAGACTGCCACGGATTCAATATTCATAAGATGTCCCCGATTGGAAGAACTAAAATTGAAAATTTAATATTGTATTTCCTAATTTTCAGTCACTAATTTACATTCAGGCATGTCTCCCCTATTACTGTTTTCTTTTGTATTGGCTTATTTTATGCTTCTCCTTTTTGTGGCTTACCGCACATCCAGGGGGTCTGATAATGAATCCTTTTTTATCGGAAACCGCAATTCCAACTGGATGCTGGTGGCATTTGGTATGATTGGCACTTCACTTTCCGGTGTAACATTTGTAAGTGTGCCGGGCGCTGTGGCCAGGGATTCCTTCTCTTATTTTCAAATCACACTGGGCTATTTCCTGGGCTACCTGCTTATTGCCTTTGTTCTATTACCGCTTTACTACAGGATCCACCTGACTTCTATTTACAATTACCTGAACGACCGCCTGGGATTCAGTTCTTATAAAACCGGTGCTGCTTTTTTCATCCTCTCCCGCGTATTAGGTGCTACGGCAAGACTTTACCTGGTCGTCAATATTTTACAGGAAGCTATCTTGTCCGGATTTCACATTCCTTTTTGGCTGACAACCCTGATCATTTTGCTGATGATCTTATTGTACACTTTTGAAGGCGGCGTGAAAACTATCGTATGGACCGATACGCTGCAAACTTCCTGCATGTTGGGAGGAATGGTAATCTGTGTCATTTTTATATTGCAACATCTTAACCTCAACCTGCCCGGCGCTTTACAGGCCATGCAGGAAAAAGGCTATTCCAGAATTTTCTTCACGGATCCTGACAGTAAGTTATTTTTCGGAAAACAAATCCTAGCCGGAATGTTTATCACGCTCACCATGACGGGTATGGATCAGGAAATGATGCAGAAAAGTATTTCCGTTAAAACGCTGAAAGATTCTCAAAAAAATATGGTTGTGCTGGGATTCATCATGCTGGTCGTTATTTTCCTTTTTCTTTTCCTGGGTGGATTATTATACCTTTTTGCATCTTCTGAAAATCTTTCAGTTACCGGCGACCATTTATTTCCGGAACTCGCCCTGCATCATATGCCACCGTTCATATCAATCATTTTTATTATAGCCCTGATATCTGCCCTTTTCCCCAGTTCGGATGGAGCGATTACAGCGCTTACCGCTTCATTCTGCATTGATATTCTGGGTATCAATCGAAATGAGCGACTGGATGAAGTAACCAGAAAAAAAATCCGCCAGCGTGTTCATCTTGTTTTCATTGGCATCTTCCTCATTTTTGTATTAATCTATAAGTGGATTTCCAGTGATAGTATGATCGGGATCATCCTGAAAGTGGCCACTTACACATATGGTCCTCTCCTGGGTCTCTTTTCCTTTTCTATTATCACAAAACGAACGCTGCGACACAAATGGGTGCCATTGGTTTGCATCCTTGCACCCGTTTTATGTTTTTTTCTGGATAAATACCAGCAATATCTGTTCGGAAATTTTAAGATCGGCCTCGAATTGCTTCTCATCAATGGTATCCTCACTTTTCTGGGGCTTTTTATGATTAGTCGAAAAACCGGGATCAGATCCGGGACCTTATATTGATCCCCGATATCGTCCTGGTAAACCCGGATCCCACCCTTTGCTTCCCTGGTTCCTTCGGATTGCCTATCCGGTTCCTTCGGATTGCCTATCCGGATTCCGGATAGGCAATCCGAACCCAATCCGAACCCAATCCGAACACAACCGGGAAAATCAGGTGTATTTGACGAGAATATGGCCAATACACAGTCGACTGGATATCAACCGTGGATCAACGGCAGATCGACAGCGAAGCCCGGGCAGGCAGGCGAAATGTGAGGCGTCTGGCGACATGTGTTTATGACTATGCCGTATTTTTGCGCTATGGACTTAATTCACCCGTTGGCGCAATCCTATGCAGAGAAATACTCGCCGCAGGAGAACCCCCGGCTCCTTGAGATTGAAAGTCGCTCAAAACCCCACCCCCACGCGCATATGCTCAGTGGGATGCTACAAGGTAAGTTCCTGGAAATGATCAGCTTAATGATCAATCCAACGTATATTCTGGAGATTGGCACTTTCCTGGGTTATAGTGCCATTTGTCTCGCCCGGGGACTGAAACCTAACGGCGAACTACACACCATCGAAAACAACGAGGAGTCCGCCCTAACCGCCCGGGAAAACTTTAAGAATTCTAAAACAGGGAATAAAATAATTTTACATACCGGAAACGCGTTAGAATTGCTCGAAAAAATTGATAAACCCTGGGATTTGATTTTCCTTGATGCCGATAAAACAGGCTATTTGGCTTATTACGAAAAGCTGGTACCAAAACTCAAATCCGGAAGTTTGATCCTGGCTGACAACGTGCTTTTTCATGGTCAGGTATTGGAACAACCGGTTAAAGGAAAAAACGCCCTTGCTATCCAGGCATTTAATGAACGGGTGAAAAATGATGGACGGGTTGAAAAAATGATGTTAACCCTGAGGGACGGTGTTTATCTGATCCGGAAAAAATAAAACAGGCATGAATCTGAGATTTTGGTTACGGTTAGGAATGATCTTGCTGACTAAAACATTGTCGGCCCAAAATCCGGATCAGGTTTCTCAATATATTAATACTTACAAACTCCTGGCGATTTCGGAAATGCACAGATCAGGCGTGCCGGCATCCATAATCCTGGCTCAGGGCATACATGAATCGCAGGCCGGGACCAGTGACCTCGTAATAGCCTCCAATAATCATTTCGGGATTAAATGTAAATCCGGATGGACCGGACAGGTTGTTCATCACGACGACGATGCCCGCGGGGAATGCTTCAGAAGTTACCCAACGGCTGCTGATTCTTACCGGGATCATTCAGACTATCTGACCCAGACGCCCCGGTATGCATTTCTTTTTAAGTTAAATCCGGAAGACTATGAATCCTGGGCTTATGGCTTGAAAAAAGCCGGATATGCCACCAATCTGAAATATCCGCAAATCTTAATTAAGCTCATCAGGGACTACGACCTGGAAAACTATAGTTTGATTGCACTTGGCAAACAACCTCTGGAACGAATCGAAAGCGGGACCCAGACAAAAGAAATAGCGGGGGGCTCCATGGGAAGATCTGGCGATTCAGCAGCTCAAATGCCAGCCCCGGCTGCAACTTATCCGGAGGGCCTGTTTTCCATCAACGCAGCAAAAGTGATATATGTCAAAGCGGGTGTATCGCTGCTTTCCGTTTCCAATCAGTATGAAATTCCCCTGGCACGACTGTTGGAATTCAATGATATGAATCAACAGGATGTTCTTCGCGAAGATCAGCTGGTCTTTCTTCAACGTAAACGCAAATCCGGGGAATCGCCGTTTCATATCGTTCAATCCGGAGAATCCATGTATTCCATCTGCCAATCTGAAGGCGTCAGGTATGAAAATATCCTGGAATACAACCGGCTCAAACCAGGAGAAGAACCTGCTGCCGGTGAAAAGATTTACCTTCAGTCAATGGCTGGTTCCAAACCAGTGCTTAAAAATCCCGACAGTGTGAAAACGGCCATTCCTTCTTCCTAAATATCTATATGGACACCGTGCGAATACATGACAAAACTTTCCAATCCTTTTTATCCGAAGAGGAAATTCTTAATAAAGTAAAACAATTGGCTGTTGCTCTGAACAGGGACTATGCAGAGAAAAAACCCATCTTCATTGCCATCCTCAATGGGGCATTCATTTTTGCCGCCGACTTATTTAAAAACCTGACCATCGATGCTGAAATTTCCTTCATAAAACTGGCTTCTTATAAGGGCATGAAATCCTCAGGTCAGGTTATCACAGCTATCGGACTCGATATCGAATTGTTTGGCCGCCACGTCGTTATTCTGGAAGATATTGTGGATACCGGGAAAACCCTTCACGAATTCCTGCCGCAATTATGGCACCAGCAACCGGCATCACTTAAAATTGTTGCACTGCTTCATAAGGCAGATGCAAAGGCATTTCCCGTTACGGTAGATTATACCGGCTTTGAAATTCCCGATAAATTTGTGGTCGGATATGGCCTGGATTATAACGGATTAGGCAGAAATACCCCGGCAATTTATCAGCTTTTTGAATAATAAGCGTTTGTAACAGACAAACGCCTCCGTAACCAAAAAAATCTCCTTGAAAATCCTGCTGATCATATGGATTGCTTTATGCTCCTGCCTACGGGTAAGCTGTCAATATTATTTGCGGGGTGAGGTCAGGGATGAACAGAAAAACCCACTCAGTAACGTCAGGATACGGTTGTCATCTACAGATTTCCCATATTATTCGGGAAGCATGGGTGGATTCGGCATTAATATTCCGAGGGAAAAAGATACCATGACCATCATGGCCGACGGTTTTTATAGCAATACCGTGGTAGTCACAGCAGACCGGTTTCAATCCATTACTCTGAAATCACGCTTTGCACCACCTCCCAAGCCAACAAACCGGCTGTTGTCCCTTACGAAAAATCTGTCGCCTGAAATGCGAAATCGATGGACGGTAGGAGCTGAAACTTATAGCACCCTCCTGGAGAATCCGTTTATCCTGGCTGATAAATACCCCGAAACCGGATTCGCCGTGAACATCAACAAAGCATCTTACAGTAATATCCGTCGGTTTATCAATATGGAAAATATAGTTCCGCCAGATGCGATCCGATTAGAGGAAATGATGAATTATTTCAATATCCATTATACCCAACCCGGTGGAGACAGCATATTCAATTACCAGTCTATACTTTCTTCCTGCCCCTGGAATGAAGACCATGAATTATTGTATCTGAATATATGCGCCCGCAAAGCTGATCTGGATAAGATTCCGGCAGCCAATTTGGTTTTTCTGATTGATGTTTCCGGTTCAATGGACCTGCCCAACCGGTTACCCCTCCTCAAATCTGCATTTAGCCTGATGGTGAACAATCTCCGGCCTGTGGACACTGTTTCAATCGTAGTATATGGAGGAGTGAATGGCGTATGGCTAACGCCCACCGGCGGATCTGAGAAGAAAAAAATTCTGGAATCCATTGCCCAGCTGGAAGCTGGAGGATCCACACCCGGTGAGGCAGGTATCCGGGCAGCATACAGATTGGCAAAAAGCAAATTCATAAAGGGCGGAACCAATCGGGTAATCCTGGCAACAGATGGAGATTTTAATGTGGGACAGCAGTCTGAAGATGAACTTAACCAACTGATCAACAGTTATCGATCCTCTGAAATTTATTTAACCTGTCTTGGAGTGGGTATGGGCAATTATAAGGATTCAAAACTCGAAGTTCTCGCCAACAGGGGAAAAGGAAATTTTGCATATCTGGACAATGAAAAAGAAGCGGAAAAAGTCTTAATGGAGGAATTCTCCCAAACCATTTATGCAGTTGCTAAAGATGCATATATAGAAATCCGGTTCGATCCGGGATTGGTTAAAAGTTACAGACTTATCGGTTTTGATAATAAACTGAGTGCATTACAGGATACTACCAACGAAATTCAGGGTGGTGAAATTGGATCGGGTCATTCCCTGATGGCGATTGTAGAAATTGAACCAACAGAATTAGAAACGGAATTAGCCGTCCGTCCGAATCCTTTTGCCAAACTCTGGATGCACTATCAGTTACCCGGCCAGTCAGATGGTAAACTCGAAGAATTCGCGATACCTTATTATTTTATGCCTTTCAACGACCTGCCTGATTATTATCGCTTTTCGGCATCAGTGGCTTTGTTTGGCGACCTCCTGAAAAAATCTGTCTATACCCGATACTCCTCCTGGGATGAATTGGCCATCATGGCCAGATCCAGCTATGACCCAAAAGATGTTTCACAAAACGAATACCTGATGTTAATCGATAAGGCTAAAAAGATCTATCACAAAGACAAGAAGAAAAAGAAAGTGGGTACGACTGAATAGTGAACCTGTCAGTAATGATACCCGTTTTACTATGATCTGCATTTTACGCCTTCGCGAAATCAGTTTGCAAAAATTTCAGTTTCCCGGATTTTTAAATAATTGCAACAAACTTCATCCTTGGAGATAGTAACTGCATGATCATCCAGGCCAAAAGATAAGCAATCGAACATATGCCAAAAATGATATTATACCCGGTGCTCAATTGACCGAGCCCTTTGAAATGTTCCAGGATCATTCCTATCAGGAATGGAAAGAGAATACCTCCTGCTGAGCCAGCCATTCCTCCAATACCCACAACTGAACTCAGCGTGTATTTGGGAAACATATCCGAAGCCAGGGTAAAAATGTTCGCACTCCAGGCCTGATGTGCTGCCGCGGCCAGGCTAATCAGCCATACTGCTGGCCATATACTCGTTGCGAACCTCACGAAGAAAATCGGCACTACACAACAGGCAAAAAAGAACATAGCATATTTTCTCGCCTTGTATACGGGCAAGCCTTTTTTAATCAATCGCCCGGATAACCAGCCGCCCAGGACACTTCCAAAACTGGCTATGATGTATACAGTGGAAACATGAATAGCCGAGCTTGTCAGATTCAGGTGATAGGTGGAATTAAAATAAGAGGGTATCCAGAAAAGATAAAACCACCATACCGGATCCGTTAGAAATTTCCCAATAACAAAAGCCCATGTTTGCCTCAGATGGAATAATTGCGACCATCTGGGTTTTATTATCGGGTCATTGATTACTTCGTCCCTGTCGCTCTCTATATAGGCCAGTTCAGCCAGGGAAATGCGTTTATTTTTGGAAGGAATATCATACAACCAAAACCAAAATAAAAGCCAGACAAATCCTAACGCACCAGTCCACAGAAAAGCCTGCTTCCAGCCATAAGAAGTAAAAATCCATGCGATCAGAGGGGGACCAATAAAGGCAGCCATATTGCTACCACTATTAAAAATGCCAGTGGCCAGCGCGCGATCTTTTTTCGGAAACCATTCAGCAACAGCTTTAATCGCCGCAGGAAAATTTCCGCCTTCACCAATACCGAGTGCTGTTCTTGCAATAGCAAAACCCATGGTTCCGCCAGCTAAAGCATGGCACATGGCCGCTACACTCCAAATCAGAACGGAAACAATATAACCCAGTCGCGTGCCGATCTTATCTATCAACCGGCCGAATATTACCAGCGCAATTGCATATGCCGTTGAAAAAGCCATTACGATCCTGCCATAATCTTTTTCCGACCAATTAAAATCCTTTGCCAGATTATCTTTCAATAAACCGATCACCTGCCTGTCCAGATAGTTAATTGTTGTGGCAAAAAAAAGCAACGTTACAACTACCCATCGATAATTACTGATTGACTGCCGCATCATTTTGAGTTTATAAGGAAGTTCTGGCTGCGGCAATTTGCCTAATGAGTGAGGTGGCTTTCAACCTTATTGCTTCAAAATCTTTCTTATCCATGGAGGTTTTACTGATCAGACTGCTACCCATGCCTATCGCAGCAGCTCCGGCTGTAAACCAGGATTCAACATCACTGATGTCAATCCCACCCGTCGGCACAAGCATAAGATCAGGGAATATTTCTCTGGTTGATTTCAGAAATGCCGGTCCAAGGGAACTGGCGGGAAATATCTTAATAAGTGTCAGTCCGTCGTTTTGTACCTGGATCAGTTCAGTAGGTGACATACAACCGGGTATCCATAAAATATGCTCATTTTCCGAAAATCTGAATAATTCTTTGGTGTAACCCGGACTCACCAGGAAATCAGCACCGTTTTGAATGCCTTTGGCTGCCGTTTTTGAATCCAGCACCGTGCCGAGTCCCAAAATCAAATCCGGGAATTGTGTATAACTCTCTTTGGCAAGACTTCTGAAATTTTTCAGAGCCTGTTTACCCCTGTTGGTATATTCGACCACACGTATTCCCAAATCATATAAAACTTTGAGGATCTCCAAACTGGTATTCTCATCCGGATGAAAATATAACGGGAGAAAGCCCTGCGCGATAATAGCCTTAACAACTTTTTCTTTATTCATACTGTTTAATTCTTTCCCGGATGGTCTTCAACTCCTGGTTTGTGGTATCTCCCATTTCAAAAAATTTACCAAAACCGGCTGCAGTGGCGAATTGTATAACCTCTGACTCTGGCAGATGATTAAATAATCCGTATATCAGGCCCGCCATAAAACAATCTCCTGTCCCTACTTTATCTACTACCTGCTTGCTGCGATAAACCGACGAATCAGCCCAATGATGTGCGGCATAGAGTGATCCATAATATGAAATACCCCCTTCATCTTCCTCAAACCTGAATGTGTTGGCTACGGTTTTAACGCGCGCAAACCTCTTCAATATCTTCAATGCTGTCTGGTGCGCATGCTGAATATAGGACGATTTTTCTTTTGTACGGATCAACTGCAAATCCAGTGGAATTCCCAACAGGTCGTGAGCAGACCAGATATTGCCCATGACCACATCACAATATGGTAGCAGTGCCGACATGACTTCATGAGGATTTCTTTGCTTCCATAATTTCGGGCGATGGTTAAGGTCAATGGAAATGTTTATATTTTTTCTTGAAGCTGCCTGAAGCGCTTCCAGACAGACGGCCGCCACCGATTCGTTTAACGCAGGGCCGATCGCACTGAAATGAAACCAGGAAATGTCTTGCAAAACACGATCCCAATCGATCATTCCCTTTTTTAGGTCGGAAAACGAAGAATGTGCGCGGTCGTAAATGACAGACTGATTCTTCAGATCGGTCCCCTGCATTAGCCAATAGCTGCCAATCCGCTCACCTGAAAAAATAATATGGTCGGTGTGAATGCGTTTGCCTTTCAAAATTTTCAGAATATCCCGGCCCAGATAATGATCGGGCAGAGCGGAACAAAACGAAACAGGCAGCTCCCACTTGGCCAATGCACTGGCTACATTTAATTCAGCCCCGCCAAGATATACGGGCAGGTTGGCCGTCTTCAACCATTGGCCATCCACTGCCGGTGAAAACCTCATAAGGATTTCACCAAAACACAGTATTTTTCCCATGGTATTTCATTTTGACGATGATCCTACTGCTCATCCCAGCTAAAATAATGAAGGGCATTAAAATAACAAATGTCCCGAATCAGTTTGCCGGTCCATTCAATGTCCTGAGGTAATTCACCCCTTTCCAACTCTTCGCCGAACAAGCCACATAGAATACGCCGGAAATATTCATGCCGGGGATATGAGAGAAAACTTCTCGAGTCAGTAATCATACCGACAAAGCGACTGATAAGCCCCATATTCGACAGGGCATTCAGTTGCCTGGTCATGCCCTCCTTTTGATCCAGGAACCACCAGGCCGAACCCCACTGTATCTTACCCGGCACGGATCCATCATTAAAGTTACCGATCATTGACGCCATCATTTCATTGTCTGCCGGATTGTTATTATACACTATCGTACGGGCCAGCCGGTTGGATTTATCCAGCGAATTCAGAAATGAAGACAATGCCTTTGCCTGACGGAAGTCGCCAATAGAATCCCACCCGGTATCCGGACCCAAACTTCCGAGCATTCGGCTATTATTATTTCGCAATGCGCCCAGATGATATTGTTGCACCCATTTCTTTTCATGGTTCCATTCGGCTAACTGATACAATAGCGCAGACTGGAATTTCTCCATCTCTTCTGAGTCTGGATTTTTTCCACTTTTCACCTTTTCAAAAATCCTCTCTATTTCTGAATCTGTCCATTCCGTTTCATAGAACTGTTCAAGACCATGATCCGAAACCCGACAGCCCGATGCATGAAAAAAATCATGGCGGCTTTTTACCGCATCCAGGAAATGGTTATAAGTCGAAATGGAAATATTTGCAGCAAGGCCAAGTTTCTCGATGTAGGAACGAAATGCAATAGAATCGCCGGTCGCCAACACTTTATCCGGACGAAATGTCGGAAAGACGCGCAAGGATATGTTTTGCTTTAGTATCTGATGATGAAACTCCAGTGAATCAGCAGGATCATCGGTTGTACAGATGATCTCCACTTTCATTTTTTTTAACAGGCCCTGCACTCGAAATTCCGGCTTTTGAAGTTGTTGATTGCAAAACTCATATATCTCTCTTGCCGAATCCCCATTCAGTATTTTTTCGTTGTCAAAATATCTTTGCAATTCCAGATGGGTCCAGTGATACAGAGGGTTACGCTGTGTGTAGGGAACGGTCTCAGCCCATGTCAAAAATTTATCCCAATCGCTTTTTGCTCCTGTAATGAATGATTCATGTACCCCATTCATGCGCATGGCCCGCCATTTATAGTGATCCCCCTTCAACCATATTTCTGTCAGATTTTCGAACTGATGATTTTCAGCAATCTGCTGCGGGGAAAGATGGCAGTGATAGTCAATGATGGGCAGATTTTCTGCATATTCGTGAAATAGCTTTTTCGCCGGTTCAGCATACAACAGGAAATCTTTATCTGGAAACTTTCTCATGGCAAAAATTTAAAGTGAAACACCTCTTTTCCAGGGAATAAAATCATCCTGATTCAGCAGCACGGCCTTGGGAGTTACCTCACCACCCGCTGCGCGGATACAATACCGTAATATTTCCTCTCCCATTTCCTTAATGGATTTTTCTCCATCGATAATTGGACCCGTATCGATATCTATGATGTCCGGCATGCGCCGGGCCAGAGAAGTATTGGTCGAAATTTTAATCGTCTGTGAAACCGGATTACCAGTTGGTGTTCCCAGGCCGGTAGTAAATAAAATCAGCGTAGCGCCGGCAGCAGCCTGCCCGGTTGTAGCTTCCACATCGTTACCGGGTGTACACACCAGGCTGAGCCCAGCAAGAGTAGCGGGTTCTGTGTAGTCAAGTACATCTGCCACGGGAGCGTTGCCCCCTTTCTTAGCCGCTCCGGCAGATTTCATCGCATCTGTTATGAGACCGTCACGAATATTTCCTGGAGAAGGATTCATATGAAAACCCGAACCCGCCAACCGGGCTGAAGCCTCATAATCCTTCATTAAACGGATAAATTTCCTGGCTACTGTTTCATTAACGGCACGATCCACAAGTTCCTGTTCAACACCGCATAATTCGGGAAATTCCGCCAACAATACTTTACCTCCCAGCGCCACAAGCAAATCAGCGCAATATCCAACTGCCGGGTTGGCCGTAATGCCACTGAACCCGTCGCTGCCACCACATTTGACACCAATGCAGAGTTTGTCCAGAGAAGCAGGTTTTCTCTCCAGCTGGTTTATCAGGGTAAGTCCTTCAAATGTTTTTCGAATGGCCTCTTTGA
>Ga0209584_10000533_pt1 | contig 11941 bp, 7 predicted proteins | sample NGEPerD_FD_184507 | JGI IMG/M metagenome (GOLD analysis project Ga0209584, IMG submission 184507) | Arctic peat soil microbial communities from the Barrow Environmental Observatory site, Barrow, Alaska, USA - NGEE PermafrostAB12-D... | ecosystem: Environmental > Terrestrial > Soil > Wetlands >...
GTAACAGATCCACAGTTCCTGAACATCGCCATGTTGCAGAATTCGATTTGGGAAAACGCAGGACACACTTCAACTACCGGTAACGCCATTCAGGGTTCCGTCAGCAGCGGTCCCATAGATTTCACAGCAGGCGCTTACACACTCGCCAGTACAGAAAAACTGGAAAATCCGTTACCGGTCGCCAGTATCGACTTGTCAATTAAAGAAGTTTCCGGAGAAACGATGTTCAGCTGGACCTACGAGGGCTCGGAAATACCCGACCATTTTGACCTGGAAGAAGAAAAAGATTACGGATCGGAATGTATGACGCAGATACCAGGAACTGATGTTAATACCAGTTACCATTGGATTGGACCTGCGTTAAAAAATGGCGATCACTTTTTCCGGGTAAGAATGACAGATATTCATGGCATTGATTACATCGGGAAAACAATAAAGTTTGCCAAAAGAGAAGACAAAAATTTAATAAGCTGGCTTGCACCTGCTTCACAATACGGAAATGCAGGACTGATGATCGAAGTCGAAAAACCGGAACAATGGAAATATGAAATATTGTCTATGAGCGGAGCCACAGTTAAAAAAGGTTTTTTGCATCTCTATTCGGGAAAAAATACGGTTCAGATTATTCCGGATGATCTGGCTGAGGGTATCTATATTATGTTAGTTATTGATACAACCGGTGAAAGACATACATTGCTCTTCAGGAAAAATTAAGAAGGGCCGCTATTGAAGTTTCCAGCGTTTTATCAATTCATTAACTGAAGACTGGTATTCCGCATACAGCGTTTCCTGTGCTTTGATAAAACTGTTGTCATCGAATTTACCCAGAACCTGATCCATTTCCGCCTGGTTCGCGTAGACCATCTTACGAAATGGGTTGAGATAGTCCTTCCTCCTGGAACTCATAATGCCCTGAGTGATCCATTCAGCAGTGGAAACGCTCTGCTGCAGTAATTCGATGAAGTCCTGTTGTTTAATTTTTTTGAATGAAATTCCGAACACTTCATGGAAAATGTCGAGGGCGTGACACAGTTTGTCTGCAGGATACTTTTCTGATTCCTGCAAATAAAATTGATGGATATCGTTCCAGCCCTTTACACGGTTATAATGGATATCGACAATCATTTTATCCATTGCCCGCTGCCTGATCAATTGGCCGCCGGCATTTATCCAATGATCCGGCTTTTTATTTTCCGGAAGCGTATCCTGAAAAGAAATCAGGTTATCAGCTTCGCCCGCATGAAGCATTACCTGTTTCACAACGTAGTACACGATGAGTTCCCGGTAAATGCCATAAGCTTTTAGCAATTTAAGGATGCGTACTTTCCGGGAACTGTTTTCAAAACCTTCAGCAAAAAAATTAAGGGTATGCAGTGCGGGATCGTTATTTTCCAACAATTGTTTTCCTTGTTTTTTCAAAGCTTCTTCATCAGAGAAAATATGCTGTGCGACATTGATATCTTCTTTGCTGATCGTGTTCTGGTTGTGATGGCGCGCCCATGACCTGGCCGTAATCATTTGGAGCTTTTCCAAAGCCAGAACTATTTCGTGCATACTGTCCGGCGCCAGGTAATCAAATTCCAGGGATTGAATTTTCACCAGCCTTTTATCGCGGTCACCATATTTCCAGGCGTTTCTGGCCAAAGCATACATATTGTGCACGAACCAGTATGCAGGCATAACCACCAGTTCATCCCGTGATACATCATTACTCACCAGTGAAAAGGGCAGTGGAATGTCCAGTTCTGCATTGTAATCGCCCTTGGCCATAATAATAAATGATGCGAAACGGGAATTGTGTTTTACGCTCACGCAGAGTCCCGGCCAGAACCCACGGCCTGCGACCAGCTCTCCGTCGGCCCCGCGGGAATTGTGGTTGGAACCTACAGTTGCACCTGCGGCCATATTGGTCTGCCCCATGAGCAGGGATGCGCATAAAAAGGAATTGTTGTGATGCTGTTCGTGAGCCGGAAAAATCAGGGAATTCAGCACTTCACAGCAGGATATCGTGGAATTATTTCCGAGGTAGGAATTAATGAGACGGGCGCCGTATTTTAACTGGGAATTGGAAGCCAGGATAAAACGCACTGCCTTCACGCCGTAAAAAATTCTGCAGCCATCTCCGATAATGCCGTTCACCAACTCGCAACCTTCACCTATCTGGGTTTTGGATTCTGCCGAGGAGTTGATGGTCAGATTTTTTAATTTATTTGCGCCTTTAAGATAAGCGTCTGTTCCGATCCGGACATCCTTAATGATCTTGCAATTTTTTACTACCGTACGGTCGCCAATCGTCCCGTAGAAACCTCTTCGTTTATCCGATTCCCTGTCGCTGAACAAACGCAGTTTTTCCTGCAGGCTCCTGTCGTCCCGGTGCCTGCTGAACAGCCAGGCATCCCCGGGCAGCATGCCATCAAAAGGAATGATGGTTCTTCCCCCGTTTTCATTGCAGACTTCCAGTTCAATACGGATGGATTCCGGTTCTCCTTCTTTTAAAATGCCATTACCGAATTTGGCATGGTCGGTAGTTGCGATTTCATTCACATTAATCAGGATTACGTCATTGCCTATAATATAGTGCGACAAATAACTGACATTGTCGATCACCACATTATTCCCGATATCGCAGCTGATGATGGTACTGTTATACAATCCCACCGGTCTGCGCAGGTTGTGAAATTCGAGGTAATAGGGTTCCAGGATTCCGATGCGCACCAATCCGAAAAATTTACATTGATGGATCAGTTCCGGCATGAAATGATCGGTGACTTCAACAAAATGCCAGTCATCCGAAGTGTTTCCGTTTTTTTTCAATTCTTCTACCTCATCTAATTTCAGATGGCGGTATACATGGGCCGGTTTTTGTTGTTCATTCCGGAGATAATACTCGTCCTTCCCTTCAGGCAGATACTCTGCCGGGATAAAATCATATCCGAGTTTGCGAAGTGGTGTTTTTGTTATCTGGTTCATGCTTTTTATTCTACGGTTACACTTTTCGCCAGGTTTCTCGGTTTATCAACATCAAATCCTTTTGCCATACCCAGGTAACAGGCGAATAGTTGCAACGGGATAACAGAGAGTAGGGGAGAAATGAGTTCGTCGGTTGTGGGTATGGTGATGATGTCGTCCGCAATTTGGGAGATCACATCATCGCCCTCGCTGATGACAGCAATAATTTTCCCCTTTCTGGCCCTTATTTCCTGGATATTACTCACCAGTTTTTCATGATAAATGCTTTTCGGAGCTGCAAAAACCACGGGTAGCTTGTCGTCCACCAGGGCAATGGGTCCGTGTTTCATTTCTGCTGCCGGATAACCCTCAGCATGGATATATGAAATTTCCTTGAGTTTGAGTGCCCCTTCCAGTGCTACAGGGAAATTATTGCCACGGCCCAGGTACAGGGCATCTCTGACATCCTTGTATTTATCAGCCAGCGCGCGGATATGATCCGCGTGATTCAGAAGCTCCCTGACTTTTTCAGGTATAGCCTGTAACTCCGACAGCAAAGCGAGATATTTTTCTTCGGAGATCGATTGTTTTTCATGTGCTATTTTCAATGCAATCATAATCAGCACGACCAGCTGGGCAGTAAAAGCCTTGGTACTGGCCACGCCGATCTCTGGTCCGGCATGGGTATATGCACCCGCATGGGAAATTCGCGCGATGGAAGAGCCCACTACGTTTACAACGCCAAATATAAATGCTCCCTGCTCCTTGGCTTTCTCGATAGCCACAATGGTATCGGCTGTTTCACCGCTTTGCGAGATGGCAAAAATCACGTCTCCCGGATGTATCACCGGATTCCGGTATCTGAACTCTGATGCATATTCCACTTCTACGGGAATTCTGCATATTTCTTCAATAATATATTCAGCGATAAGGCCCGCATGCCAACTAGTTCCACAGGCCACCATGATGATTCTTTTCGCATGGCGGAGTTTGTCCATATTGTTCTGAACGCCTGCCATAGTAATGGTGCCCTTGGCCGCATCCAGTCTGCCCCTCAGGCAGTCGAAAATGGTATCGGGCTGCTCAAATATTTCCTTAAGCATGAAATGATCGTATCCCCCCTTTTCAATAGCTGTCAGTTCAAGATCCAGCTTCTGAATATAGGGCGTGATTTTTTCATTACCGAGATTTTTTAATATCAGCTCGTCGCATTTAATAATGGCCAGCTCGTAATCATTTACATACACCACTTCCTTGGTGTATTCAATAATCGGGGAGGCGTCGGACGCCAGAAAATGTTCACCCTTGCCGATTCCGATTACGAGGGGACTTCCCTTACGGGCTGCAATAATTGTATCGGGATGGTCTCGGTCCAGCAACACGATCACATAAGCACCGGTGACCCGTTTTAATGCGATACGCATCGATTCTTCCAGGCTGCATTGATTGTTTTCCTGGATGTCTTCAATAAAATTGAGAAGGACTTCAGTATCCGTATCACTTTTGAATTGATACCCTTTTTTTGTGAGCTCCGTTTTTAGCTGGGCATAATTCTCAATAATGCCGTTGTGAATCATCGCCAGTTTTCCATTGGCTGAAAGGTGCGGATGTGCATTGCGGTCGCTCGGCTCTCCGTGGGTTGCCCAGCGCGTATGCCCGATCCCCGCATGCGCCTGCAAATCTTTTCCGATAACACTTTCTTCGAGAGCAGCAACCCTTCCCTGTTTTTTGTATACGCGAAGGTTATCTTTTTCCAACAGTGCAACACCCGCGCTGTCATAACCCCGGTACTCCAGTCTTTTCAGACCTTTCATGATTACTGGATAGGCTTCACGGGGTCCGATATAAGCTACAATTCCACACATGTTAAATAATTTAAGTTTATCGGACGGTTTTTTTAATGCATTAAAATATTACTCATAAAAATAGATGCCACGGTAAAATAGATGATAAGTCCGGTAACATCCACCAGTGTGGCTACGAAAGGTGCAGATGAAGAAGCCGGATCCGCTCCAAGTTTTTTTAATACGATCGGAAGCATACTGCCCGCAAGCGTTCCCCACAACACGACACCGACCAAAGAAAAACTTACAGAAAGTCCAATGGCATCCCAATGCGCTCCATAAATATCTTTGATTACGTGGCGGGCCATCATCAGGTGCCAGACGAAAATCCGGATAAATCCAATAAGGCCCAGGATGGCACCCAGCATAAATCCGGAAAGAATTTCACGGCGCATCACCCGCCACCAGTCGGCAATCGTCACTTCTCCCAAAGCCATCGCCTGAATGATCAGTGTGGATGCCTGTGAGCCGCTGTTTCCGCCGCTGGACATGATCAGGGGGATGAAATTGGTCAGGATCAGCCATTTTCCCAGCTCATCATTATAATAAGCCATGGCGGTCGCTGTGAGCATTTCACTTAAGAACAGGATGATCAGCCAGCCGACCCTTTTGCGGATCAGCTGAAAGAATGGCGTTTCGAGATAGGGATGATCCAGCGCTTCGGTACCTCCGATTTTCTGGATGTCTTCCGTGAATTCTTCAGTTGCTACCCACAACACGTCATCGATGGTGACGATACCCAGCAACACTTTATTGTTGTCGAGCACGGGTAAGGCCATCCGGTTATTCATTTTAAAAGCCTTGTTGGCGGTTTCCTGATCATCGTTCACATTGAGAAAGATGAAGCGGTTGTCAATGACATCCTCAATTTTTTTGTCCGGGTCAGCAAGAATAATTTCACGGATTTTGATATCATCAATAAAAACACCTTTCTCATCCACAACATAAATGACGTCGATGGTTTCACTGTCTTTACCGACATTACGGATATGACGGATGACCTCCCGTATGGTCCAGTTCTTCTGTACAGCGATATAATCCGGTGTCATCAAACGGCCCACACTGCTTTCGGGATATCCGAGAAGTGCCAGGGTGATCTTACGTTCTTCCGGATCCAGCATCCGTATCAGCTCTTTGACCACTTCACTCGGAAGATCTTCAAGAAATGAGGTTCGGTCATCTGCCGGAAGACCATTCAGCAATTCGGCCGTTTTAGAAGGAGAGAGTTCCTGGGTGATGCGCTTTTGTGTGGAGAAGTCCAGGATCTTAAATGTACTGATGGCCCGGTGGATGCTCAGGTTGCCGAGAATTTCGCCTTCATGTTCCGGAAACTCATTGATGAGTTCCGCTACATCGCTGATATTCTGATCGTCCAGCAAAGCATGCAATGCAGGCATGTCTGCGGACTCCAGTATTTCCAGAAACTGATATTTCAGCGGTATATCTTCTGTTTCTACGGTCATTCGTCAAATTTACAGCGAAGCCTTGATAAATTGCGTGTTGAATTGAAGGATAACGGGAACATGACAAAACATGTACATATGATATTATCTTCTTTATATATCGCGGACTCACCTGACCGCGGGCGGGGGGTATTTAGTTCGGAACCTATAGCTGCCGGAACAACAATTGAAAATTCCCCTGTTATCGTATTGAGCCGCGAAGAACAGGTACTGCTGGACCAGACCCTCCTGCATGATTATATTTTCATATGGGGACCGGACGAAAAGGAGTGTTGCGTGGCCCTGGGTTATCTTTCGCTCTACAATCACGATTACCAGTCGAACGCGGAATATGTTATGGATTTTTCCAGTAGTACGATTCTGATCACAGCAGTGAGGCGAATAAAAAAAGACGAAGAAATTTTTATCAATTACAATGGAAACTGGAATAATTCCAAACCCGTATGGTTCGACAGGGATAAAGCCTGACCGGGTTTTTATTTTCTGGATCTGCTCAGCACGGGAGCATAACGGAAGGATAACATGAATCCGTAACTGTACATTTTCAGGTTTTCAACACCCATCTTTTGAAACGGGATCCTGAAAAAAGGTTCCGCCTGAAAAGAGAAACCTTTTCCCAGGTCTGTTTCCAGTCCGAACGACAGATCACCTACGCCAAACCAGTAATTGGACGGGGATTCATCTTTGGTCAACCAGGCGACTGGTCTTCCCCCGCCATTGTGTGTGAAATAAATGTTGGTTTGCTTGAGCAGGAAATATGAAGACGCTCCTGCGTTGATGAAAAACCTGGTTTTCTCATTCCGGGCAAAATCATATCGCAGGGTCAGTGGCACTTCATACATGTTGAAGGCACCATTTACGTATTCAATGTCCGGCGCCCACGCGTAAGTGGTATTTGTTCCATTAGGCGGAACAGAAGGTCTGTCGTGGTCATGTCCCGGCGCCCAGTAAAATTTATTGGAGTAGATGAGACCTGTATTTACAGATAATTTGCTCGTAACATAATAACCCAGTGTAATGCCGATATTATTGCTTAATTGATTGTTTGATATACCGCCTCCGTCTGTGTAGTCCGCTCCAAAAGTAAATCCGATACTCAGTGACCTGTTGATGCGAACTGTTTTTTGCGGACCAGGCGTTTTTTGTACAGCCAATGAGTTTAACAGGGAATCATTGCCCGTTATCATGGCCGGGCCGGTAGCTGAAGCCACAATCAGGGGCAGGCTGTATACAGATGCTGTGTGTAATGTAGTTCCGCTTCCTGTGTTCGAAGAAGAGGCAGTTCCTGTAAGGTCTGCAGTTGTTGTACTGGCTGAAGAGATTCCGGGTATGGATTTTTCAATACCATTTGCCGACGCATTTTCTATAGCGTGCTGTGTTGCTGATGAACCGCCGGAACCCGAAGAAAGTTCGTGTGAGGTCACGACCCCGGTCGACAAGACAACTGAAGGGATAATTGCTTTCGATCCGCGGCCATTCAATGAAGATTTCGTTCCGGTTTCGACCTTGGTGACGGGTCGGCCTGCCGACCGCGCACCGGCTCCCGGAATTTTTAAAACAGACGATGCAGATTCGTCAGAATTATTTTTTGCTTTGGACGATGTAGAAGATATCGCATCTGATGCTCCTGAAGTCGCAGCATGGTCAGAACCGTATGCAATCGCATTTTTTACAGTAGAAAGGCTGTCTGCAGGTACATTCTTTGTGGCAGACTGGTTTGAGTCTGCCTGCCGCACATGATTCATCTGACTTACCGGATCGATGCTGCGTGTAGAAAGTTTGCTATAAATGTTGGTTTTGATAAAATAAAAAGAAATCCCGGCAATCAGTACAACCGCCGGTCCCCATACATACGGACTGATCCGGCCAAACTGGAAACCGTCAGGTGGCCGCTCGGGCATCTGCTCGACGAGCTTTTGCTCCAGACGAGTCCATGACAGGGAAACAGTGTCGGGTTCATAGGAATCCGCTGCTTCCCTGCTTAACCGGTCAATATCTTTATCAGATAGGTTCGACATATGTTCTCACATCAGCTTTTTTTGTCAATATTTTCCTAAGGTTTTCTCTTGCTTTTGATAAATTCGATTTGGATGCACCCACTGAAATACCCAAATGCTTCCCGATTTCTTCGTGCGACATCCCTTCGATGACAAAAAGGTTAAATACCGTTCTGTAAGCAGGCGATAATAAACGGATCGCTTCGATGATCTCTTTATACGACAGTTTGTCGATTCCGGTTTCCCCTCTGTCTGCTATTTTTTCTGTTTCTTCGGAAAGCGTCTGGCCATTCAGGTAGGAAGAGTTTTTACGGTAATAATCGATACAGGTATTCACCAGTATGCGTTTAAACCAGCCTTTTAGTGCCATGGAAGTCTCCAGATGCCTGTTTTCATCGAACTGGTGGATATTTTTGAAAAATTTTGTGAATCCTTCATTAACAATTTCTTCAACCTGGTATTGGTTGTGCTGGTAACGATAGCATATTTTCATGGCATATCCCTTCAGGAATTCATACAATTCCTTCTGGCTGGCGCGGTCATTTTGCCTGCAACCTGCTAATAGGGTGCTAATGTGGTGGTTACCGTTATTCAATGGTTTTAAGGCCTTTTGCGACGGTGAAGTTAATAGCGCAACCACTTCATCCTTATTAAATTACGTAAATCTTATGTTAAAGGTTGCCCCCCAAAAGTTTCATTTCGCCATTTATAAAAACCTGCATTTGAACACCTTGACTGGTAACCAGCAAACCCAGGATTTTAGCTTCTTTTAATGTGCCTGAACTTCGGAATCCTTTGATCCATTCGCGGTTCATTTGCTGATCGATCATCGCCTTGTTCGCTGCCAGGAGTACTGTGATATCCAGGTAGGATTTACCCTGAATGGTCTTGCGAATCTTATTCCGGAAAAGACTTCTTCCAATTTTAAGCGCCAGGTCTTCTCCTTCAAATGAATATTGAATATCGGGGATGCTCAGGGTCTGTTTTGCCGAATCCAATACGGGCGTTCCCCTCAGATAAATACTTCCGTGATTACTTCCTGCGAAATCGATCCGGATTTCCACTTTCTGATTTTCTATGCCTTTTATACTCGCATCTTTAACAACGATTGTCCTGTCCTTATAATCAAACACCCTGTTGTGCAGGCTGTCCCTGAGCATCCTGGTGAGAAAATCGTAATCATAATTCATATTGAAATAAATCCTGAACCCATTCCTGTTTTCTGTTTGTAATAAGGCCGGAAGGCCTGATGGAGCCTTGATATGATTTGCAGGATCGGAGCTGAGTTGGGGTCTGCAGGAAATACCCAGTGAAATGGAAAAACTGTCCCTGGCATAATTTAACTGCCCGATCCGCAATGCTGTCGGATTCAGCAGCAGGTATCCATAATTTCCAATGGCCATCTTCTTGTAGCTGCTGTCCCGCAGCGGATTGATAAAATTTGTAAAACTCAATCCGGCGATGGTCTGATCCAGGGCAGCAGAAAAGGCAGCCAGGGAAGACCGGATGCTGTCCATCACAAGCTGTGTGATATCACTGGAAAAAACAGATACCTCGCATTTATCCAGCGGTTGTATCTGGTTGATATTTGTAACGGTGCGCACCGTATAATTCGGAAGAAACTGGAGGTTCGTGCTTAATGCCATATTCACCCTGCGCAGGGGTTGCGGTTGGAACCCGCAGCTGCCGGAGATCCAGGGAGTAACCGGAAGGCCCGCGGTGCAAAGACATTTACTTCCGCTCACCTGGTAATTGCCCCCGAAACGGATACTGATGATGTTATTGGTACTGGATATTTGCAGGTTCGTTCTGACAAAACGGTATTTATAACGAAAATCACATGAGGGATGCATCAGCTCCGGCCATCCGTCTGATGTAAAAACAGCAGGAACGAGTTTTTCAGCTTTAGCCAGTACCGGCGCTGCAGCAATCTGAATGGGGATATCCATCTCGGATTGGGGAAGTTCCGGAAGGGTCCGGATCTCTTCATTGGATGCAATCGTTTTTTTTGTCGTATTGCAGGCAAAAAACAGTATGAATACGGGCAGATAAATCAGGTGTTTCAATCTAATGGATTTCATAAACAAAACGAATATATTATTCCAACGAGTATGCGGGATGATTTTTTGTTTTCAAGTTCTGAGGTATGTCACCGAAACAAAGGCACCCATCATGGCTGGAACCTTCTGATTACTTTGGTTTTTTGGGTGCATGATAATTCCTGCAGAGGAAAACCGAGAACTTTCGAACGACTTTCCCGTTTTTTTCAATCAGGATGGGATCCAGGGGAATGATCTGATCGAACCATACAGAATAACCGGCGGGCAGATCTTCATGTTCAATTTCCAAATTATGGAACCTGGGATCGGAATCGATAAAAATAGCGTTCCTTCCGTTCAGCGCCTGCAGGTTTGTGCCAATAAAATCAAATTGTAGTGCCCTTTCCCCTACAATATTTTTTGCATAGACCATCTGATCCAAATAAAAATTCAGAACTGCAGACGTTTTATAATCATCAGCTGAAAAAATAAAAGCATCAGGGTATGATTTCTGCACCGCGGCAACTTTTGAAGCCAGTTCAGGCCAGCCATACCAGGTATCATCTGAGCGGATCGGAAAAACATAAAACAGGATTTCCACGGCCAGCAGCAGGTGCAGGACAACAGCACATATCAGCTGGTAGCGGAGCCATTTCATATTCCAGTACCTGGATACCCAGATGATGCCACTGATATAAGCGGGCATCATCCAGTTGAGTTTTACCCAGTAAATAAAAGAGAGGCAAAAAAACCCAATGAAAAGCGGAATAAAAAAGCATAACAGAAAGAGTTGGTCCTCAGGAATGCGTCTTATCCGGATTCCATATTTTTTGCAAAGCCTGTAAATAAAATAAACCAGGGAAAAAAACAAGATGGGCAGGAGGATGGCCGACTGATGCCCCACCACACCGGCGAAGCCCCGGATATCAATATGGATTCCTTCCTGAACCCGGCCCTGGGACTGAAACTTAAACGATGCAAATCCGTTTTGAACATTCCACCATACCACGGGCAGTATAGTGATTGCAAAACACAGGAGGTAAAGAATGAACCACGGGGAGATCAGGAATTTCCGGTAGGAGCGGGATATCAGCAGAAAGCCAATCAGTCCGAAGATCAGGAATACGGCCGTGTACTTGGAATCAAAACTTAAACCGGTAAAGAGGCCTGCCCAGATCCAGTATATATTTTTCTTCCTGAATAAAGCCTCGTGTAAAAAGTTCAGGCTGATGGTCCAGCACAACATCAGGGGTACATCAGGAGTGGAGATCAGAGAGAGAATGCTGATCATTATGGTGGAGAGCAGGAGCACAGTGGCCTGGATGGCTTTGTGGTTACTCAGGAATTTTTTTGCCAGCTGAAAAAAAGCAACCAGTGTAAGCAGGGTTACCGTTGTGTCGGCGAGTTTGAGTATGAATACTTTTTTTCCAAACACCCCCGTAAATAACCGGAGCACATAAGCGATCATCGGCGGATGATCGTAGTACGACAGATCCAGGTGCTGAGCATAAAAATCATAGTATGCATCCTGGGGCATAATGCCGATGATGCCTACAAAGACCAGCCGTATTCCGATGAGGAGTACGGACAAAAGGATTAAAGGTCTCCATCCGGATTCTTTCCGAAAAACCCTGACCAAAGCGAGATCT
>Ga0209584_10000534_pt1 | contig 11936 bp, 21 predicted proteins | sample NGEPerD_FD_184507 | JGI IMG/M metagenome (GOLD analysis project Ga0209584, IMG submission 184507) | Arctic peat soil microbial communities from the Barrow Environmental Observatory site, Barrow, Alaska, USA - NGEE PermafrostAB12-D... | ecosystem: Environmental > Terrestrial > Soil > Wetlands >...
AGGCAGCCCAGCACCGGCGTCACCGGCGTCACCGGCGTCACCGGCGTCACCGGCGTCACCGGCGTCACCGGCGGAGAATCAAGCACGTCGATCACGGCCCGTCAAGTGGGTGCCAATGCTCGGCACCGCCTCGACCACGGATTTCACCCGGGAACGGCATGAGAAACGGCGCTGCCGCCCGCGCACCTCGCGGAGATCAGCGGGTGCGCCGGGCGGCAGCGGTGCGAGCTGTTGGGTCAGCCTTCAGAGGGCGGCGGGTGGATCAGCGCGGATCAGATGGTGGCCGCGCTGCCGCCTGCGGCGGCCAGCTTGTCGATGGCCGACGCCGAGAACGCGTTGGCCGAGACCTGCAGCGAGACCCCGTCGATGTCCCCGTCACCCAGGACCTTCACCGGCTGACCGGCACGGACGGCGCCGGCCTTGACCAGCTCGTCGACGCCCACGGTGCCCCCCGCGGGGAACAGCGTGGCCAGCTGACCGACGTTGACCACCTGGTAGGCGACGCGGAAGCGGTTCTTGAAGCCGCGCATCTTCGGCAGCCGCATGTGCAGCGGCAGGTTGCCGCCCTCGAACGCCGCGGGGACGTTCTTGCGGGCGCCGGTGCCCTTGGTGCCGCGACCGGCGGTCTTGCCCTTGGAGCCCTCGCCGCGGCCGACGCGGGTCTTGGCGGTCTTCGCGCCCGGGGCCGGGCGCAAATGGTGGACTTTGATCGTCACAGCTCGTCATTCCCCTCTTCGCCGACGTTCTCTACCGTCAGCAAATGAGTCGCGCGGTTGATGTACCCGCGGTTCACCGCGTTGTCCTCGACGACCACGCTGTGGTGGATGCGCTTGAGGCCGAGCGAACGGACCGACTCGCGAGCCGGCCGCTTGTTGCCGATGGTGGACTTGACCTGAGTCACCTTGAGTTGAGGCATGTCGTCACACCCCCTGGCCGGCGCGCGCCCGCAGCATGGCTGCCGGCGCGACGTCCTCGATCGGCAGCCCGCGGCGGGCCGCAACCTCTTCCGGACGCTGCAGGTTCTTCAGCGCCTGGATGGTGGCGTGCACGATGTTGATCGGGTTGTCCGAGCCGAGCGACTTGCTCAGCACATCGTGGATGCCGGCGCACTCCAGCACGGCACGCACCGGGCCGCCGGCGATGACGCCGGTACCCGGGCTGGCCGGACGGAGCAGCACGACACCGGCCGCCGCCTCACCCTGCACGGGGTGCGGGATGGTGGAGGCGATGCGCGGCACCTTGAACATGTACTTCTTGGCCTCTTCGACACCCTTGGCGATGGCCGCGGGGATCTCCTTGGCCTTGCCGTAGCCGACGCCGACCGACCCGTCGCCGTCACCGACGACGACCAGGGCGGTGAAGGAGAACCGCCGCCCACCCTTGACGACCTTGGCGACCCGGTTGGTCACCACGATGCGCTCGAGCAGCGGGTTCTTCTCGACGGGCGCGTCACGACGGCCGTCACGGCCGCCGCGGCGATCCCGACGGTCACCCGATCCAGCACGGTCGCCGGCTCCACCGGATCGGTCGCCGCCGCCGAAGCCGCCGCGTTGGGGTCCGGGCATCAGATATCCCTCTCGATCATGCAGTCGAATGCTGTGTTGGAACCGGTCATCGTCAGAACTCCAGTCCGGCGCTGCGGGCGCCGTCCGCCAGCGCGGCAACGCGCCCGTGATAGGCGTCGCCACCGCGATCAAAGACGGCTGCGGTCACCCCTGCGGCGACGGCGCGCTGGCCGACCAGCTCGCCGACCTTGCGGGCCTTGGCGCTCTTGTCCCCGTCGGCGGCACGCAGGTCCGCCTCCAGGGTCGAGGCCGAGGCGAGCGTGCGGCCGGTCGAGTCGTCGACCAGCTGGGCGCCGATGTGCCGGGACGAGCGAGTGACCACCAAACGAGGTCGTCCCGCGCTGCCAATTACCTTCTTGCGCAACCGGAAGTGGCGCCGGGTCCGCGCGGTGCGCCGCGCGTGGGAAACGGAGGTTGCCATGATCACTTACCTGTCTTTCCGACCTTGCGCCTGACGACCTCGCCGGCGTACCGCACGCCCTTGCCCTTGTACGGGTCGGGCTTGCGGAGCTTGCGGATGTTCGCTGCGACCTCGCCGACCTGCTGCTTGTCGATGCCCTCGACCCGAAACTTGATCGGAGACTCGACGACGAAGGTGATGCCCTTCGGCGCTTCGACCGGCACGGGGTGCGAGTAGCCGAGCGCGAACTCGAGGTTGCTGCCCTTGGCGGTCACCCGGTAGCCGACGCCGACGATCTCCATCGTCTTGGTGTAGCCCTGGGTGACGCCGACGACCATGTTGTTGACCAGCGTCCGGGTCAGGCCGTGCCGGGCGCGGGAGTCGCGCTCGTCGTCCGGGCGGGTCACCAGCAGCTCGCCGTCCTCCCGGCTGATGGAGATCGGCTCGACCACGGTGTGGGTGAGGGCGCCCTTCGGGCCCTTCACCATCACCAGCGATCCGTCGATGCTCACGTCGACCCCGGCAGGAACGGGGATCGGCAGTCTTCCGATTCGTGACATGTCGTTCCCCCTTACCAGACGTAGGCGAGGACTTCCCCGCCCACCTTCTTCTTGGCGGCCTGCCGGTCGGTCAGCAGACCGGTCGAGGTCGAGATGATGGCGACGCCCAGCCCGCCGAGCACCTTGGGCAGCTCGGTCGAGCGCGCGTAGACGCGCAGCCCGGGCTTGGACACCCGGCGCACCCCGGCGATGGACCGCTCACGGTTCGGGCCGTACTTGAGGTTGACCACCAGGGACTTGCCCACGGTGGCCTCCGCGGTGGTCCAGGAGGCGATGTAGCCCTCCTTGACCAGGATGTCGGCGATGTTGCCCTTCAGCTTCGAGAAGGGCATGACGACCTCTTCGTGATACGCCGAGTTGGCGTTGCGGATCCTTGTCAGGAAATCCGCGATCGGGTCGGTCATGGTCATGGTCGGTCGTGCCTCTCTCGCCTGGTTCCTTGGCCGGTCACGCCGGTCGTGGGCCTGTGACGATGTCGGTGTCGGCGCGGATCAACTTCGACCGCGCGGACGAACGTGCTGGTTATGGGACTCGTGTGACGGGAGTCAACGAGTTTGTCCGCGCTGACAATGTTGATCCGCGCAGGACGGGGGTGCCGCCGTCACGAGGCTTTGCAGTCGGCCGGAGGCCGTCCGTTGGCCCACTGGCGGCCGCCAGCGTTTACCAGGACGACTTGGTGACGCCGGGCAGCTCGCCGGCGTGCGCCATCTCGCGCAGGCAGATCCGGCACAGGCCGAACTTCTTGTAGACCGAGTGCGGGCGCCCGCACCGGTTGCAGCGGGTGTACCCGCGCACCTTGAACTTGGGCTTGCGCTTGGCCTTCATGATCAGCGCGGTCTTGGCCATCTCAGTTCTCCTTGAACGGGAAGCCGAGCTGCCGTAGCAGCGCGCGCCCCTGGTCGTCCGTGGCGGCCGTGGTCACCACAGTGATGTCCATGCCGCGGGGCCGGTCGATCCGGTCGATGTCGATCTCGTGGAACATCGACTGCTCCGACAGACCGAAGGTGTAGTTGCCGTTGCCGTCGAACTGCTTGCCCGACAGGCCGCGGAAGTCACGGATACGGGGCAGCGCGATGGTCAGCAGCCGATCCAGGAACTCCCACATCCGGTCGCCGCGCAGCGTCACCTTGGCGCCGATCGGCATGCCCTCGCGCAGCTTGAACTGCGCGATGGACTTGGTCGCCTTGCGGATCACCGGCTTCTGCCCGGTGATCGTCGCCAGGTCGCGGACAGCGCCCTCGATCAGCTTCGCGTCCCGAGCGGCTTCGCCGACGCCCATGTTGACGACGACCTTGACCACCCGCGGAATCTGCATGACGTTGTCGAAAGCGAACTGTTCCAGCAGCGCCGGCTTGATCTCCTCGGCGTACCGCGCCTTGAGCCGCGGCGGCGTGCTCGCCTCTGCGATGGTTGAACTCGTCATGCCTAGATGTCCTTACCGGAACGGCGCGACACACGAACGCGCCGGCCCTCCGAATCGATGCGCTTGCCGACCTTGGTCGGCTTGTTGTCGCCGTCCATGACCTGCACGTTGGAGATGTGGATCGCCGCCTCCTGGGTGACGATGCCGCCGGACTTCGCGCCACGCTGGGTCGTCGAGACCTTGGTGTGCTTCTTGATCCGGTTGACGCCCTCGACCAGCACGCGGCCGGTCTCCGGGTAGGCCTGGATGACCTTGCCCTTGGCGCCCTTGTCTTTCCCTGCGATGACCAGGACGGTGTCGCCCTTCTTCACCTTCATGCCCATCACAGCACCTCCGGCGCCAACGAAATGATCTTCATGTACTTCTTGTCGCGCAGCTCCCGGCCGACCGGCCCGAAGATGCGGGTGCCCCGCGGGTCACCGTCGCCCTTGAGCAGCACGGCGGCGTTCTCGTCGAACTTGATGTACGACCCGTCCGCCCGGCGCTTCTCCTTGACGGTGCGCACGATGACGGCCTTGACGACGTCGCCCTTCTTGACACCGGCACCGGGGATCGCGTCCTTGACGGTCGCCACGATGATGTCGCCGATGCCTGCGTACCGACGGGAGGAGCCGCCGAGCACGCGGATGCACAGGATCTCCTTGGCGCCGGTGTTGTCGGCGACCCGGAGCCTGGACTCCTGCTGAATCACGTCAGTCCCAACCTTTGCGATGTGCGCTCGCCGGAGGGTTCTCCGCCTGCAAGCACTGGATTGCTATCTCTGTCTTCACTCGTCCCGACCGCCCCGCGAGGGGTGGTCGGGGACCAAACTGCGCTGTGTTACCGCGCGGTTACTGGGCCCGCTCGAGGACCTGCACCAGCCGCCACCGCTTGGTGGCGGACAGCGGCCTGGTCTCGGCCAGCAGGACGCGGTCGCCGATGCCGGCGGTGCCGTTCTCGTCGTGCGCCTTGACCTTGGTGGTCCGGCGGATGACCTTGGAGTAGCGCGGGTGCTTCACCCGGTCCTCCAGCTCGACCACGATCGTCTTGTCCATCTTGTCCGAGACGACCATGCCCTCGCGGGTCTTGCGCTCGCCGCGCTTCTTCGCTGCCGGCTCTGATGTCGCTGATAACACAGCCGGCGCATCCACGGTGCTGCTCGCGTCAGCAATGACTTCCTGTGGCTCGCTCACGCGACACCTCCTGTAGTGATCGGCCCGTCAGGCCCGACCGACAGCCCGAGCTCGCGCTCGCGCATGACGGTGTAGATCCGAGCGATGTCGTGCCGGACCGTCCGCAGCCGGCGGTTGTTGTCCATCTGGCCGGTGGCCATCTGGAACCGGAGGTTGAACAGCTCCTCCTTGTGCTCGTGCAGCCGGGCGACGAGCTCGTCCTGGCCGAGCTCACGCAGTTCGTTCGTGGTGCTCACCATCAGGACTCACCACCCTCCCGGGTCACGATGCGGCACTTCATGGGCAGCTTGTGGATTGCGCGGCGCAGTGCCTCGCGGGCGATGGCCTCGGTCGGGTAGCTCATCTCGAACAACACACGACCCGGCTTGATGTTGGCCACCCACCATTCCGGCGAACCCTTGCCGGAACCCATCCGGGTCTCGGCAGGCTTCTTGGTCAGCGGGCGGTCCGGGTAGATGTTGATCCACACCTTGCCGCCACGGCGGATGTGCCGGTTGATGGCGATACGGGCGGACTCGATCTGCCGGTTGGTGACGTAGGCGGGCTCGAGGGCCTGGATGCCGTAGTCACCGAAGGTCACGGTGGTGCCGCCGCTGGCCATCCCGGTCCGGTGCGGACGGTGCTGCTTGCGGTGCTTCACCTTGCGGGGAATCAGCATGATCAGACCCCTGTGCTCTCGGGCGCAGCGGCTTCCGGGTTGTCCTCGACAGCGGCCCGGCCGGCATCGGTGGAGGTCGGGGTGGTGCCCGAGGAACCCGAGCGACGGCTACGGGGGCGGTCCGCGCGGTCGTCACGGCCACGGCCGTCGGTACGTTCGCGGGCACCGCGCTGCGCGGCGGCCGCGTCGGCGGCACGCTGCTCGGCCAGGGTCCCGGACTTGTCGCCCTTGTAGATCCAGACCTTCACGCCGATCCGGCCGAAGGTGGTCTTGGCCTCGAAGAAGCCGTAGTCGATGTCCGCGCGAAGGGTGTGCAACGGCACCCGACCCTCGCGGTAGAACTCCGACCGGCTCATCTCCGCGCCGCCCAGGCGACCCGAGCACTGCACCCGAATGCCCTTGACCTGCGGCGACCGCTGCGCCGACTGCATCGACTTGCGCATGGCGCGACGGAACGAGACACGGTTGGACAGCTGCTCGGCGACGCCCTGGGCGACCAGCTGGGCATCGGACTCGGGGTTGCGCACCTCGAGGATGTTCAGCTGGACCTGCTTGCCGGTGAGTTTCTCGAGCTGACCGCGGATCCGGTCCGCCTCTGCGCCACGCCGCCCGATGACGATGCCGGGACGGGCCGTGTGGATGTCCACCCGGACCCGGTCACGGGTGCGCTCGATCTCCACCTTGGAGATCCCGGCACGCTCCATGCCCTTGGCCATCAGCTTGCGGATCTGCACGTCCTCGGCGACGTAATCCGCGTACGACTTGTCGGCATACCAGCGGGAGCTCCAGTCGGTGGTGATGCCGAGACGGAACCCGTGCGGGTTGATCTTCTGACCCACTAGCGGGTCCTTCCCTTCGTGCTCGAGTTGCCACTGGTGCTGCGGCGACCATCTTTTCGGCCGTCTGCGGCTGTGACATCTGAATCGACCGACACCAGCTCGATGGTGATGTGACAGGTCCGCTTGCGGATCCGGAATGCCCGGCCCTGCGCCCGCGGCCGGAACCGCTTGAGCGTCGGGCCCTCGTCGACGTAGATCGTGTCGACGATCAGCGTGCTCGGGTCCAGACCCTGGTTGTTCTCCGCGTTGGCGACGGCGGAGGCCAGCAGCTTGGCCACCGGCTCGCTCGCGGCCTGCGGGGAGAACCGCAGGACAGCTGCCGCTGCGGCGGCGTCCAATCCGCGGATCAGGTTGACGACCCGGCGGGCCTTCATCGGCGTCAGGTTGGCGTACCGCACCTGAGCCCGGGCGCGCGGCAGCTCTGCTGCCTGCTCTGCCTTGGCGTTCATTTGCGTGCCTCCTTGTTTCCCTTGGCCCTGTCTTCGTTGGCCACTGTGCTATCCCCTACGCGCGCGGCGGTCGTCCTTGATGTGGCCCTTGAAGGTCCGCGTCGGGGCGAACTCGCCAAGCTTGTGCCCGACCATCGACTCGGTGACGAACACCGGCACGTGCTTGCGGCCGTCGTGCACGGCGATCGTGTGCCCGAGCATGTCGGGGATGATCGTCGAGCGGCGTGACCAGGTCTTGATGACGGACTTGGCACCCTTGTCGTTCGCCGCGTCCACCTTCTTGAGCAGGTGGTCGTCGATGAACGGGCCCTTTTTGAGACTGCGTGGCATCTCTTGCCTACCTTCCTGCTCAGCTCTCGGTGGTCGTGGGGGTTTGAACGGGGGAATGGATCCTTGCTCTCTTGATCAACGACGTCACCGCTTCTTGCCGCCCTTGCGCCGGCGCCGGACGATCATCGCGTCGCTGGCCTTCTTCGGGTGCCGGGTGCGCCCCTCGGGCTTGCCGCCCGGGTTCACCGGGTGACGACCACCGGAGGTCTTGCCCTCACCACCGCCGTGCGGGTGATCCACCGGGTTCATCGCGACACCGCGGACGGTCGGGCGCTTGCCCTTCCAGCGCATCCGGCCGGCCTTGCCCCAGTTGATGTTGCCCTGCTCGGCGTTGCCCACCTCGCCGATGGTGGCGCGGCAGCGCACGTCGACGTTGCGAATCTCTCCGGAGGGCATCCGGAGCTGGGCGTACGGACCGTCCTTGGCCACCAGCTGCACCTTCGCACCGGCCGAGCGGGCAATCTTCGCGCCGCCGCCGGGCCGCAGCTCGATGGCGTGCACGACTGTGCCGACCGGGATGTTGCGCAGCGGCAGATTGTTGCCCGGCTTGATGTCGGCCGACGGACCGGTCTCCACCGTGGCGCCCTGACGCAGCTTCTCCGGGGCGATGATGTAGCGCTTGTCGCCGTCCGCGAAGTGCAGGAGCGCGATCCGGGCGGTGCGGTTCGGGTCGTACTCGATGTGCGCGACCGTGGCCGGCACGCCGTCCTTCTCCGCGCGGCGGAAGTCGATGACGCGGTACGCCCGCTTGTGGCCGCCGCCCTGGTGCCTGGCGGTGACCCGGCCGTGCACGTTGCGACCGCCCTTGGAGTGCAGCGGACGGACCAGCGACTTCTCCGGGGTGTCGCGGGTGATCTCGGCGAAATCGCTGACCGAGGAGCCGCGGCGACCGGGGGTCGTCGGCTTGTACTTACGGATACCCATGGTTCTTCTTCCTGCCCGGCTCAGGCGCCCGAGAAGACGTCGATCGGCTTGCTGTCCTTGGACAGCGTGACGATCGCGCGCTTGGTCGACTTACGCTGCCCGTACCCGGCGCGGGTGCGCTTACGCTTGCCCTGCCGGTTGATGGTGTTCACCGACACGACCTTGACCCCGTCGAAGATCTGCTCGATGGCGATCTTGACCTGGGTCTTGTTCGCGCCGGGGTGGATCTCGAAGGTGTATGAGCCGGACTCGAGTAGGCCGTAGCTCTTCTCGGACACGACCGGTCGCAGGATGATGTCGCGCGGGTCGCTGATCACTTCGCGGCCTCCCCTTCATCGTCGTCGGTGGTCTCGTCCACGGCGATTTCGTCCACAGCGATTTCGTCCACAGCGATTTCGTCCACAGCGATTTCGTCCACAGCGTCCTCGGCGACCGCGTGGCGGCCGGCCGTCGCGGCGGGCTCGTCGACCGGCGCCTCGTCGGCACTCTCGACTGAACCAGCGCCGACGTTCTTGCCTGCCAAGAACTCGTCGAGCGCGGCGCGGGTGAACACCACGTCGTCGCTGACCAGCACGTCGTAGGTGTTCAGCTGACCGGCGGTCAGCAGGTGCACCTCGGGGACGTTGCGCAGGCTCTTCCAGCCGAGATCGTCGCCGTAGGCGAGAACCACCAGGATGTTCTTGGCGGTCGACACGGCACCCAGGGCGGCGCGGGCCGTCTTGGTGGACGGGGTCGCCCCGTCGACCAGCGCAGACAGCACGTGCACGTTGCCGCTACGGGCCCGATCGGAGAGCGCACCGCGCAGCGCTGCGGCCTTCATCTTCTTCGGCGTCCGCTGCGTGTAGCTGCGCGGAACCGGGCCGTGCACGACCCCGCCGCCGTTGAACTGCGGCGCACGGGTCGAGCCCTGCCGCGCGCGGCCGGTCCCCTTCTGCCGGTACGGCTTCTTGCCGCCGCCTGAGACCTCGCCGCGGGTCTTGGTCTTGTGGGTGCCCTGACGCGCGGCGGCGAGCTGGGCCACGACGACCTGGTGCATCAGCGGCACGTTGGCCGTGACGTCGAAGATCGAGTCGGGCAGTTCGACGCTGCCGTCGGTCGTCCCACCGGGAGTGGTGATCTGAACGGTCGTCACTGGGAGCCACCCTTCGGCGTCTTGTCGAGGCCCTTCACCGCGGAGCGGATCAGCACCACGCCGCCCTTGGGGCCGGGAACGGCGCCCTGGATCAGCACCAGGCCCTTGTCCGCATCCACCGCGTGGATGGTCAGGTTCTGGGTGGTGACCTTCTCGTTGCCCATCCGGCCGGACATCCGCATGCCCTTGAAAACCCGGCCCGGGGTCGAGCAGCCACCGATGGAGCCCGGCGAGCGGTGCTTGCGCTGCACACCGTGACCGGCGCCGAGGCCCTTGAACCCGTGCCGCTTCATGACGCCGGCGGTGCCCTTGCCCTTGGAGGTCCCGGTGACGTCGACGATGACGCCTGCGTCGAAGACCTCGGACACAGTGAGCTCCTGCCCGACCGTGTACGCCGAGACGTCGTCGGTGCGCAGTTCGGCGATGTGCCGGCGCGGCGTGACGCCCGCCTTGGCGAAGTGACCGGCGACCGGCCTGGTCACCTTGCGCGGATCGACGGCGCCGAACGCAAACTGCACGGCGGTGTAGCCGTCGGTTTCCGGAGTGCGGACAGCGGTGACGACGACCGGCCCGGCCGCGACGACCGTCACCGGGACGACCCGGTTCGATTCGTCGAAGACCTGGGTCATCCCGAGCTTGTGGCCCAGGATTCCCTTGATCGTGTGTGCCATGTTGGAAGTACCCATCTCCTGTGCGGACGTGTGCAGCTGGTGGCCCTGACCGGGCGCCGGTGATCGATCTCGCCGGGCCCGTCGAGGATCGAATTACTGGATGTTGACGTCCACCGACGCCGGCAGGTCGATACGCATGAGCGCGTCCACCGTCTTGGGCGTCGGGTCGAGGATGTCGATCAGCCGCTTGTGCGTGCGCATCTCGAAGTGCTCGCGCGAATCCTTGTACTTGTGCGGCGAGCGGATGACGCAGTACACGTTCTTCTCGGTGGGCAGCGGCACGGGGCCGACCACCCGGGCGCCCGTACGGGTCACCGTCTCGACGATCTTGCGCGCTGACGCATCGATCGCCTCGTGGTCGTAGGCCTTGAGCCGGATGCGGATCTTCTGTCCCGCCACGCTTGCCGTCCCTCTCGCTTGTCGCGGCTGCTGCCGCTTCTCTCGTGCATCAATGGTGCTGGTCGCTGGTCTGCCGTACTGCTGGTCCTGCGGGCACTGCTGGTCGCGCTGACGCGCTCGCGCGCACCCATGGCACGACGCGCATGCGCGCCGGGCCGGACGGACCAGGTCCGCCGCCACTGTTCATCTGTCCGGGATCACCGGTCCACGTGGTCGGGCGTGTCGCCCAAACTTCGGGCATCCGCCCCGGAATCTGGCGAATGCTGGTGGACCGGTCACGCTCGTACGAGCGCAACATGGTCGGTGGTGCTCGGATAGTTGCTGGCTGCCCCGCCGTCGCAGTACCGGCTGGAGATCAACTCGATCCACCATACCCGTGCTGTGCCGACCTGATCTGGGCCGCGCAAAAGCGCAACCCCGCTGAGGGCAACCCGAGAAGTATGCCTCATCGCGGGGGGCGACTTCAAATCAGGGCACTGACGTGGACGGCGGACCATGATCATTCCGTCGTCGATGGCGCAGCTGCCGTTCCGGGTACCAGTGCCGGCCCCCGAGAGGCGGCGCGGACCGTCCCCTCGGCAAGCTGTGACACCGTCGTCCGCCGGTCTTTGCGTGTGGCCACACCACGAATGGGGTCGGCACAGCCACCGCTGACCTCGTCCGCCGTGGGGCCACCGGAACACCGGAACACCGGGCCATCCGGGCCATATCGCCGCGGGTGACCCTCGCCGACCGTGACCGCCCTGCGCTGTGAATGTCGCCCGCTACTCAGCCTCCCGAGCGGACGAAACCGCCGGCTCCCGCTCCGCCGCGCGCTCCTCCGCCTCCAGTGCCCGTGCCGCCGACGACCGCCCCGCCGCCACCCGCGCCGCCAAGACCGGCAACGACGCCGGCACCCGCGGTCGTGGTCGCAGTCGGCAGTGCGGCGCTCAGATCGGCGATCACCACCTGCTGGCCGGCGGTGACGCCCGAGGCGATCTGCGTCAGGTCGTTACCGACCGCGCCGACCGTCACCGCCGTTGTGGTGGGCACACCGTTGGTCAGCACCTGCACGCTGCTCTGCGAGCCCACGGTCTTGATCGCCGAGCTCGGCACCGTGAGCACGCCGTCGACCTGGCCGACCGTGATCGACACCGAGGCGCCCGCCCCGTTGAACAACGTCGCATCCGTCTGGTCGAGGGTGATCAGTACCGGGTAGACCGGGTTCGTGCCGGTGCTGGTGGAACTCTTCAGCGCGCCGATGACCGCGACCGTTCCGGTCAGCGGGCCGCTCACGCCGTCGACCGCCACAGTGGCGGGCTGGCCGACCTTGATCTTGTCCACGATCGACAGGGCCGCGGTCGTGGAGACCTGATAATTCCCCGGGCCGATGACGGTGATCGTCTCCGACGTCGAGGAAGCGCTCACCGCTTGA
>Ga0209584_10000535_pt1 | contig 11911 bp, 15 predicted proteins | sample NGEPerD_FD_184507 | JGI IMG/M metagenome (GOLD analysis project Ga0209584, IMG submission 184507) | Arctic peat soil microbial communities from the Barrow Environmental Observatory site, Barrow, Alaska, USA - NGEE PermafrostAB12-D... | ecosystem: Environmental > Terrestrial > Soil > Wetlands >...
GCCCATAGCGGGTCCGCACCGCGGTGACCTTCACGACGCTCGCGCACGGCAGCGGCCCGTTGCGACGCTCCACCGAGTCGGGTTCGGCCGCCGCAAACCATCGAAATTCGCCCGGTCAGGCGCGGTCCACGACGGGCGGCGACCGGGCATGTTTGCTCCTGGCACGAGCACGTGTCCGGTCCACATCGGCTCACCGTAGGCCACCGCTCATCGACCGGCTGACCAGGACAAACCCGCCTTTTGCGCAGCACTGACTAGGAAACCGGCTCCATGCATGCAGCCGCGCGTTCATGGAGCTCATGGCACGGGCCTGCTTCGCGGCGACCGCCAAGCCTGCAAGCAGGGTGCCGGGGCACACCTGCCGCGGCATGGTTGGTACGTTCATCGCTGCCTTGACGCCCCGCCGCGGTGTCAGAACGATCTCCCCATGAGCACGACGGGCAGGCGCATCCTCACCGCCAAAACCATGGCCCTGGCGATGATGGCCGTCGTGTTCGCGGGCGTTGCCATCTGGCATCGTCGTCGCCTGGACGCCTGGGACCGCGGAACACCGCAGCCACTCCCCCCTCGTCAGGCCGAGCTGGTAAGAGCGGCGCCATGACCAAGAAACGGACGACGAGCCACAGGGACGAAACAGCATCATCACCCGGGTTGGGCGACCTCGTACTGGGCGAAGACATCGGCGGAGATCCGACCTCGAGGTGACACGGCGATGCCCTGGGCAGCGGCCCACTCGCGCACCGCCGCCGAGCTGGGCCCCTTCCGCAGGACCGGGCGTCTCTGGTTCCGTACGGACGCGGAGCGGTCAGCCTTGATCCGCCGGCCGTGTTCGACGAACTCGGTCAACGCCTTCCGCAAAGTCCCGGCGTTCTTCTTGCTCAGGTCGATCTCGTAACTCGCTCCGTCCAACCCGAAAACGACGGTCTCGGCAGCCTTCCCGCCGTCAAGATCGTCGACCAATGTCACGGATGTTTGATGCGCCACTCAGTTCCTCCCAATATCATTCGAGGTCAAGATCAGCCTACGGCCCAGCGGTCAGCGCCCCTGACTCGACACGCATCGGGGCCCGCACAATCAGCGCTCTACCTTTCCATCTATGTTGCGGACGATAGGCGCCCTTTTCGCCATCGGTGGCCGGGCATCGTCCGCCGAAACGTGGGGACAAGAGTGCCTAACGCGACTGTTCCCGGCTGCCGCGACGGCCGGGGATCGGCCGCGCAAAGCAGGGCAGCCGGAACAATTATGTGTCGTGATGGGGAGGTGTCCTTCCTGGTTGCCTGGTTGTTCATCGACGCGCGCGAGCGGCCCACCCGCATCTTTGTGATGATCAATACGCTTCCAAATAGCAAAATCATCCGAGCGCACCCGTGGGAACCTGGAAATCTGATCACGGCGCGTCACCAGCATTCCCTAAGGAGGCCTCGCTGAGAAACGGTCGAGCGACGCACGCTAGCAGCTCCTGTGGGATACTCGAAGAGGCGCGATGCAGACAGGCGGCGGGCCAATTGACCGCGCGAGTCTGGGTTTGCACTCTTGGGGGAGTCATGGGTGTTTTTCGCAAAATGACCAGTCTCGGAACTCTTGGGCTGGTGGATTTGCGTTCCGACAAAGAGCGAATCGCACGATCGACCCGAGAGGGTGCCAAGTATACGAAGCAACAAACCCGGCTGCTGCGCAAACAAGTGGAGATCCAGCAACGGGCGGCCGACGAGCAGCGAGCAGCCCTACAATCGCAACCACACATCGGGGCTCAGGACATCGCGACTCGGCTTGCCCAACTTGATTCACTTCTGCAACAGGGCTTAATCGGACCCGCGGATCACTCCGCGCGAAAGCAGCAAATATTGGCCGAGCTCTGACTGCCCAAGAGAAGTCTCTCTAAAGAGCTCTCCAATTGCATCACAGGGTGCGCACTTGTCCTACTGATCGCGTTCGCAGTCATGCACGCTCGTCCGGTCATGCTGTTTTCGTCGGGCACGAAATACTAAGGGACACGGGGGCTTTGGCCATGAAGAACCTTGGTCTTATCGGCTACTTGGGTTGCTGGAGCATCTTGATTGCTGGGTGCGCGTCACCCTCTCCGCAACCCGTCACCGTAAGCACCCTGCCGACAGTTGCGGCAACGACGTCCGCAGTCGCTCCAGCGCCTATCACTGCGGCGCCGTCTGTATTGCCCTCAACCATCGTGCCGACGACTGTCGTCCCACCACCGACTGTGACGCCGGCTACAGCCGACGACGAAGTCGCACTTATGCCGGACGTTACCTGTATGAATCTCCAAGCCGCTCAGGATCTGATACAGGCTGCGGGTGTCTTCTTCTCCCGAAGCCAGGATGCATCTGGCGCGGGACGCAAGCAGGTGATCGATAGCAACTGGACGGTTGTCAGCCAGAGTCCGCCCGCTGGCTCTCCAATCGGTGAGGGGGATGCGATGCTGTCGGCCGTGAAGCTCGGAGAGCCCGGCGATTGCTCCTAAAGCCCTCATGGAGACCGGGCGACCAGTTTACTGCTTTATGGGCCTTTGCCCAGGAATTGATGGTCGGGGATCGAGGTCTAGAACTACTTGCCCCTCCTTAACTTGCGCTGGGGTTTAGGCAAGCACGGCGATTGGCCATCAAGCAAACAACCTTGTGTGCATGGGGACACAGCTATGAATAGAACCAGTCTTACCGTCGCAGCCGTCACCGCGGGCTGTACCTTACTCACGGGCTGTGCAGTCCCGGTTGTCGGGACCCCTGCTCTAACCCAGCAAACGAGCAAATCACCGACCGCAAGGGATCCGCAGATTGAAACGCACGTTCAGTCATCTACGTTCGACCTATTTGGTGTCTTGACTCTCCACGACAGCAGAACGGTCAGCACCGTGCCGCTCAGCGCATTCCGCATTTCTGGTATACGACGCTAGCGGTAACGCCGTCGCGGTTGGGGTTCTTGGAGCTGGCGTGATTTATCCAATCGGCGACACCGTGCAATGCAAAGTCAGTTTCGGGGTAGACCGCGTACCCTCCGGCTCGGCGGTGTATCAAATCGAGATCATCGTTCAGCTTGGCGATCACATGGTACCGGTCGTAGGTCAGCGTCGGAAATGGTATTGAAACAGAAAACCGGGGCGCATTTTCTCGCCCCGGCCTTGGTGCTCAGCGATCAGTGGCTTCAGTTCAGTAACCCGCCATCCGTTCGCACTCCGCGAGCTTGCGCGTAGCACCCGTGTAATCACCGGCGTTGCTCAGATCCATAGCGTCTGCAGTAACAGCCTAGCGGATTCGAATTCGGGCCCCGGTACTGCCAGCATGGCGGACGTCACGGACTGTACGGTAACCGGTGCGTGCTCGATGATGTCGCTAAAATTACCGGAGCCCGAGCACCCGATACATTCGTGCAGTCATGTCACTGCCTCCATATTGTGAGGTGGGTTAGTCAGTTTTCAGTCATGACCAGGACGCTGCTTTTTAAGAGGCTCCGATCACCGCGATAAGGAAGATTATGGCAATAACAATTGTGATGGTCCCCAAGACCAAACCGGCGATTGCCATTCCATTGCTCCGTCCACGCTTACGTGATGCTTGAAAACCGACACCACCAAAGACGACGCCCAAAATGCCCAAGATAAGTCCGAAGAACGGAACCCAGAAGAAGAGCAGCCCCAATAGACCCGTCACGAATCCGGTAATTCCCATACCATTAGAGGGCACAGGCTGCGGATACTGCTGCTGCGGATACTGCGGGTACTGCTGCTGCGGAGCATCTGGAACGGTCATGATAATTCCTTTCTCAATGCAATTCACCATAGAGCCTTCTTCTGAAAGCTCCATTTAACACTGGTTGGTCAGTCGCGGATGGGGTCGGCGGGTCGGTTTGAAGGGCGCGGAGGAGTCATTCGATGTAGCGCTTCCCTTTTCAGGAGGAACTCGCGGTAGGGAGGTGACCCTTGAATCCGTGATGTCCCCGGGCGTGGCAATGACGATGGTGGAAGGGCTCGTGCCGAAGCCACGTTCAAGGATGATCGCCACTTTGGCGCGCCGAGCACTCGCCGATCCCGCTTGAGCGTGTCCATGCGCGATAAGAGTTGTGGCTGCCGCCGCGCGGCCCGGCCGTATCGTTCAGTGGTCATGGTGTGCCCCCCCAGTGTCATCTGTACACCCGGCGTTGCTTGTGGATAAGTGGCTAAGGCCTGCCACGTTTGCGCCAATCGGCGACCCTTGCTGAATCAATGGTCCGTCTTGGCCGCCCTATCGGCGTCGTTCCGGAGTCGTAATTCGACTCGGCGAGACTTGCTTGGCGTCGTCGGCGCGACGGCTGGTGGAGATGTGCCCGAGCTTCGGAAGGCCGTTTGCGACGCCGAGAGTGTTTGTGCTGCAGTGGTGTTCTTTTCGGCCTGACGATCCTGCCTGCCAAGTGGATCGATCCGGGGCCGTCAGAACAAGTCTCAAAGTAGGCCAAGCTGGGCACCTCATCACCACGCGCGCCAGGTTGGTGCCCTGAGGAGCAGAGCCGTGGTTGCTAAATCGCTACCCGAAAGGGGGGGCCTGGTGGGGTCGCGGCGTTGGAGCTGGTTGGACCAGGCAGTGACGAACGGCTGTGAGTGGCCTGCCCCTGTTTGGTGCCTGGCAGGGGTCGTAGAGGCTCCGGGGTCAAGGGCGGCCGGAGGCCGTCGCGCAGCGATCGCGGAGCGACCCTTGACGCTGGAGGGCGGCCCCGTAGCGTGCGCGGCGCGGACCGCCGGCTCAACTCTGGAAAGGCCAGCCCCGCGTGGCTTTTGCGCCGCACGCGCTGTGGAGGGTGCGGGCTGGGTCGTTCCCGGTCAGTCGTCCATCACGGCCAGCGACCAGCACCAGCCGGCCAGCTCCCCGGGCGATGGCGACGTTCGCGACGACCGGCCGCTTTCTCCGGGCTGTGAACACCTCCCAGCGGTGGGTGCAGCCGGTGATTCCCTCGTGACCGCGGGCCCGGGTGGCCGCCGGTGCCTGGTCCCAGCGGGCCCGCATGGTCAGGCCGGGGCGGTACGCGTTGCGGTGGTGCGAGGCCGCCTCCACCAGCAGCCGGCGGGCGTGGGTGTTCCCGGTCTTGGTGATCGAGCCCTGCGAGCGTTGCGCACCGGAGGAGGACTCGGTCGGCACAGCCCGAGATAGGCGCCGATCGTCGAGCCGGTGAACCGCTGCCAGCCACCGATCTCCACCGCCAGGCCGAACCCGGTCAGCGTGGATACCCCGCGAAGCACAACCGGCGGACCAGCCGGCAGAACGTGGTCAGGTCAGGGCGATCAAAGGTAGCGTCAGGCACGTCGAGGTCTTCCAGACGGCTGTGTGAGAACTCCCATCCTCGGAAACCTCGACCCTTACCCGGGCAACGACGCGCCGACGCCCACTACACCCTCAACTGCGAAGAGCCCCTATAGCGACCTGCTCTTGTCGATTGCAACCGCGCAGTGGAAGGAACGCGACGCGAGAGGAGCGATCCACGACCTTGTCCACACCTCAATTCGACGGGTCAGGGTTTCAATTTCGCCCAGAACGTTGTGCTCAAGTCTGTCGAGGATCCTGCCAGGCGTGGTCGCGGAAGTCGCGGAAGTCGCCGAAGGTGGCGGAGGTGCTGCCGTTGCTGTATCTGCACGGGTTGTCCTCGTTGCCCTGCCACGGACAATCTCCACGATGGGATCGGAGTCCTGGGTGTCGAGCGCCACCGGCCGGGCCTCGGCGCCGCCGAACTGCTTGAACAGCGCGGACTTTCCTTTGTCCAGCGACCATAGTGATCGCGGCTGGCGGTCGCGGCAAAGATCCAGAGACCGTTCAGCGATCACCGCCGAGTTCCTGACCCACCCCGGGCCTGGGCTGATGGCGGTGATTCTCGGTTACCCTCGGCGTCACGAGCCTAGCCGGGACGTCGAGTTGGGCAAGTGGGGCAGGGGGAGTGGTCGGGGTGGCGCGCCCAATGCACTCACCTGGTTTGGCCCAGCACGCATGGAGGAAAGAATGAAGGCGACACCGCTTTCTCCAGCGGAGATATTCGGCAACCAGATCCGCTATGTAGTGCCCCTGTTCCAGCGGCCCTACGTCTGGGACGAGGAGCGTCAATGGGCGCCGTTATGGGAGGACGTCGCGCGAGTCGCAGAGAACGTCCTGGAGACCCCTCCCTCCGCTTTCGGGCCTCGAATGGTATCTCCGCACTTCCTGGGTGCGGTGGTTGTTGAGCAGCAGCACGCGGGCGTGAACTACATCAGCGTCCGCGGCATCGTGGACGGCCAGCAGCGCATGACCACGCTGCAGCTGCTTATGGATGCCACCCAGGCGGTCGTCGCCGAGCATGGCGATCCCCAGGACGCTCAGGCGTTGGAGGTCCTCGTCCTGAACCCGGCGCAATTGTCGCCGAACAAGGACGAGCGGTTCAAGGTCTGGCCCACCGACCGTGACCAGGCCGCTTTCCGTGCAGCCATGGATGACGAGGAATCGGTGCCGCCCCACCTGAAGACCTCACTCGTCGTCAGAGCTCACGAGTACTTCACCGCTGAGGTGCGTGAGTGGGCGGACGTCACGGGAGACCCGGACAAAGTCCGGATCCGATTGAATGCCCTCACGGTCGCGCTTCGCGACTTCCTCAAGATCGTCGTAATCGACCTTGAACAGGGAGACAACGCCCAGGTCATCTTCGAGACCCTTAACCATCGCGGCACCCCGCTGTTGGCCGCGGATCTGATCAAAAACCTGGTGTTCCAGACGGCCCAAGCGCAGGGTCTGGACATCCAGCATCTGTACAACGACTCGTGGTCAGCGCTGGACGGCGACTATTGGCGTCAGGACGTCGCTCAGGGCCGGCTGTACCGTCCCCGCATCGACGTGTTCATGCAGTACTGGCTCACCATGCGGCGGCTGCGGGAGATCGCCACAGACCGCGTGTTCCTGGAGTTCCGCGACTATCTCGCCTCTCCCGACGCACCGGCCCTGCCCACCCTGGTCGCCGAGTTGGTCGCCGATGCCGCGGTCTTCGCCGAGTTGGACAAGCACCCGCCCGAGAGCGTCGTCGGTCAATTTCACTACCGAGTCCTCAGAGCCCTGGACTCGGCTGCCGTGACCCCCTTCCTGCTGTGGCTGCTACGGCACCGGTCCGAACGCTGCCCGCCGGAGCAGCGGGACAAGGCGCTGCGTGCCATGGAGTCCTGGCTGGTGCGGCGCGCGCTATGCCGTTACACCGCCAAGGGCGTCAACCAGCTGGTGGTCGACCTGCTCCGCCGCCTCGCTGACGCGGGTGTCGCCCATGCCGGCGATGTCGCTGAGCAGTACCTGGCGGCCCGCATCGCTGACGCCCGCGCCTGGCCCACCGACGAAGAGGTCGTGCGCGCCCTAACCACCCAGGCGGCCTACAAGAACCTGAGCCGCGCACGCCTGCGGATGCTGCTAGAAGCACTCGAAGACGACCTGCGCGCCAGCAACGCCGGCAAGACGGAGCCAGAGCGCTGCCCACGCAATCTCACCGTTGAGCACGTCCTACCGCAGTCCTGGCAGACAAATTGGCCACTGCCCGACCACCTCGCCGACGACCCCATCGCGGCTATCAAACGCGATGCTGCCGTACAGACGCTAGGCAACCTAACCCTCGTCACAGTCGCGCTCAACCCTGCCATGAGCAACGCCCCATGGTCGGATCACCACCACCAGCTCGCCGCTCTCGACAAGGGCAAACGCGGTGCCTTGGCGCAGTCGGTCCTCTTGCTCAATGCCGAGCTCACGAAGCAGGACTTCATCGACGAGCAGACCATCGCCGAACGCGGCGGAACCCTGGCCCGGCGAGCGACGAGAATCTGGCCGCGTCCCGCTCCTGCTACTCAACCTTCGACGGGACCCCCCGATGTTCCAGGCACGACTCGGCCTGCCGAGGTGCACGTCACAGGACAGCCCCAGAAAGGAGCCGGAACGACTAACGCTTCGGCCGTTCCGCGGGCAGTGCACGCCGGAAAGTACGCCGCCTTACACCGCTGGCTGCTCGACCAGGAACCGCAGGTATCTGAGCTACGAGTCTCCTTCAACCAGCTCGAGAACATCCTCGGATTCCCCCTCCCGGACTCGAGCCGCCAGCACCAGGCACACTGGTACGGCTACGACGGATCGGCCGTCGCCCGCGCATTCGCCGACGCGGGCTGGAAAGCCGGACAGGTCGACCTGACATCCCAAACCGCCATGCTCCGTCGCGTTGCCCCGACTACGAGCGCGAACATCCCCACGTCCGGCGTTGTCACTGAGCAAGCCCCGAGGTCAGCTGCCCCGGGCGGGGAGCCTACCGCGGGCCGCCAGCTCGCCGGCTCCCTTCCCGGCAAGGGCTTCTACGGACGCTCATCCGAGGATTGGGATGCACTCGAGGACCAGGGCTACGCCTTCCTCGTCGAGAAGGCCAGTGCGGGCGCTTACACGAACTACACCGAGCTCAACCAAGAACTCGCAGTCCAAACAGGTTTGCGGGGTTTCGACTTCGCGGACGCCAGCGAACGGGCAGCTGTGGGTCACCTCCTCGGCCGCATCGCCGACCATGACCTCCCCGCGTCCGGCCTGCTCATCACAGCCATCGTCATCTATCTCCACGGCAATGACGCCGGTACCGGTTTCTACAGCCTCGCCAAGCAGAAGGGCCTGCTTCCCGCTTCGGCAGACAGCGATGAGCGCCTGGCCTTCTGGATCGACCAGGTCAAGCGCGTCCACGCCTACTACTCATTACGTGCGACACACTAAGTGCCCCTTGTACTGTCGACGGATTCTCTCTGTCGGTCAAGTGAGTCGCTACCAATGGCAACAGGAGTTCCCCGGCGCACCATGTAGTTGTAGGGGACGCCGAGCACCTCCCAATCGTGGCCGTGGAGCGGCTATTGCCAACTCCAGGTAGGGAACCCCATGGTCCATGGCTCGTGGCCCTTCGATCTGATTGCCTGAGAACAACCAGTCTCAAAGGCCACGGGCCCTCTCCCGACCCGACACACCGCCGAGCGGATCAGCCCACGATCCCTACCAAGTCCGAAGAGCCACAGTGTTGAGGTAGCGAGAAGGTCTACAAACCAGAGCAGAATCGCTGAGGTCAGTCTGTGCCGAGAGAATTTAGATCTACTGGTTTTCCACCAATATAGAGCTTGATATTCCGAGCGATCAACGACCCGAACGCCTTTCCGTCATGCCCGCCCGACACGCCACCGTTCGACGAAGGTCACCGCGTTAAGTACGACCGGTCCTATTTGATCGGTCCACTCGATCGTGCTCCGGGACAGTAGCGCTTTCGATCGCCAGACGCGCACGTAGCGCGCGACTTTCCAGCGGCCGCGCGGCCCAATGGCGCCTTTCGAGGTCCTTTCGACTCTGTTTCGCCAATGCGCCAAGGCGTACCAATAAGGATTGGGGGCGAACGCGATGGCTGTGTATAGAAGCGACCAGTGGCCAAGGTGGTGGACCCGTCGGTGTCCAAGTCGACGCCCGGCCGCCTCCCGAGCGCTCCTATCCATCAACAACACCACGTGACGTGGCATTCACGCGCCTCCACGCGCCTGCCTTTCGCAGACGACAACGTTTCGAAGCAAGGGACAACGTCGCCACCCGAGTCGTCCGGGAGCCCGAGCCAGGTCCACCCGAGCCCGTCCGGCGGACTCGTCGCAATCTCACAACGCGACCCCGAGGTGGCGGTGTGCTTCGTCGAGTGTCCGGATGGCACCCGGCTCGTACTGACGGTCCTGTTCAACGGAATGTGACCGAACCGGCCAGCAGCGAAAGACTTTGCAGCCAAATGGCAGAAGGAAGAAGCGAATGAGCATCACCGAACCGAAGAAGTCCCGCTGGTCCGCCAGCCTCGCAATCCTGGGCGCTCTGTTGGCAGTAGTCGGCATCGTCTTCGGTATCACGATGACCAGCAAGGCCAGCGCCGCACAGGCCGCAGCAGACGCACAGGCACCCGTGACGTCTGTGGTCACCAAGACCATGAACGTCATGGTCACAGAGACCAAGTCAGTTCCGGTCACCGTGAAGGTCACGGAGACCATGTCAGTTCCGGTCACCGTGACCGCAGAACCGCCTGCACCCCCGGTACCCGCTGGGCCTGCGGTGACCGTGTCCAAGTCCGGCATCTTCGTGGTCGGCACCGACATCAAGGCAGGGAAGTGGAAGTCCGACGGCAAGGTCGACAAGAGCCGCGCCAGCGGATACTTCGCCATCCTGGCGGATCCGACCGGCTCGACGTCGGACGTGGACAACATCCTCACGAACGACAACCCAGACGGACAAGCGTTCGCCACGCTCAGCGACGGACAGGGACTGGAAAATAACAACCTGAACTGGACCTGGATCAGCGACTGAACCATCGGCCGGAGCTATGGGGCTGCTGCGCAGCGCGTCGCTGTTCAGAAATCTGAGGCAGCCCCGTATGGCCGCTGAGGCTGAGGCTCAGTGCACTGCCGCTGTGTATCAAGATCGTTCAAATCAAGGGCAGGACCGTGATCCCGTTGACCCGGCAACCCGATGGGATGCAGGCCTGGAAGATCATCATCCCGACCAGCAACACCACCCCAGAACCACGGGCCCACGACGGCGACGGATGGATCTACGTGCTGTCCGGGCACATGCGTTTCGTCCCCGGAGACCAAGACATGGTGCTCGGACCAGGCGAAGTCGCGGCATTCGACACAAAGGTGCCGCACTGGTTCGGCAGCACCGGCGACGCGCCCGCCGAAATTCTCAGCATCCTCGGGCGACCCGGTGAACGCAGCAGCACCTCGTGCTCGGCGATCTCGGGTCGGTCGATCTGCGCTGCCCGGAGCACCTCGGCGGAGCCGTAGCTGTCCTGCACGATCGCCCGCATCTCGATCCCCGTCGTCGCATGGTTCGTATCGGTCGTCGCAACGTTCTTCCCGTCAAATCCCATGATCGCTTCCCTTTCAAGGGATGGAGTGTGGTCGTCTTATCCGTCGGCGCAGCCGGACGGGCCTTTCCGTCCCTTCCACCTGAACTCAGTCGAGAGATCCCCCCAGCACGCCGTGTGCTCACTTTCAGGCGTCTTTTCACCAAGTTCGGCACCATGTGACCACTGATCGGGTAGCTAACGCAATTCTGGGAGGGTTCACCAAACGCATCGTCTCAGAATGGTTGTATCATGCATATGTTAGTTGTTCGGCATTTTTTGGCGGTGGGTGAAGGCGGGGCCTCATGAAAGCATTGGTTCGACCTGCGATTCTCCTGTGCGGAACCGTTTGCTCGTTGATTCTACTGACATCATGCGGATTGTCGCCCGCCGCCGCACCAGTGACCTCGACCATGCCAACCACGTTGATCACGACAGCGACGGTCACTGCGACACTCACACCACCCGTGGTCACCAGGAGCCTCACGGTCACTGCCTCACCCGATGCGACCGAGGCATGGCTACCAATTTCATTGAGTTCGGTGTGCGAAATGCTAGCTGCCGACACACCCGAAGGTACAGACGGTCCGGCTGCGCAACTCGCCACCATCATGGTGAACCCCGAGACCAGTCCGACGCCCACCGAGAGGGCCGCTCTCGTGGGGCAGCTCGCGACCATCAACACGGAGCTGAAGGATATCGCTCGTCACGCTCCTAGCGCGATGGCCAGCAATTTCGCTGCAGTAATCGCGTTCTCGGAAAGGTTGCATAACATGTACGCGGGGACAACCTCGGAGAAGTCTTTTGATATGGCTGAGTTCAAGGTCCCCATGCTCGCCCTTCTGGGTATGTGTGGTGGATGAGACTTCGACCTCGCACCCTTCCCAGCCGTCGCCACGCGATCTGAGCCATACACGCACGCAAGTTGCCTCCTAGTGTCCTGCGCCGGAAATTCGTTGTGATGTAGTAGAATTTGGGTATGACGGGACGGCCGAAGGCGTTGCTGGAGTTGACATCTGATGAAGCCGAGCAGCTGGAACGGTGGGTTCGACGG
>Ga0209584_10000539_pt1 | contig 11845 bp, 26 predicted proteins | sample NGEPerD_FD_184507 | JGI IMG/M metagenome (GOLD analysis project Ga0209584, IMG submission 184507) | Arctic peat soil microbial communities from the Barrow Environmental Observatory site, Barrow, Alaska, USA - NGEE PermafrostAB12-D... | ecosystem: Environmental > Terrestrial > Soil > Wetlands >...
ACTCCACATTCTGGTAGAATGGGAAGTTCTCCGCAATGTCCATCGCCTCCCGGTCTTCATCCGTGAGTGCTCCGCGATAGAGTCGGTCTGTGTCCAGGCCCCATCTCTGGGTAAGTCGGATGCCAATCTCCTCCGCATTCATCTCCAGGCTGTTCAGAAGCACCCGCTTGCCCCGCTTGCTGGCGGTGAATAGGACCTCCAGCGCTGCGGCAGTTTTCCCGGCGCTCGGATATCCCGCCAAAATGCAGAACCATCCCGGCCTGAGTCCGCGAGTCTTGCGGTTGACTCCACCCCACGGGTAGTCGATACCCTCCGGCATGGTCTCAGTTCTCCACTTGCCCACGCTCTTCACCGCATCGAGGAGCGTGTAGCGCTGAGGCCGTCCGCCTTCCGTGACCAGTTTCTTCAGAGCCTCGGCTGCTCCGCCAGCGCGTACCCAATCGGTCACGTCTCCTTTGGGTGGTAGGTCTGGCAACCTGCATACCTCAACAGACTTCGCCCCGGTCAGTTCGCCGTTGACGTGTTGTGTGTGCTTCTCTCCAGCCTCGTCATTGTCTGGCAGGATAATCACGTGAGCGCCCTGAAGAGCTTCGGTCATGGACGGATACCATTTCCCCGCCCCGCCTGAGTTGCAGGTAGCGACGAACCCCAAGTTCTCCAGGCTGTGTACGTCCCTCTCACCCTCCACCAAGAACACCCGCCGCCCTTCCTCGACAGCCTTGATGACTTTGGGCAGCCGATACGGCAGTCTGTCTGTACCGTCCAGCTTCCAGATCCACCCCCCGCTTGCGTCTGGCCTGCGTTGGCGGAACTCTTTGGGCCAGAACCGTACGACTTGGTAGACGAGGTTCCCTTCGGTGTCGTGGTAGTTGTAAGCCTCCAGGATCTCCCGACCACCCTCAGGCTTGGGCAAGTCCAGCTTCTCCGCGATCTCCTCAAAGGTACATCCGGCATGACAGTTGACCAACACCTGATCCTCATCGGCCGGCGTCACCGACAGCGACGGGTGTTTGTCTTCATGCGCTGGACATAGCGCCACGTAACCGTCCCCGCTTCTCCTGACGCCCTGAAGCTGGGCTAGCATGTCGTCTAGGTCAGCCTTCATCGTCTATCGCCCCCCAGTATTCGTCCACCTTTTGCAAAGCTGTCTTCTCTGGTGTGATTTCGTCCTCCCATCTACCTTGGTTCAACCAGGTCGTCGGGTATGGGCAGTAGTCCGGGTCTCGCATAAGGTGGTCAGCCTGGTTGCGGATAGCCTCCACTATAACCTCTGCCGTGGTGTCCTTGCACGCCGTCTTGAAGGCTTCACGTGCTTTCTTCTTGCCCTTCTTGTTCGGGTAGATGGTCCAGAACGCATCAAACTCGGTTGGTTTTGATCCATTGCTGCCGTTGTTTGATGCGCTTTCGCTGTCGCTTGATGCGGTGATTTGATCAAAAGTACTTGAAGTAGAAGGTGAAGAAGAAGAAGAAACAGAAGAAGAAGATGAAGCGGCGTTGTGCGCTCCTATCAGCGCAGATGGTTCAGGGTCTCCCTCCCTCCGCCTATCGGCGTGTACATTAGACTGGTAGCGGTAGAAAGAATCGACGGGGAAGTACAGCAGCTCCTCGTGCAGTATAAGCAGGCCCGCCTCGCGCATCAGGTCCACCGCGCCTTGCACGTCCTCCACGTCCTTGTCACGCCTGGCAGGACAGACGGTGTACAGCAGCTCCTCGGGGTCGGCGGTGATTGTCCCGTCCTCTTCGGCGTGGGGTATCATCCAAGTGTACAGCAGTGCTGCAAAGTCAGACTTGCACGCCAAGCGGTTTACCACCACGTCCACGGATATAACAGTTGAGATGTATCTGCGTCTAGCCATCTACTCCTCCCATCAACTTCATAGCAGCACTCCCTGGCTCAGTCGTTCCTCAATCAACTCCCGGTACTCTTCGTTCAGCTCAAACCCTACTGAGTCCCGCCCTAGTTTGCGGGCCATGTATAGGGTGGTCCCCGAGCCGGTGAACGGGTCCAGGACAGTAGCCCGGATGGGTTCTGATGTATGGTCACAGGTGGGCTGCCAGCCGGTCGTCTGTGTGGTATCTGCCGTGATATTACTGCGCACCGTGGGGCCAGTGGCGCTATGCCCCATGCTTACTGCGCGCTCTGAGTAGTGCGCCACAGCATGACCTTTTTCGACGACTTCCACCACCCTCTCCCACGGTGCCCCACACTCAAGACACACACCGTGCTCGCTCGTGCCTGCCTTGATGCACCGCTCCGCTAATGCCTGAGGAAAGACCGCGAAGTGGGCACCGGAGTATGGTTGGGTAGTGATGGTCCAGACGGTACGGATGTTGCGGCCAGCAGGGTTGCAAGTCCAAGCCTCCATACTTCCGTTGGCCTTTCCTGTCTCTCCGTAGGCTCCACGACCTTTGCCATCGTAGGTGCGGCCCATGTCCGCCATGCGAGGGTCTGCCAAAGTTGTTGGTGACAGCGACTCCCGCACCGCTTCCGCATCGAAGAAGTACCGCGCATTCTTGGTCAGCAGGAACACATACTCATGGGCCTTGGTTGGTCGGTCGGTAATGCTCTCGGGCATAGGGTTGGGCTTGCTCCAGATAATATCCGAGCGCAGATACCATCCAGCATCTTGGAGGGCAAAGGCCACGCGCCAGGGAATGCCGCAGAGGTCCTTGGCCTTGAGTGACCCAACGCTACGATGGATGCGCTTCCCGTCGTGTTTCCGGCTTGCGGGTTTGCCGTCGATGGGGTTCCCTGAGTCGCCACGACCGCCGGCCCCTCCGGCGTAGCTATCCCCCAGGTTCAGCCACACCGTCCCGCCCTCCTTCAGCGCAGGACGCATCCTCTCGAATAGGTCCACCAGCTTGGCGACGTACTCTTGAGGTGTGGGCTCTAAGCCGAACTGTCCCTCATGGCCGTAGTCCCTCAACGCCCAGTATGGTGGGCTGGTCACGATGCAGTCTATGGACTCCGGCTCCAGGTCGTCTGCGAGACTCCATGCGTCGCCGAACAGCATGGTGACCTCCGGTGGGTTCATGCCCCCCACCTCTCCGCCTCCTCCTCTGTCCTCAGACAGAAGTCTCCTCCCTCGCAACTTACACTGCCACATCGGCTCGCTACACATGGATACGCCCGCGCCGGTTCGCATGAGTGCGGTGCGAACCCACAAGGCATCATGTCGCTGACCTCGCAGAAGCAGTCCTCTCCGTAGTTTCTCAATCCTCCGTAGCCGTTGGACTCCATCCACTCCCTCATGATCTTGCCCATGCTTTTACTCATCGCTCTATCCCTCCGCTTCCTGCGTAGACGTCTGAGGTTCACCAGCCCAAACTTCCAGGTCCTCGATGGTATACCGCACCGTGTATCCGAACTTGTAGAACTTGGGCCCCTTGCCCAGACAGCGGAACTGCTCCAGACTCCGCCGTGAGTAGCCCACGTACTCAGCCGCCGCCTTCGTGTCGATGTATCGTTGCTGCATAGCACCCACCTCCCTGCATTTGATAGTGTCTACTACTCTAGCAGATTATACAACACCACGCAAGCGCTTACGTCCACACCTCACCAACTCATAACGTCGTCGAGTGAGCGTGCTATAGCGTACTCCCCGCCATAGTTCCGCACCTGGTCCTGAAACGCCTCTTGGTGTCGGCTCTGTTTCCCCGTGGGTGTCTTGATCTCCAGCCACACACTCCGCCCGTCCTTCAGGCAGTACAGGTCCGCGATGCCCTTGTGCGACCCGATGCCCTGCTGCATTCTAATACACAGCCACCCCTGGACGCGCAGGTAATCCCTCACCGCCCGCAGGATGGCCGTCTCGGGTTGTTGCCCCGATGCCTTCTGCGCCGCCTTCTGGTAGTCTTTGGGCTTCATGCGCTCAGTCACAGTATCACCACCGGCATATAGTCTGTCAATGCCCGTGTGAGGTGCCTGCTGGCTATATTTGCCTCCACTACGCATAGTCTCTCTACGCCGTAATAATCAGGCGGACCGTCCAGCAATATCTGGCAGGCTTTAATGAATCTCTCAGCTTCGACCATTGCCATCTTCATGTTCTCTTCATTCTTTATCATCTCTATAGCCTCCAGTCAGATAATTGCCCTCTTCTCCTAGCGCAACATGGTTCAAACATTCCAGTCCCCACGTATCCCAGCCCAAGCGAGTACGCCTTGCGAACATCTCAAGGTAGGGGCCAGGACTTACTTGCTCGAAGTAGTCCATCCACAGCTCGGGCTTGGTGGAGTGAGAGGTTCGCCCTCCAATTCCAGCAGATATAACAGCAGATGGCATTGTGTTTTCACGCTTCGGCCTCCCCGTTGTAGCCACCAGCACGAACTCCGCTGAGTTTGGAGCAACAGACGCTGGCATATTCACATGGGTTTTATGCCATACAAGAGTTTGGCGATATACAAATCCCCAAGCGTCCAGCAACCCGAAAGACGCGGGGAGATAGCGGTTGGTTGTCCAAAGGAACATACGACAATCCTGCTCGGCCAGTGACGGAACAGGCAACGCCGCAAGTTCCTCCACCGACATGGACGGATATGGCAGTGCGTGCCGCTCCCAATCTCCCGTACGTTCCCGTCCAGCGTTAGGAATGCGTGGCCCACGGATAGCAAAGCCCTCGGGATAATCCCACGGCGGGTCGGCGCAAATAGTGCGGTACTTGGTCACAGTCTCACCGTTCACGCCTGCCTCTCCCGCATTACGTGGCAACAGCTCCATTCGTCCTCGTTCAGACACTCGAAGACGTCTCTCTTGCGGCCCATGCGTTTGCAGAACTGCACCCTGGTCACACGTCCGTCAGGGTCGGTGTGGTCATAGAACACGTACTCGGTGCCGTCTTCGCACTCATAGGTGGTGGGCTTATTATGCTGTGGCCTGGTATCAATTTCATCCATAGGAACTATGTTCGGACATTGGGTGTATACACTAGTGCTCATGCTGCTCCCTTCCATCACAGTATCACCACCGGTATCTCCAAATGCTGCGCGTGGTCGATCTCTTGCCTCATGCCGGCCGAGATGCCGTCGTTGGCGTAGACCCACAGCTCATCGCACAGACCCAGGTAGGCCAGGCCACACGCTATGCCGGCCTGCCTGTCGTCGAGGATCTGCGGGTAGAGTAGATGAGGAGCGTAGGGTGCGCAGCCGTCCTTGATGGCTTCTCGGCAGAGCCACTGGGCGCGCTCCGTATTACCTTCCACGTCGCCCGCATATGGGCTGCAGACGTAGACCAACCTCATGCCTCCCACCCTCTCAGCCACAGCCTCACTATGGCGTAAACCCTCCAGTATACGTCGGCCAGGTAGTCGTATAGTCTCATGCGTTGCCTCCCCTTCATTTAGTTCCCCACGCCTGGGCATTAGGTCTGGGCGTGGGGGTGAACCATCTACTACAGCATCGCCAGTTCACGCATCTCTGAGACCATGAGCGTCCCGTTCTCATCCCGCAACAACACTATCCCTCCCTTGGCGAATGTAATCACCTCCAGCATATCGCCTATCTCCAGCTCTTTTTCCTCTTGAGGCTGAGGCTTGTTGTCGGTAATAATGTCCATCTGAGGCTGAGGTTTGTCACCGGGCGCAATGTACAGCCCGCGCTTTGGACCACGGTTTATCAGCTCTTCCTTTGCCAAGATATTAAGAGCGCTCCCCACAGCTAGCCTGAACTGCTGCCCTTGCGGACCTTGGTATGTGTCTTTGTCGATGAACCTGGCCAGACGCGCTGCGTCCCATTTCCCAGAGCGTAGGCTACCGTCTATGATCATTGCTCGTACTTCTGCCGTCATGCCGTTGAATCGTCCATTAGCACCAGTTCTTTTCGCCGTCCATTTCTTCTCAGTCATCATCTTCTCCCTTGTTTGTGCTGCCTAACCCAAACCCTTCCTGCTCCGCCTGACGGTTCAGCTCGTCAAGGTGCTCCTTACATACGGGGTCGCTCCATGGCTGTCCGCAGTAGAGACACCTCCACTCGCCCTTCCACCGGATCTTCATGTCACGCCTCCCCGTCGTAATGCTCACACTCTGCCGCCCGAACCCGCAGCTCCCTGCGTATCCTCACGGGGTCTGTCACCTTGGCAACTTTCCGATATCGCCGCCACCCACTTTCCACCTGTTCGTCCTCACACCGCATAGCGGCCCCGTGCTTCTTCAGGTGATATGAGTGGCAGGTAAGACACGCCTCCTCGCCCGCGTCAAACGCACCCTGAACCGCTTCCAGCACCTTCTTCATCGTCGCCTCCCTTAGATTCTATTATGCTCCGAGCTGCATCCAGCGCTTTGAGTAAGTCCCGGATATCCCTATCGTAAGTGTTGACGGACCATGGCATCACACGCTCACGAATCTCCATCTCTCGCTCCAACGTGAGTGGAGATGCCTCCCGCATTCTCTTAATAGCATCCACCTCTCGTAGTATCCCTTGTATCCACTGCTCTATCCTCTTCATCACTCCTCCCTTGCCATAGCAGACTTTCTCTCCCTTATCAGTATATGCAGCTGGCTGTGACATTTAGCGCACAGGAACACCACAGATAGCGGAGAATCATAGTCGAAGTGGTGTCCGTGCAGGTCCATGTCGTTCACGGAGTATGAGTCCGTTCTCCCACACATCTGGCAAGCACTCGGGACTTTCAGTGTATCAGCTGCCTTTGCTGCCTCGAGGACACGGTACGTGTTGGCTTGAGTAGGACGCTTTCTCCAAGCTGATAGGCGTGAGTGTAGTACTGACAATGGATCTTTCGCCTCTCGCGCTCGCGTATCCGCCTTTGTGCATTCTTTGCACTTGTTTAGATGACCGTCTGCCATTTCTGGGTGTCGATAGAAGCTACGCAATGGTTTTGTCTCACCACACTTGAAACACGTCTTACTTCGCACCTGACGACGGTTGTCAGCCTTCGTGCATTCCTTGCATTTGTTTAGATGACCGTCCGCCATCTGTGGGTGCCGATAGAAGTACCGTAGCAACTTCGTCTCTCCACATTTGAAGCATGTCTTGCTTCGCTCCACGATGCCTCCTAATCCTGGCTGGTATAGCGAAGCAAGCATATCACAATCTAGAAACATTGTACACTCGGTAATCATTTTAGAAGGGCACTTCGTCCATGTCGTCTTCGCTGACGTCGGGCTCCCGGTTGTAGTCGTCGGGTGTGTCGTCAAGGATATTCTTCCAGACCTTATCTACCTTGCTGGAATCGTGAGTATCACCAGCAGCGTCTGTCCATGGCTCGTTGACCACCTCGACCTTACCTATCTTCCCTACCAGATCGGAAGTGTCCAGCTGAATCACACTCTGCGGAACCTCTACACCGAGGGCTTCCAAGGTAATCTTCAGTTTCCATAAAGCCTTAGGCGCCAGCGATATGAATATCTCCGACCGCATACCCTGGGTTGAAGGCTCCGTGCTCTCGAATGCAAACTTTAAGCCGGGGTAGTTCTTCCCATCCTTGTGCTCGACAGCCGCCACACGGGCTACATGCAGCCCCGGTGGCAGGAACCCTGATTGAGTATCCACGTCGCTGAAATCCACTTCTATGCGCGTCATGTTACGCCTCCTCTGTTAGTTCAGGGAACATGATCCCCTGAAGCTCGGTGAATGTGAGATGGATGTATGCTGGTACGTCAACGTTCGCCGGCACCCGGATCTTAGCCATCCTGCCTCGGCCGGGTACCGTCTGTCCCAGGTACTGCACGTGACCTTCCTCGTCTTTCTGGGGCCCCGGGCAGTAGATGACTGCATCCACCCAGCCTGCTAGTTCGTCAGATAGTGTCTTGCCGCTGAGCGCGGGCTTCACCATGAGTTCCTCTTCCATCATTACCTCCTGAGACAAGGCGATGAACACCACGTTCATCGGCAGATCCCTGAACGCTCTGCACATCTTGCGCAGTCTGTCGATGGAGTAGCCCCAGTCGCTCATGCTCATGAGGTCCTCGTAGTCGCGTTTTTTGGCTGGGAACTTCCGGACGATGTGTTCGTTGAGTTTCTTTTGCGACTCGGTCAGGGAGTCGAGGATCACTGACTTGTAGGAGTGCTTGCCCGTCTTCAGATACCGGAACGCCTCCTCTATGTCCTCCCACGTGCCGACCTCCCATACGTCTATGTCCTGGTCCCTCACAGAGAGTAGTCCACTCTCGGCTGAGAGAATAAGTGCATCCGGGAACGTTGCCCCGAAGGTGGTCTTGCCCGCTCCCGGTGGGCCGTAGACGACGACCTTGGCATAGTCGATCTGCATGTCCTTGGTGCTGGTTATCTTGCTCATGCTTCCTCCCTTTCGTACTCTTCATGTCGCCGTTCCTTGTGGGTGTACTGGGCTTCGAGTAGTTCCTCCGACCACTCGATACATAGGGGCATGTATGCACACGACCAGGTGCAGTCCTTCTGGGGTAGTTTATACCTAAAGCCCTCGGAAAGGAAGCGCGTGCTCTCGTAGATGCGCTGACCGATCTCATCAAGCTCGCGGTCGTTGCGCAGCACGGACTCCCGGTGATAGAAGGTGTCGCCCTTGGCCTCAAGGATAGCCAGGATCTCCGCATAGTCGGCCGGGTCCTGACCCCTCTCAACAAGCGTATCACGATAGACAGCGGCTGTGGTGTCTATGTCTTTGCGCTGTGAGGTCTGTCCGTTCTTATTCTGCACCGGGACCACGGGGAGCTTCTTGCGGATGATGTTGTAGAAGACCCCCTTGGGTTCACCGTAGCGTACCACTGCATCTTGCAGCACTGGTGACGCCAGCCTACGTCTGATGCTCTCCCTGACTCCCCACATATACATCCCGCACTGCTCATCCAGCGGCAGCATGCGGATGGTCTGGTCGTCGATGGTTTTCAGCCATTTGTTCTCCAGCAGCCACAGCTGGTCATCAATCACCACCAGCCCGTCTAGCTTGAATCGATAGTCATACTTCGTGGAGACGTGACCGCTTGGCGCAACTACGGGCGCACTGCCGACGTACTGCATGGTTATTATGTCATCGAAGGGATCGTTCTCGCGGGCATATGTGATGTAACGAGTGGCCAGATATCGGAGCAGCTTATACCGCTCGTCTATCTCTTCCCACTCCTCATCCATAATCGGCCCTGATGACTCAATCCGCTTCCGATCGTAGGCCATTGCCTCGTACATCGCCCCCAGCATCGTCTGCTCGTCATAGGCCCCATGGTCCCGCACACCCAGATAGAGTGCGTCCATGCCCTGGTCGGCGATGGTGCCCTCCCTGAGACCCGGTGACTTCACACGTGGCGTCAGGAGTTCGTCGTAAGCCAGGTGCCCTTGATACGGGCAGCGACGCCGGCTACGCATTTCTGAATACGTGATGGTTATTTTACTCATCGTGCCCTCCCCTCGATCACTCCCAGTACCACCCCAGCGATCAGGGTGATGATGACTATTTGCGCTATGAACTCCATCAGGCCCTCCACTCCCCACACCATTCTCCTGGCGACACCTCGGGCCATGTCCCCACGTATGTGTCCGGCCGCGGCGGATACCTGCGACACTCTGACGCAGCAAGCCGCTTGATTCCGTCGTCCCCTACCAGATATGCCGAATACCAGCATCGGCAGTCTCGGCAGAATGCCTCCCGCTCCTCCCACTCTTCAGGCCGCTTGTATCCTCTACTCATTACTACCTCCCAAACACTCTCGATGTATAGGCCCTCTCTCGTCTGAGTATGGGGTGGTGTGGCCGCATACCCGGCAGAATAGGTCGGCTGAATCCCAGGGCACCGGGTGCGCAGCCTCCCACAACTCCAACCTGACCACGCGCCATACACCTATCAGGATGAGCGCCCATATGATGCACAAGACGATGAAGCCGATGGCTACGATGGCTACCATGGCTGCTCACCGTACTCACACGCTTGACATACTTCCACCACGACTATGCCTGTGCCGTAGCATCCGTCGCAAAGTACGTCGTCCTCATATGGTGAATCGCCTGTACCGTCGCAGTGGGTACACTCTTTGTCCACCATACCCAAGTCCGGGTAGACCCCGTAGGGGCACTCCCACGCGCCGCAGTTATTGTCCTGTACTGGGCCGGCACATCTGCCTAGCATCACCACACCTCTTTCTGTACCTCTACTAGCCAATCCCGCACGCCCTTTTCCGTCTCTGGCTGGCGTGTCAGCTTCCACATCAACAGCTCCGCTTGCATAATGATTACTTCCAAGCGCTTGCAGCGTTGCTCTAATTCTTCTGCCCTTTCTTCGGCTGCTACCATCCTCTCTGTCAACATCTTACAGACCCTCCTGCTGGTAGTCCGGATCCGGAGCCAAGTAGTCCGCGATCTTCCTCTCCAGCGCGGCCAGCTCTTCCCAGCCCTCCAATATGATCATGGTGTTCTTGCCGCACGTCATGTACGGTGATCCATCACCATCCAACCTGCGTATTTCTACCTCTCCTTCCACGTCGTACAGGTGCACCGTTGTGTAAACCGTGGTCGTCAGGTCTGCACCTGGTATGTCTCTCTGTCCCATTATTCCTCCCTTGATCGGTCGTGCTTGATCAACCATGCCTCAATCTTGCTCGGGTCATACAGGCCCGCTCTGCCCACCACCCGCACCGGCCGTGGGAAGTCCGCGAAGCGGTGCTTCCAGACGCGGACGGTGGCCTGTCCCACGTCACCCAGGGTGGCTATGTCCTGGGTGGTGAGATAGCTCCAGTCTTTCATGATGTCTCCCTTACCGTGCGATAGTGCTGGATACCCCTCAAGTACAGCCGCTGCCTCTCGCCCATCCGCTGGTACAAGTCCTCTTCGATGGCATCGGCGTGGGACTGTAGCCACTGTAGATCTGTGCGGGAGCGGTACTCTGCTATGGAGTAGACCATCTCCCAAGCCCCTGCCCAGTACCACTCTTCCAGGTCCAGATAGATGAGCGACGGGTCTTCCGCGGCGATCTCCCGTGCTACCTCCGGCTCGATGATTGCTTCGTCTCCCAGCGGGTCCGCGTACTTGCAGACCAACAGGCCCCACTTCTCTGCAAACTCGATAGCTTCCAACCCCGTGAGCATTGTGCTGCGAGCGATGGTGTCCGTCATGATGCCTCCCTTTGGTTGCCCGACCGACTACCAGCCGGGTTCGTGCGTGGTGCTATCGTTTCCAGCGGCGGTAGGCTGCGGCGTACAGGCTCATACAATCCGCGGCCTCACCTGGGCTCAAGTCTGCCATCTTCTCGGCGAGTGTGGTGATGTCGTCGGGGTCAATCCCGCGCCCATCGCGCACCTTGTCACCATGTGTCAGCCCGATATCAGTAGCGAACCGGCTTGCCTCTCTAGGGCTTGCTGCCTGAGTTATCATCTCTGCCACCCTTCCCTGGTATTCCCGGCAGAGTCCCTGCCGGGTTCGTGCGTGGTGATTCTAGCGGCTTAGACTGCCGACTGCACCGACCAATTCTTCCCAGGTGGCCCTGGTGATACTGATGGCCATTGTGGGTTGACCCGGGAAGATGCCGCCCGTCTGAGACTCATGGTCGGAATCATGATGATCAGATATCAGCCGCTCATACTGGAACCGGAAGCCCTCATCAGGTACCTGCATCCAGACAAGTCCTTCGCGTTTGGTGGTCGCCTTCTTGTTGACGCCCGCCGTGGGCCGGGGTGGATCCTGCTGCGTGAGTAGATCGGTAGCCCACTGGCTGAGTTTGGTCTGGTAGATGTCCTGTGTCATGATGCCCTCCCTTTCGTTTCTTGATCGTAACCATAGTATACCCCCGTAGCGTAAGCGTTGCAAGAGCAAAGTGAGATTTATTTTAGGGGTTATCCAATAGAAAAAGTCCGCCCCAATCAGCCGAAGCTAATCAGGACGGACTCGGTGTTGCCCCCGCCCCAATGAAGGGAGGGTCACGGGGCAGGG
>Ga0209584_10000543_pt1 | contig 11779 bp, 14 predicted proteins | sample NGEPerD_FD_184507 | JGI IMG/M metagenome (GOLD analysis project Ga0209584, IMG submission 184507) | Arctic peat soil microbial communities from the Barrow Environmental Observatory site, Barrow, Alaska, USA - NGEE PermafrostAB12-D... | ecosystem: Environmental > Terrestrial > Soil > Wetlands >...
GCCCTCGGCCCAGCAGTCTGCGCGATTCGCCACTGCGGAACGTGCAGTTCCAGCGCAGCGACCTGACCCAACCAGGCCAGCGCGGCAGGGGAGTCGAACACCGGGTAGAACTTCGGCCCCGAGCTGTGCGGGATCTGCACCCTGGTCAGCCAGGCCGGTGTGCCCGGCTGAAGATCCTTCACGAAGAACGAGGTCTGGTCGACGCCTCCTGGCCAGCGTTTCCTGGTCGCCGGCCTGCCCTGCACGTGCGGCAGCATGGCCAAGGAGACGTCGGCGTAATACCGGATGACGTCCAGCTTGGTCGTGCCCGTGATCGGGTAGAAGACCCTCTCGGGGCTGGTCACCTTGAACTCCTGACCGCCGATCGTGAACAGCGAGTCATCAGCCATGGCGGGCACCGGCGGCGTTCACACTCCAATGCTGCCTCAACGCCTTACGAGGTACGTCCGACCCTTCGGCGGTGAGCCTGCGAACCGCTCACGGGGGAGTGGACGGCAAGCGTTCACGGCGAGCGGATTGCAGCTAGTCGACGGGTCCGACAGTCCGGCACGGATACCCGGCATCGACCGCACCCTCCGCTGATCGCGCGCGGCGGCCATTTTCTAGAAAGCTGGGATTCGGTGCCTGCGGCCGGCTTGGACGATTGGGCCCGGACCTCGACCCGTCAACCACCCCATCGAAGGAGAACCTCGATGCAGCTGATCATCACCATCGACCTTGCCGGTGCGGCGTTCCAGAACGGCAACTCAGGTCGTGAGACCGCGCGGATTCTGCACAGCGCCGCCGAGCGACTGGTTGCCCTGCAGAGCCTTTACAGGGCCCTCGATGTCGAGAATCCGGAGCAGCTCTACTTGCAGGACAACACCGGCACACTTGCCGGTTACGTCAGCACCGTCGAGATCGACGACATCTCGCCGGCAGTTCAGGACCGCATCACCCATCACACGGCTGCCGCTGGTCAATGATTCCCTCGGCCCGGCAGGTGGGACGGTCCGGTGTTCCTCCAAGGGCATACACGGAGCGCACAGGAAGGCACCCTTCCCGCCGCCAGGGCGCGTTCCGGATCGGGTTCGGTCCTGCGCTAGCTAGTTCCGGACCCTTGGGCCGCCCACCGATCTGCTCCTTTCCATACCGCCGCGAGACGCTCCGCAACCCATCACGGGAGGCATCTGCCATGGGTGACATCGGTCAGCCACTCCGCAAAATCGAAGTACTGCCTATCGAGACACCTCTCCTACCAACCAATCCCACCCCGGAGCCGATCGCACCGGCGATCCCCGCGAGAGAGCCGGCGAGGAGCAAAGCATGACCGATTCAAACTCCTCCAGCCTCGAGCCCGTCGTCGGCGTTCACGGTCTGCGTACCTTCCGGGTCTCCTTGGACGGAAACCTCCTGCCGCTGACTCAACTGACCAACGACTGGGCCGGCGGCCGCTGCGTGGCCCGGTGCGCGGTCGGCGGCCACCACACAGCCCCCGAAACCGCCTGCACCTGCGGGATCCACAGCTTCCGGGACCGCGAACATCTCGCGAAGCAATTCGCGGCCGCCGATTCCCTTGTCGCCGTCGTCGCACTCGAGGGCGCCACCGTCGAAGGCGAGCGTGGCTGGCGCTCACAGGCCGCTCAAGTCGTCGCGGTGTGGGTTGCCGACGACGCGCTGCCACACCCTCGCAGACGACTACCGACGCTGGTACCCCGGCTTCACCCACACCGACCGGCAAGACCTGACCGCGTCAGCCTCCCACGGTTTGTCCGCTCTCCGAGGAGTTGCTGCTCCTCGCGTCGCATCGTTCGTCAGTCCGGCTTGACAAGTCCCTGGGGTGGGCGTTCAGTGAAGGTGCTGGACACAACAGCTGGCTGGGACCGGTGCCACCGCCGACGGACCGTGACACCAAGAGACATACTCGCCGCCCAGAAGTTCTCTTGTCGCTGACCAAACGGATCCGGACATGGTTCCCTGTTCACCGCACGGGTCGCTACGCCGTGTCTGCCGATCGATTGGCGATCCTCGGTCAGCGCTCCAACGATCAACGCGAACTCTGGAACGCCTTGCATGCCAACGAACTCCACGGTGCCCACGGACCACCCACCTGGCTCCGCCGCTCCGATTTGCGGCACTCACGGCGCCCGACGCCACGTCCGACCCTCGTCACCTCCGGACAGTGACGACGCCTCCCCACCGGCTTCATCCAACTCGGGAAAGCAGTCCAGCATGTGCCTCGCCGTCGCGAACGCCACCACCGTCCTTGATCACCGGGAGGTCCCGCCACCGGCCCGCGGCTACACCCGCACCCGCCACCACGCCGGACACCTCATGCCTGGTGACCTGTGGCGACCCGGACCGGACGGGCAACCGCACACGGTGACCGACGTCGACCGCCACAACGGCCACGTCACCCTGACCGATCAGTACGGCACCGCCTATCGGTACCCTGCCGACGGTCTGATCCCGACCGCCGTTCCCGACCCGATCGTCACCACCACGATGTCCCTGCGCCGAGCGGTCTGACCCGGGCTGAACCCTTCACCCGCGCATACCCATTTGACGGCGAGCTGGATGGGAATGCGATCACCTCACCTCAACAATTGACCCGGTCACCCCCGGAGGCCCGCCGGAATTGTCGCGCCCTTTTCGTTCGAAAGTTACCGGCATTTTCAGTGGCGAAAGTCTCGGTGAATCGCCGAGCGCGGTTGGATCATGTTGTGGGTGGTCCGGCCTGGGGCCGTCCCCGACCTGGTTGGTGCGACGTGCCCTGCGCAGACCGGTTCCGCAGCAACGGCTTTCGGGACGCGCCGCCGCAGACGGCAGGTCGGAGAGCTTCGCACACATTGTTGGTGACGCGAAGCGCCCTGTTTTGAAAGTGCTTCTCATGCCCTCTTGACAAATGCGTCTTGCACCGGTTTAGGTTGCGGTAACGACAGGCGGCGCATCATGGCAGTGAAGCCCACGATCTCCGATGTGGCGGCGCGCGCCGGGTGTCGAAAAGGGGCGGTGTCGTTCCCGCTGAACGGCCGTGGGGGGTCCGCGGATACCCGTGCACGTATTTTGCGGGCGGCCGCGGATCTCGGGTTCACGCCGAACGCCACGGCGCGGTCGTTGTCCAGCCGCCGGTCGGGCAACCTTGGCCTGGTGATGGTCCGTCCGCAACGCGATGTTGCGGTCGGATCCGTTTTTCCCGGCGTTCATCGCCGGTTCGACCGCACGAGGCCCGAGGGAGCCTGAGATGACCGTCCGGCTGGACCAGCTTCCCGAGGAAAACCAGGACCACACACGGGCGACTGCCTCGCTGCGCACCGTCCGGTGGTCAACGACGACCGGGGCCGCCAATCTGAGATCGATCGACCTTGGGCTCTGACAGGAGACAAATGCAAGAGAAGAAGATCCCTGCAAAGTTCATCTACTTCTTCGGCGCGTTCGGAGGAATCCTCTTCGGCTACGACATCGGCGTGATGACCGGTGCCTTGCCCTTCCTCCAGGAAGACTGGAACCTGTATGGCGACCCAGCAGCCATAGGCTGGATCACCTCATCACTGATGCTCGGCGCAATCTTCGGCGGGGCGCTTGCCGGTCAGCTGGCTGACCGGCTCGGCCGGCGCAAGATGATTCTGATCGCAGCCGTGGTCTTCGCGTTCGGTTCGATCCTCTCGGGCATCTCGCCGCACAACGGCACGATGTTCCTGGTCATGTCGCGCACGATCCTCGGTTTGGCCGTGGGAGCGGCGTCCGCACTGGTGCCGGCCTACATGGCCGAGATGGCGCCCGCCCGCCTGCGGGGTCGCCTGTCCGGCGTCAATCAGACGATGATCGTCTCGGGGATGCTCCTGTCGTACACCGTCGCCTACTTTCTCAAGGACCTTCCCACCACATGGGCATGGCGCACGATGATCACCCTGGCCGCAGTGCCGGCCGTCATCCTGTTCCTCGGCGTCCTGCGCCTGCCCGAGTCGCCGCGCTTCCTCGTACGTGTCGGGCACGCCGACGAGGCGCGGCACGTGCTCACCATGATCCGTCCCGCGGGCGCCGTCGACGCCGAGCTCGCGGAGATCCAGGACAACGTCGACCTGGAGGCGAAGGCCGAGGAACGCACATCGTGGGCCACCGTCTTCGACTCCAAGTACCGCTACCTCGTGATGGCCGGAGTCGGCGTGGCCGCGTTCCAGCAGTTCCAAGGCGCCAACGCAATCTTCTACTACATCCCCCTCATCGTCGAGCAGGCCAGCGGCGGCTCCGCGGGTTCGGCCCTGAGGTGGCCGATCATCCAGGGCGTGATCCTGGTGCTAGGGTCGCTGCTCTTCCTCGTCATCGCGGATCGCTTCAATCGCCGCACGCTTCTGATGGTGGGCGGAAGCATCATGGCCATCTCGTTCATACTCCCGGCGATCATCAACTGGATCAACCCGGACACAAACCCCATGCTTATCGTGGTGTTCTTGAGCGTGTACGTCGCCTTCTACTCCTTCACCTGGGCGCCACTGACCTGGGTGATCGTGGGCGAAATCTTCCCGCTGGTGATCCGCGGCCGCGCCGCCGGACTGGCCTCCTCCTTCAACTGGATCGGATCGTTCTCCGTGGGTCTTCTGTTCCCGATCATGGCGGCCTCCATGCCGCAGACGGCCGTGTTCGCGATCTTCGGCGGGATCTGCCTGCTGGGTGTGCTCTTCGTCCGCACCCAGGTTCCCGAGACCCGCGGCCGCAGCCTGGAGGAGATCGAGGCAGCTGGGTCCCGCAGGCAAACAGCGGCAGCTCCTCGGCCCTGATGTGGCCGATCATCCAGGGCGTGATCCTGGTGCTAGGGTCGCTGCTCTTCCTCGTCATCGCGGATCCTGGGCGCCTCTGACCTGGGTGATCGTGGGCGAAATCTTCCCGCTGGTGATCCGCGGCCGCGCCGCCGGGACTGGCCTCCTCTTTCAACTGGATCGGATCGTTCTCCGTGGGTCTTCTGTTCCCGATATTCGGCGTGATCTGCCTGCTGGGTGTGCTCTTCGTCCGCACCCAGGTTCCCGAGACCCGCGGCCGCAGCCTGGAGGAGATCGAGGCAGCTGGGTTCCGCTGAACCGCACGCCGGAAAGACCCACCATCACTCCAATCGTCCGACACCCATACCACCGTGCTACGCAAGCCGTGTACGAGCGAAGGAGTTCAGATATGTCCATCGTCCTCGACCTGCTGCCGGAGGGGACGCGCCGAGCCGTCGCCAAGGCCCGGCAGCGCGTCTCCGATCTGCACGCAGAGCTGCCGCGCAACCAGCTCGTCGTCTGGACCGCCGGCAACGTCTCCGAGCGTGTGGCCGGGACTGAACTGTTCGTGATCAAGCCGTCCGGCGTGTCCTATGACGAACTGTCGCCCGAAGCGATGGTCGTGTGCATGCTCGACGGCGAGAAGATCGACGACGGCACGCCCGCATACCTGACGCCGTCATCGGATACCGCCGCGCATGCCTACGTCTACCGGCACATGGACGGCGTCGGCGGCGTTGTGCACACCCACTCGACGTACGCGACCGCGTGGGCGGCGCGCGGCGAGGAGATCCCCTGCGTGCTGACGATGATGGGCGACGAGTTCGGCGGCCCGATCCCGGTGGGCCCCTTCGCGATCATCGGTGACGACTCGATCGGCCGCGGCATCGTCGAGACCCTGCGCACCTCGAGATCCCCTGCGGTGCTCATGCAGAATCACGGGCCCTTCACCATCGGGAAGGACGCCCGCGCCGCCGTAAAGGCCGCCGTCATGTGCGAGGAGGTGGCCCGCACCGTGCACATCTCCCGCCAGCTCGGGGAGCCGACCACGATCCCGCAGGACACGATCGATGCCCTGTTCGACCGCTACCAGAACGTCTACGGACAGTACGGAGCAGGTGACGACTCCAGCACGCCCGACACCGACACCACCATTTCGCCCGAGGAGGCATGAACGATGAAGGATCCGTTTGAAACCTGCGAGGTATGGTTCCTCACCGGCAGCCAGGGACTGTACGGCGAGGAGACCCTGGAGCAGGTCGCCGAGCAGTCCCGCGGCATCGCCGCCGCCCTCGACGAGGCGTCCCCGATCCCCCTGCGAATCGCCTGGAAGCCTGTTCTGACCAGTCGTGACGCCATCCGCGAAGTGGCCCTCGCCGCGAACGCCGACCAGGCGTGTGTCGGCGTCATCGCCTGGATGCATACGTTCTCCCCCGCCAAGATGTGGATCCTCGGCCTCCAGGCGCTCGACGTTCCCCTGCTCCACTTGCACACCCAGGCCAACGTCGAGCTGCCCTGGTCGAGCATCGACATGGATTTCATGAACCTGAATCAGGCTGCCCACGGCGACCGCGAGTTCGGGTACATCGCCGCGCGCCTCGGCGTGGCACGCAAGATCGTCGTCGGCCACGCCACCCACGAGCACACCCAGGAGCGGATCGGGCACTGGGCGCGCGCGGCCGTCGGCTGGGCGGAGATGCACACCCTGCGCCTGGCCCGTTTCGGCGACAACATGCGCGATGTCGCGGTCACCGAGGGCGACAAGACCGAGGCCGAGGTGCGGCTCGGCGTCTCGGTGAACACGTGGGGCGTGAACGACCTGGTCGAGGCCGTCGAGGCGGTCCCAGAGGCGGAGGTCGACGCCCTGGCCGCCGAGTACGACGAGCTGTACGACGTCGCCCCCGAGCTCGGCCCGGACGGCGATCGCCGCGAGTCGCTGCGCTACGGCGCCCGGCAGGAGCTCGGCCTGCGCTCCTTCCTCGAGGCGGGCAGCTTCGGCGCGTTCACCACGACCTTCGAGGACCTCGGCGGACTGCGGCAGCTGCCGGGCCTCGCCGTGCAGCGGCTGATGGCCGACGGCTACGGCTTCGGCGCCGAGGGCGACTGGAAGACCGCGATCCTGGTGCGTCTGGCCAAGGTGATGGGCTACGGCCTGCCCGGCGGCGCCTCCCTGATGGAGGACTACACCTACGAGATGACGCCAGGGAAGGAGAAGATCCTCGGCGCGCACATGCTCGAGGTCTGCCCCTCCCTCACCGAGAAGAAGCCAACGCTCGAGATCCACCCGCTCGGCATAGGCGACCGCGAGGACCCGGTGCGCCTGAAGTTCACCGCCGACCCGGGTCCGGGTCTGGTGGTCTCGATGTCCGACATGCGGGAGCGGTTCCGCCTAGTAGCCAACGTCGTCGACGTCATCGAGCCCGACGCAGAGCTGCCGAATCTGCCGGTGGCGTGCGCCGTGTGGGAGCCCGCCCCGGACTTCGCGACTTCCGCCGAGTGCTGGCTGACCGCGGGCGCCGCCCACCACACCGTGATGACCACGGCCCTCGGGCTCGAGGTGTTCGAGGACCTCGCCGAGATCGCGCGGCTGGAGCTCGCGGTCATCGACGGGCAGACAGAGACCCGGCAGTTCACCCGTGACCTCAAACTCAACCAGGTCTACTACAGACTGGCTCAAGGATTGTGAGCACCATCGAGCCCCATGCCCAGGATGGTCGCGGGAACGAGGCAGCCCAGCGCATCGCGGACCCCAATTATGCGGCGAACGGCAAGGCGCACACTCTAGCCGCCGGTGAGTACCGCGCGACGGTCTTCTCATCGGGCGCTGCCCTCGGGAAGTTGACCTGGCGCGGCACCGACATCGTGGTTCCCGTCTCGACATCGGAGCTTCCCATCGCCTACGAAGGGAAGACGCTCGTACCTTGGCCGAACCGGATCGCCGACGGCCGGTACACATTCGGTGGCGAGACCTACGAGCTCCCCATCAACGAGCACGCGACCAACAGTGCCTTGCACGGCCTCGGCTGCTGGGTGGACTGGGACGCGGTCGAGCTGAGCACGAGCGAAGCCACGTTCAGAATGAACGTGGTGCCCAGATACGGGTACCCGTTCCACCTCGCGACCGAAGTCAACTACCGGCTTCTCGCCGATCGTGGGCTACGTGTGGAGATCACCTCCACCAACCTCGGGAGTTCACCGGCCCCGTACGGCGTGTCCTCCCACCCCTACCTCACCTGTGGGCTCGCTCCGGTCGACGAGTGCTCTCTCCAGTTCCCGGCCGAACGAGTCATGACCGCGGATGAGCGACTCCTGCCCACGGGAACTGTTCCAGTGGAGGAGGCCGGTCTCGATTTCCGGGAGAACCGACAGGTGGGCCCCCAGCAAATCGATCATGCCTTTGGTGAGCTGCCCCGCGATGCATGGGGAGTGGTGCTCAGCCACCCAAGAACTCAACTCGCCTCTCGCCTGAGCGGGCGGGCACCCTGGTTGCAGATCTACTCCGGTGAGTTACTCGGGCGACGCGGCATCGCGGTCGAACCCATGACCTGCCCTCCGAACGCGTTCAATACCAAGGCCGCTCTCACCGTGCTGGAGCCGGGGGGGCGTCACACCCTGCGGTTCGGCATCGAGGGCGCATCGTTGCCCAGCCAATGACATCGAAGATTTCTGGTACTCCTCGGCTTTCCGTCTGACCGACCCCGGAGTGTCCGAGGGCGTGGGTGGTGTCGGCGTGGGCGACGGCGGCCTCGGTGCGCTCCGCGCCGGCCACCAGCAGCCCTGCCCCGGCGGAGATGCCCCGCGACGAGCTGATCGTGCTGGTCGGTGAGCAGGCCGAACGGATCGCGGCGCAGGATCGGCAGATCACCACGCTGGCCACCCGGATCGCGGACATGGACGAGGCATACGCGGCGTTGACGGCCAAGCTGGCCCGGGTCGAGCATCTGCTGTCGCGGAACTCGGGAATTCCTCCGCAGCCCGCCGTCCATGGACGACCAGCCGGGTAGGCCCGCACCGCAGGCGAGACCGAATCGTCGTGGTGGCGCGCCGAAACGTAAGCCGGGCAAGCAATCCGGTGCGCCGGGGTTTCCACCTGGCCTGGACCGACAGCCCCGACGAGCGCACCGACACGTTCCCGGAAGGACATTGTGAGTGTGGCCACGAACTGCCCGCCGCGGCGGATCTGGGCGTGGTCGACCCGCTTCCAGCAGCACGAGATCCCTTTGGTCGCGGTACGAGTCACCCGGTACGACCAAGACGCGTTGCGGTGCGGAATGCGGCAGGGTGAGAACCGCGGCCCGGCCGGACGGCGCCCGCCCCCGGGCCGGTCGGGTACGGACCGAACCCGCAGGCCTTCGTCGCCTACCTGATGGTCGTGCACTTCATCCCGCGCACCGCGGCGTGGCGTTGTTCCGGTCGTCGACCGGGGCCGCGCCCTCGGTCGGGTTCGTGCACGGCCTTCTCGCCCGCGCCGGCGGGCTGCTCACCGAGGTGCACCAGTGGATCCGCGCCCTGATCACCATGGCGTACGGCGTGAGCTGCGACGAGACCCGCTGCGGGTCGGACCACGCACCCCCCGGCCAGGTAAGAAGAAGACAGAGAAATACCATAGACGACCGATGGGATGCGGGCCCCCGCGCGGCTGCGGCGCGCGCCCCGGTTCGATGGATCAGTCGAGCACTTCTCCCGCGAGCCGCTCGACCGGCAACCCCGCGCGGTAGTGCTGCCGCCACTCCTTGCAGCCCTCCACGCCCGCGGGATCGGGGTGGACGGTCACCAGCTCCAGCTCGGCGAACACGTGCGAGTTCAGGTAGTCGGTGAGGGCCGGCGCGTCGTCCTCGCCCGTCGCCCGGGCGGTGAACGCCGCGAGGACCGCCATGCCCCAGGCCCCGCCCTCGCCGGCGGAGTCGCCGACCGCGACGGGGGTGTCGATCGCGTCGGCGAGCACCTGCTGCGCGACGCCCCGGGTACGGAAGATCCCGCCGTGGGCGAACATCGAGTCGAGCCTGACCTTCTCCTCCTCCAGTAGCACCTCCATCCCAACGGCCATCGCTCCGAAAGCGCCGTACAATTGCGCGCGCATGAAGTTCTGCAGGGTGAACCGCGAATGCTGACCGCGGACGAAAAGGGGCCGCCCCGAGGCCACGCCCGTCTGGTGCTCCCCGGACAGGTAGTTGTAGGTGAGCAGGCCGCCGGCGTCGGCATCGCCGTGCCTGCCCTGGGTGAACAGCTCACGGTAGAGGTCCTCGGCCTCCATCGGGCTGCCAGTCACTTCCGCGAACTCCGCGAAGATCCGCAACCATGCGTCGATGTCCCCGGTGCAGTTGTTGGTGTGGATCATGGCCACCGGGTCACCGACGGGCGTGGCCACCAGATCGATCTCCTTGCGCGGGTAGGACAGCTCCCTTTCGAGGACGACCATGGCGAAGGCGCTGGTGCCGGCGCTGACGTTCCCGGTGCGCGGCTCGATGCTGTTGGTGGCGACCATGCCGGCGCCGGCGTCCCCCTCCGGCGGTGCCATCACGGCGCCGGGTTCGAGCGTGCCCGTCGAATCGATCAGAGCCGCACCCTCCGCAGTGAGCTCGCCGGCGCCTTCACCGGCCACCAGGACCTCGGGCAGGATCTCGCGCAGCGAGCAGCCGAGGCCCTGCACCTCGTCCATGCCTGCGAAGCTCTCGAGCCTCGTCCGGTCGTAGTCGCGTGTGGTGGAGTCGATCGGGAACATTCCGCTCGCATCCCCGATCCCGAGTACCTTGCGGCCTGACAGTCGCCAGTGCACATAGCCTGCCAGCGTCGTCATGAAGGCGATCCGGTCCACGTGCTCCTCGCCGCCGAGGACTGCGTGCAGGAGGTGGGTCACACTCCATCGCTGGGGGATGTTCTGCCCGAACCGGCCGCTCAGCAGAGAGCTGGCGTCCTCGGTGTAGGTGTTGCGCCAAGTGCGGAAGGGGGTGAGGAGTCGATCGTCGGCATCGAAAGCAAGGTAGCCATGCATCATCGCCGAGACGCCGATCCCGGCCACCTTCGTGAGCCGGACGTCCCAGCGCTCGCGCACGTCCGTGAGCAGATCCTCATAGCAGCTCCGGATGCCCGTCCACACGTCGTCCAGGGAGTACGTCCAGTTGTCGTCGGCGTACTCGTTCTCCCAGGCGTGCGCTCCCGCGCCCACCACTGTTCCGAACTCGCCGATGAGGGCGGCCTTGATGCGGGTGGATCCCAGCTCGATCCCGAGGTGGGTCGCGCCGCGTTCGATCACGTCCGCCGGGTTGGTCACGTCGCTGTGCCTCATGTCGCCACCCTAACCAACACCCGATAGGTAGCGCGTTCTGCGGCCTGCGCATCAGCGGCCTGCTCGGGCGCCGTGACCCAACACCCAAATGCCGGGACGCGGGTGGTCTCTGGCCGGTCGCCGCTTGCGGTTCACCACGGCGAGGACGGGGGGTCGTTTGTTGGTTCCTGTCCTTTTCCCGGTTACCGGTTGGGCTTCCTGGGATCGGTCTTAGCGATCTGCGTTAGGTCGAAGAAGCCGGCGCCTGGCCGCCAGGGTGGGGTTTGGACAGATCAGGGGGCGCTCTGTCGAACCGGGTGCTGCCGGCATCGGCATTCAACGGCGAAGGTTATGGACAGATCGCCCCTTCCAACGCGAGCTGCGCCTGGAGGAGAGATCGGCCCTTGAGCCCCAAGGAGTTTTGCTCGATCGAGCACGGGTAGGCCGCGAGTGGGGCCTGCCGGCGGCGTCCGCGCGGGGTCGAGCCGGCTTCGTCGACCAGGAGCTCTCGAGGTGGGTGCCTTGGACAGATTGGCCAAGCAGTCGGGCCGGTAAAAGCGAGAGTGCTTGCACTGCAACAGAGGCGAATTGTTGGATGCATGAGAAATGCGGCCCTTGTGTCGTTCTCGTGGGTGGGTTTCCTGACACGGATTGGGCGACACACCGTGCCCTGTAGGGTTTCTGGCTGTCGAGGTCAGGACCACAGGGACAGGGAACGGTGTGCGCGCATCCAGGGTATGGCGGAAGGTCCTTCGTGTCGAACGGACGACGGTTGATG
>Ga0209584_10000544_pt1 | contig 11776 bp, 14 predicted proteins | sample NGEPerD_FD_184507 | JGI IMG/M metagenome (GOLD analysis project Ga0209584, IMG submission 184507) | Arctic peat soil microbial communities from the Barrow Environmental Observatory site, Barrow, Alaska, USA - NGEE PermafrostAB12-D... | ecosystem: Environmental > Terrestrial > Soil > Wetlands >...
GATGCTGTGGTTCCACTCGAGGTGCGCGTATTGGCCAACGGTCGGTCCGCGTCGGTGAGGTCTGTTCCGAGGCGTCGACGAAGGGCTCGGGCTCCTCGAAGTAGGTGTGGGTGAGCACCGGCGCCTCGTCGGCCAGTGACCAGGAGAAAGGATGGCTGTCGTGGAGGTGGAGGCGACCGCCCGGTCGTGCGAGGGCGGCCACCTGGGCCGCCCACTGCTCGAGGCTCGGCAGCCAGCAGAGGGCGCCGAAGCTCACGTAGACGATGTCGGGTCCGGTGAACGAGTGCCCCGGCCGCGTCCTGGACGGGCGTGCAGACGAACGACGCCCGTAGGACAAGCCCGGCCCGGGACGGCTCTCCATCCATCGGTCAACGTCGTAGAAGCGGGAGGCCAGGTGGACCGGCACCCGCTCGTCCCAGTTCCGGCGGTTGGCAGCCTGCTCAAACGAGCGGGAGGCCAGGTGGACCGGCACCCGCTCGTCCCAGTTGCGGCGGTTGGCAGCCTGCTCAAACGTCGGATCATCCGCCAAGGGTCACCCTGCCTGTCCTCCAACTGAGCCTCGGCCGACGCCCCTGTCCTCTGCCGACGGAGCGGCCCCCCGCAGGAGTAGCGACCGGGGACGCCGTCAGCTCTCGACGACATCTCCGAGCAGGTCGACCTGGACTCCCTCGCTCCGAAGCCATTCGACCGCCTCGTCGATGGTGGCAGCGTCGCCATCGAGCTCGCAGATGATCCAGCCGTTGCGCTCACCGACATCGGCTCGTCGGATGTTCGGCACGATGTCGAACTCCTTGACCATGCGGGCGATGATCGGCTCCCGCACCAATTCCTCGGGGAAGATCAACTTCACTCTGACACCGATCATCGGCCTGCTCCTGACGCCGCCACGAGTGCGGCATTGAGGTTCCCCGAACGGAACCCGTCGAGGTCGAGGGTGACATACCGGTAGCCGGCCCGGTGCACGGTGCCGGCGACCTCGTCCCTGCGGGCCACCACCATGGCCAGGTCCTCCGCCGGGACCTCGATGCGGGCGGTGTCCCCGTAGTGACGCACCCGCAGCTGACGGAAGCCGAGCGATCGAAGACCTGACTCGGCCTCGGCCACCGAGCGCAGCGTTCCCAGGGTGACCGGCGTGCCGTAGGGGACCCGGGAGGCCAGGCAGGCCGCAGCAGGCTTGTCCCACGTCCGGAGGCCGAGCTGTTTGGACCATGCCCGCACGTCCGCCTTGGTGAAACCGGCACTCACCAGGGGGAAGAGGGCCCCACGCTCCGACGCCGCCTGTTGCCCCGGCCGGTGGTCACCCAGGTCGTCGAGGTTCACACCGAGGACCACGGTCGACCCCTCGCTGCCGTTCTCCTGTTCGGAGATCGGCACCAGCGCGTCCATCAGCGACACCTTGCAGTGGTAGCAGCGTGAACCGTCGTTGGCGGAGTAGGCAGGGTCGGCCAGCTCGCCGGTGTGCACCTCGGTGAATCGGAGCCCCCATTCCGCGGCGAGGGCCCGGCAGTCGGCCAACTCCTCGGGCGCCAGCGACGGGGAGACCGCGGTCACGCAGTGCACCTGGTCCGCGCCCAGGGCCTCCGTGGCCACCCAGGCGACGAAGGAGGAGTCCGCCCCACCACTGAAGGCGACCACCAGCGGGCCAATGCCGGCGAGCTCTCGGCGCAGTGCGTCGAGATCGCCGCTCGCCGTGGTCCCACGTGCCGCCGTCACCCGTCGTGCTCACTCATCGGGAGCCACCTGTGCGAGAACAGTCTCGACGGGGGCGACGATCCCGGTCAGGAACGGGCCGAACTCGGCATACCGGGCCGATCCTTCGTCGAAGCGCATGGTGTAGACGCACTCTTTGAGGTCGTCGGGGTGCACGCCGAAGAGGGTCACGCCCCACTCCCAGTCGTCGATGCCGGTAGAGCCGGTGATCACCTGCACGATCCGGCCGGCGAACTTCCGGCCGGCGGAACCGTGCCCGTACATCAAGGTCTTGCGCTCCTCGAACGGCAGCGAGAACCAGTTGGACCCTTCGCCGTCCCCGCGTCGCTTGGACATCGGGTAGAAGCAGAACGCGGTCTTCCCCTCGGGGGGGAGTGAGGGGTAGAGACGGGTCTGCTTCATCTCGTCGGGGATGCCCTCGGCGTACTCGGAGACCTCGGTCAGGGAGACGTAGGAACCGACCATCTCCAGTCCTGCGGCCTGCAGGTCGGACTGGAGGCGGCGAAGGCGCCACAGGTCGGCACCGAGGGCCATGAAGCCGAGGTCGGCCTTGTGCCCCAGCATGGCGACCGTGACCACCTGGACGCCATCGGCCTCGGCTCCCTTGACCGCCTGGGTGACTGCCTGGGCGTCGGAGCGTGCCCGGCCTGCCCGGGACGTGGCGTCGCCCACTTTGCAGAACAAGTGGAGTACGCCCCAGCCGATGGAGGGAACGAGGGGTTGGGTCACGGTGCACAGTCTAGGGAAAGAACGAAGGGCGCCCCACCCGGGCGCCCTTCGTCTCAACGCCTTGTCCCCAGCCGGCCTCTCGGTCGATCGGGGCGGTCCAGCCGGCCGGGGGGCCGGCTGGGGACACTGTTGACCTAGAAGTCGTCCATGCCCCCGCCGGGCATGCCGCCGCCCGCTGAGTCCTCGGGCTTGTCCACGATGACGGCCTCTGTGGTCAGGAAGAGTGCGGCGATCGATGCGGCGTTCTGCAGCGCCGAACGGGTCACCTTCACCGCGTCGATCACACCGGCCTCGAACAGGTCGACGTACTCGCCGGTGGCGGCGTCGAGTCCCTCGGTGGGCTTCTTCAGGTTGCGCACCTTGTCGACGATGACCCCACCCTCGAGGCCGGCGTTGACGGCGATCTGCTTCAGCGGCTCCTCGACGGCCCGGGCCACGATGCGGGCACCGACGGCCTCGTCGCCTTCGAGCTTGTCCGCAGTCTCGAGCACCGCAACCTGGGCCCTCAGCAAGGCGACGCCACCGCCGGGCACCACGCCCTCCTCGATGGCAGCCTTGGTGGTGGAGACAGCGTCCTCGATGCGGTGCTTCTTCTCCTTGAGCTCCACCTCGGTGGCAGCCCCGACCTTGATCACCGCGACGCCTCCGGACAGCTTGGCCAGACGCTCCTGGAGCTTCTCGCGGTCGTAGTCGGAGTCGGTGTTCTCGATCTCGGCCTTGATCTGGCTGATGCGGCCCTTGATCTCGTCCTCGGAGCCACCGCCCTCGACCACCGTCGTCTCGTCCTTGGTCACCACGACCTTGCGGGCGGTGCCGAGCAGGTCGAGTCCCACATTCTCCAGCTTGAGACCGACTTCCTCGGTCACCACCTGGCCGCCGGTGAGGATGGCGATGTCCTGCAGCATGGCCTTGCGGCGCTCGCCGAATCCCGGGGCCTTGACCGCCACGCTCCGGAAGGTCCCACGGATCTTGTTCACCACGATGGTGGCCAGGGCCTCGCCCTCGAGGTCCTCGGCGATGATCACCAGCGGCTTGCCGGACTGCATGACTTTCTCCAACAGGGGCAGCAGGTCACGGACGGCGGTGATCTTCGATCCGACCAGCAGGACGTAGGTGTCCTCGAGGACAGCCTCCATCCGCTCCGGATCGGTGACGAAGTAGGGGGAGATGTAACCCTTGTCGAAGCGCATGCCCTCGACCAGGTCCATGTCCATGCCGAACGTCTGGGACTCCTCGACGGTGATCACACCGTCCTTGCCCACCTTGTCGATGGCCTCGGAGATCATCTCGCCGATCTCGGTGTCCGCAGCGGAGATGGACGCCACCTGGGCGATCTGGCTCTTGGAGTCCGTGTCCCGGGCGATGCCGCGCAGGGAGGTGACGGCGGATTCGACGCCGGCCTCGATGCCCTTCTTGAGCGACATGGGGTTGGCGCCGGCAGCGACGTTGCGCAGGCCCTCGTGGACCATGGCCCAGGCCAACACGGTGGCGGTGGTGGTTCCGTCACCAGCTACGTCGTCGGTCTTCTTGGCGACTTCCTTCACCAGTTCGGCGCCGATGCGCTCGAACGGGTCTTCGAGGTCGATTTCCTTGGCGATGGAGACGCCGTCGTTGGTGATGGTGGGCGCCCCCCACTTCTTGTCGAGGACGACGTTGCGGCCTTTGGGGCCGAGGGTGACGCGTACGGCGTCGGCGAGCTTGTTCATGCCGTTCTCAAGGGACCGACGGGCCTCCTCGTCGAACGTGATCAACTTGGCCATCTGGTGTTCCTCCGTGGTCGTTAGCACTCTGCAGTGTCGAGTGCTAACAGCAAACCACGTGGGCGGCTCTTGCGCAACCGCGGGGCCCGCACGCTGGGGTTTTGCGGCCGGGCACCGGGTGGGGGCTCCCGGTCGCTGCTGGCCGGCGTGCGGGCCGGGTCCTCAGAGCGCGTACCCGGCCCGCTCCACGAAGTGGTCGAAGAGCAGGCGGGTCTGGTACTCGGGACCCCTCCCCTCGGCGTCGAACCCCGACAGGAGCGCCTCGGCATCCGCCGGGCCGAGGTGCTCGCCGTCGCGGGCTTCGTCGATCCAACGGTGGACGATGGCCTCGGTCGCTTCGGGGTGGAACTGCACCCCGGTATGAACTCCCTGGATGAATGCATGCAGGGACATCTCGGAGCATGCCAGTGGCTCGGACCCCGGTGGGGCGCTGAACTCGTCCTCGTGCCATACCAACCACGGGCCACCAGGGATGCGGTCCGGGTCGACGGTGTCGATCCGGAGCCAACCGATCTCGGGTCGGGCGGCCCGCCGCACCTCTCCTCCGAGGACCTGGGCGAGGAGTTGGCCGCCGAAGCACACCCCGAGCACCGGGACACCAGCATCCACTGCCGAGCCGACCAGGCGTCGCTCGTGGTCGATCCACTCGATGGTCGTGTCGGTGGTCGACTGGACCGAACCCATGATGACCAAGAGGTCGAAGGAACCGGTGTGCGGGAGCGCCGATGGACCGTGGTCGGCCCGGTAGGCGGAGGTGGCGAACCCGAGCTCGCGGGCCCGGTCGCCGAGCACGCCCGGGGTGTCCGAGCCGCTGTGGTCGAGGAATGCCACGTGGACGGTCATCGATGCCTCGCCGGGAACGCGTCATGCACCGCGCAGGGCGGTTGCCTCGACTCCCCGCACCGGGTCGTCCAACGGCAGGACCATGCGCGGCGCCAGATTACGGTGCTGCCCGGCCACCAGGCGGATCACCGTGCCGTAAGCGGAGAAGCCGATGGCATGGTGGGCGAATTCCATCGGCCCCTCGGTCACTTTGACCTCCACCACTCCGGTGCCCTGCAAGGCCAGGGCTGAGCGCTGCATCCGCTCCATCGCCGATTCGCGTGCGGCGTACATGGCCTCGGTGAAGTTGGTCAGTTCGACATTCTGGGACGTCTGCTTCATGGCCGTGCCCATCGACCGGCGGGGGGCATAGACGAAACTGGCCCCGGCGGCCAGGCCCAACGGCACCCATCCGGACCCTTGCAGAAGGGTGAAGTCACGGCCGGACAGATCCGAGACGAACACCGAATCGGTTGAGGGAAGCTTCTTCGCACCCACCGGTCGCACCGCGGTGCCGGTCAGCGCGATACCGATGTGATGCCTGTCGACGGTCCGCTCGACGTGCACCCCGACCACGCCGTGACCGCCCGATCTGGCGCATTCGTGATGGATCCGATCGGTGGCCGCTGCGAACGAGCGGGCGAAGGCGCTCGACGCATGGGTGATCTCCCCTTGGCCCCAGTTCCAGACGCCCATCGGGATCGAGTGCAGGGATACCCCGTAGACCAGCTCGATCGGCTCCCAGCCGATGGAGTGCAGCGTGAGCTCTTCGTCGATCGAGAGATCCGAGGTCATCGCAGCTGCAGGAGATGGCGCTGATCGGTCGAGCGACTGCGCGGCGGCGAGCATCTCCTTCCTGATGTCGCCACTGGTGGCGTCGCCGGCACTGCCGTCCGGCCGGTCTGCGGCGAGCGGGGCGGGCCCGGTCACGACAGCCTCACCGTCGGTCGGGGAGCCGGCATGGGGTCGAACTCCTTGAAGCGGCGGACACGGTTGCCCCTGAGGATGCACTCGAGGTCGGCGTCCCCTTCGCCGAGCTCCCGCTCCCTGGTCCCCATGGATGCCCCGTGCAAGGAGTCACCCCCCAGCTGGGCCCGGACGCGCTCGCGGGCAATCCGGCGCACCGCCATCTGGGCTCTGGCCGTCTGCTCGATCTCGGCTCCGACGGCCTGACTCGTCCAGCCGGGATTGGTGCCTTCGGTCAGGTAGGCGGTGATGCAAGAGGCCCAGACCCGAACCGAGGCGACGGTGGCGGCAATCGACACCGGCATGTACCCGGCCTCGATGAGCTTGGCCAGACGCTGGCCGGCCAGATAGGTGGTCCACGGCCGGCCGTCGGCGGGCGGAGGCCCGTCCTTCACCTTCACGGCCGTTCCCTGCACTCGGAATTCGAGCACGCCGAGGTCGCCCAGCGGTGCCGACGTGTCCACCAGACCGACGATGCCGTGGGCACCGAGCGCCGAGGCCTCCTCGATCAGCCGCTCGTATGCCGAGGTGAACCCGTTGGCCCAGGCGTCCTCGACCCAGGGCTGCTCGTAGTTCTGTCCCCACACCCGGTGCTCGGCGGAGACGAATCCGTGGGGGCACTGCCAGCTCTCCGAGTACCCCCCGTGGGTGCCGGCGACGTTGGGGCCGTAGCCGCCGTACGGCCCAGCCCCCGGGTAGAACTGCCAGCTTCCCCACTTCATGACGCAGAAGCCCTGGACGTAGCCGGCCGGCTCCAGGCCCATCTGCAGGCAGGCGGCGAAGTCGGGCACGGTCAGCCCCGAGGTGAACGCCCCTTCGGAGAACCGGCGGGCGGCCGCCTCGGGCAGGTCGCCCGGGACGTCGTCCATCAGTTGTCCAACGAGATGATGGTGGTGGGTGCCGGCAACGTCACCTCGTCCGATGTCTTCACCACTGCGGTCCCGAGGGAGAGGAACTCGATGGTGTGGCTGCCCCACTGGTGGGACTTCTCCTCGAGCCGCACGCCGACGATGCCCGAGGCATCGAGCTGGTTGGCCTCGTCCTGCATCCGGGTCATGGCGAGCTCGCGGGCCTCGTACAGCGCCTGGGTGAAGTTGGGGAGCTCCACGTTCTGCCCGGCCGAACCGAGCGTCTGCCCGATTCCCCGATGGGCGATGTGGTAGACGCAGGTCCCCATGACCAGGCCCTGGGGGATGTGACCGGTCTGCATCAGCGTCCAGAAGTCCTGGCCCGAGAGGTCGGACGTGAAGGGCTTGCCCAGTTTGTTGCGATGGGAGACGCCGTTCTCCGCCTTGACGGCGGTGCCGACGGCGATGAACTCGGCGGCATCCTTTCCCCATTCGTAGTAATTGACGTCGAGCCGCACGCCGACGACGCCGTCGGCACCGAGCTCGGCGGCCTCTTCCTCCATGCGGGTCATGGCCAGCTCACGCGCGTTGTACATGGCCTCGGTCAGCTTGGTGAGCTCCTGGCTCTGCCCCCACTTCCGGGTCTGGATTCCGGTGTGGTAGATCGAGGAGCCCATCACGAACCCGAGTGGGTGGAATCCCACCTCCTTGATCAGCAGGAACTCGTTGACCGACAGGTCCGAGGTGAACAGGCCGTGCTCGAGCTCGGCGAGCCGCTTGCTCGCCCCTTCCGGAAGGTCCTGCGGGGTGTCGGTCATGAGCTACCTCCGATGACGATGTTCTCGAGTGCCTGGCGGACCGCCTGGCTGTTGGCAGCCTCGGCCTTGAGGGCGGCGAGCAGCCGTTCCAGCCACTCGTCCGTGCCCACCTTCTCACTGCGGATCCGGATGCCGCCCGACGAGTGGCCGATGGTGCACCGGAGGGTCGTGCCGTCGACTTCGGCGTCGAACTGGTCGTCCTCCAGGGTGATCCTGATCGAGCGGACCTCGTCCGACTTCTTGAAGAGCCCGCCGGACCGCTGCACGACGAGACGCGAGCCGAGCGCATCTCCAAGCTGGTCGGCCAGGACTTTGACCAGGATGCGTACGTCCGCCTGGTCGGCCCGGAGCGACGCGGCGGCCAATTCGAGATCGAAGGAGTCGTCCGTGCCGCTCACCTCGTGAACCCTACTGCCCCCGGTTCGAGCGTTCTATGCGCCGCCTGGCACAGCAGGTGCCGTGCGGGAACATGGTCGGAGGCGGCTGCAGCCCGCCGGCTCCCGTCAGTCCGCCGGGCAACGCCTGCCGACGGGTGGGTAGCGCGGGGATCCGGCAGGGGGTCAGGCGCCGGCCGACGTCGCCGTGGGCAACAGACTTCGGAAGAGGCGACCGCTGTAGCCGGTCAGGGTCGTGTCACCCAGGGCCCTGGCCGTCGCGCTCCTCGGCATGTTCGACAAGGCCCCGAGCCTCGCCGAAGTAGGTCCCGGACCGGACCACGGTCAGGTGCTCCTCGGTGCCGCCCTCCTCGGTGCGGATGATCTCCACTTCCCCGGACTCCACCACCCAGACCAGGTCGCTGTCGTCGCCCTGGATGAACAGCATCCGGGCGGCCGTCGATGCCACGCTGTTGGGGCCCCCGCTCGGGCCATTCCCCTGTGAGCAGACACGATGATGAGCGGTTGGCCGACCTCCCGGCACGTCTTGGTGCTCTTCTCGCCCTTGTCGGTGCCGGCCCGGTAGAGAGAGCGTCCGAAACGGACCGAGTCGCCGTCGAAGTCGGTCTGGCGGAGGGCGCAGAGCTCGCTCCGTCGGGCACCGGCCAGGACGGCCAGGGTCAGGAGCATCCCCCAGCGCTCATTCCGCTCGGTGGCGGCGGCCAGCAGGCTGCGCATCTCGTCGTCGGTGGGCACCCGGAGCTCGGTGCGCTCGAGCCTGGGGGGCCGGGCACGTTCGGCCGGGTTGCAGTCGAGCCAGCCCCAGCGCACCGCCTGGCTGAGGGAAGCGGACAACACGGCGTGGTGCCGTCGGATGCTTGTTGCCTTGAGGGCCCGGCTTCGGCCCTCTCCGGTGGCAAGTTTGCGGTACCACTCGTCGAGGTCACGGGGATTCAGATCGACGATCCTCCTGTCGCCGAACTCGGGGTAGATCACCGTCTCGGCCGAGCTCCTGGCGTCGTGAAGGGTCCTCGGGGCACTTCCCCGAGCCGCGCTGTGGCGGAGCCACTATTCGATCAGGGAGCGTACGGTGGCATTGCCCGCTCCCATCGGCTCGCTGTCGGCGAGTTCCTCCTGCCACTGGCGCGGCTTGCGTTGCGCCTCCGTCTTGTTCCTCGCAGCGACGAACCGGCTGACCTGGCAGGGCCGCCCGGTCTCCGTGTCCGTCCCGACGAAGACCCGCAGTTGCCATTTACCTTGGCCGAGCTGTCGAACCGTTCCTGTACCCTTGGGACGTCTCCAAGCCTTGGTCGTGTCTTCCACTCCGGAAGACATGGGCCAGACATAGGCCAAAGGGGCAAGGAGAGGTGCGAGAGCGGCCGAATCGGACTCACTGCTAATCCGCTGAGAACCGGTCTCAGGCGTGAAGTGGTGGACAGCCAAGGCCCTCACCAGGCATGATCCGACGCCTCCGGAATTGGACGGATCGAAGAATTTAGGCGCGTTATAGGCGCGGATCTCAGGGGGCTGTCGCCAATAGACGATCCGCTATAGGCTGATTCTCCATGGAGGGAGAGCCACGAACGTCCGCCGCGCTGCTCCGGCAAGCCCGGCTGAGCGCGTCGCTGTCGCAGGCAGACGTGGCCCGACGGGCCCACGTCGCGCAGAGCGTGATCAGTGCCTACGAGTCCGGTCGACGTGAGCCTGCCCTGAGCACGCTCGAGCGGTTGATTGCGGCGACCGGCCACCGTCTGGTCCTCGGGCTCCAGACCGACCCGGACGTCCGGCCCGGGCTGCCCGATACGCCCCTCGGGCGGCGGCTGCGGCAACGCAGGTCAGCGGTCCTGGCCACCGCCCGTCGTCACGGGGCATCGAACGTCCGGGTGTTCGGCAGCGTCGCCCGTGGCGAAGACACTTTCGAGAGTGACATCGACCTTCTGGTCGACCTGGCCCCGGGTACGGGACTGTTCTCGCTGGGCACGCTCGAACGAGAGATCTCCGACATTCTTGGCACTCATGTCGACGTCGCCCCGTCCGACAGCCTGCGGCCGGCGGTGCGGGCCGAAGCTGAGGTTGAGGCGATCGAACTGTGAGTCGACGCGATGACGAGTGGCCGGCCGACATCCTCGACGCCATCGAAGCGATCGGGAGCTACCTGAAGCGAGGGTCACTCGATGACGGCCTCGTGTTCGACGCCGTTCGCCTCCGCCTCATTGAGATCGGCGAGGCTGTCAAGCGGATAAGTCTTGACGTGTTGGCGGCCGAACATGACATTCCTTGGGAAGACGTTGCCGGCATGAGGGACCGTCTGACGCACCGGTACTTCGACACGTCTCACGCAATCGCGGAGGCCACCGTCGACGGCGATCTTCCCGTCCTGGATGCCGGTGTCCGGCGCCTCCGCGGCAGACCACCCGCACGACGAGCAGGCGATCCGCCGGACCCCCCACGTCAGATATCTCCGCTATGAAGATCGTCTCCTACCAGGCACTTTGGGGACGGGTTATACGTGATCGGGCTGGGTTACTGGGCCATGGGCCAGCGGTCGCTGGGCGAAGACCACAGTGTCTGATCGCCCGGTCGAACCGCAACGCATCATCCAGAGCGTCCGGGCACATGCCGCGGGGTGCGTGGTGCCACACTGAACCTCATGGACCATGGTGTACCCCGACCTGCAGGGGAGGGTTTAGGAGAATCCGGGGCCGCCGGAACATCGAACGTGCCACCGGGCTGGTATCCCTCTCCGGTCGTGGCGGGGTGCCTGGCGTGGTGGGACGGGGCTCAGTGGTGTTTCCCGGGCCGTGCCGCCCACGTCGTCCCGCCGAAGAACGGCGACCGTCGTAGTGGGCATCACTCTGGCCGGGCTCGTCGTCGGCGGGTTTGTCGGGCTCATCGGTTATCGCGTCGACCGGTTCTTCAAGGGTGGGATCTGGACGGCGCAAGACCACTTGAATGCCTTTGGCCAACCGGTTCCAAATGGCCGGTTCATCAAGGAGAACGACGACACGGGCGCTGACCTCTGCTACTCGGCCAGGTGCAGCACCGCTGACCGGTACTACCGAGTTTCGGGTCACCTCGGCCTTGATGAAGTCACGCGTGACATCGTCAACCGGCTACGCAGCCAGGGGCGAGGCAGCACGCAACTCACCTACCAGGCGAGCAGCAACACCTGGGAACTCCCGCTGGTCTGGTCCTTCACCTGTCGGGTGGACTCGACCAGCGCACCGGCCCTGCGAGCGACGATGGACCTTTCGGGCGTCGACCCATCGCAGTTCGACCTCCCAGCGTTGCACTACAGCAAGTACGGAGGGTTCCAGGACATCGAGAATGTCCCCGTCCCTTCGTGAACCGGAGGTCTCGACATTCGACCTTGCAGCGACTGGATGATCGACCTGGTACGGGAACTGATCGTGGCCAAGGGTCACACAGTGCCCTCATGATCCCGGTCCTCGCCGCAGTGGTACTGCCGCTGCGCCCGCCGCCCCTGGCCTAGATAGACGCTGGAGGCAACGCTCTCGAACCGTCCCCTAACGTGCATCCTCGAACCACGTTCCCCCCGCCCCACAACGCCAATGCGTCGGTGGCCCGCCTCGGGACGGAAGCGTCTGTTGGGTGAGATAGTTGCTTCATCTGCTTGTTGAAGGAGAGGCCGTGGACACAGAGCCACTGGTGATCAGAGTCCGCGAGGGCGAGCCAGTCTTCGACGAGTCGTGGGTGTACGTCTGACACAGCGTCCCTCGGAAGACCGT
>Ga0209584_10000545_pt1 | contig 11774 bp, 8 predicted proteins | sample NGEPerD_FD_184507 | JGI IMG/M metagenome (GOLD analysis project Ga0209584, IMG submission 184507) | Arctic peat soil microbial communities from the Barrow Environmental Observatory site, Barrow, Alaska, USA - NGEE PermafrostAB12-D... | ecosystem: Environmental > Terrestrial > Soil > Wetlands >...
ACCCGTGCCCGCACGGCAGCTTCGAACGCATTCCGATGCAGTTGTGCACGTTCCCCTGGCTTGCCAGACCCCGAGATCACCAGCGCAGCAGACACTTCTGCGAAGGCGCCGTCCAACGTTGCCGGTTCTGCGAAGTCGCCGCGAACCACTTCTGCTCCATCCACTGCTGGAGCTTGTTGTGGATGGCGCGTCATCAGGCGCAAAGAATATCCTTTTTGCGCGAGTAATGCAGCAGCACGTCGTGCGATACGTCCGGAAGCGCCCGTAATCAAAAGCATATTCAACCCGGTGATGAGAACCATTATGACGATACAGCGCTGCACGAAGATCTGGCCTATGTTGAATCGTTCTTTGCGCAGTATGCTCTCATTCAGAGGGAGCACAAATCTCGACGGGGAACGATGGCCTGAGCGACCCTGTGCCCCTCAGGAGAAGCGATGAACTACGTCAATCTTGGTAAAACCGGACTTAAGGTCTCTCGTATCTGTCTCGGCTGCATGAGCTATGGAGCGCCGGCTACCGGTAAAGCTAAACCTGGCAGCCATGCCTGGGCTCTGAACGAAGAAGAGAGCGACCCCTTCTTTCGTCAGGCGCTTGATCTCGGGATCAACTTCTTTGACACCGCTAATGTCTACTCAGGGGGGGCCAGCGAGGAGGTGCTTGGGCGGTTCTTGAGAGCCAACATCCGCCGCGAATCCGTCGTCATTGCCACCAAGCTCCACGGCGTGATGCGCGACGAACCCAACGGCCACGGTCTCTCCCGCAAAGCCATCTTTTTCGAACTCGACCAGAGCCTCCGCCGTTTGCAGACCGACTACGTGGATCTCTACCAGATTCACCGCTGGGATTACGAAACACCAATCGAAGAAACGCTGGAGGCGCTGCACGATGTCGTGAAATCCGGCAAGGTACGCTACCTCGGCGCCTCGTCGATGTACGCGTGGCAATTCGCCAAAGCTCTCTATCTCGCCGACCTTCACGGCTGGACTCGCTTCGTTTCCATGCAGAACCATTACAACCTGCTTTATCGCGAAGAAGAGCGCGAGATGATTCCACTTTGCCAGTCCGAGGGCATCGGAGTCATCCCCTGGAGCCCGCTCGCCCGTGGCCGCCTGGCTCGTCCGTGGCAAAGCGAACCCACCAAACGCTACGAAACAGACCAGTTCGGCAAGAGCATGTACTCGCACACGGAGGAAGCCGACCGCAAAGTTGTGGACCGCCTGGGTCAGGTCGCAGAACAACGCGTCGTTCCCCGCGCACAGCTTGCTCTTGCGTGGCTGCTCAGCAAGCCCGCTATCGCATCGCCCATTGTTGGCGCAACCAAGCCGCCTCATCTTCAGGACGCCGTAGCAGCACTCGCGTTGCTTTTAACGCCTGAAGAAATTGCCTCTCTCGAGGAACCTTATATACCGCATCCCGTGCTCGGCTTCAGTTGAGTGCATGTCCGACTCGCCGTGTCGAAATGCGAGGCTCAAGGAGACCTATACCCGGGAGCGCATGACCGTACTGGATCGCCGATAACGAAAAGCGTCACCGGGTATTCCTCCCTAAGGGCACAGGAGCTTATCGCTGGCGCCCTTTGCACCCTGTCTGGCAAACGCCAGTTGCACGCTTCTCGGGAGTAATCTCCCCACATGCCGGTTTCTGGATAACCTCCTGTTTGCCGACCAACAGGAGGCCATCGCGCGGTCGAGTGAATTGCGATGCTGGAGGTTGAGCAAGGATACTCACGCTTTGCTGGCCGGAATTAAGGATGTAACGAGGCCGTGTACGCAGCGATCGACACCATGTCGTCGAGCGTCAACTTCGCGACCGGAGCCTTCATGAGTTCTGTGGCAGTTCCGGCGCGAGTTCCGCTTTGAATGTCGTAGAGTTGCCGCACGATATAGCTGGGCGACCTGCCTGCGATAGACGGAACATTCCCCAGGCCCTTGAGGTCCGCGCCATGGCAAGTGCCACAGGGCACGGTTTTGCCCGCGCCTCCCGTCATAACCAACGCCTTTCCTTTTTTGAGGCAGCCCACCGGCACGTAGGCTATGAATCCGGATGCGTCGTCGCGCAGCTCGGTCCGCTCCAGGTTTTCCGGTGTCTCGATGATGCGTTGACCAATCGGCTCCGTCCCTCGAGTATCTGAAACAACCAGCATCCAGCCCGCGACGTGGGTTTTGGGAACGGTGCTGGTTTCCACCACGCGGATCCACGGCTTCGGTTTGAGTTCGGAGAAGTAGGCCGCGGCGACCCGCACCTGTTTCTCGTCCGCGTGAGCCGCAACGCCGACCATGAAGGCAACCGGCAGCAGCCTGGGATTGGAACTCTTGCGTCGGCCGCTCTTGAAATCCGCCATCTGCTGAACGATGTAGTCTGCGGGCAAACCGGCCAGGCTGGAGTTCTCTGGGCGGCCCTGTCCGTTTGGCAGGTGGCAGTAGCCGCAGGCATAAACGTCCGGCTTGCTGCCATGTGCCACGACTTCAGGCATGGTCGGATGACTGGCGGGATGCCAGTCGGGCGCACTGAAAAGATCACCAATTTGCGCGCGGGTGAATGACGCCGTACTGTTCGGCACATGCTGTGGAGTGTCGTCAGCCGGTTTGGCCTCGGCATGAGACGTCGCCGTTGGCTGATCGGCAGCATAGGCCCAATACGGAGGAGCCGCGTGCGCAGGTTGCGTCTTTGTTTTTCCGGATTGATTCTGGCCAACAGCCGCGACAACCAGGACGACCAACGCGCACATCACCATCAATGTTGCAGGAATTGGCGGGAAAGAGCGGCGGCGAGAAGCAGTCCGTCGTGCAAGCCCCCGGTTGCTGGCAAGCGAGGCAATGACGGTCATCCACACCGTACAACTTGGCTTGGTGGTCAGATGAGATCCTCTAGTCCTGGCAGGTTCAATGTGCACTTCTACTTTGATGTTTTCTTGCCGACAATGTTCAGCTCCGCAACCTGACCATTGGGATTCTTCACCAGCAACACCTTGCCATTTAGTTTGGCAGGAAATTCTTTCCCGGTGCTCCAATCAATAAAAACTGAGGCGGGGGCGCTGGCATGGCAAACGTAGACCGTATCACCCAGGCGCATGGAAATCTTGTAACGATCCGACTCTTCCGGATGCTGTGCATTTGCGGCGAGTTTTTCGAACGAGACAACTCTGGCCGTCTGATAGCCTTCGTCCGCGCTTTGGGCAGAGGCGAGCATCACAGCCATTGTGATGCAGCACGATAAAGCAATTAGACGCGTCTTGATTGGCATGCCTCGCTGATCGTCGAATGGAAAGTATAGACCGAGTGCTGCATCTTTGGATGAGCATGAGCTATCCGGTGTCGGAGCTCGGCGCGAGACATCGTGTTATTCTGCGCGCATGCTGCCACGACGAACCTTAAATACGCTACTTCTGATTCTGTTCCTCGCCGCTTTGCCGCTCGATGCAAAGGTGGTGCGAGTCGAAATTGCCTCACAAAATGACGTACTCGACGGCAAGGCATTTGCCGAGGCGGGTGCCTACGAACGCATTGCTGGGCGTGTCTATTTTTCGGTTCCCGCGGCCAATCCGCACAACCGATGCATCGTGGACCTCGCCAACGCGGTGAACCTGAAGAACGGTGAGGTTGAGTTCTCGGCAGACTTCGTGGCTATCCGTCCCAAAGACGCACACAAGGGAAACGGATCGATGATTCTGGAAATCCCCAATCGAGGGCACGGGCGGATCACTGGTCTGGTGGACGGGGGCGACTGGGACGTCGCCCAGGATGCCGGAGACGCGTGGCTGTTGCGCAATGGGTTCACCGTCGTGACCTTGGGATGGCAGTGGGATGCCACGGGTGAAAATGCTCTGCGCCTGTTTGCGCCGATTGCTAAAGAGAACGGGAAGACCATCAGCGGCTTGCTACGCGGCGACTACATGCCCTGGAAGGTCATGCCCGAGATTCCGCTGGGCCACTTCTTTATCCGCGACGCGATTGGCGGGAGCGAATACCAGGTTGCAGCACCGGACGATCCCCGCAACATTCTTACCGTGCGGAACTCGCGGAACGCACAGCGAACCTTGATTCCCAGGTCTGAGTGGCAGTTCGCGCATACGGTGGACGGGCAACTTGTCGCGAGCAACCGCTACGTCCATCTGAACGGTGGTTTTCAACCGGGGAAGATTTACGAATACGTGTATGTGGTGGCCGATCCGGTAGTCGCAGGTCTCGGCTTTGCTGCCGTCCGCGATTTCGCGGCCTACGCCAAGCACTCCCCAGATGCGGTAATCCCGGCCGCGCGCGTTTACGGCCAGGGCATTTCGCAGAACGGACGATTCCTGCGCGATTTTCTGTACCAGGGGTTCAATGCAGACGAAGAAGGACGGATGGCCCTCGACGGGGTCCTCGCCCACGTTGCCGGAGCGGGTCGAGGCAACTTCAATTACCGTTTCGCGCAGCCCTCGCGTGATGCACAGCCGACTTCATCGGTGTACTTTGCCACCGACATATTTCCCTTTACGGACCGGCCCGAGGCCGACCCCGTTACGGGAGAGAAAGGAGGCCTGCTTGACCAGGCCGTTGCCGACAAGGTCGTACCGAAGATTTTCTTTTCAAACACGTCCTACGAATACTGGGGTCGCGTTGCGGCCCTGACTCATGTCAGTGCGGATGGAACACGGGACTTTTCGCCATCGGACAACGTTCGCATCTACCTCTTCACCGGGCTGCAGCACTTCTCGGGCCCATTTCCACCAGAAAAAGGCAAGAACGATCTGTTGGGACAGGAGCCGCAATCACCGCTGCCGATCAAGTATTTTTGGCGCTCCATGATTGCCAATATGGACGCCTGGGTGCGCAACAACACGCTTCCGCCAGCGACCAGTTATCCCAGGATCGCTGACGGGACGTTGGTAATGTTGAAGGAGTACGCGTTTCCCGTCATGCCAGGCGTGAACAAGCCGCAGGAGGCCAGTGAAGCCTATCGTCTCGACTTCGGCCCGAATTGGCAGAAAGGAATTCTGAGCATCCAGCCGCCAAAAATGGGCGCGCCATTTCCGGTGCTGGTTCCGCAGGTCGATAACGATGGCAACGAACGCGCCGGTGTCCGCCTGCCTGAGCTAACGGTTCCGCTGGCCACCTACACCGGCTGGAACCTGCGTGCCCCTTCGATCGGTGCGCCGGACGAGCGACTCGCGTTTGAGGGTTCTTATCTGCCCTTTCCGAAGACTGCTGCCGAACGGGAAAAGAGGGGAGACCCACGCAAGTCTGTCGCGGAGCGATACTCAGGCCGCGATGATTACATGACCCAGTACACCAGTGCGGTGAACGAACTGGTGAAAGAGCGCTGGATTTTGCCGGAAGACCGCGCGGCCATGCTGCAGCGAGGCGAAAAGGAATGGGCGGAAGCGGTGAAGTAGGGCTCATGCGAGATCGGGCCATGTGCCCGACCCTCCGCATAGTCAGCCATGCTGGACGGATGACGGACAAACCGGAACACGTGCGCAGACCTCGATGAATTGGAGCCGCCGGGATGCGGCAACTCCTTAGAAGTCCTATAAAAGCATTCGATCGTGCCTTCGGAACGATCACTGGTACCAGAAACTTGTATGGAGCTGCCGGGAGTGGCACCTTGTCACAAGGATCACGTTCGGCAAGCTAAGGCCGACTTCCCACTGGTGCTTCTTGTGCCCGGATAAAAGCATGGCTCCGGTACTGGCGATCACTGACATGGTGGCAAGAGCCCGTCGAGACGACAGCCTCTTATGACCCCGATGGAGAGATTCCTCAACCTTATCGTCACCGGGCCGAACCGGATCCCATTTTCCTACAGGGAGGAGCCGGAATGAGAGCAGACAGGCGGTGGCGTACTCGCAAAGAGAAGAAGGAATGGGCGCGACGGTTACAGTCCAACGACCCGGGGCTAGACGTGATTCACCCCCAGGCCGCGGGGATTGACATAGGCAACGCTTCCCACTATGTGGCGGTGCGTCCGGATCGAGATCCGGAACCAGTAGGCCGGTTCGAGTGTTTCACGGCCGATCTGCATCGGCTGGCGGACTGGCTGAACAGTTGTGGCGTAACGACGGTAGCGATGCAGTCGACCGGGGTCTACTGGATTCCCTTGTACGACATTCTGGAAGAACGGGGTTTTGAGGTGTACTTGGTCAACGCGCGCCACACCAAAAATCTGCCTGGGCGCAAAAGCGATGTGCAGGAGTGCCAATGGTTGTTGAAGTTGCACACGTACGGATTGTTAAACAACTCTTTTCAGCCAACCAGCCAGATCCGAGTGCTACGGACGTATTGGCGGCAACGAGCCGAACACGTGCGAGCGGCGGCGAGCTGCATCCAGCGGATGCAGAAAGCCCTGACGCAGATGAATGTGCAGTTGGCCAATGTGATCAGCGACCTGAGCGGGTTGACCGGGCAGTTGATTGTGCGCGCCATCGTGGGCGGCGAACGCGATCCCCAGAAATTAGCTGAACTCAGAGACCCGCGCATACAAGCCAGCCCGGAGGAGGTTGCTAAGAGCCTGGAGGGCGACTGGCGACCGGAGTTGCTGTTCTTGCTGAAACAAGAAGTGGACACCTACGACACCTACCAGAAACGCATTGCCGAGTGTGATCAGCAACTGCAACAGCAGCTTGCCAGTTTTGCCAGCGTGGCGCCAGAAGTAGCGGCTGCACCGGTAACACAAGTGCAAGGGGGCGACCAACCGAAACAGGCGCAGGCCAAGCGCAAGAAGCCGGCCAAGAATGCGCCACACTTCAACCTGGAGCAAGAGCTGCAACGGGTTGCCGGAGTAGATCTAACGCGGATCGATGGGATCGACGTCATGGTCGCACAAACGATCTTGGCCGAAGTCGGGCTTGATATGGGTCGCTGGAAAACCGAAAGCCACTTCGCTTCCTGGTTGGGATTGTGTCCAGACAATCGGATCACCGGCGACAAGGTAGTTGGCCGAGGCACACGCCATGTGGTAAACCGTGCAGCCACGGCCCTACGCATGGCCGCCAACGCTCTGCTGCGTAGCCATACCTACCTTGGCGCCCAATATCGTCGTTTGCGCACGAAACTGGGAGCCCCAAAGGCCATCACCGCCATGGCCCATCGACTCGCCCGACTCGTCTATCGGATGTTGAAGTACGGTCAACGGTATGTCGACAAAGGAGCAGAGTACTACGAACAGAATTATCGGAACCAACAGCTCCAGTTCTTACGCAAGAAAGCGGCCCAACTCGGTTTCCAATTAACAGAGGCCGAAACCCAGACTGCTTGATCCAGAGTTCTGCGGAGTAAGTTTCTGGAGAGGGGATGTCAAGTGAAAAACACTTCTCCCTGCCGGAACGCCAGAAATATTTTCCGGCATCCAGCCCCCCTCCACACTGCTGACACCTCGTCTTTAGCTGCTTGACCGTTTAGCCCTGTCGCGGAGCGGCCCTGTAAGCCGCGGAGCGACGGGGCTCCCCTGTTTCTTCCTTCCTGTGGGGGTTTCATGTTCGTTATGACGGCGCCGTTCGGTTCTTGTGAAACTCACAAGCTAACCTGGTTGCAGAGTTGCCAACCATGGTCCTATCTGAGACTCGTGGCCTACAGCTTTGTTGGGTTATGCGAGGGGGCATAGGGTCTTGTTGGAGACTCGGTGCCGAAGCACACAAATCGCCTAACTTCTGGGTAGATACTCTCCCTCGACCCGAGTGTCTCAAGAAGAAACCCGACTGCCACCGCCAAGGATGATCCCCAAGGGATGGAACGGACTCTTGGTCCGAGACGCTCAAGCTGCTTGTGGTTTCAATTGTTTGGCGTCGAAATGTGCTCCCTTCTTCCACAGGATTAGAATGATCGCCGCAATCTTTCGCGCCAAGGTGAGGCGAGCCATCGCTGGCTTCATGCCTTTGGTGAGCAAGCCCTGGTAGAAATCGTGGAACGCTCCCTCGCGGCTGCTGGCCATACTCGCTGCACTCTTGAAGATGGTTTTCATATCATGGTTATGATTTTGATTGAGCCCACGCAGTTGCTGTGGTTTCTTGCAACGTTGCACTTGCCCGCCCACGTAACGGTATTGGGCACTGTCGCGCGTCTCGATCGCCAGACCGCTGTAGGTCCACAGTTGCCGCTTGGTGCGGAAACGATGAGGGGTTTGGATCAGCGCGATGAGCAGCGCGGCTCGGATCGGGCCGATCGAAGGAACCTGGCGCAGTAATTTGGTCGCGCTCTGTTTCCGGCTTTCCGCCAACAGATCCTTCCGCACCGCTTGGCGCAACCCTCGCAGAGCATCGAGCTGTTGGTAGAAGAACTCAGCCCGCCGGCGGACGCCCGTTTCTCCAATCTTGTTCAACCACTCTGCGCGATGACGCGGGGCGTAGACTTGCTGACCCCCACAGCAAATGCCCCAGCTTCGATACAGAGCCTTGACCCGATTCATCACCCGGGTAAGATCTTTGCTGATCGTCAGATAACTGCGGGCCAGCTCCTTCAAAGTTCGTAGGCCGTTCTCGCCATGGTAGACCGAGCGCAGATATCCCCCGCGCAGCAGATCGGCGAGCTTGCGCGCGTCAATCCTGTCGCTCTTGTTGCCTTCCTTCAGCAGCGCGTTTTTCCGCGGATCGCACACCACTAGCTCCGTGACATGTGGCTTCAGTAAGTCATACAGCCAAGCCGACCAGGTCCCTTCTTCCAAGGTCACATGCAAGTCGCCGCGCAGTCCCTGGACAAACTGCAAGATGGTGCTCGCCTTGGTTTCGATGATCGATTCCATTACCAGTTTTCCCTCGCCGTTCATCACTGCGATTGCAATCGCTTCTTTGTGCACGTCCATGCCGATATACTTAATGTCCATACGGGTGCTCCTTTCGGTAGAGCTTTGCGTCACACTCAAAACCTACCTCAAAGGGGCGCCCTTTTATAATGCGTCTTGTTGGGGGAGATCTGCCGCTGACCATCGCCGAGATTGCTCCCGAGCGACGGGCGGACCGGAAGTTGACCGGAGTTAGGGAAGGGTTGCCGACCATACACCCGGCACTGTATTCATCGGGATGCAACCCTCCTATGGTGAGACAACCGGGAGGCGGGGACAGTCGTCAGCACCGAGCGTATAGTTTCAGTGAGGCTGTAGCTCTCGGGACAATACTCAACGAGGAACCGGGCCGTGCGGCGTAGATCATTCCTAAAGGGCGCCGGGGTTTTGACCGTCGTTGTCCTGGGCGGTGGCGTCTGGCGTGCCTACGATGAGGGTGTCTTCAGCGTTGGGGAAGGACCGGCGTACGAGCCGTGGAAAGACTGGCGTAGCACGGCAAACGATGGTCCGCTCGCCCTGGCGCGAGCTGCGATTCTCGCCGCCAGCCCGCATAACACCCAGCCTTGGCTATTCAAGATCACCAATTCTTCGATTCAGTTGCAAATCGACACCCAGCGGAACGTAGGCGCGCTCGATCCCTATCTGCGCGAAGAATACATCGGCATGGGTTGCGCCCTAGAGAACCTGATGCTCGCTGCGCCTGCCAATGGATACGCAGCCACTGCGACGCTAATGCCTGGAGAACTCGGGCCAATTCCCACGCAACCGAAATCACAGCTCGTGGCACGTGTAGATCTTGCCGCTGGGGAACGCGAAGAGAGTGAGCTTTATAATGCGATCCCGCAGCGTCATACCAATCGGAGTCGCTACGACCTGCACAAACCGTTGCCCCCCGATTTTGTAGACGCCCTCGGCCAGCTGCCGGGCGACGACGCTGACGTGAAGGTTTTTCTTTTCCCAGCCGAAGCCGACCGAAAAAAGATCACCCAACTCAGTTCTGCCGCCAACACGGAAATTTATTCCGATCCGGCAGTCAAGCAAGGTACTGCACCGTGGATCCACACCAAGTGGCGTTCAGTGCAGAAATTTCGCGATGGCCTGACCATCGACGCCTTCGGCCTGCCCCCAATCACAGCGGCGATTGCCAAGATGATGCCCACGTGGCTGCTGGCAAGGGCTGTTTCGCGGGATGCGAAGAATGCCTATGCCGACCTAATGCTCACCGCGCCGCTGATCGGCATCATCGCGCTGCGTAATCGATATGACCAGGCGCAATCAGTGCAGGCAGGACGGATCTGGCAGCGCGCTCATCTGTTGGCCACCGCTCGCGGGCTCGCCGCGCGTCCAAGTAATGAGGCCGTGGAGTTGGTTGATCATGAGCGAGCGCTGGGCAGACCAGCCGCTTGCGCCGCGCAGCTTAACCAGATCACCGGTGATCCCACGTGGCAGCCGACCTTCGTTTTCTACATGGGCTATCCCACATTCTCGGCACCCGCCAGTCCGCGACGTTCGCTTGAATCCGTGCTCGTCTGACGGAGCGAGAGGCCACACCCGTCGCTCGAATGGTTAAGATCCAGCTGATCGGGGGCGGGTGACGGGCTACACGGAAGTAATCCGTTTTGAGAAAGACGTCTTCACTTGAATGTGAAACCCTCCACGGTCCAGAAGTCTGCTTCGAGGAAGTGTGGTGTTTCCGTGCGCTGCTTGCGACCAATCTCCTCGAGCCCCGTTTCTGGCCAACCTCCCGTGTCGTCGGCTACGTCGGAATCAAAATGCCGAGTGTCGACGCTTCGTTACTTCGTGGTATTGCTGACAGGCACTGGCTCCGGTTCCGGCAGTGGCCATATCACGGACACGAACCACCCAACCACCAGACCGATAACGCATCCGAACAGCACCTCAGCCATTCGGCTTCCACCTGCCTGAAGACCTTTGATTCTGGAGTGATGTTCGAGTCCAGCAGAGATTATGAAAGCCGCGCTAATCGGCGCTTGTCTCCACATGGTCGGAATGCGGACGATATAGGAGGAAACCAGCACCGTAACTGCCATAGCAAGTGGCAGAGCGATGACCCTGCTGCCGCCGATGGCGATGAACAGGAGCCCGATTGCGCAGCCTACCAACGTGTTGATGATGCGGGAGCGAAAGGTCAAAACGGCCTGTTTCATCAGCGGATCGCTGGTGGCCACCATCGAACTAATGGCCCAAATCGGATTGCTCTCGGCCATCTCATGCACCACAACCCAGAGCACCGCAGTTGCGATAAAGATGCTCAGGGCATAGTGGATTCCATGGGTGTCGCCTTTTATGAACCGCTCTATGACTTTCATGGTTCGGCTCGACCTCCGTTCGCCAATCCCGGCCAGCGGCGTTGAATGATTCTAGCCTCAACCTTGTCCTGGATAATGGCCAAACCAGCAGTAATCGGGGCATGCGGTCCGGCGTCCGACCGATCGGCGGTTGAACAGCGACCCACACCGGAAGGCGGCTCCGGCAGTTGTCCAGAAGTCTGCTTGGAGGAGATGTGGTGTCACGAAGTGCTCCTTGGCCTCCGATCTCCGCGAAGATGGTTTGGGGCCAACGTGGCAAGCGAATGCCGATCGGAGCATTATGCCCAGTTCAGTTAGGTTACGACATGGGCCGTTATCCCCAACTATCTTTCCCTTGCAATAGCGACCATTCACAATAGGCACGAAGGGGGGTACAAATGTCCGGCAAAAGCGGGCCGCCAATGGCGCAATTTCGACCCGTGCTGGCGCGGATCGCATACCGATTCGTTGCCCTTCAGGTGGATTTTTTTTTAGTATCGGGAGCGGCGAGCGAGGGGTATCATTGCTTGGTTTCTTGAAGTCAAGAAGGAGATTCCGTGCCTAAGTAATCAACCAGTTCGACGCGCAGTTGCCACGCTGCGGCCGAGTGCCGCTCTGTGCGACGGAGAGCTCGGGTACTGTTCCGTTCGTTCTGCCTCTATTTTTTCCGCTCTACGACCCACTCGCAATGCGAGTCGCCACGCACCA
>Ga0209584_10000549_pt1 | contig 11757 bp, 10 predicted proteins | sample NGEPerD_FD_184507 | JGI IMG/M metagenome (GOLD analysis project Ga0209584, IMG submission 184507) | Arctic peat soil microbial communities from the Barrow Environmental Observatory site, Barrow, Alaska, USA - NGEE PermafrostAB12-D... | ecosystem: Environmental > Terrestrial > Soil > Wetlands >...
GCTCAGCAGCATCACCGCCCATTCGTCGGACGGCGGCGTCATTTCAAAGGGGGAACGGCGGTCGCAGATCACCACCTTGCCGGCGAAGGCGAAGCGGCCAGCATAGATTTCGCTGGCGCGGGTAGCGTCGGCGGTGCGCAGGTCCTGCGGCGCGATCACCAGCCGGTCGGTCTTGGTCGAGCCGAACCGCCAGCGCAGCAGCGGATTTGTGCTGACGCGGCCGAGCAGGCTGCGGAATGCGCGGCGCCCGATAAGCACGGAGAGCCTGGCCCGCTCCGCGACCGAAACCCGCATCATGAAGGCGCCCGTCCCCTGCGGCGTGGCCCGATTCTCGCGCACAATCCATACGATAGCGAAGGGTCGCCAAAGGTCCAATATGCCGGTCCGACCCTAGGCTTTGCGGGTGAGCCGGGCGGCATAGAATCCATCGAGCCCGCCCCAGCGCGGATCGGGGTCGGGCAGTTGTGGCGGCAGCGTGCGCAGATCGCCGTCCGCGGTGAGGAATTCGGCGCGGCCACATACTTCTTGCGCTGCAACAGGCGCGCGGGTGACGCGCGGATCGCGCGCCAGCAGAGCCGCGATCTGGTCCTCGGCTTCCTCCGGCTCCAGCGAGCAGACGCAATAGACCAGGGTGGCGCCGGGCTTGAGCAGTTCCACCGCGCGGTCGAGCAGACGCTGCTGCAAGGAGGTCAGCACCACGATGTCGGCTTCGCTCTTGAGCCAGGGTATGTCGGGGTGGCGGCGGATGGTGCCGGTCGAGGAGCAGGGCGCATCGAGTAGCACGGCGTCGAATGGACCGGCATTGGACGATTCAGGTTGGGACGATCCAGGTTGCCATTCCAGCACATCGGCGGTGACGGTCTCGGCTTGCAGCGCCAGCCGCGCCAGATTCTCGCGCAGGCGGTTGAGCCGCGCCGCCGAGCGATCGACCGCGGTGACGCGCGCGCCGGCAAACGCCAGTTGCGCGGTCTTGCCGCCGGGCGCCGCGCACAGGTCGGCGACCGCTTTACCGCGCACGTCGCCCAGCAGCCGGGCGGGCAGTGACGCGGCGGCGTCCTGCACCCACCAGGCGCCTTCGCTGAAGCCCGGCAACAGCGAGATCGCACCATGCGCGATCGTGCGCACGGTTCCGGTCGGCAGCACGCGGCCGCGCAGCCGCTCGGCCCATGACTCGGCATCGTATTTGACGGTGAGATCGAGCGCCGGCTCATGGCCATTGGCAGCGGCGATCGTGCGCGCGGTCTCGGCGCCATAGCGTTTGGTCCAGCGCGCCACCAGCCATTTCGGTGTGTCGCGTGTCGAGATGTTGGCAAGCGCCGCCGTCTTACTTTGCGTCACGCGCCGTAGCACGGCATTGATCAGCCCGGCATAGCGCGCCGCCCGGCGGTCGGCCTGCGCCAGGCGCACCGACAGATCGACCGCCGCATGATCGGGCACATCGAGCCAGAGGATCTGCGCGGCGCCAATCAGCAAAATGGTTTCCACGCGCGGCGCCTCGGACGGAAAGCCCTTGTCGAGAAATCCGCCGAGCATGTGGTGGAGGGTACCAAGACGCCGCAGCACGGTGGCGGCGAGCCGGCGCATCAGCGCGCGGTCGCGGTCGGCGAGCCCGACCAGGCCGGGATGGGCGGCTTTGCCGGACAGTTGCTCGTCGAGCGCGATCTTCCGCCGCAGGACGCCGTCGAGAATGTCGGCGGCGATCCTTCGGGCGGCGAGGCCGGGGACTTCCGGCTGCGGGGAGTTGCGCGGACGCGCCATGCCCCAATCATTGCCACGAATTGTGGCTTGGGCGCGAAGCCTTGGACAAAAAATGTCAACGGTTCACAGCTTTAGATGGGGGCGGCGCGCCGGGAACTGGGTTGAATAATCAGCTTAGACTACTTCAGATTGCGCTTGCGGATCGTCCGGCGGATGTTATACCTAGGAGCATGTTCCTAACGCTGAAATCCTTCGCCATGCCGCAGCGCGGCGGCTTGCTGCTGCTGGCTGCTGCCACCTTCGCCGCCGGGCTGACCGCCGGCGCGCTGATCGCGCCCGTGGGCGCGGGCCGCGGCGACGCCGTGGCGGCGAGCCAGACGCGGGAAGCTCAGCCGGCGTCCGCGCTGCGCAGCGGTCATCCGGCCGAAGTCGTGCGGGTGATCGACGGCGATACTTTCGAGGCGCGGGTGCGCATCTGTACCGGCATGGACGTCACCACGCGCGTCCGCCTGCGCGGCATCGACGCGCCGGAACTGCACGCGCGTTGCGACGACGAGCGGGTGAAGGCGCTGGCCGCGCGCGACGCGCTGGCGCGGCTGCTGGCGGAAGGCTCGGTCGGTATTTCGCGCATCGGGCAGGACAAATATGGCGGGCGCGTCGATGCCGACGTCTCGACCGCGCGCACGCCGAATGTCTCCGAAGCGCTGCTCGACGGCGGCTATGCGCGGCGCTATTCCGGCGGCCGGCGTGAAAGCTGGTGCGGGTGAAATTCGGCGCCGAACGGCGCGCGACGCGCGCCCGTCACTGCTCGACGACGACCGGTGTGCCGATAGCGACCAGGCGATAGAGCTCGCGGATGTCGCTGTTGAACATGCGGATACAGCCGTGCGAGACGAAGCCGCCGATCAATTCCGGACGATTGGTGCCATGGATGGCATATTCGCCGCCGCGCAAGGTGAGCGCGGCCGCGCCCATCGGATTGTTGGCGGCGCCACCGGGAATGACCTTGGGCAGACGTGGATTTTCGCGGCGGATGGAAGCGGGCGGCGCCCAGGCCGGCCGGACATATTTGCCTTCGACCCGTGCATTCCCGGTCCAGGTCATGCCGGCGCGGCCGACGCCGACCGGGAAGCGCAGCGCGTGGCCGCCGTCGAGGACATAATAAAGACGGCGCTCGCTGGTCTTAATGACGATGGTCCCGGGCGCGAAGCCGGAGAAGCTGACCACGTCGCGGGTGGCCGCATTCGCCGCCGCCATCGGTAGCGCAGTCCCCACCACGATCGCAACGAATAGTACCGCACGCCGAAACATCGCGCCCGCCCTAAAAATCTTTGACCAAACTAATTATAATCCTTGCGCGCGAATTCGCGGATGAAAGCTCAAAGTAAAGTAAAAAATGATTAATAGGCTGGATTTTCTCAGTGGCCGCTTATTTTCGAGAAACTACAACCTGTCCGCGTGCAGAAAGCGGTCCAAAAGGCAGTTTCCAAGCCAGGCGGTCTATGCGACATTTACACAATGTTGAATATACCGTTTCTGTAAAGCGTAGCAGCGGGAGCGACATCAATGCTGGCGCCGGCAATTACCCACCAGCGGCGTTTTCAATTGGTGCTGATCAAGCCGTCGCACTATGACGACGATGGCTATGTGATCCAGTGGGCGCGCTCGGGGATTCCGTCGAACTCCTTGGCGGCCATTTACGCGCTGGCGACCGACGCCGCGCAACGGCACGCGCTCGGATTGGATGTCGATCTCGACATCAGCGCGATGGACGAGACCAACACCCGCGTCCGCGTCAAGGACATCATTGCGCAGTTCAAGCGGCACGACGGCTTCGGCATGGTCGGGTTGGTCGGCGTGCAGTCCAATCAGTTCCCGCGCGCGTTCGACATCGCGCGGCCGCTGCGCGCAGCCGGCATCCCGGTGGTGATCGGCGGCTTCCACGTTTCCGGCTGCATCGCCATGCTGCCGGACATGCAGACCGACCTGCAGGCCGCGCTCGAGATGGGCTGTAGCCTTTTTGCCGGTGAAGCCGAAGAGGGCCGCCTCGACAAGGTGATGCAGGATGCCGCCAACGGTATGCTGGCGCCGGTCTACAATTACATGGCCGATCTGCCGGCGCTCGAGTCGACGCCAACGCCGTTTCTGCCGGCGCACAATCTGAAGCGCACGGCCAACCACTATGCCAGCTTCGACGCCGGGCGCGGCTGCCCGTACCAGTGCTCGTTCTGCACCATCATCAATGTGCAGGGCCGCAAATCGCGCCGCCGCACGCCGGACGACATCGAGCATCTGATCCGCCAACACCTGCAATACGGCTTCCGCTGGTTCTTCGTCACCGACGACAACTTTGCCCGCAACAAAGATTGGGAGCCGATCTTCGACCGCATCATCGCGCTGCGCGAGCGCGACGGTCTCGACATCAGGCTGATCATTCAGGTCGATACGCTCTGCCACAAGATACCGAACTTCATCGAGAAGGCGGCGCGCGCGGGCGTGAAGAAGGTGTTCATCGGCCTGGAGAACATCAATCCGGCCAACCTGCTGGCGGCCAAGAAGCGGCAGAACAAGATCACCGAATACCGCAAGATGATTCTGGCCTGGAAACAGGCGCGCGTGATCACCTACGCCGGCTACATCCTCGGCTTCCCCGCCGATACGGCGGAGTCCATTCGCGAGGATATCGAGATCATCAAGAAAGAACTGCCGATCGATCTGCTTGAGTTCTTCTGCCTGACGCCGCTGCCGGGGTCCGAGGACCACAAGGTGCTGTACGAAAAAGGCATCTGGATGGATTCGGATATGAACAAATACGACGTCGAGCACGTCGTGACCGGCCACGCGCGAATGTCAAAGGAGGAATGGGAAGGCATCTATCGCGCCGCCTGGGAAATCTACTACACGCCCGAGCACATGCGCACCATCCTGCGCCGCGCCGCCGCGTTCGATCTCGGCATCTCGCATTTGACCGGGCTCTTGTTCATGTTCTCCAAGGCGGTCGCGGTCGAAAATGTCCATCCGCTGCAGGCCGGCATCTTCCGCCGCAAGTACCGGCTCGACCGCCGCTACGGCATGCCGCTCGAGCCGGCGTGGACATTCTATCCCAAACTCGTTTGGGAGACGGCGTCCAAGCTCATCCGCATGACCGCGCACTGGATGCTGCTCGAACGCACGCGCCGCAGCGTGCGCCGCGATCCCGAACGGGGCCGTTATACCGATGCGGCGCTCACGCCGGTCGAGGACAACGATACCGAGACGATGGAATTGTTCACGCACAACGAAGGCGCGCGCAACGAAGTCGTGCGCACGCGGCGGATCGACGAATTGACCCACCGCGCGCCGGTGGCGGCGGCGGACGTTGAAGCGTAGCGGCCACGTTCCGCTCGTCCCCGCGGAAGCGGGGACCAGACCCAACTTAAGGCTGGATTCCCGCTTGCGCGGGAATGAGCGGGTGTGTGTTACGCCCCCGCCTTGGCGCCGGACTTCTTGTTCTGCCGGTTATGTACCAGATCGACGACCACGGCCGGCTCGGCCAGCGTCGAGGTATCGCCGAGCGCGCCGTAGTCGTCCTCGGCGATCTTGCGCAGGATTCGCCGCATGATCTTGCCCGAGCGCGTCTTCGGCAGGCTGGGCGAGAACTGGATCAGGTCGGGCGAGGCGATCGGGCCGATCTCCTTGCGCACCCAGGCCACCAGCTCCTTGCGCAATTCCTCGGTCGGCTTTTCGCCGGTCATCAGCGTCACGTAAGCATAGATGCCCTGGCCCTTGATGTCGTGCGGATAGCCGACCACGGCGGCCTCCGACACCTTCGGATGCGCCACCAGCGCGCTTTCCACTTCAGCGGTGCCGAGGCGGTGGCCGGCGACGTTGATCACGTCGTCGACGCGGCCGGTGATCCAGTAATAGCCGTCCTCGTCGCGCCGGCAGCCGTCGCCGGTGAAGTAACGGCCGACATAGGTCGAGAAATAGGTCTGCACGAAGCGCTCATGGTCGCCATAGACCGTGCGCATCATCCCCGGCCAGGCATCGGCGATGCACAGATTGCCGGAGCCGGCGCCTTTAAGCTCCTTGCCCTCGGCGTCGACGATCTGCGGGATGACGCCGAAGAACGGCCGCGTCGCCGAGCCGGGCTTGAGCTTGGTGGCGCCGGGCAGCGGCGTGATCAGGATGCCGCCGGTCTCGGTCTGCCACCAGGTATCGACGATCGGGCAGCGGTCCTCGCCGACCACGTGGTAGTACCACTCCCAGGCTTCCGGATTGATCGGCTCGCCGACGGTGCCGAGCAGGCGCAGCGATTTGCGCGAGGTCTTTTTCACCGGCGCGTCGCCGCCCTGCATCAGCGCGCGGATCGCGGTCGGTGCGGTGTAGATGATGTTGACCTTGTGCTTGTCGCACACTTCCCAGAAGCGCGAGGTGGTCGGATAGTTCGGCACGCCCTCGAACATCATGGTGATGGCGCCGTTGCAGAGCGGGCCATAGACGATGTAGCTGTGGCCGGTGACCCAGCCGACGTCGGCGGTGCACCAGAAAATGTCGCCGTCGTGATAGTCGAACACGTATTGATGCGTGATCGCGGTGTAGAGCAGATAGCCGCCGGTGGTGTGCAGCACGCCCTTCGGCTTGCCGGTGGAGCCCGAGGTATAAAGAATGAACAGCGGATCCTCCGCGTTCATCTCCTCGCATGGGCAGTCAGCCGGGACGATCTTGGCGATATCGTCGTAATAGACGTCGCGCCCGGGTTTCATGTTCACCTTTTCGCCGGTATGGCGCACCACGATGATGCTGGCGACGTGGCCGGCCTTGTCGGCCGCGGCATCGGCATTCACTTTCAGTGGAATCTTGCGGCCGCCGCGTACGCCTTCATCAGCGGTGACGATGACTGTCGACTTGCAGTCCTCGATGCGGCCGGCCAGCGAATCTGGCGAGAAGCCGCCGAACACCACCGAGTGGATGGCGCCGATACGCGCGCAGGCCAGCATGGAGATCGCCGCTTCCGGAATCATCGGCATGTAGATGGTGACGCGGTCGCCCTTTTTGACGCCGCGCGCTTTCAGCACATTGGCGAATTTGCACACCTCGGCGTGCAGTTGCTTATAAGTGAGTTTCTTGTCGTTCTTGGGATCGTCGCCTTCCCACAGGATGGCGGTCTGCTCGCCGCGCTTGGCGAGATGGCGGTCGATGCAATTGTAAGCGACGTTGAGCGAGCCGTCCTCGAACCATTTGATCGAGACATTGTGCGGGTCGAAGGAGCTGTTCTTGATCTTCTTGAACGGCTTGATCCAGTCGATGCGCTTGGCCTGCTCGGCCCAGAAGCCGTTCGGGTCCTTGATCGAGCGCGCGTACATTTCCTCGTACTTGGCGTTGTCGGCAAAGGCACGTTTCTGCCAGGCAGCCGGAACGTCGTAGATCTTCTCGTCGCTCATCGGAACTTCCTCCCCGCCCGCGGAACTCAGCCGAGGGCACCCGTTTAGTTTCTCGTTGGCCCTATTATGCGACGGCGCTTGCGGGCGCGACAAGGCGCGAAAGGCCCCACTTTGGTCGGGACCGCTGGGGCTTTCAGACCCCCCACGCCCCAATGATCGCGCCCATCAGCAACAAAACCGCCAGCCAATGGCCGCCGTCGATGGCGATCAATTTGGCGCTGCGCATGCCGAAGGTATTGTTCACTACCAGGGTAGTGATGACGAAGCCGAACCAGATGAAGGCGGCGGAGATCACGCCGTTCTTGATCGTGACGTCGCCGAGATAGCCGATCATGCCGGCCAGCATCCAGGCCATGATCAGGTCGGCGACAAGCGCGATGATGAGCGGCCAAGGCGCCATGCCTGTGCCGTGATGGGCGCGGATTTGCTCCGTGCTGAAGCCATGCGCCGCCTTCCAGGGCTGGGCCAGCAGGCGATACCAGACACCGCCGAATGCAAAACCGATGGCGCCCGCCACCAGCACCGCCCAGTAATTGATGCCTGCGAAGGTCATGGAGGTTCTCCCGCTACAGCCCACCCATCTTGCACACGATTTTCCACTCGGCGTCGGTGACCGGCTGCACCGACAGCCGCGTATTGTTGACCAGCACCATCGCCTTGAGCTTCAGTTCGGCCTTGATCGCATCGAGCGTCACTGGCTTCGGCAACGGCTCGACCGCCTTCACGTCGACGACCACCCAGGGCTCGCCCGGCTTGGCGGAGGGATCGGGATAACGCTCGCGGATGATTTCAACAATGCCGACGGCCGCCTTGCCGACATTGGAATGATAGAAGAAGGCGCGCTCTCCTTTCTTCATCTTCATCAGATTGAGCTTGGCTTGATGGTTGCGAACGCCGGACCAGGCTTCGCCCTTAGCGCCTTTCGCTACTTGGCTGTCCCACGACCAGGCATCGGGTTCGGATTTCATCAGCCAGTAGGCCATGTCACGCTTCCGACTTGATCGGGCGCGTGAGCAGCGACTCGATCGCCGCGTCCACGCTCAGTTTTTCCGTCAGCACGGCGGCGACCGCGGCCGAGATCGGCATGTCGACATTTTTCTCGCGCGCCATTTCCAACAGCACCGGCGCGGTGAAAGCGCCTTCGGCCAATTTGCCGTGCGCGGCGCCGTCCAGCTTCTCGCCTTTGCCGAGCGCGATGCCGAAGGAAAAATTGCGCGACTGCGGGCTCGAGCAGGTCAAGATCAAATCGCCGAGTCCGGACAAGCCGGTCATCGTCTCCGGCTTGGCGCCATAGGCCTTGCCGAAACGCACGAGTTCCGCAAAGCCGCGCGTGGTCAATGCCGCCGCGGCGCTCGCCCCGAGCCCGCGGCCGGTGACAATGCCCGCGGCGATCGCCAGCACGTTCTTGGTGGCGCCGCCGATCTCGACGCCGCGCACATCGGTCGAGTGATAGGGGCGGAAGCTGGCCGACGCGATCGCTTGCGCCAGATCGCCCGCCAGTTTGCCGTCGGACGCGGCCAGCGTCACCGCGGTCGGCAGGCCGCGCGCCACGTCGGCGGCGAAGCTCGGGCCCGACAGGATCGCCGGCATCGCAACGGCTGCGCAATCGGCAATGATCTCGGTCATGAATTTATGGGTGCCGTGCTCGATGCCTTTCGCGCAGGCGATCAGCGGCGTTGGTGCGGTCAAGACTTTCGCCAGCGCCGTGCAGACCGCGCGCATCGCTTGCGCCGGCACCACCAAGAGGATGGCGTCGGCGCGCGCCGCCGCGGCCAGGTCGCGCGTCACTTTGATGCTATCGTCGAGCCGCACGCCCGGCAGGAAAAGACTCTCGCGTTTTGTCTCTAAGCTCGCGGCATTGCCGGGCTCGTGCTCCCACAGCGTGACGCTGCGGCCGGCTCGCGCGCATGACTGCGCCAGCGCCGTTCCCCAGGCGCCGCCGCCGAGCACCGAAATTGTTTGGATGGTCATGTGCGTCCGCTCACTTGTAAGCCGCCGTGCGTTGTAGCTTGCCCTTAGCCGCCGCGATCTCATCGAGTGGCCAGCGCGCGCGCGGCGCGACATCGAGCGTATCGGTGAGGCCGAGCGCCAGCCGCTCGGCGCCGGCCCAGGCGATCATGGCGCCGTTGTCGGTGCACAGCTCGAGCGGCGGCGCCACCAGCACGGTGCCGACCTCGAAAGCGAGACGATGCAGTACCTTGCGGATCGCCTGATTGGCGGCGACGCCGCCGGCGGCGACCAGCGCAGTGGGCGCGCCGTAGCGGGCGCGAAACAGACGAAGACCAGCACGCAGCCGGTCGAGCACGACTTCCACCACCGCCTGCTGGAACGAGGCGCACAGGTCGGCGACGTCCTGGTCGGACAGCGGTGCGATTTTTTCGGCTTCCAGACGCAGCGCGGTCTTCAGACCCGAGAGCGAGAAATCCGCGTCCTTGCGTCCATGCATCGGCCGCGGCAGCGCAAAGCGGGCGGCGTCGCCGCGTGTTGCTTCCTTCTCGACCTGCGGCCCGCCCGGATAGCCGAGGCCCAGGAGCTTGGCGGTCTTGTCGAAGGCCTCGCCGATGGCGTCATCCTGCGTGGTGCCAATCCGTACGTAATCGCCGACGCCGCGCACGGCGACGATCTGGGTGTGGCCGCCGGAGGCGAGGAACAGGCAATAGGGAAACGGCGTGGCGTCGGTCAGCCGCGCGGTGAGCGCATGGGCTTCGAGATGATTGACCGCGATCAGCGGCTTGCGCTGGACCAGCGCGATCGCCTTGGCCGTGGTCAGCCCGACGATCACGCCGCCAATCAGCCCGGGGCCGGCGGCGGCGGCGACGCCGTCGATGGCGCCGTAGCCGCGCTCGGCCTGCGCCATGGCCCTGGCGATGATCAGGTCGAGCGCCTCGACATGGGCGCGGGCGGCGATCTCGGGAACCACGCCGCCGAAAGCGGCGTGTTCGCTGACCTGCGACAGCACGATATTGGACAGGATCTTGCCGTGGCCGTCGTCTGAACGTTCCACGACCGCCGCGGCGGTCTCGTCGCAGGTCGTCTCGATGCCGAGGACGATCATTCGATGCTCACTTCTTGCCTCACCCGGCAAGGGCGAGGTCGACGGCGGCCGAAATAATAGCTAGTCCATTGCCACGAGGGTCGATCCCGGTTCGGCCTAGCATCGTGAGGTTATATGGCGCAATCCTCGGGCGCAGCCCCCTTGCGCATCGGCACGCGCGGCAGCCCGCTGGCGCTGGTGCAGGCGCACACCGTGCGCGCGCGGCTGGCCGTGGCGCTCGGGGTGAACGAGGCGGCGATCGAGATCGTCATCATCCGCACCTCCGGCGATGCGATCCAGGATCGGCCGCTGGCGGAGGTGGGGGGAAAGGGCCTGTTCACTAAGGAGATCGAGGAAGCGCTGCTGGACGGCCGCATCGATCTGGCCGTGCATTCGGCCAAAGACATGCCGACCGTGTTGCCGGCGGGGCTGATGCTGGCGGCCTGCCTCGAGCGCGAGGACCCGCGCGACGTGTTCATCAGCCGCAAGGCGCCGTCACTCGCCGATTTGCCGCAGGGGGCGACCTTGGGCACGACCTCGCCGCGGCGGCAGGCGATCGCCAAGCGCGCGCGCGGCGACCTGCGCGTGGTGCCGCTGCGTGGCAATGTGGAGACGCGACTGCGCAAGCTGGCGGACGGCGAGGTTGATGCGACGATCCTGGCGCTCGCCGGCATGAAACGGCTCGGTCTGGTCGAGCACGCGACCAAGATCATGAGCGCGGAAGAATTTCTCCCGGCGGTCGGGCAGGGCGCCATCGGCATCGAGGCGCGCGAAAACGATACGCGCACGCGCGAAATTCTGGCGCGTATCGATCACGCCGACACGTCGACTGCGCTTGCCTGCGAGCGCGCCTTTCTCGCGGTGCTCGACGGCTCCTGCAAGACGCCGATCGGCGGTCACGCCAATATTTCCGGCGATACGATTCATTTCCGCGGGCTGATCGCGCGGCCGGATGGTGCCGCCGCGCACGACGTCGCCGGAACGGGCCTTCGCAAGGACGCGATCATGATCGGCAGCGAAGCTGGACGCGAACTCAAAGCGCAAGCCGGCCCCGGATTTTTCGACTAGCGCATGATCCCGAAAAGTGGAAACCGGTTTTCGGAAAAGATCATGCGCAGGAAAAAATGACATGCGTCTGGTTGTCACCCGCCCGCAGGCCGATAGCGAACGCACCGCCGCCGCCTTGCGCGCGCGCGGACACGAAGTGCTGGTCGCGCCGCTGCTGCGGGTCGAGCCGGTGGCAACCGATCTTTCCGGCGGCTGGGGCGGCGTCATCATCACCAGCGCCAATGCGCCCGGCGCCATCGTCGGTAACTCGGCGCGCGCAGCGCTCGTCAAGCTGCCACTGATCGCGGTCGGCCAGCGCAGCGCCGACGCCGCGCGGCAGGCGGGATTTACCGACGTCACTTCGGCCGGCGGCGACGTGCGCGATCTGGTGCAGCTGATCGCCGAGCGTCATACCGATGCGGCGGCGCCGTTGCTTTATCTGGCCGGCGAGGATCGCGCCGCCGATCTGGTGGCCGAACTGGTCGTGCACGGCGTTGCGGCGGAGATGGCGGTCGTTTACCGAGCGGTCCCCGCGCCGTTTCCGCCGGAGCTGAC
>Ga0209584_10000550_pt1 | contig 11757 bp, 6 predicted proteins | sample NGEPerD_FD_184507 | JGI IMG/M metagenome (GOLD analysis project Ga0209584, IMG submission 184507) | Arctic peat soil microbial communities from the Barrow Environmental Observatory site, Barrow, Alaska, USA - NGEE PermafrostAB12-D... | ecosystem: Environmental > Terrestrial > Soil > Wetlands >...
GATCGGGGCCGAGCGGCTCGTGACGGGTCGCAGCGGAGGAACCAGCGATGTCGACCGGGCAGGCGGTGATCACTGCATCGGGACTGGGGATGGTCCGGGAGACCGCTGACGGTCCCCAAATGGTGATCAACGGTGAAACCGCGCGCCATGGAACCGCTCAGCCCCAGCCCAGCTCCTCCAGCCGGTCATCATCGATGCCGAAATGGTGCGCGATCTCGTGGATGACGGTGGTGGCGACCTGCTCCCGCGCCGCCTCGACGTCCCGCGAGTGCGCCAGGATCGGATCCCGGTAGATGGTGATCGTGTCCGGCAGGTGACCGGAGTACTGCGAGGTTCTGGAGGTGAGTGCCACTCCGTGATACAGCCCGTACAGCGAGCGTGTGGGGTGATGGTCCTCGACCAGCACGACGACGTTGTCCATCACCCTGGTGAACTCGCGGGGGATCAGGTCGAGCGCTTCGGAGACCAGTTCCTCGAACTCGGGTCGGGACATCACGACGGGCATCTGACCATTCTGCCCGGCCCGAGCCCGGTGCCAGGGGTTCGGAGCGAGCCGCCGCCGTCGATGTCGCCCGGATAGGCTCAGCCGGTGATCGACCTGCGCATCCTCCGCGAGGACCCCGACCTGGCGCGCGCCTCGCAGGCAGCCCGTGGCGCCGACCCCGGTGTTGTCGACCAACTGCTGGCCGCGGACGTGGCGCGCCGCGCCGCGGTGTCCGCCGCGGACAGCCTGCGCGCCGAGCAGAAGGCGTTCGGCCGCACCATCGGCAAGGCCGCCGCGGCCGATCGCCCGGCGCTGCTCGCACGCGGCAAGGAACTGTCCGACGGGGTCAAGGCGGCCGAGGTGGCCGAAACGGCGGCGAATCGGGCGCTGGCGGCTGCCCACCTGGCGATCCCCAATCTGATCGAGGGCGCGCCTGCCGGTGGCGAGCAGGACTACGTTGTCGTCAAGCACGTCGGCACGCCTGCGGATCTCGACTTCCCCGTGCGTGACCACCTGGACCTGGGTGAGGGTCTGGGCGCGATCGACATGGAGCGGGGCGCCAAGGTGTCCGGCGCGCGGTTCTATTTCCTGCGCGGCGTTGGCGCCCAGTTGCAGTGGGCACTGCTCAATCTCGCGGTGACCACGGCCATCGGTCACGGCATCGTGCCGATGGTGCCGCCGGTGCTGGTCAAGCCCGAAGCGATGGAGGGCACCGGATTCCTGGGCGAGCACGCCGACGAGGTGTACCGGCTCGCCGCCGACGACCTGTACCTGGTCGGTACCTCCGAGGTGCCGCTGGCCGCGTACCACTCCGACGAGATCCTGGACCTGTCCGGCGGCCCGCTGCGCTACGTCGGGTGGTCCTCGTGTTTCCGCCGAGAGGCCGGCTCCTACGGAAAAGACACTCGCGGCATCATCCGGGTGCACCAATTCGACAAGGTCGAGATGTTCTCCTACTGCCGTCCGGACGATGCCGCCGCCGAGCATGAAAGGCTGCTGGGCTTCGAAGAGGAGATGCTGGCCGCGGTCGAGGTGCCCTACCGGGTCATCGACACCGCAGCGGGCGATCTCGGCACCTCGGCGGCCCGCAAGTTCGACTGCGAGGCGTGGGTGCCCAGCCAGCAGGCCTACCGGGAGCTGACCTCGACATCCAACTGCACGACCTTCCAGGCCAGACGACTGGGTGTGCGCTACCGCGATGAGGTCGGGAAACCGCAGGTCGCGGCCACCCTGAACGGCACCCTGGCGACCACCCGGTGGCTGGTGGCGATCCTGGAGAACCACCAGCAGCCCGACGGATCGGTGCGGGTGCCGGTGGCGCTCCAGCCCGGCCTGGGTGGTCGTGAGGTGCTCGAACCGGCGCGCTGACCAGTGCTCCGAGCGTCGTAACACCCGCGTCACCTCACCGACCTACCGCGCTCACCGGGTGCGGCATACCCTTCCTGGCATGGCGGACCGGGCGCGTGGGTGGCCGGGCGGGCGGCGTTCGTGACGTCCGCGGCGGAGAGCGTTCGACGTTCCGGGGCCGGGGACGGTTCGGCATCGCGCGCTGCGAACGGTGGGCGCGGTGACTCTCCGGCAGCCGCCGGTGGGAGTGCCAAGGGCAGCGACCGACGCTCTGTCGACCTCGTGGTGCACGCCCCGCGGGCGATCATCGACGGTGCCGAGCAGAGCGCCAGCCTGCTCGTCCGGATGGGCCGCATCGTCGGTATCGAGCCGCTGGGCATCGCACCGCCCAGCCGGTTCGTCGCCCGCTTGGCCGAGGATGAGGTGCTGATCCCCGGACTGGTGGACACGCACGTGCACATCAACGAGCCTGGCCGCACCGAATGGGAGGGCTTCGATTCCGCGACCGCCGCCGCAGTGGCCGCCGGCGTCACCACCTTGATCGACATGCCGCTCAATTCACTGCCGCCGACGTTGACGGCAAAAGCGTTGGCGGCCAAGCGGGTTGCCGCGCGAGGTCGGTGCAGGGTGGACGTCGGCTTCTGGGGCGGCAGCGTCCCGACGAATCTCGACGACCTGCCCGAGCTGTTCGCCGCCGGGGTGTTCGGCGTCAAGTGCTTCCTGCAGGATTCCGGTGTCCCGGAATTCCCCCCGCTGACCGTCGGTGAAATGCGTGCCGCATTGCGGGTCGTCGCCGGCGTCGGAGGATTGATGCTGGTGCATGCCGAGGACCCGGCGGTCCTGCACACCGCGCCGGTGCCGCGTGGCCGCAGTTACCTGGCCTTCATGGAGTCCCGGCCCACCAGCGCCGAAACCAGTGCTATTGCAGCATGTATCGAGGCGGCGGCCATCACTCGTTGCCGGGTGCACATCGTGCACCTGTCCAGTGCGGACGGCGTGCGGCAAATCCGCAGGGCCAAGGCGGATGGCGTCCCCATCACGGCGGAAACCTGTCCGCACTACCTGACGCTGGCGGCGGAGAGCATTCCCGACGGTGCCCCGCAGTACAAATGCTGCCCACCGATCCGGGAGCAGGCCGATCAGGACGCGCTGTGGGAGGGCCTGCTGGACGGCACCATCGACGTCGTGGTGAGCGATCACTCGCCCAGCACGCCGGAATTGAAGCTGCTGGAGGTCGGCGACCTCGGAATGGCCTGGGGTGGTGTCGCGGGCCTGCAGTTCGGCTTCGCCGCCGTGCTCACCGCCGCCCGCAGCCGCGGTATCGACCTCACCCAGGTCGTCCAGTGGATGTCGCGCGGGCCTGCCGATCTTGCCGGGTTGGAGCACAAGGGCCGCATCGAGATCGGCGCCGACGCGGACCTGGTCGCCCTCGCTGTCGACGACACCTTCACGGTGACAACCGATCTCATTCGTCACCGGCACCCCATCACGCCCTACCTCGGCAAGGAGCTCCGGGGGGTGGTGCGGGCCCGATGGCTGCGCGGGACAGAATTGACCGACCAGATGGTGGCCGGCCGGCTGCTGACCCACGACGTGTTCGGTGGAGTGGACCGATGAAGCGGACCGACCTTGATCTGGCGAGTCGGGCGCTCGGCGGGTCCGTCCGGTACGTCAGCGACGAGTTCTTCGCCGCCTGCGAGGCGCTGCTGATCCCCGCGCCGCCGGTGCACGACACCACCACGTTCGGCCCGCACGGAAAGATCTATGACGGCTGGGAGACCCGCCGGCGCCGCAGTCCCGGCTACGACTGGGCGGTGGTCGCGCTCGGCGTCCCGGGCGTGCTGCACGAGATCGTCGTGGACACCTCGTTCTTCCTCGGTAATTACCCTCCGGTGGTTTCCGTCGAGGCGACCTGGGTGGACGGTGCACCGGGCCGGGCCACCCTGGAGCGCGCCGACTGGGTCACCGTGGTGCCGAACTCGGCGGCCAGGGGAAACACCGCCAACACCTATCGTGTCTACAACAGCCAGGCCTTCACCCACGTGCGGCTGAACATCTATCCGGACGGTGGCGTCGCCCGGCTGCGGGTGTACGGCTCGGCGGTGCCCGATCCGCGGGTGCTGGGCGACCGGATCGACTTGGCGGCTATTCATCATGGCGGCGATATCGCCGAATGCTCCGATATGTTCTATTCCGACGCGCGACATGTTCTCTATCCGGGGGTGGCCCGCACGATGGCCGAGGGGTGGGAAACCGCCCGCCGCAGAACCGCTGGGAACGACTACATGGTGGTCACGCTGGCCGGTCCCGCCCGATTGTCGTTCGTCACCCTGGACACCGGGTATTTCCTGGGTAACGCACCCGGCCGGGTGCGCATCTCGGCTCGCTCCGACGACTCCGACCCGTGGCACGAGATCCTGGCAGAGACGGCGATCTCGCCCGACGCGCGCAATCGGTTCCGGCTATCCGATTCGGACGTCACTGCGGAGGCGACCGCGGAGGTCACCGCCGTCAGGGTGGACGTGTATCCGGACGGTGGATTCTCCCGCCTCCATCTCATGGGGCAGCTGTCCCCGCAGGCACTGTCGGCGGCGATCTCGCAGTGGTTGCTGCGGTTGCCGGCACAAGCGTCCACCCGGGTGCTGCTCGGCGCCGGGCTGAGCGGTGTCCCGGTACGGGAATTGACCGACAAGCAACTGCTCTCGCTGGCCTGGTAATCAGCGCGCTGCGTTCGGCGTCATCGATCGGTGCGTCGCCGTAGGGCTTGTCCGGCTCGTCGCGGGTTCCCGCCCGGTAGGCGGCAGGAATTGTCCCCTCTTGGTGGGGCTTCGGAGGCAATGCTGCGATCCATCCCAGATATATCCCGATGCGCCGCAGATATATCTGCTGTGTCACCGGGACGCAACAATTGGTGATTACCTTTCGGCGTGTTCACCAGTCGGGGTGGAGCGCGGCGCAGCGCCCACCTGCCGGTTGCCCGGCATTGCTGTGCCGCCCGTCCCCGGGTTCGCGGCGGCACCTTTCCCGCCTCCGGCGGTAGGCGATGACGCCTGCGCGCCAACAGCTTCCGCGTTGCGCCGAGTTTCCCCTCTTCCGTCAGGAGTGACACCATGACCGACATCACGTCGCCGCCGGCCGCTGGCGGCGCCGAACCCGGGGGCGACGTTCTCGTCGACACCGGTGAACACCACCATCTGGCCGGAGCCGGTGTCATCAAGCCGGGGTACGCCCCGCGGTTGACGAACGAGGACCTGGCTCCGCTCAAGAAGCAGACCTGGGGGTCGTACAACTTCTTCGCGTTCTGGATGTCCGATGTGCACAGTGTCGGCGGCTACGTCACTGCGGGCAGTTTGTTCGCGTTGGGGTTGGCGGCGTGGCAGGTGTTGGTGGCGTTGCTGGTCGGCATCACCATCGTGTATTTCCTGTGCAACCTGGTGGCCCGGCCCTCCCAGGCGACCGGCACGCCGTATCCGGTGGCGTCCCGCATTTCCTTCGGGGTGCTGGGCGCGAACATCCCGGCGATCATCCGCGGGTTGATCGCGGTGGCCTGGTACGGCATCCAGACTTACCTGGCGTCGGTGGCGCTGGTGCTGCTGGCGATCAAGCTGTGGCCCGGGTTGGCGCCGTACGCCGAAACCGCGCAGCACGGGTTCGCCGGGTTGTCGTTGCTGGGCTGGATCGGGTTCGGGATCATGTGGATCGCCCAGGCGGTGGTGTTCTGGCGGGGCATGGACGCGATCCGCAAGTTCATCGACTTCTGCGGCCCCGCGGTCTATGTGGTGATGTTCCTGCTCGCCGGGTACCTGGTCATCGAGGCGGGCTGGTCGAACATCGACTTCAACCTGGCCGACGGCGGGATCACCCTGACCGGGTGGGCGGTGCTGCCGGTGCTGCTGTCCGCGATCGCGCTGGTGGTGTCCTACTTCTCCGGGCCGATGCTGAACTACGGCGACTTCGCCCGCTACGGCAAGAGTTTCGCCGCGGTGAAGAAGGGCAACTTCCTCGGTCTGCCGGTCAACTTCCTGGTGTTCTCGCTGCTGGTCGTGGTCACTGCCGCCGCGACCCGGCCGGTGTTCGGTGAGCTGATCATCGACCCGGTGCACACCGTGGCCCGGCTGGACAACGTGTACGCCGTCATCCTGGGCGCGTTGACGTTCATGATCGCCACCGTCGGCATCAACATCGTGGCCAACTTCGTGTCCCCGGCGTTCGACTTCTCCAACGTCAACCCGCAGAAGATCTCCTGGCGGATGGGCGGCATGATCGCCGCCGTCGGCTCCGTGTTGATCACCCCGTGGAACCTGTACAACAGCCCCTCCACCATCCACTACACGCTGGACACCCTGGGCGCGTTCATCGGCCCGCTGTACGGGGTGCTGATCGCCGACTACTACCTGGTCAAACGGCGCCGCGTGGTGGTCGACGACCTGTACACCCTGAACGCCGACGGCCGCTACCACTACAAGAAGGGTTACAACCCGATCGCGATTGCCGCCACCGCGATCTCGGCCATCGTCGGGATGATCGTGGTGTTCTTCGGATCCTCCGAAGCCGCCACCTACACCTGGTTCATCGGCGCCGGACTCGCCTTCGTGCTGTACATGGCCGGCAGCCGGTTCCTCGGCGCCAAGGCCAATTACCCCGACGTCTCGCAGACGGAGGTGCTGGCGTAGCGGCTGCCAGCTCGGAGCGGTCGGTGCCGCCGGGTCGCAACAGCGGACTCGGCGGCACCGACGTCCAGGTTCGCGCTATCGGAAGATTGGGCACGGGACCAACCCGTCTTGAAGGGCGGCTATTTCTCTTGTTGATCAAGGTGATCAATCCCAACACCACGGCGTCGATGACCGAGAAGATCGGTGACTGCGCCCGGGCCGTCGCAATGTCGGGCACCACCATTCACGCGGTGAATCCGGCCATGGGCCCGGTCTCCATCGAGAGTCACTACGACGAGGCGCTCGCCGTGCCCGGGTTGTTGGATGAGATCGCCAAGGGCGAACGCGCTGGCGCTGACGCGTACGTCATCGCCTGTTTCGGCGATCCCGGGCTGGACGCCGCACGCGAATTGGCTGTCGGCCCCGTCGTGGCGATCGCCGAGGCGGCCATGCGGACCGCCACCTTCCTCGGTCGCGGTTTCTCGGTGGTGACAACACTCGGCCGCACGGCCGGCCGGGCCTGGGATCTCGCCGCTCAGTACGGCGTCAAGGATTTCTGCCGGAATGTGCGCGCTTGTGAGATCCCGGTGCTGGATCTGGAAATCCCCGGCTCCGCCGCGCGTGCGGTGATCACCGCGGAATGTGCCATGGCAGTCACTGAGGACGATTGCGATGTGATCGTTCTCGGATGCGCGGGAATGGCGGACCTGGCCGCCGACATCAGCGGGCGGATCGGCATACCAGTGGTGGACGGGGTTGCCGCCGCGACCACCACGGTGCAATCGCTGGTGTCCATGGGACTTTGCACCAGCACGCGCTCGGAATTCGCTCGGCCGCTTCCCAAGCAGATGGACGGGCTGCTCGCGGCGTTCAGCCTCGGCGCGCCAGCGGTCGCCGACGGCCGACAAGCGGTTCAGGGCTGAACCAGGATCCAGGAGATCCGCCGGTCACCGCTTTCTGAATCACCGCTCGCCGAATCGGCGGCGCCGGGAGACCAACACCAGACCACAGCCGAGGATCAGCAAGGAAAGGCCGCTGAGCAGGTAATCCAGGACGTCAACACCGGTGTTGGGAAGTTGGCCGGAGGAGCCTCCTCCGGTGTCAGTGGGCTCGGTCGGCGGGATCGCTGGGACAGCGAAGTCCGCCGAGCCGGTGTTGTTGGTGGAGTCTGCATCGTTGCCACCGGTCACCGTTGCCGTGTTGGTGACGGTGCTCCCGGGATCCGCGGTGACCGTGGTGGTCAATTCCACGGTGCTCTGCGCGCCGACGGCGAGCGTCCCCTGATAGGTGCAGGTGACCAGCTGCCCGGCCACCGCACACAGCCAGCTGTCACCGCTCGCGGCGACATAGCTCAGCCCGGCCGGGAGGTCGTCGGTCACCGTCACCGGCGGCTGCGCCTCGTTGGGCCCGAGGTTCTGCACCACGATCTGCCACACCACGTGGTCTCCGTCGGCCGAGGACACCGACTTCGTCAGCGACAGGTCGACCAGCGGGGTGATCGGCGCGGGGTCGGCCGCGGTGTTGTTGGACGGGTCCAGATCCTCGGCCGGAGAGCTGACCGTGGCCGTGTTGGTCACCGACGGGTACGCCTCGGGCTGTACGTCGACGGTCAGCGCGATGTCACTCGACGCGCCGACGGCCAGGCCCGCGGCCAGATCGCACGTGATGTCCTGACCCGTCGCCGAGCATTGCCAGCCGTCGCCCGTCGCGGACACGTAGCTCAGGCCCGCCGGCAGCGTGTCGTTCACGGTGATCGGGCCGGGTTCGTCGGTCGGTCCGTTGTTGACCACGCCGACGGTGTACGTGGCCGTGGAGCCGACCACGAAGTCACCGGTGTGCGTCTTGGTGATGGCCAGATCCACCTGCGCCGGGACCGGCACGATGTCGGTGCTGGAGTTGTCGGTCGGGTCGGGATCGGTGACCGGGCTGTCGACTGTCGACGTGTTCGCCACCGTCGGGTAGGCCTCGACGCCCACGGTGAACGTCAGTGCGAGCGCGGGAGCCTCGGTGTCCGGTGGCAGCGGATCGGCGAGCGAGCAGGTCACCGTGGCCGCTGTCGCGGTGCACGTCCAGGCCGGATCGGAACCCGCCGCATCCTGGTAGGTCAGCCCGGTCGGAATGTCGTCGGTGACGACGACATCTGTTGCGGTGGAGGGACCGTCGTTACGCACGGCGAGAGAGAAGGTCAGCGGATCGCCGATGTGGGCGGTCGCGGTGTGCGACTTGACGATCGAGAGATCGGCGGCGGTGGTGACATCCACCACGTCCGTGGCGGTGTTGTTGCCGGGGTCTGGGTCGACGGTCGGCGAGGTCACCACGCCGGTGTTGGTGTAGGCGCCTTGCGGAGCGGCCGGGTCGATCGCGACCGTCATCGTCAACGGGCGAGCGTCGGCCCCGGCGAACACCGGAGTCGACCCGTCGAGGGTGCAGGTGACGTCCTGTCCGGTACCGGTGGCCGGATCGGCGACGCAACTCCAGCCGCCTTCCGCGGAGACGTATGTCAGCCCGACGGGCAGGTGATCATCGACGACCACCGGGGCGATCGCGTCCGACGGTCCGGCGTTGTGCACGGCGAGGGTGAACGGCACGGTGTCGCCGGCCGTCACGGGGCCATCCGGGTGCGACTTGTTCAGCGACAGATCGGCCTCGGCCCGGACCAGCACGTCGACCGTCGAGGTGTTGTCGTCGGGGTTGTCGCCCGGTGTCGAGGTGCTGACGGTCGCGGTGTTCGTCAGTGTGGTGCCGTCGGGTGTGCTGCTGGCAGTGGTGACGATGACGGTGATGTCCGTGTCCGACGAAGAGCCGACGGCCAGCGAGGTCCGGGTGCACAAGAGCGGGTCGGTGGTGGTGCAGGTCCACCCGGTCCCGGTGGCACTCACCAGGGTGGTGAACGGCGGCAGCGGGTCGGAGACGATCACGTCGTCGGCGGTCGACGGTCCGTCGTTGGCGACGTGCAGCACGTAGGTGATGTTCTCCCCGGCCAGGACCTCCGCCCCCGACGTCGCGGTCTTCACGATCGAGACGTTCGTCAGGTCGTTGACCCTGGTCGGGTCGGAATCCTGGTCGTTCTCCGGAACGGGATCGACAAGTGGGCCGTCAACAGTCGCGGTGTTCACGATGATGGCCGGCCCGGCATCCTCGGCGACCAGGACCACCAGTGCGATCGGTGGCGCATCCGCGCCGCTGGCCAGCAACGCCGCCCTGGTGCAGGTGACGGCGCCGGACGACTCGCAGGTCCAGTCCGTGCCCGAAGCCGATACGAAGCTCATCCCCGCCGGAATGGGGTCGGTCACCGTGATAATTCCCGGGCTGTCCGAGGGACCGTTGTTGGTGACGAGCAGCTGGTAGGTGAGATTCGCCCCGGCGGTCGCGTTGCCGGTGTGCGACTTGACGATTTGCAGGTCCGCCTGGGTGATGAACTCAGTCGTGTCGGTGTCGGTGTTGTTGCCCGGGTTGGGGTCGGTGGTCGGCGAAGCCACGGTGGCGGTGTTCAGGATGGTCCCCGTGGCGCTGGCGTCCAGATCGACGCCGATCTGCACGGTGGCATGCGCGCCGGCGGCGAGCGGACCGTCAAGGCTGCAGACAACGGTGGTGGTGCCCGTGCAGGCCCAGGTCCCGTCCACCGAGGTGACGGTGCCGTTGAAGGTCAATCCGGCGGGCAGCGGGTCGGTGATGGTGACGGTCGCGGCCGCATCCGACGGCCCGTAGTTGTCCGCGCGGAACTGGTAGGTGCCGGTGGACCCGGCGATCAGCTCGCCGATGTGTTCCTTCTGCACGCCCAGGTCGGCCTCGGTGGTCAGCGGGACCGGGTCGGTGGAGGTGTTGTTGCCGGGAACGGGATCGGGCGTGGTGCCGGTGACACCAGCGGTGTTGCTGATGGTTTGCGTCTGGTCGGAGTCCACCACCACGTCGAGCCGGATCGACGGCCCGCTGCTCCCGGCCGCCAGGGTCTCGGCTCTGGTGCAGGACACCTTCCTGGTCGGGACGTCGTACCCGCACACCCACCCGTCACCTTCGGCGGCGGTGAAGTTGACGCCGGCGGGCAGGGTATCGCTGACCGTGATGGGCCCGACCGAGTCCGACGGCCCGAGGTTGCGCACGTCGATGGTCCAGGTCAGGGGATTACCGGCGACCGCGTTCAAGCTGTGCCGCTTGACGATCTCCAGGTCGGCGGCGGTCGTGATGGTCACCGTGTCGGAATCGGTGTTGTTCGCCAGGTTCGGGTCGTAGGTGCGGTCGGTCACCTGGACCTGATTGGTGTACGTGGTACCCGACGGCGTCGACGGACTGATCCGGACCGTCAGGGTGATCACCGGGAACGCCGCACCCGACGCGAGCGTCTCGTTGGCATCGGTGCGGCTACAGGTGAGCGGGGCACCGGGCACGCAGCTCCAGCCGGTGCCCGCCGCAGACAGCAGCGTGACCCCGGGCGGCACCGTGTCCGTCACGGTGAAGGGCCCGACCGCGGTGTCCGGTCCGGCATTGGACACCAGCACGGTCCACCGGCCGGTACTGCCGGCGACAAACGTGTCGGTGTGCGACTTGTCGACCACCAGGTCCGCCATGGCGATGTGCGCCGCTGCCGTGGCGTTCCCCGACCCGTAGGGTCCGGTCTGGTTGCCGGAGGCGCCGGTCGCATCCTCGGCGGTCGTGGTCACCGTGTTGGTGTGGTTGACGCTCAAGCCGGCGCCGGGATCGACGACTGCATCCGGTCCGGGTGTCGTTGTATACGTCACCACGATCGCCCGCGTCGGCGGAGTGGCGCCCAGGTTGGTCCAGGTCAGAGTGTGCGTGACCGCCGCAACGGTGTCGGTGGGCTCGACCGGAGTCGCCGGGCCGCCGTTGACCGACACCCGCGCCGAGCCCGTGTCGTAGGTCCAGTTCGGCGGCAGCACGTCGGTGGCGGCGACACCGTAGGCGGTGCCGTTGCCGCTGTTCGTCAACATCAACGTCCACCCGAAAGGTGTTCCCACATAGGCGATGTCGCCGTTGGTCACCGCCTTGGCCGGGGTGACGTGCGGGAAGGCCGGGGTGATGGTCGCGGTGGCGCTGGGCCCGGGGTACGTTCGTCCGCCGTCCGGCAGGCTCTTGTACGACTCCACCGTCACGGTATTGGTCAGCGCCCCTGTACCCAGTGTCGAGGATTCCGCCAGGGTGGCCTGGTACTCGAGTACGGCGCTGTCGCCGGGAGCGATCGGACCGGGCAGCGTCCAGGTGACGGTGCCCGCTGCGGCATCGAGGTCACCGCCGGCGGTGATGGTGCCCGGGGTGACC
>Ga0209584_10000553_pt1 | contig 11727 bp, 15 predicted proteins | sample NGEPerD_FD_184507 | JGI IMG/M metagenome (GOLD analysis project Ga0209584, IMG submission 184507) | Arctic peat soil microbial communities from the Barrow Environmental Observatory site, Barrow, Alaska, USA - NGEE PermafrostAB12-D... | ecosystem: Environmental > Terrestrial > Soil > Wetlands >...
CGCCAGAGGCCAAATACGCGCCTCCGATTCGCTCGAGCTCGGCCGTTCACGATGTCTGCGCCTGTGAACTCGGAGAATGCTGTTTGTTCAACAGTCTCCTAGCGATCAATCAGTTTGGACAAGTCGGTCCGGGCATCGGCAACAGGGAGAGTTGTCATGTAAAGGACTCCAGCGTGAACGGAGTGCCACCGGCCACCGGTTTCGTGTTGTGTCCCCCGAGGTCCACCCGAGTCCGTGACCTGCATGGTCGCACCGGCGATCGGAACGGTGCGCGAACCGTCAGCTCCTCCCCCGGAGGGGTGACCGTCCAGCGGTCAGATGCCGACGACGTGGACGAGATCGCTGAGTCCGGCGAAGTCGTCGGGATTCCGGGTGTAGAGCGTGAGGCCGTTGGCGTGGGCGGTGGCTGCGATGAGCAGGTCGGCGACACGCCGTCGATGTGACCGGCCCGTCTCGGCGACGGCGGCCACGAGCTGTCCGTAGCTCCGAGCCGCAGTGGCATCGAAGGGGAGTGGCTCGAACGTCGCCTCTACCTGTTGCAGACGAGCCTGACGGCGTGCACCCTCGGAACGGGAGGTAGCGAGGTGTGGCCCAGCAGCCAGCTCGGCGAGGGTGATCGCGCACACGGCGACCTCTTCCGGAAGGGCATCGGCAACCGTCGTGTCGTCCCAGTCGATGACAACCGAGGTGTCGAGTAGGCCCGTTGCCATCTAGAGGCCTTGGTCCACGATCCGATCGAGATCCGCTCTGAACCGTTCTCGGTCGATCCGGGGCCCGGTGGCGGCGAGCACCAGAAGCTCAGCGGTAGGAACAAAGGTCCGGCGCGTCTGCTGGATCGGACGTAGTTCCGCCACGGGCACGCCATTGCGAGTGACGACGAAGCTCTCGCCGGCGGCGACGGCCTCGATCACCTTGGCGTTGTCGTTCCGGAGCTCTCGCTGTGCGATGGTCCTTGCCATGAGAGTATCGTAGCACTTAGAGCTACGGTCAGCTACGGCCTCTGGGCGGGCTCAGACTGAGCGAACGTTCTCGTCGTCCTTTCATCCGAGGTCGATGTTGGGGCCGCCGACTGTCGGGGAGAGGTTCGTATTGTGTGACCCAAAGGTCCACCCGACAGTTGGATGGCCCGCGCCTCGTTGCATAAGCACACGCTGCTGACCCGACTTCGGCGGGTCGAAGATGAACGTCCAGGTGGCGAGGACGCGCCACGGCCGTTGTGCACCGACAACGCTGCGATGAGCCCGATTCGGCGCTGAGTCGGGAGTGCCAGGTGGCCGTGTTCACCTGGAGGCAGCGAGGATGCTCGCCTGCAGGGCGTTGAGCCCCGTGACCACCCAGCGCTCGACGCCGTTGTCCCCGACGAGGCGCACGGGCGCGGATGCGAGCGAGGTTAGGGGGCGGAGTCGGATCAAGAACCTCCGAGCCGGGTTGGTCGCCCAAATTAGACTGAAAGCGACCGGGTCAACGGACACCAGATGAGTTCCTCGGCCCTCCGCACGATCCGTGTAGCCTGACGAAGGGCTACACCGCCGCTTTCCGGCACAGCGACACAGAGAGCCAACAACGACGACGTGCCTGCCAGTCTGGAAGGGATGGACGATGCCGGCAGCGGGCTATGCACACGCGGACTACGCCGCGTCGCTGTCGGAGTTCGGTCAGCCGGTGTTCCTCCCGCTCAGCCGGGGGTGGCTACTACAGCGACACATCGACGGCACTGAGTTCTCCGATGCGATGGGCCCTTATCCGTTGTTCTTCTGCGGGGATTGGAGTCACCTCAGCGAAGATCTTTCGGCCCTTGCATCTCACCTCGTAAGTGTGGTGGCAGTCATCGAACCTTTCGCTAATCTGAATACATCAACCCTCGCCACAGCCTTCGACCGCATTGTTCCCTTCAAGGATCATTACGTCGCTGATCTCGATGAACTACCGGAGTCCTTCGTTCACAAGTCGCATCAAGCACATGCTCGGCGCTCACTCCGATCGGTGACAGTGGAAGTATGCGACTACCCACCGGACCATCTCGAAGACTGGCTTCGCCTCTTTGCCATTCTTTCGGGCAGACATTCCATCTCCGGCGGAGTGCGTTCATTCTCGCGGTTTGCGTTCGATAGTCAATTCAGAATTCCCGGTTTGGTGATGTTCAAGGCCTCTGCGGACGATGAAGTTGTTGGCCTTGATCTCTGGTTTATGCAAGGGGATGTGGCCTACGGACATTTGGCAGCTTTTAGTGACGTGGGCTATCAGCTACATGCGTCCTATGCGACGAAATGGACCATGTTGAACTACTTCAGGGGGAGGGTACGATGGGTGGACTTGGCCGGCACCTCTGGTACCTCCGCGAGAGAGAACGACGGTCTAGCCGCGTTCAAGAGGGGCTGGAGCACAGGCACGAAGACGGCATACCTTTGTGGCCGAGTCCTACAACCAGAGATCTACGAAACTCTCACTCAGCGCGAGGGCAAGAGTGAGGTGCGGTACTTCCCCGGTTACCGCGCTGGTGAGTTTGCATGAGTGATCGAGACCTTCGTTTCGGAATGGTGGTCTCAACTGCTGGCTCCGTAATGAACGAAGTTCTCAAGAGCACGTTCCTTCGAGCCCGAGTGCGCCTCATCGTCGTCGACCACGAAGGTCCTGCGTACGAGAGAGCACAGGCATATGGCATCCCTACGGTGATCATCATGGAGGAGGAAGGGGATCAGTTCTGCAATGAGCTCTTGACACTCTTTCGTGAACGGGCCATCGACTATGCGTTCTCCTTCTATACGAGGTTCTACTCTGAGAACTTTCGATCGGCATTCCATGACCGAATACTGAATTTTCACCCATCGCTGCTCCCGGCATTCAAAGGGATGGACGGATTTGGGGATACGGTCACGTACCCGGCTCGATTTGCCGGTAACACCGTGGAGTTCATCTCGGACGTGATGGACGAGGGCAAGATCATCATGCAGACCGTTTGTGCCATCGATCCGAACGCGCCGATCGAACAGACTCGGCACCAAGTGTTCGTCCAGCAGTGCAAAGCCCTTCTTCAGTCTGCTTACTGGCTCCAGGAGGGACGGATCAGTGTCGAGGGACGCCGAGTGGATATCACCGGGGCAACGTTTGATGGCAGCCCGTTCTCACCGGCATTGGATTGCGAAGAAGTCGCCTCGTGGGACCCCCCAAACCCCTATTCCGGACTGAGATGAGGCCAATTCCGTTCCTCACCCCGCGGCTCCCGGATCCATCCTCGGTTGCACATGACTATGAGGAGATCTTCGCGGCCGGTATCTTCACGAACGGTGGACCTTTCGAGGGGCGGTTTGCCATGGAACTCTCGCGCTGGATCCGCAACGACGTTGCTGTAGCCGTCACGGCGAGCGCGACAGTAGGCATCCAACTTGCGTGCAAGGCGTTGTTTCGTGCCGACCGTCCTTTCGTGCTTGTCGCGTCCTTCACGGCCGCGGCGGTTCCGCTAGCGGTGGTCTGGAGCGGGTACGAGCCCGTGGTGATCGATATCGAGCCCGATTCGTGGCAGCCCGACGTCCGCATGGCAGAGCGATTCTTGGAGAAAGAGGGTAACGATGTTGCCGGTATCCTTCTCACCAATACGTTCGGGACTGCAAACGCGTCCATCGAAACCTGGGAGGCGTTGGCTCACCGATTCGGGATTGCATTGGTCGTCGACTCAGCGCCAGGCTTCGCATCCCGTTACCCTTCGGGCGAGTCGCTCGGCGGCCGGGGAGACTGTGAAGTGTTCTCGTTTCATGCAACAAAGACGGTGGCGATCGGCGAGGGGGGCGCAGTTGCGTCTCGTGACCACAACGTCATCCGGGAGATTAACAGGCTGAAGAACTTCGGATTTGACGACGAGCGAAGGTCTGTAGACATTGGCTTGAACGGTAAGCTTGCGGAACTCGGCTCCGCGATAGGCCTTCGTCAGCTCGAGATGCTCGAGGATCGTCTCGCTCGGCGACGGGAGGTTCTCCGTTGGTACATCTCGAGTCTGGAGCCGCTCGGATGTGAGTTCCAAGCGGGTCTCATGTTGGCAGCGCCGCCATTTCTCTCCGTCGCCCTCCAGACTGGCAGTCAGCGAGACCGGGTCGGCGCTGCACTCAAGCGGGCGGAGATCGGTTGGCGTGCCTACTACAACCCCCCGATCCATCGCCAGCCATCCTTCGCGGGTGTCCGGGAAGCGGGAGCATTAACCATCACCGAGGACGTCTCGGAGAGAATCATCTCCTTGCCGCTAGATGACCTACTCTCCCCGGATGACGTCACACGCGTAGCCAGCGTCGTGGGGCAAGTCGTTGATGAATAGTAGTAGCGACCACCCTCACCGCGTTCGAAGGGCCGTGAGCCGAAAGCTCGAGCGCATGGTCGATCGCGCGGTGGCTCCTCGCACGGACGGCCTGCGTGCCGAGATCGCGCGGCTCAACGAGATGGTAGAGCAGATGCACGAAGACGCGGCCGGTTCCCTTGGTGGCCTGAGTGCAGAGATTGCGCGGCTCAACGAGATGGTAGAGCAGATGCACGAAGACGCGGCCGGTTCCCTTGGTGGCCTGATTGCAGAGATAAGCCAACTGGGTAGCCGGATCTCCGAGGTGCGAGGAATTGCAGCCGGAACGTTCGATGACATTGGGTACCTTCGTCACGAGCTGATCGCCGCCCGAGCCACTGCCGAGCACGAACGGGCACTGAATGACCCCGAGCCCCTCGTGACCATACGGATCCCCACCTACGTGCGGAGCAGGCTGCTTGTGGATCGAGCTCTGACCTCGATTGCGCGCCAGACGTATCAGAACTTCGAGGTCATCGTGGTGGGGGACGGCTGTACGAACGACACGGCAGAGCGCATAGCAGAGTTCGGCGATCCGCGAGTCCGATTCGTCAATCTCCCTTTCCGGCACCCATATCCCGAGGATCCCGAGCACCGCTGGTTCGTTGCTGGGGCTCCCGGAGTGAACGTCGGCACCGAACTCGCAAACGGCACTTGGCTCGCCATGCTCGGAGATGATGACGAATTCGAGCCGCACCACCTTGAACGCCTTCTGGAGACGGCGCGTTCGACACGCTCAGAGATGGTCTATGGCAATCTCCTCGTCCGGCGGCCACCTCCTCAAGAGGATCAGATCCTTGCCCGCTACCCACCGGAAAAGGGTTGGTTCAACTTCCAGGCGGCCATCTTCATGAGCGCGCTCCGTTGCTTCGAGTTCAGCACCACATCGTGGCTTCTCAACGAGCCTTCCGACTGGAATCTTTGTCGTCGAATGCTTGAGGCAGGGGTACGCATCGGCTACGTCGACCGCGTCGTCACGATCCACTACCCCTCAACGCTGTGGGAGCCCGACCACCTAGGGAGTTGAGAGCGAGTCAGGTGACCTGTCCGCCGAACCGGATCAAGCCCAGTCCGCCGCTCGTGACTCAACAGGACTCAACTGCTTGAAGGGTCCGAAAACGCGACGCCTGCCATTCTCGGGTATCAGCGTCCTTGATGGACGGGACGGGACTGGGGCCAGTGGTGAAATGGCGGCCGCGATGGTGACGGCGGTTACCACAGGAGCGCGGAGCCGCCGCGTGGGACGGACAGGGTCAGACGCTGGATCCGTTGTCGCCGGTTCGACTACGAGTGGTCAGGAAGCCCGCTCGTACTCGTGGACGATGCCTCCGAGCACGTCGTGTCGACGGATCAAGGCGCCGACCCGTGGAGCCTCGTTCCGTGGGATCGGCTGGGTGAGCTGGAGACCCCGATGCGGCCTGGCTCGGTTGCACTGCTGAACGTAGTCGGTGAACACCGACTCGAGATGACGCCGAGAAACGACGAGTAGGTGGTCGAGGCAGTCTTCCCGCGCGGTGCGGACAAACTGCTCGGCGACGGCGTTCGCACGAGGCGAACGGACCGGGGTGCGGATCGTCTTGATGCCGATCGAGGCGAAGACCTCGTCGAAGCTCTTCGTGAACTTCGAGTCGCGATCGCGGATGAGGAACCGGAGGCGCCGACCAGCGTCTTCGAGGTCCGAGGCGAAGTTGCGGGCCACCTGGGTCATCCAGGGGCTGTCCGGGTTAGCGGTGACCCCCAGGGACGTGCACCACGCGTCGCTCGAACTCGATCACGAACAGCACGTAGCAGCGCCGGAGAAGGACCGTGTCGACGTGGAAGAAGTCGGTGGCCACGATGCCCTTGGCCTGGGCGGAGACGAACTCGCTCCAGGTTGGGCCCACTCGTCGGGGAGCCGATGGGAGACCGTGACGGCGCAGCACCGAGGAGACACTCGTCTTCGACACCGTGACACCGTGTCACTTGAGCTCCCCGACGATCCGGAGATAGCCCCAGCGAGGGCTTTCTCTCGCCAGGCGGCAGATCAGCTCCACGGTCACCGTGGGAAGGGCCGGCCGACCTGGTCGGCGATGCGGGTAGGTCTATTGTCGCCGGACGAGCGAGCGGTGCCCATCCAAGATTGTCCGTGGCGTGACGAGGAACGATCCCCAGCGCTCTCGGGGTACGAGGCTGGTGAGCAGGCTGATCAGTGCTCTGTCGGACCAGGTGAAACGAGGGCGTGAGACCTGGCGGCGAAGCACGGCCAGTTGGTGGCGCAGGACGAGGATCTCGTCGTACTTCGCCGCTGCATCCGACCGGTGGACACGAACGACCTCGAACACGCGCCGGACGAGCCGATAGAGAAAGGAGAGAGCCATGAGGCGCGAGCCTTGCCGAGCACGTTCTGGCTGATCAAGCCCGGTCGGGGAGTTCTTGGACCCTTCACGGTGCGACGGGCGCGGCGAGTTTGGACCTAGACGCGTCCACGTCGATTCGGTGCTTCAGGTGGAAGGGTCCTCGCCGGCCCAGGCCCTCTCCAGCAGCAGCAGGATATCGCTGACCTTCACCGGCCGGGGATTGTCGAAGGGCAGCTTGGCCCCGACGAGTGCGGCTGCCCTTTCGAGCCCATCTTCTGGCATGCCCAGATCGGAAAGCGACCGGGGCATGTCGAGTTGTTGCTCAAGTGCCATGAGTCCCGCCAGGGGTCGCGAGCAGCCAAAGGCGCGAGCCATCGGCTCCGCCGCGTCGCCGATGGCCGGCTCGTTGAACGCTAGTACGTAGGGAAGCACCACGGCATGGGTCTCCGCATGCGGAAGATCGAAGGTGCCGCCCAGGACATGGCAGATCTTGTGATGGAGTCCCGAGCCGGCAACCGCGAATGACGCTCCGGAGAGGTACGCGCCATAGAGCAGTTGCGAGCGCGCCTCGCGGTCGAGTCCGTCGATGACCACTGCGGGCAGGCCCTGGGTCACTGCGCGGATCCCCTCCCCGGCCAGGAGCGACGTGATCGGGTTGCGCCCGGGGGCCCAGAACGCTTCGACGCAATGGGCCAGTGCATTGAGCCCGCTCGCCGTCGACAGTCCCACCGGGAGGCTGAACGTGAGCGCCGGGTCGTAGACGACGGTCCGCGGCAAAACCCGTCTGTCCGTGCCGGTCACCTTCTCACCGAGCTCTGTCAGACCCCAGACCGGGGTCATCTCCGATCCGGCATAGGTCGTCGGGACCGCGACGATCGGGAGCCCGCTCGACAGAGCAACCGCTTTGGCCGTACCTGTGGTGGACCCACCGCCGACTGAAAGGAGTGCCTGCGCACCGGATTCTTGGGCGACTGATCGCGCCTCCTCCGCCACTTCATTGGGCACGTGCGGGCGCACGCCTGTGAAGTGTGCACAAACGCGGTCACCGAGTGGAGCAGCGAGCTCTTGCGCCAGCTCGGCCTCGGCCGCGGTACTGATGAGAAGTAGATGGCTGATGTCGAGCCGGTCCACCTCTCCTGCCAGCTGACGGCGTGCCGCCCCGATGTTGAAGACGACCCGCCCGGGCAGTGCTTCATAGGAGAATTCGATCGAACCGGTCATGGCCGCCTTTCTCGCATCCCGGTGGCTTCTGACGCTAGGGCGCCGGAGGTTGGTCGCGACCGCTTGACACCTCTTTGGCCATGATAGGTGATCATGTGCGGAGTACAAACCCGTGTTCGATCTGCGAACACACCGGGGGATCGGGAGGGTTGCTCTGCACAAGCACTGCCATCGAAGTGGACGCCGCGGGATGGGTTGACCGGGTGCGAGAGTGTCCGGCGGTCCCAGGGACGTCGCCGCGTTCGGAGGATTGGACGCAGGCCAGGGATGGCGGGTCTGGGTGACCAGGCAGCCCATCGCCAGCACCATGATCTCTGGATTCGTGGCGGGCCATATCGCCACCGTGTTCAGCCTCGTCCTCGGGACACTGTCAGCGGCGTTCTTATTGCCCTACGTCTGCACCCCCCACGAGGGTGCGGGGGCGTTCGGTTCCGGACTCGGTTGGAAGATCGTCTTCACCATCTACCTGTGGCACGTCATCTACGGCGTCAATTTCGGCAAGATGCACAACCCGCTACCCATCGACGATCCGGAGTTCGCTTCTGAGGAGTCCGTCTCGTAGGCGCCCCTTCTGCGGAATGGCAGTTTGCACGTCTGAGGGATCCCGCCTCAAGGTCCGATCGGGGTTCGAACGCTGTCGACGACGGATGGGTTCGCCGTCACCGGGGACCCTTGGTGGACTCGAGCCGGCGGAGCACGGCCAGTTCGTTTGCGCTTGGAGGATCAGTGATCGCCAGATCAGGCGAGATCAGCAGATCCCATGCCGTTGCCGCCCGCACGTCGTCGACGCTCACGCCGGGATGGAGGTGGGTGAGCTCCAACTCGAAGGTCTGCGAATTGGGCCGCAGAAGACCGAGGTCGGTAATCACGAGGACCGGCCCCTTCCCGATGAAGCCCAGCTGCTCACGACTTCCTGGGCCAGAACCGTGTCCGACCGACGTGATGAAGTCGAGCTTCTCCACGAAGGTCTGGTCGTTCTGGCGGATGACCACGACCACCTCTCGGCACGACGCTGCGATCTCCGGTGCGCCGCCCCCGCCGGGGAGGCGCACCGTAGGATGGGCGTAGGGACCGATCACCGTCGAGTTCAGGTTTGCGAACCGATCGATCTGTGCGGCAGACAGGAAGACGACATCGATACGGCCGCCCTGGAGCCAGTAGTTGAAGATCTCCGGGACCGAGACGATCATGTCGGCGGTTTCCGCCAGCTCGCCGTCACCGATCGAGAGGGGCAGCCGGGTCGGCTTCGCTCCGATGGTCCCGGATTCATAGATGAGCACCAGGTTCGGCGCATGGGTCTCCCGCGCCAGGTTGGCGGCGGCACTCGGCAGCCCGATGCCCACGAAGCAGACGGCCCCGTCAACCAAGCGCCGCGAGGCGGCGACGGTCATCATCTCGTCCGACGCGAACTCCGAGACCACCGGCCACCGATCCTCAACCGGCAACGGCAGGCAGGGCTCTCGTCCCCCCGGCGTCTCGCCGGTACCGCCGCCGGCACGTTCAGTTGTGGACAAAGTGGTTTCCTTCGACGACCCCGAGTGTACGAGAATGCATGCACCCGACCTGAGTTCGATAAAGTTCAATATGCGAACATAGGTCCGATAATCGAACAATGCTGACGGAAAGAAGCTCGTACTGTCAAGCCGCTTCGCCTGGCTCGATCGCCCGCGTTGACAGTCCTTCCCTTGGCCCCGTACAGTTGTTCGGCATGAGATGGATCGTGCGCAATACGCACGTATGTGCACCGTGGCACAGATACTGACGCTTCCAGAAGCGATCGAGGCCCTGGTCCATGACGGCGACTGCGTGGCCATGGAAGGGTTCACCCACCTCATTCCGTTCGCCGCCGGCCACGAGATCATCCGCCAAGGTAGGCGTGATCTCACGCTGGTTCGCCTGACGCCGGATGTGCTGTTCGACCAGATGATCGGCATGGGCTGCGCGTCGAAGCTGGTGTTCTCGTGGGGTGGGAATCCCGGTGTCGGATCGCTCCACCGGCTGAGGGATGCCATCGAGAACGACTGGCCCCGTCCACTCGAGATCGATGAACACAGCCATGCCGGGCTCACCAACCGATACGTGGCCGGTGCCTCCGGGCTCCCGTTCGCGGTCCTCCGGGGATATGCGGGCACCGGTCTGGAGCGCCGATCGGAGAGTGTGTCACCCATCGACTGCCCGTTCACCGGCGAGACACTCGCCGCCGTGTCGGCACTCAGGCCCGATGTGAGCATCGTGCACGGGCAGCAGGCTGATCGAGCGGGCAACGTGCAGATCTGGGGGATCACGGGCGTGCAGAAAGAGGCGGTTCTGGCCGCAGAACGCTCCTTGGTGACGGTGGAGGAGATCGTGGACGATCTGGAGCTCCGGCCAGGGGGCGTCATCCTCCCCTCGTGGGTGGTGACTGCCGTTGCCGAGGTTCCCGGCGGGTCATGGCCCTCGTATGCACTCGGGTTCTCCGAGCGGGACAATGCGTTCTACGAGGCGTGGGACCAGTCGAGCCGCGACCGGGACACCTTTCTCGCCTGGATGGATCGACATGTCCTGGCGGGCATCTAGTCCGTTCCGGCACATCGGGTGATCGCACGCGTGGGGGGGAAGGAACCGACGGGCGGGTCCCCTCTGTTCGAGACCTGCACCTCTGGTCAGAATGCACGATTACGGTGTCCGGGTGTGACGCAGGCCGATGAGGGACCGGTAACCCCGGGCAGGGAGCAGACCCGGGACTTCGTGCAGTCATTGAGCCGCGGGCTCGACGTCATCACCGCCTTCGGACCGGATCGCCAGTCGCTGACGCTCTCCGACGTCGCCCGGATCACCGGGCTGACCCGGGCCACCGCCCGCCGGTTCCTGCTCACCCTGGTCGAACTGGGCTACATGCGTACGGACGGGAAGTTCTTCTCACTGACGCCGCACGTGCTCAACCTCGGGTTCTCCTACCTGTCGGGTCTCAGCCTGACCGAGGTGGCACACCCTCACGTCCAAGACCTCGTGTCCACGGTGCACGAATCGTCGTCGGTCGCAGTGCTGGACGGCGACGACGTGGTCTACGTGGTCCGCGTGCCCACCAAACGGATCATGACGGTGGCCATTTCGGTCGGGACCCGCTTTCCGGCCTTCGCCACGTCGATGGGCAGGATCCTGCTGGCAGGGCTGTCCTCGGACCAGCTCGAGGCCTACCTCGAACGAGTCAACCTCGTGCCCCTCACCCGGTTCACCGTCACCGACCCAAAGCGTCTTCGCCAAATGATCGACGAGATCCGCGCAGAGGGATTCGCCATCACCGACCAGGAACTGGAGGAGGGCCTGCGGTCGACGGCCGTACCGATCAGGGATGCCGGCGGGAACACGATCGCCGCCGTCAATCTGTCGGCGCAGGCGACACGGGTGACTCCGGCCCATATGAGGGACGAGTTCCTTCCGCACCTGCTCGAGGCTGCGCACCGCATCGAGACCGACCTGGCGGCCACCGACCGGTATGCCAAGGGTAACGGGGAAGAAGGGGCGCGCTGAGCCGGCGGCGGTGTCCGAGCTGCTGTCACTCCGGCCGCCTCCGCCTTCCCCACGGTCGCCTCCTGGGGCGGTGGGTCAGGCATTCCCAGCGATGCCGCGCTCCACGCGGCGGATGAGCGTGCGGCACCGGTCGATCGAGTCATCGACGATCTCGTGGCCCGTACCGCGGGAGACGACCATTTCCACGTCGGCCCCCGCCGCGCGGAAGATGGTCGCCGTCTCCTCGACCCGGTGGAGCGGGACCCATTCGTCGATGTCCGACGTCGTGAGGAGCATCGGCATGCCGGTGACGCCCGTCGGACGGGTCAGCTCCACCTCCGGGGGCCCGATCAGACCGCC
>Ga0209584_10000554_pt1 | contig 11727 bp, 16 predicted proteins | sample NGEPerD_FD_184507 | JGI IMG/M metagenome (GOLD analysis project Ga0209584, IMG submission 184507) | Arctic peat soil microbial communities from the Barrow Environmental Observatory site, Barrow, Alaska, USA - NGEE PermafrostAB12-D... | ecosystem: Environmental > Terrestrial > Soil > Wetlands >...
TATTTACGGGCAAACTCAAATGAAGTCCGTCATCGCCGCATGTACCTGCATCGTAATTTTGTATTTATTGGATGCTGCTTTTTTCAATGGCGTGTACTTCGCTGGCCTCAGTCGCATGGTATCCGACATTTCTTTGCATCTTCGATAGCTCGTCGCTCTGACCCGTAAATAGTGCGCTTATCACCATGCAAGAGCCCACGCCCATGACTCTCGGCAACATGCGCGAAAACGGCGTGCGGTCGCTGCTTATCCATTGCTCCAATTCAACCTGTCGCCATGAGGCCATCGTGAACGTCGATGCCTACGGCGATGACGTATTCGTGCCTTCACTTGGGCCGCGTATGAGGGGCCAACTCTGCTGCCAGCGTGGGGCCGATGTGATGCCCAACTGGAACGATAGGCACACACAGGCCCCGATCACGCGGTCGAGCCTATAAAGCGACCAGCCCCCGAATGTCCGCTATTGGAGGGCAACAGCAGACAAAGCTGGATTTTAGCCCGTGATGGTTTGTCCGCTTATGACCCGTCAGCGACATTGGAGCCGGGAGCGCGAGCTAGGCTCAGGACCCATTAAAGTTGTTGCGGACCAATTGAACGGTTGATTCAATGGCCGTGCCATCCGGGGAATCCCGGATCAGATGACCGTCGTCAAAATCTCCTATTTCTCGGACGTATTGTGCATTTGGGCATATGCCGCGCAGGCTCGTATTGATGCAGTAAAAGTGAAATTCGGCGACACGTAAAATTCGAGGCGCGCATCAAGGAGCTTGTCGAGAACCTGCCTGATCTCAGCGAAGCTAACCCCCTGTCACCGGGAACACATCGACGATTTTTTTCGATCTCGGATTCACGATGAGCACCTGACCCTTCATTTTCATATACCCAAAATTTCCGAGTATCGGTAGGTCCTTAGCCAGCGATGGCGGCATCACTTGCATCGGAAACTGCGCAGGAATAGTTCCGCCGAGGCTCGGCGTGAAGTCTTTATTCGCTTTGGTAGCGTCGTCCTTAAATGTGATATCAGTTTTGTCGTCCGCGACCGCAGCGCGAATCTTCTGCCGTTGCGCATCGGTTAGATGCAACGCAACCTGTTCCGCTTCGTCGCCTTTTTTCGGCGGGTCCCCGATTGCGCCATTACCGCTATCAGCGGTGGGATTTTCAGCGTTCTTGCCGCCCTTATCGGGCTGCTGCGCGGTCGCTGTCAGGACCATCAGCGCCGTGGCTGTGCCGAAAACCGTCAGATAAGTCATGAAACGTCGCATCGCAGCTCCTCTAGGGGACGCCTTTGCAACGTCTACGGCGGCGGAAAGTTCCAAATAATAGGTTTTGTGCAGGTTTCAGACGCCGGTGCCATCCGCGCGTGCGGACGTCGCTTAGTTCGTTAATGGCACTTAGCGGACAATCCAGTTGCGCTCACGTTTGTCCGCTTTTGGACCAAAGCGGACAACGGTCGCCGCGGGCGCTGTTCAGTTTTGAGAGATTGACGGGGACCCGCGGCTCAATCTAGTTTTCATCACTTGTCACAGGGGTACGTCACACCGGTTTCCCGCTTTCGGATGGTGTGCAAGTGTTTTCAACGGGGTGCGCGGAAAAAGGGAGAGAATCCCTCCGCTTTCTCAATTCTGGATAGTGTGAGCGGTTTCAAAAGCCTGCGCGAAATTTAGCAGAGAATGAATCGGTATCAGACAAATCGCTGACGCTGCGATCGTCGCCAACGATGTTCGTTTTGACACATCGCGTTAATTAGGACTCGTGCCTTGAACGGTCGCTATCGGAGGCATAGCGGACATTGGTCCGCATTGGCGCTAAATGGATCGATAGCGAATGACCCAACAGCGACATAAGGCGTTGGATCGGAAACATGCGCATCGCATAAGACCTCGCTCGGTTCGGCCGAGCGAGGTCTCCAATTCTAGATTGGCTTACTGAGGTGCCCGTAAAGCGGTATGGGATACTAATAGCCAACGGCTGCCATGTTTTTCGAAAACGTCGGTCTCAAAGACAGGTCCACTGAAACCAGCGCCTGCCTTGGTTTTGAGTTCAGCGGTCGCGATTCCTGTTGCCCACGCTACATTGCCTTTTACGTGAATATGGGGTCCGTCCGTCTCTGTTACCTTCAGGTTCGCATAGGAATTAAAAGTTTCTTCCCACTTCTTCACTAACGGCGTCCCAGCCAACGGCAATGCTCTTGTCGCTCGGATTGATCAACATCACGTAGCTTTCATGAGCCCAGACGGCGTCCATTTTCTTCACATCAAGCGAAGTAAGCGCGGCATGAAATGCATCAATGGCTGTCTTAATGCCAGACTGCTGAGCGTAGCTCTTTCCGTTGCCCGCGAGCAGTACGACAACAGCAAGCAACAACGCCTGAGCGATTAGCGTGATTGAAGTACGGCGGTTCATCGTTTCCTCCCTGATTTTTGATTGAAGTACGCACAGACAGTAGTCACGTCGATGTTTGCGACGTGAGCCATAGTAGACAAGATGTTGAAGAAGAGCCGTATAAGATCGCTACTGATAGTGAAATCGGTGTTCTTGCAGAAGAGGACTTTGGCACCTCCCATTGGCAGATCGCGGGTATACCAAGTGTCCGCGATGGAAACCTACATCGTTAGTAGCGCTGTCGAAAGGGGGCTGGAAAACATTGGTTGGGCGTGACGCCAGCCGTTTTTTCAAATGGCAGCTTCTGGCACATAGCGGACAATGCAGCCGCACCCCAGTTTGTCTGCTTTTGGACCAAAGGGGACAAAGGTCGGCACAGGGCCTCAACCCCTAGGCCGCGTTTGACCCAACAGCGACATTCGGCGCAATAGACACCCCCCACTACTGACCGTAAGGTCGGTCTAAAGTCGCGTGAGTAGGGGCAATTTCTATGGTTGAGGCGCGAGTCGAACGGCGGTTAGCTGCCATCCTCGCGGCCGATGTCGCCGCCTACAGTCGCTTGATGGGTGTTGACGAGGAAGGCACCCTCGCAGCTCTCAAACGTTACCGGCGCGAACTCGTCGATCCCAAAATCACCGAGCACCGGGGCCGCATCGTCAAAACCACCGGCGATGGAATGCTGGTGGAATTCGTCAGCGTTGTCGATGCTGTGCGCTGCGCCGTCGACATCCAGCGCGGTATGGGCGAACGCAACATCGGCGTGCCGCAGGAGAACTGCATCCAGTTCCGCATCGGAATCAATGTCGGCGACATTATCAGCGACAACAACGATATTTATGGCGACGGCGTCAACGTGGCCGCCCGGCTGGAGGCGATCGCCGAACCCGGTGGCATCATGGTTTCACGCAATGTCTACGACCAGGTGCGCGACAAACTGAGCTTCGGCTTCGAAGACATGGGCGAGCAGACGGTCAAGAACATTGCGCGGCCGATTGGAGTGCACCGCGTCTCCCTCATCGAGAGCTCCACACCGATCTCAGTCATAGGCGCCGCAGCCGCCACCAAGACCGAAGTCTCGAGCACCAATCGACCATCAATCGCCGTGTTGCCGTTCGCCAACATGAGCGGCGACCCCGAGCAGGAGTACTTCGCCGACGGTATTTCCGAAGACATCATTACGGGTCTATCGAAGCTGCGCTGGTTCTTCGTCATCGCACGCAATTCGTCGTTCACTTACAAGGGCAAAGCCGTCGACATAAAGCGCGTCTCCCGCGAACTGGGCGTGCGTTACGTCCTGGAGGGTAGCGTCCGCAAGGGCGGCAATCGCGTGCGTATCACTGCTCAGCTCATCGACGCTGCGACGAACAACCACATCTGGGCCGACCGCTACGACGGCGATCTGACAGACATCTTCGCCCTGCAAGACGAAATCACCGAAAAAGTTGTCGGCGCAATTGAGCCTAAGCTTCTGGAGGCCGAAGGAATACGTTCACAAAGCCGCTCGTCGGATGATCTCGGTGCCTGGGACATGCTGATCCAGGCCAACTCGCTGTTTTGGCGGCTGACCAAAGCCGAGGGCCAAGCCGCGGTCGCCATCCTTAGGCAGGTGGTTGAACGCTACCCGACCTATGCGCCAGGGCACAGCATGTTGGCCTTTATGTTGTTGGTGTCGCGTCAGGTTGGTTGGATCATCATGGAGCCGCAACTCAAGGAGCCGGCGGCTCTCGCCGCCCGGGCAGCGGAACTCGACGATAGCGACCCATGGGCGCATCTTGCGCTCGGCTACGTGGCCATGACCAGACGGAGCACCGACGATGCGGCCGAGGAATTTCAGCGCGCACTCGACCTCAACCCGAACTTCGCCGCCGCGCACGGATATCTCGGATTTGCGCTCGCGCTTGACGGCCGATCAGAGCAGGCGATCGACCATATCGAGCAGGCGATCCGCATGAGCCCGCACGATCCGCAGAATGCGATATTCAATGTGGCCCTCGCCGCCGCCCATTACCTCGCCGGCCGTTATACCGAAGCGGTCAGCTTTGGCCGAAAAGCTATGCAACAGCGGTTCGGATTGACCAATGGACATCGAATTTACGTCGCGAGCCTGGCGCTAGCGGGTCAGATCGATGAGGCTCGCGCGGCCCTAGTGCGACTGCAGGAATTGCATCCCGAAAATTCGATTGCGTGGATTGAACGCAATATCCCCTATACTCCCGGCCCGATGGCAAAATTCGTCGAAGGCATGCGCAAGGCCGGATTGCAGTAAGTCTGGGTTCTCGGCTTGGTCGGAATATGAAATTCTAAACGGCCTCGACGTGCGGATGTCTGCTATTGGCACATCGCGTCATTGCGCTGCGCCGCAAAACTTGTCGCCTATTGGCCCAACAAGGGACAAAGGTCGGCCCGAAGGCTGAGTGGGTCGGCAGCGAATGACCCAATAGCAGTCATAGCTAGCTGAATTAGCGACGCTGAGGACCCAGAGAATGCGCGCGTTATTTATGTCTATTTAGGCTCGCAAAGAAATCGCATTGCGATAAATCAAAATCATCGTCGTTTTATTTCGACGCCTTGTCGACTTTTCGTTGCCCAAGTGTGCGTAGCTACCACCGCGCGACGATCCCGCCGAACTCTTCGCGCTCATGGCGAAGTAACACATGTAGAGCGCCCCACGCTCGATCTATCCGCCATCATTCTCACAGATAACGACGCAATCAAGCGCAACGCTAATGGAGGAACAAATGACGCGATTTTTCCAGTTGGTCTTCGTCACACTGATGTTGCTGCTACCCGCAGCCGCCATCGCTGGCCCAGCCGAAGATGCGAATGCGGCTATTGACCGTTGGTCAGCCGCATTTAACACCAACGATCCAGAGACCATCGCCAAAAACTATTGTTCGGATGCGATCCTTCTCGGAACCGTCAGTCCCGTTATCTCCGAGGGAACTCAAGCGATCATAAAGTATTTCACGCCCACAAAAGGAACCGGAAATAAAAACGCGATTGACGAACGGCGCGCAATCATAATCAACGATAGTGCTGTCGTGGTCACTGGCTTTTACACATTTACGCGGATGGTAGAGGGCAAGGCGGTGCCGGGCCCATCGCGCTTCACTATGCTTGTTACCAAGCGCGGAAATGAATGGTGCATAGCGCATCATCATTCTTCGCCACACGTGCTGCCAAAGAACTGAGGCAGTGAAATGAGGCCGCCAAATGAGGCGGCCTCATTGTCTTTTAGAGTGGGCCGCAGGCGCAATGTCGCTTTTGGACCAAAGCGGCCAAAGATCGTTTTTTGCCCGCGATGATTTGTCCGCTTATGACCGATGCTGTTGAAAAAGGGCTCGCACTCATCGGCGAACAGTGATTCCGTCAGCGTAAGATTCTCGATGGCGAGGCTTGCCATGATGGGTCGGCAGACGAGCGATCAGAGCCAGCTATTTTAGCTGCGCCGCAAAATTTGTCCGTTATTAAGAGCCAGCTCAACCGGTCGATTGTGGAGCTGTTCAGTTTTGAGAGATTGACCGGCACCCGCGGCTCAATCTACTTTCGATTTCTGTCACAGGGACACGTCACACCGGTTTCCAGCTTTCGGATGGTGTGCAAGTGTTTTCAAAGGGGTGCGCGGAAAACGGGAGAGAATCCCTCCGCTTTCTCATTGCTGCATAGTGTGAGCGGTTTCAAAAGCCTGCGCGGAATTCGGCGGAGAATGAATCGGTATCAGTCAAATCCCTGACGCTGCGATCTTCGCCAACGATGTCCGTTTTTAACACTTAGCGTCAATTTGGACTCATGCCTTGAATGGTCGCTTTCAATTCGAACATTGTTCGGCACTGGCGCTGAATGGCTCGGTCGCTGCTGCCATGGAACTGGAATACCGGCCAGGCGCTCATGGCGCCGGCCGCGTGAACAGCGCGTGAAATAACTCCTCCGCCCGCCGAACTCCTTCATCGCTAAGAACCACAGACTTTGCCTTGTTTGCCGGGTCCGCGATCAACCCCTTCTGATGCAGTCGATCCAGAGCGCCCCAATCGAAGCCCTTCCAGGCGCGCCTCTCGTCATGCAGCGTCAGCCATAAAAGCCCCAGGACGGTGTCGTCGATCTTATCGAGGTCGATCTCCATGCAGCCAGTCTATCATACAGAAACACTACTGCCGCGGCCCAGGCCGGATAGTTACATTTGCTGCAGTGCATGGGTCGCGATTGGCACTTAGCGGACAAGCCAATCGCGCCTGTGTTTGTCCGCTTTTGGACCAAAGCGAACAAAAGTGGATTTTAGCCCGCGATGGTTTGTCCGCTTATGACCCTGAGCGACCGTTTGCCGCGAGGCGTCGGTGCAGTGCAGCACGGATAACGTGCGGCACATCACGCAAGTCCAACACCGCTGGTGTTATTGGCGCTTTAAAACAAAATATCAGAACAATACAAAAAGGGCCCAGCTGATGCTGAGCCCCTTCGAATTGCAACGATGCCCAAGCGATCAGAACTTGTAATTCACGCCCGTGCGCGCAATCAGTTCCTGATCATGAAACTGGAAGCCCATTGGGGTTGATGTCACGCTCGAGGTGGTCCACGCGGTCCTGCTGCCGTAATCCACGTAGTCTCCTTCGACGCGAACGGTCCAGTTCTGCGTTATGGCGTATTCCAAGCCCGCGCCGACTGTCCAGCCAGCCTGCCAGCCAGAAACACCAGCCGTGCCGAAATCCGTCGGGCCGAAGTTGCCGGTCGCGCTGACATTAATGTTGCTTAGCGCAAGGCCGCCGGTCACGAAGAGAAGGGCCTTATCGAATGAATAGCCGACGCGCGCGCGCACAGTGCTGAGGCCGTTCGAGGTCGAACGCAGGTGATCATCCGGCGTGACGTTGTAGATGCTCACGTCCGATCTGGCGGTGTTGTAAGAGATATCGGCCTCGACACCGTATACCAGATTACCGGACTGGAAATTGTAGCCGATATTCGCCCCGACAATGGCGCCCAGACCAACGTCATGACCTTTAGAGCCGGGGTCATAAAGCGAGCCAGACAGGTCGGTCACCGTTCCCATGGCCACAGCGGCCCCGAGGCTGCCACCGACATAGAAACCGGTCCAGCTATAGGGCACAGCCGCAGGCGGCGGTGGTGCTTTGACCGCCATGTCAGCGGCTAGTGCTGGCGCGCCGCATAATGAGGTAGCGGTAATGGCCACGATAACGAATTTATTCATCGAATTGCTCCCATTGAGTTGGCGATAACTAACAATAACGATTTCTAACTTCGAAAATACGCGAGAATAACGCGCTTCTGAAAAATTGTGTGAGGTGTGCCCCAAAAACTACTTTCAGGAAGCGCCGTCCAATTATCTCGAGCTGCGAGCCTCTTAGAAGACATGCGCATTAAGTCTTGTGCACTTTTTACAGCGCATGAGTCCGGTTGTGGCACATCGCGTCATTCACGGCGCTGCAGCATTTCTGGTCGCTATTGGGTGCATAGCGGACATTGATCGGCCACAGGTGCTGGGTCGCTTGGTCGCTAATGACCCGAAGCGGACATTTGCTGTGCACTGCGGCAATGGCTTTGATGCCGGTTTCATCCCCCTATCAAAGGGCTCGTTTGAGCCGCTAAGATGCCGTCTCCTTAGCTTGGGGTCGGACATGCAGCGGCGCGAGTTCATCACGCTTCTCGGCGGCGCGGCGGCGGCTTGGCCGTTAACGGCGCGGGCGGAGCAATCACGAGCCCCAAGACGTATCGGTCTAATGGCAAATTTACCTTTGCCGCCAATTCAAAAATTTAGACAAAGATTGCAGCAACTCGGCTACATCGAGGGAAAGAATCTCATCATCGAATACCGCTATGGAGAAGGTAGAGATGATCGATTTCCTTCGTTTGCGGCCGAACTAGTGGCAATGCCGGTCGAGGTGATCGTAGTTTGGGGTAACCCTGCTGCATTTGCCGCTAAGCGCGCTACGACCAGCATTCCCATTTTGATTGGTGCTGCTGGCGATGTTGTCAATACCGGCCTAATTTCTAATATCGCTCACCCGGAATCTAATCTAACCGGATTTGTCGCATTGAATGTAGAGTTGGAGGAAAAGCGTTTAGAGCTGCTTAAAGAGGTCATCCCACGACTGTCACGGGTTGCTGTTTTGGCAAACTCGGCAAATCCCCTGAGCCGCTTCAATTTAACTACAGCGCGGCGGGTAGCTCAGCATTTAGGAATCACAATCGAGGCAGTAGAGGTCAAGAGCAGCAAGGATGTTGAGAGCGCCCTTGTAAAAATAAATGAGTTGCACCCCGATGCAGTGTTACTTGCCGCCGATACGATGTTGCTGAGTGAGCGGAAACGAATAACGGAGGCGATGGCGACGAACCGCATCCCGGCGATCTATCCATTTCGCGAATATGCGCCTGCCGGTGGGTTGTTCATTTATGGAGCTAATCTTTCTATCTTGTTTGAACGTGCTGCGGATTATCTTGATAGGCTTTTAAAAGGCGAGAAGCCGGGCAACTTACCGGTACAACAAGCAACCGCTTTTGAAATAATCATCAACCTGAAGGCGGCTGCAGGTCTCGGTCTCACAATTCCGCAAAGTGTTCTTGTGCGAGCCGATGAGGTGATCGAATAACGATGCTATTTGCTGCGGTGCGTCGGGCGCTAATGGCACTTAGCGGACAATCGCTGCGTCGCAATAGTTTGTCCGCTTTTGGACCAAAGCGAACAATGGGTGATCTTGGGATCGGGACGGTTTGTCCGCTTATGACCCATAAGCGACAATGCAGAACAGAATTGTTGCACTGCCGGTAGGCCCTATGCAGCGCCGGGTACTGGCTGGTTTTGACCTCTAGTGGCCGATTTTTAAATTAAAATTAAGAGTGGCCGATTTTGATTTGTCTCAATGCGGAGCATTCTGTTCTGTCTATATGAAGCACAGTCATTGCCGAAACGACCCAAAGAGAGGCTGTTCCGAAAGTGACTGGGAGCCCCGGCGTTTAGAGACGTTTGTTGGGGCTCTCTCATTTCAGTGTAGCTCCCTAGAGTCCCGACCGGTGGTTCCCATTCCTCGGTCGGGGCTCTTTTTATTTTGCCGCCTCAGTTGGCGGCCTCTTTCACTATTCATCAGTGGGATTGACCGGTGCTGACCCCTTTCCATCTCTAATGGCCCCTTTTGAAATTAGGAGCGACCCCTTTTTGTTCTGTCAAACAATCGCTGACTGAGGTGGCATTACCCGGGGTTATGGGGACGTTCATTGCCGATTGTTAATTATTTATTAATCATCGGCCATTCGATTGAGGAGTACAGATCCAATGCTGGTTAGGAAAAACACGGCACCCTCGTTGTCGCCACCAGCACCATTAATAGTGGGAGGATACGACGCTAAAGCCCGATGCCTTTAGGTGCCGGGCTTTACGTTTTCCGATAGATCGTACTTGCCCCTTTCAACCTTTGGTAATCGTGTCCCTGTACCGTATACTGATACGGTAAAGATTGGGGGACGAAGTGTCGTGCATTGCCTGCTCCGTCATTCCCCTTGATGGCAACTGGATCGTGGAGTGCAGGACGGTAAGGCAAGGTCCATATATGTCTAATGGGATGGCTCACCGCGTCGCGACATTCGAAGCACTTGCATTCCACCGACAAGGGCGGCGTTCAAGAATTTCAGTTCAGAACAGCGCGGCTGGGGTCAAAGTCGAATATTGCCTCTGCGCTGATTTTAAAAAGGCACCGTGGCGCTGTCCGTATTTAACGTGATTTTTCACCGCACAGGAGGCCGCCTCAGTTGGCGGCCTCTTTCATTTCAAACCAAGCGATGCCGACATCGAGCCAGACCAGCTCGCCCAAATTCATGCCGCCTTCGCCGCCGCTGGCATTCCGGAAACAGCGATGATCGACCCCATCAAAAGCATCATTCAAACCGATAAGTGGTCACGCCAGGTAGACGATCAGGAATTGGTATTTGACGACATCGTGCTGCACTGAACGGCAGCAGGGTGCGAACTCATAGCTGAAGAATTTGGGTGCTGCGCTTCAGGCTGATGGTGAAACGAGGTCCGCGTGTACGGCCTCAAGCATCAGAAAAGGAGAAGCGCAGCATGGACCATTTTGCTGGACTGGATGGGGTTTCCGGTAGGCACAGGAGGCGCCGACGGTGCCCGGGAGCGGGACTTCAGAGCCGGCGCGCCCAGATCGTTCCGCTCTTGAGCAGGTGCCGCTCGATGGGGCTGGCTTGCGTCTTCACGGTGAACCCGTGACCTTTCAGGATGCTCACCAGCTCACCGGGTTTCCGATCTTGACCTGATTCGTGGTACTCGATGGCGACCCGCTCGATCCGCCGCCAATGGGCTGCTCTGGTGGTTCGTATGATCTCAAATTCGGCGCCCTCGCAATCGAGCTTCAGATAATTCACGATTGCAAGCCGTTGCTCGTCCATGACCCGGCCGAGCGATATTTGCGGGACCGTCAGCCGCTCCGACCAGCGTGGCCATTTTGCGAGCACGCGGGCCATCATCGGAGGGCGAATATGGACAGCGTGCGACAGCGCCTCGATGCCCGGATAAGTCACCATGTCGATGTTGCCGCCGTCGCAACCGACCGCCGCGCGCAAGGCGGTAACGTTGGCGAGGCGATTTTTCTCGATATTTAGCACTAGACAGGAATATGCCCGCGGCGTCGGCTCGATGGTCACGACCCGGCCCTGCTGGACCTGCGGTGCCGCCCAAAGCACGAACATGCCGAGATTGCCACCGACATCGACCACGTTATCGGTCGGCCGCAGTTCGAACCCCGCATGTAGATAGCGCTGCCGCGTGTGAATTTCCCAGCGCAGAAATTTGGCAGCCCGCCGCATTCCAAGCGACGTGAGATGGCAGGTGGTGCCGTTTGGCAGCTTGAGCTGCAGCGCGGTCATCGTCTTTCATCGAACGCTAAAAGCTCTGCTTTGTAGGCTTCCGAATGAGCAATTTCTTGGATTTGTTCTTTGGTTAGTCGATTGCCATCGTCCTCAATATCGAAGGGAACGGTCTCGTCATCCATCCATCTTCTGACGCCTTCAAAGAGTGACAATTGCATTGGCCAATCAATTCGTGCGCCGGAGGACGAGCCGTCTCTAGCCCGTGGGGATATGGTCACCTGCTTCTGTAGATCCATTTTGCTGGCTCCCGTCTGGGCATCTCGTCCGTATCGTGATCGGCCCCCACTGAGTGGCCCAAGTGGAATGTTAGTTGAGAAGCGGTCGTTGCGCTAGCGTGGCCGGCGAAGCCGGTCGGCGTGGCGCAGCCGGGCGCGCGGCGGGGCTTTTCATTACGTTTGAGGTCAGAGAATTTCGCTGGTTGAGACTCTTGCTGCTCCTCGGTTACCCATCCTCTCCCCACCC
>Ga0209584_10000559_pt1 | contig 11684 bp, 11 predicted proteins | sample NGEPerD_FD_184507 | JGI IMG/M metagenome (GOLD analysis project Ga0209584, IMG submission 184507) | Arctic peat soil microbial communities from the Barrow Environmental Observatory site, Barrow, Alaska, USA - NGEE PermafrostAB12-D... | ecosystem: Environmental > Terrestrial > Soil > Wetlands >...
GACTATGAAACCCTGCGCATCGACCTGCAAACCCTGTTCACACACCTCGGCATCACGACAAACCAACCGGCGGCCGCATAGACAACAACTTGTCGATCGGAATCTCGCAAGTTTCTAGCCGCGCGGGAACGCGTCGCTCCGCGACCAGGGCACTGACCATCCGCGTCGGTAGCGATAGCGATGCCGACCGTGACGAGGAGGGAGCGGCCGGACAAGAGGTCAGTTCGTACTGAGAACGCTCGCGGCTTGATGCAGGGTCAAGCAATCAACGGTCGGTGACCACGCTGGGCGGAGGCGGGCACGTAGAGTAATCACCGGCTGGTTTACACCCCTACCGAGGGACCGATTGCGGTGCACGAATGTTTGTAGGTCCAGCCAGATGACTTATAGTGGGCACGGCATTATGTGACGGGTGCGTAAGTCCATGTGTGGTGAAGCTTGTCATTGAGTGTCTGATGTTGTTCGAGAGAAGCAGCTGACATCCAAGTTTTCGCCGTGGTGCCGGTTGAGATGGGCAAATCGAACATGAGTAATGACCGAATTCCTCTTAGCAGCTGACATCATTCGGACGAGTAAGACATGTGCTCGGCGGGTGGAGATCGGGGAACTTGCCGTGGACGTTCGTTGTATCGGGTCCTATCCCAGGCAGACGGTGTGCAGCAACGACGCTCAGTGATGCGCCGCCGCTCCTTCGGCCGGCGGCGGTCACGGCGACGGGCCACTCGGTGCTGTCGCCCAGTCGATCCGCCGTGTATCGGCGGACCCCCGTCACGGAGCCCTCAAGCAACTTGACCTCGCCCGATGCGGCGGCGGCCGCCGCAACCGATCGCTGAACACAACCTGATCGAGGGGGAACCGGCGCCAAAGCTCGTTTGGGGGATCACCGTGCAGCATGCCTGAGTCAGGCTTGTCTCATATGAAGGTCGAGAGGAGGATCGTGACCATTTCGTCGCCAAGTGAGTCGAACCACAATGGTATTTACCTGGTTTTCCGTCATGGTCCGACGGCCAAGGAAATCCATACCTTGGACTGCGATCGTACCAGCTTCGTTCCCTCGCCCTTACTCCATGCCCTCCGGTGGAAGCAATGACCACTCCGGACGGTGAAGTGGGGTTTGAAAAGAAGCAAGACGTCACTGCTGTAACGCGCGGCGCGAACGAAACCACGGCGTACGCGCCTATAGACGCTGAGAACCCGACCGAGGCGCCTGACCTCATGGCCCCTGTGTCTCGTCGGCTCAGGAGTGGTGCACTGTGGTCTGGGTTGAATAGTGTTCTAATGAGAATCGCTAGTGTTGCGCTAATGATTGCCGCTGCACGGATTGTTGCCCCAGAGCAGTTCGGTGTCTTTGCGCTGGCGATAACTGTGCACACCTTCTTGGGCAGCCTCGCCGATTTCGGGGTCTCCTCCGCGATTGCGCGAAAGGACCTCAATCCCGACGAAGTGGCACCCACTGCGACATCGATTTCGATTGCTGCCAGCTTGGTGCTTGGGTTCGCGATGCTCATTTTTGCTGCGGACATCGCCCAGTCATTAGGGTCGGAGGACGCAGCAGGGCCGCTGCGGGTCCTATCGATCGGCGTAGTCCTAATCGGGCCGTTTGCGGTGCCAGCAGCACAACTTCAACGTAACTATAGGCAGAACCGAGTTTTCCTTGCGAATGCAATCTCGTTTGTGCCGAGCAGTATCGTTTTGGTGGTTTTCGCTGTAGCCGGCGAAGGGGCAATGGGCTTTGCGTGGTCTCGGGTAGTTGGGCAACTGATCGCCGGACTCCTAATGGTCAGAGGTCTCGATCGCTTCTATCGTCCAGGATTTAGTAGATCGGAGGTAGGTCCTCTGCTACAATTCGGAGTGCCACTAGCCGTTGCGAATCTGCTCAGCCAACTTCTATTTAACGTTGACTATCTGTTTGTTGGACGATTGATTGGCACCGTAGAAGTTGGCCTGTATGCGTTGGCATTCAATATTGCGAGTTGGCCCAGTGCGCTGATGGGCTCGATATTAAATGGTGTAGTGATTCCTGCTTTCTCGAGTGTGCGATCTGATTCTCTGCGAATGCGTGCAGGAATCATTCGCGGCATGCAGATCGTTACTCTAATTGCGTTCCCAATGGGCGCGATTTGCGCCGCGCTCGCTAGTTCGGTGGTCCTTACGCTCTACGGCGAGAAATGGTCGCTTGCAGGTCCCGTCTTGTCAGTTCTCGCTACCTACGGTGTCGTGTTCGTCGTATGTCTCCTTCTGGCCAACGTTCTGGTTGCCGTTGCGAGAACGGTTCTATTACTGGTCGTTCAAGTGATCGCGCTTCTCGCCCTGATGCCAGCCCTTGTGCTCGGCATCGACGTAGGCAATCTCGTTGGCGCGGGTTGGGCACATATTATTGTAGCCCTACTCATCACTTTGCCGATATATCTCATCAGCGTGTCGCGTGCCACTGGACTACGTCTGCTTGCGCTGCCTAGGGCCGTTGCTCTGCAATCTGTCGGTGCGATCGCCGCCTTCTGGGTGGCGCGCTTTGTTGCGCATTTCGTAGGCTCGCCTCATCTTCAGTTGCTACTCGGAGGTAGTATGGGGTCATTAGTCTACTCGATCATGACCGTGCCGCTTTGGGTAGTGTATTTGCCTTCCCTTCTACGACGACGGCCGGTGATAGCCAGAACGATTGCTTTGTCGGGCACGCTCAGGCAATGGACGACCGGCGGAGATACACGAGAACGACGGTAGGGACCTCCTGTCGTTGTAGTGGGTGCCAGTGGGTGCCTGACGGACGGAAGGCAATCGGCTCTTGTGACGTTGTAGTGGGTGCGGGACTATGCCGGGCCCCTGGCGTCAAGGCGCGGAGCGTCAGCGATCAGGCGAATGGCTGACGGGGTCATTCGGCTCAGCGAAGAGATCGGCCAGCCGATCAAGGTTGCGACGTGGATCGAGCAACTCCGCGACTCGCGCTCGCCCGGAACGCGCGAGCTGTGCGGCTCGGTCGGCGTCTCGCAACAAGCCCACGACCGCATCGGCGAAGGCAACAGGGTCGTCGTCTACCTCAAGGTCTACTCCTGCCCGAAGCGATATACCCCGGGTTGCCAGCGTCGTGCTGACAACGGGCAGGCCCGCCTGCAGGTAATCAATGATCTTGATGTTGACGCCCGAGCCAGTGACCGCCGGGTTGACGGCGACGCGCGATCTCGCCAGGTATGGCCGCAGGTCCGTAACGTCGGCGTGCAATTCGACATTCGGAATACGGGTGAGCTTCTTACCCAGAGCTGCCGGCGGCCTACTGCCAACCACCGAGAATACAGCGTCAGGGACCGCCTCGCGCACCCGAGGCCATACGTCGCCCGTGAACCACGCCAATGCGATCTGGTTCGTCACGATATCCAAGGCCCCGAGGAACAGCACCCGTGGAGGTTCTTCGCCGCGGTTCACCGCTACGGCCAGCGGCTCAGCCGCGAGATTAATGTCAAAGGCGAATGGCGGCAAATGCGCCACACGACGCGCCCCGGTGGCGCGACGCGCGGCTGCGTCTTCGGCGGAGATGTCGGCAATCGCGGTGACGGTCGGGGAGCGGTCGAACTTGCGTTCATCGCGTTCGATACGCCAGGCCTCCCAGCTCATCACCAGCCTGCGGGGGCCTCGCAGGCCGGCGGCCAGGCTGCGATGGTAGGTGCCTTCGTGGTTGTGGTGGCGAACAACCATCGGGAGGTGCAGGGCGATGGCCAGGTTCTCGCCAATCTGGTGGGACTTGTACGAGAAGGTGACGATGCCGGTCGCGTCCGGGGCGACCGTCTGAATCCGCTTCGCGAGACCATGGGGGTACGGTCGCGAAGCCACGACGTACGGGTAGCGCGGATGCGCAAGCCGCAGCAGCGATAACCGGCGGTCCGTCGGAATTACTGGGGTGTCGCCCACGACCGCTGCGAGGGCATTGAAGTCGATCGGTTCGCGGGTGGGTATCACAAGGGCAGCGACCCAGCCGGCTTCTGAAGCCACGCGCAGAAATCCGAGATGCTCACGGTCGCCGCCCCCGCGCGCCGGAACGAAGCCCGAATCCGCGACGACAACCCAACGGTGCATCAAGCGCGGTGCTCGTTGATCTCCGACGGTTTGCATGACATCGAGAATGCCATATTGCCTCGCTCTCAAAGAACACCTTGGCCGGTTGGCCGGGCTTAGACCGTATGGGGAGGCCGGCGTCTCGCTCGTAAATTTGACGGGGGTCGCCACCGCGATTGGGCGCGGTGGCCAGAACACAATTACGGGAGACGCCGGTGGACAGGAATCGTACTTGTGTCGGGCTCGATGTTCACGCCCGCTCGGTGTGGGCGTGTACGGTGGACGATGACTCGGGAGAGATGAAGACGTCGCGGATCTCGCCGAAGACCGCAGAGATCGTGAAATGGGCGCGAGCGTTGCCGGGCTTCGTCCAGGTGGCGTAGCGGCCGTGGATCTGCGCTCGGTGCACGTCGTTTGGTTGTCCGTCGGCCGCGGCCAGCACGATGCCTGCTCGCAGCGCCAGGCGTTGCTCGGGTGCGTCCGGCGCGGACCAGTCGGTCCAGTTCCGCCGTTGGGTGTCGGTCAGCTCGATCCGGTCGGGGCTGGTCGTCGGCATCGCGGTCATCCTCAATCATGGATCCCACAGCCCCACCAGCCTCATCTATCACACCGCCTGTGCTGGTCAACGACACGCCGATCGGGCACCATCACCGGCATGGCCGCCCCACCCGCGTCGACGAAAACATCCCCGCAACAGCGGTTGTCCGCCCCCGCGCACCGGAACGCTGGCCGGAACTGGCCGGCATCGACGTCAAGTTCCGGGGGGAGTTCGCCTACGTCACCGGCCGCCTGAAAGCCGGCGACACCGAACCGCTGATGCGGCTGCGGTACGGCGGATCAGCCGCCCGCTGGTGCTTCGCGGTCTACCTGGCCAGCAAAGACGGCTACGAAGTCTCCGTCCTCCCCACACCGGCGGCCCTTCTACAAGTCCATATTGTATCCCCTTATGGCCATGCGCAAGTTCACTCCGCCGACGCGAGAAACGGGCAAGGCTCTTCCTGGCCAGCGTCGCCCGACGCTCTCCGGGCTTGTTCGCTCACTGGCGATTCGGCCTCAAACCAGCTGATGAGACGCCGGCACCCACCCGTCCCCGAGCAGGGCCGCTGGCTGGCCAGCGTGGTGCGAGGCCACGTCGCCTACTACGCCGCGCCCGGCAACAGCCCGGCGATGAACGTCTTCCGGACCCAGGCGACAAGTGTCCTCTGCGACCAGGTTATGGGTCGCTTACATGGCACTGGTATCGCGGCGCGGCACCCGGCGGCCGACCGAACGGGTGTTACAACCTGCAAGCTCGTTAGGCCATTCGAGGCCGTTCATAGCACCTACTTGACATTTAGAGCGACGGCGCATTAAACCTAGGGTGACGGGTAGGGCAGGACGACTTCTCTCGGGTCTTCGCGTAACTGGGCATCACTGGACGCAAACCTCGAGAGTCTTAGTCCAGGCCGAATTGGATTGCCTATCCAGGCGAGGGGGAGCTGGTGGAAGTCATTATAGATTCGTTCTTGATCGTCGTGCAGCCAGGTCGAGCTTGTCTCGCTGCGCCATTGAGTGCGACGGCTTCCCTGCCGAGCGAGGGCAATTGTCGCCCGCTGCTATAGGACGGGTTCGTAGGCCGCTAAGTTCAGCCCAAGGGTGAGGCACAGATCTGCCCGAAAGCTCCAGATTCCAGAGGAAGGGACGCCAAAGGCGCAGCAGGGTCAATAGCGCCCTACGGGCCAGGCTCGGAGTAACACTCTTTGTGATTGTTTAGGGCGCCAAGCTAGACCAACTCTGCCTCATCCCGCTTAGGAGCTGCGCCTGTGCATAATCACTTCGGGTCCGGGGACACCTCCGCGCGATCGCCCGCGCAACCGGTGGCGAATCGCCCGCTGAGTTGTTCGGAATCCGCTGTCCCCTTCTTTGAGCGTCCAGCCGAAACAAGCGAGAATGAACCCACTAGACAGTTCGCTAGCCATTCACAACTCCAATTCGCGGCCACACGCACAGTAGACAGTCCAACGCGCCCCCATTTGTCGTCCGCGCGGCGCTTCACCGTTACTTGGTTTGGGTTTGACGTGGCTATCTGCAGTTGCGCACTAATGGTTGCGGGTTTGAACGTACCGCGCACAAGCATCACGGCGTCAACTATCCCTTTGTGGTTGCTAGTGTGGTTCACCTGCTCCATCGCTGTGAGCAGCCATAGCGCGTTGGGTAGCTTTTCTTCTCGCCGGACAATGGTCACCGTGCTAGGCGTGAGCCTTCGTTCGGCAATCACCACCCTTGCCGTGTGCATCGTTGTCAACATTACATTTGGCTACGAACAGCGCGAATCTGAGCTCGTCGAGGTAGTTCTCGCCGTATCCCTAGCCAGCGCGGTAGCCAAGATCCTCCTAGTCCGGCATTCAACACCGAAACTTCTTACTGTCACTCCAGAGGACTACAGGTTGCCGGCCCTGTACTCGGTCAGCGCATCACGTTTGCACTACTCAGTGTCCTCCGCGCTGGCGGGAGAGCCGGAACGCCTTGTCGCCACGATTACAGCCCACGCAAGAAGCTTCGATGCAAGCGCCGTGGAGATTCTCGGCGACGTTGGGCTTTCCTCAAAGCAGTTTCGGTCCCTGAGCTGGGAGTTGCGGAAGCAGCACGCCAGCCTGCGGTTGGCACTGGACGGGGGCCCGTTGCGTAGCCGACGAGTGCATTGCGCGGTCCGAGATGGGCAACCGGTCTTTGAAATCTCCGCGCCTACGCAACCGTTGGCCGTCAGAGTCGCCAAACGGACGATCGATATCGTGGGTGCGGCGTGTTTGATTGTTGCGTTCTCACCACTCCTTGTCTTGCTTGCGTTGGCGGTAAAGCGGACCAGCCGCGGGCCAGCGCTTTACAAGCAAGACCGGGTAGGCCTGAATGGACGGTCGTTTACCATTCTTAAGTTCCGGTCAATGGCCGACGGGTCCGACGCACGTCTCGATGATCTCTTGAGGTTGCAGAGCAAAGGTGATGCGCCGCTGTTCAAAGTGCAGAACGACCCACGCGTAACGCCCATAGGAGCTGTTCTTCGTCGTTACTCCCTCGACGAGTTACCTCAACTATTCAACGTTCTGTGCGGCTCAATGAGCTTGGTCGGTCCTAGGCCCCAACGACCGGCTGAAGTCGCTCTCTATAGCGGAGATTTCTTGCATCGACTAGCGGTTCGGCCAGGCATGACTGGCCTGTGGCAAGTCAGCGGTCGCTCGGACTTGTCGTTGGAGGAAGCGATGCAGCTGGACATCGACTACGCGCACAACTGGTCCCTCCTGGAAGACTTGCATATCCTGGCTCGTACGCTACCCGCCGTGATTACGGCCGAGGGCGCGTATTGATGGCACGTCAGATTGCTAAGCTGTCCACTCTGGCTATCCTCGATAGCGCCAGCGCAGTGTATCGCTGTCGACTGCGGCGGCCTTGCGTGGGCGTGTTGTCTGTGCAACTCTTTCCCTCCGGGAGCGGACGAGCACCGCACCCAGGATCCCTGCACTCTGCGCTCGGGTTCCGGCCGTCACCGGACAGGGTCTTGACCATCGCTGAAAATGTCACGCTACCGTCGTGGCCATGACTAGCACATACTTGCGTCGGCCGAGCGTAATGCAGCCGTCGTTGGAACAGGTTGCCGGGTCTGAGTCAGAGTCGAAACCGACGTCGCATCGCCGTGGGTATAAGCCTTCCGTCGCCCTGCCAATGGTCGGGCGCGGACCCGGGCGCCGCGACACCATCGGCGTCGGTAGCCTTCCGCCGCTGGGGTTGTTGCTCGCTCGCCCGGTCCTGCTGGCCATGTGCGCCCTTTTGGGCGCGCTTAGCGGGTACGGCTTGGCGGGTAAAGGCGGATATCAGGCCGAGGCGATCCTGGAATTCATACCCCACGGTGCCGACGCCGTCCTAGTAGTCAAGCAGACCGGTCAGACGCTCGAGCGCAGTGCGGTCGCCGAGGATGTCATTCAGGTAGCCGCGGCCAGTCTTGGCGCCGGAGGCAACGATCTAGCCCGACACGTGACGGCCCAATGGACACAGGACACCCAGCTGGTAGCCGTGAGGGCTACCGCGGACTCCCCCGATGCCGCGGTGGCAGACGCCAACGCGGTCGCGCAAGCGACGGTACAGGTCGCGAAAGCGTCCAGCGCTGATCGGCTCACGGCCGCTCGCGACGAGTCCAATCAGGTATTGAACTCCCAACAGCTGGATTCGGCCGATGCCGAATCGGCGCGCCGTGCCCAACTGGGCAGTGCGCTGGCGGCTCGGCAGGACGCCATTGGGTCTGAATCTGGCGACCTCACCGTGGCCGACCCAGCGACTGCGGCGACCAACGCCGGACTCACCAGGGCGATGGGGCTTGCGATCGGCTTGGCCGCCGGCCTGCTAATCGGCGGCTTGGCCTCGCTGTTGTTGGGTCTGCGCGGCCTCCGCGCATCCTCGGAGCGAAGCCTGCGGTACCTAGTACCCGAGACTGATTTGAGTTCGCCCTCGCAGGCCGCGCAGCTTGCCGGCCAAATCGTCGAATCTGGTAAGAACTGTCTCGCGGTAGTTGTCACCGAAGGTGCACGCGAACAGGGTGTCGCACTTGCCCAGGACATCGCGGAGTTCGTGCGAGCCCACGGCAAGACCGTGACCGAGGTGTCTCTCGGAGAGACCGACGATCGAGCGGCGGCGCTGGTTGTCCTCCGACATGACGTCCGTGACGACATACCTGCTGAACTGGGCGTCGACTTGATCGTGATTGTCGTGTCTGCCGCTGGCGAAGCGGCCGCATTTCTCGAGGGTCAGTCCAACCTTCGCGCGCTGGTTGTGATGCGACGACGTCGTACGCCGATCTCCTCGGCGCTGAGGGTCATGAAGGCATTCGAGCGCGCCGAGCCTGTGCTCGTCCTGGCCAGGTGAGTATGGTCACGTCCCCCGCCGAGCAGAGTGCGGCCCGCTGGGTCGGTGCGCTTTTTCTCCTCATCGTCCTCCTCCAGCGGTTCGCGGTACCCGGAGTACCGCTTCTTGCAGTGCTTGTCCCGGTCGTGCTGCTGTGGGCGGCCGCGGGTCTCGTCCACGGCGTCGTCACGATCGACCGGACGCGTCTTGCTTGGTGGTTTGCCGCCGCCACCGCAACCGCAATCACCATGCTGCTGCAGCCATGGCTGGTTCCTGGCGCCCAGATCAGCGTTACCGCTTGGGGTTTGGTACTAGCGGTGTGGCTCCCGTTTACGGTGCGTCTGATCGAACGCGGTGCGCCTGCTTACCTGGCCATGCTGCGCTACGTGACAACGATCTCTACCGGCCTGGCGTGGTTAGCCCTCATCATGGTGGGCGTCCAGCTCAGCGGCGTCGCGTATCGTGATTGGTTCGCCGCAATCGTTCCCTCGGCACTTCAGCTCGACGGGTTCGTGCTTACCTACCCGATCGCCTACGGCTCCACCATCTTCAGGGCCAACGCCTGGATCGGCTTGGAGCCGTCAATGGTTTCGGCTCAGCTCGGCCTTGGCCTCCTAGCCGCGCTATTTGTCCGGGCCCGGATCTGGACTGTTATCGTCCTTGTCCTCGGACTCGTGTCGACGGTGTCGGGTTCGGGGATCATTATTGTGTTGGTCGGTGGCCTCGTCATGCTGCTGCACCGCTCGCGACGATTGCTTGGCGGCTACATTCCGCTGGCCGTGACCACCGCCATTGCGTCGACGTTCACGCCGTTTGGAATCGTGTTGATCGATCGATCCACCGAGTACCAATCGGCTGGATCGTCGACGTCGCTACGTGCTCTGGAGCCCTACTCGGTGCTGTACCCGGCGTGGATCGAGCACCTGCCGGGCATGCTGCTCGGGTACGGGCCGGGCTCCGCGCAGCGCGTCGTTAGCGACACCAACGTCCCCGGTCTGCTGGTGCCCAGCCCGGTCAAGGTGTTCTTTGAGTACGGGATCATCGCCGGCCTGGTGCTGGCGGCGTTCATTCTTGGCTGCTATTGGGGTAGTCCGAGCCGCACATTCAGCCTGTCACTGCTTTGTTCTTTGCTGCTCTTGCAGCCAGGCATCACCACGATCGTCGTCGTCGCACCGTTGCTCGTGCTGGTCACGCTCTGGTCGCCACGGGTCGGACCGCCGATCGAGTCGATCTTGCCCGAGCGTAGGTCCGCAGATCGGTGGAGGTCCGCCCGCCCGACCGCCCGTTCCCGCGATATAGGTAGTGGTGTATATGGATGAGTTGCGACCGGTCGTGTCTGTGCTCATGCCGGTACGGAACGAAGAGAAGCACGTCGTAGGCGCTATCGCTTCGGTGCTTGAGCAGGGGGTTCCGACCGAGCTGCTAGTGATCGACGGAGCCTCTACGGACCGGACGGCCGAACTGATCGCCGGTATCAAGGACCCGCGTCTGCGTTTGTTATCCAACCCGATGAGGACGATCCCGAGCGCTCTCAACATCGGTTTGGCCCACGCACGCGGCGCCTTCGTCGCGCGCGTCGATGCGCACGCACGCATCAGCCCGAACTACCTGCAGACTGGCTTGCAGCAGCTGAACGATCCCGAGGTGGCCGCGGTGGGCGGCATCCGACTGGCAGTGGCTGCCACGGCGCCGGGGCGGGCGATTGCGGCGGCACTGTCCAGCCCTTTCGGTGTCGGCAACTCGATCAACCACTACGCCGACAAGGCCCAGGACACCGACCACGCTTCGTTCGGTGTGTATCGGGCCGCGGTCGCAAGGGCGGTGGGCGGCTGGGACGAACAGTTGCTGGTCAACGAGGATGTCGATTTCGACCATCGCATCCGGCTTGCGGCACATCGCATCCGGTTCGACCCTGCAATGAAGATCTACTGGCAGGTGTGTGAAGACCTCCCCGCCTTTGCGCACCAGTACCGCCGTTACGGCCGCGGGAAGGCCGGTATGGTTCGGAAGAACGGGCTGTCGGCGGTGCGCCCACGGCACGTGGCTGCACCGGCTCTAGTGGGGGTGCTCGGAGTCGCATGCGTCGCCGCTGCGACGGGGCGGCATCGCGCGGCGGTGGCGCTGACCGCTCCGTACCTTACGGCTGTCGGCGCCGCGACGGCCCGGACCCTGCGCCGCGACGGCTCCGAACATCGGGTAAAGTTCCTCAATCTCGCCTCGGCGTTTGCGACCATGCATGTGAGTTGGGGGATCGGTTTCTTGGAAGGCCTGCTGCTAGATCGGCGTCCGGTCCCCAGTACTGCCAGCGAGCCGCCCCGCCCAGCGCATCTGCGGGCTGACCGCCCAGGTTCAGGACGAGCAACCAAAGCACCGACTTGGCGGGTCCACTCGTAGTTTGATGCCAGTTTAAGTCTCGACTCCCAGATAATGCGCCGAGCAGACCGTTGCAGTAGGTCCCGCTCGTCCGCTCGTGTATTCGTCGGGGGTGTGTGTCAGGACCGTATGGAGTTGGGTGGTCGGTTCACCGATGAATACATACAGTAAGGTTGGTGTGGACCGTATCGAGTTTGGTGGACAGGCAGTTGATTCTGCCCGGGTCAGCAGACCGGAGGAACGGTTATGGGATCGACCCGTCGTCGGTTCACCGATGAATACAGGCGTCACGCGGTAAGATTAGCCTGGATTTTTCGCGCTGTTTCGGATGACGGCTTGATGTGGTTGAGATGTGCTGCGGGGTAAGGGGTTCGACTCCGGGAGTTGGCTGTGGGCCC
>Ga0209584_10000561_pt1 | contig 11679 bp, 10 predicted proteins | sample NGEPerD_FD_184507 | JGI IMG/M metagenome (GOLD analysis project Ga0209584, IMG submission 184507) | Arctic peat soil microbial communities from the Barrow Environmental Observatory site, Barrow, Alaska, USA - NGEE PermafrostAB12-D... | ecosystem: Environmental > Terrestrial > Soil > Wetlands >...
CGCAACGCGCGCCCCGGCTTCGCCCCCGTATGCACTCCGTCCCTCAGCACCTCCACTCCATTCACGAACACCTCCCGCATCCCCACCGACAGCTGGTGTGGTTTTTCATATGTCGCACGATCGATGATCGTGTTCGGATCGAACACCACCACGTCCGCATACATCCCCGCGCGCAGCAGCCCGCGATCCGGAATCGATAGCCGCTCCGCAACGCCCGACGAAAACTTCCTGATCGCATCCTCGAGCGTCAGCACGTGCTCCTCGCGCACGTACTTGCCGAGCAATCTCGGATAGCTCCCGTACGCGCGCGGATGCGTCAGCCCCTTCGCGCTCTCCGGATCAAAGCCCTCGGCGTCCGTCCCAATCACCACCCACGGGCGACGCAGCTGCATCGCGACATTCTCGTCCGTCATGCTGAACGTCACCTTCCCCGCTCGACCGCCCGACGTGAGCACGACATCCGCCATCGCCTCGCCCCATGACTTGTGCATGTCGTCCGCAATCTTGTCGAGCCGCCATCCCTCGTACTTCGCGAGCGATGGCGTCGACAGCAGTCCGACGACCATGATCGGACCCGGCCCCGACTCCTGACAGTAACTCGGCTTCCCCGGCGTCGAGTCCATCGCCTCGCTGATGATGCGCGCGCGCGCCTCCGGATTTTTCAGATTGTCGAGCAGCTTCCCGTTCTCCGCCGCCCACGGGGGCACGCACGACGCGAGACCATTCCCCGACGCCGTGTACGGATACATCGTCGCGCCGACATCCTGCCCGGCTGCGCGCGCGGAGTCGATCTTCGCGACCATCTCGGCCGCCTTCGACCACGCGCGATGTCCCGCCGCCTTCAGGTGATAGATCTCCACCGGCACGCCACCCGCGCGTCCGATCGCGAGCGCTTCGTCGAGCGCCTCGAGCAGCGAGTCGCCCTCCGACCTGATGTGCGAGATGTAGACGCCATGGTACGGCGCCATCGCCTTCGCGATCTCGCTCAGCTCGTGCGTCCCCGCGTAATTCCCCGGCGGATAGATCAGCGCACTCGCGACGCCGAACGCGCCGTCCTTCATCGCATCGCGCGTCACGCGACGCATCGTGTCGAGCTGCGCCGTCGTCGGCGCGCCCTGTGCTTGCCCGTTCGCATAGGCGCGGATGGTGCCCGCGCCGATGAACGAGCCGACGTTGATCGAGTTGCCATGCTTCTGCATCGCGTCGAGCCATGCACCGAAGCCGCGGTCGCCCATGAACTGCTTCGCGACACGAATGCCGCTGGTGTCACTTGCTTCGAACGTCGCCAAAATCTTGTCGTTCACCGGCGTCGGTGTATCGCCTTCGCCAAGTATTTCGGTGGTGACGCCCTGGGTTACCTTGCTGATGACGCGGCCGTCGCCGGTGAGCAGCTGCTCGTCCGACTGTCCCTGGATGTCGATGAAGCCCGGCGCAACGACCATCCCCTTCGCATCGATGCGCTTGCCCGCCCGCGCGTCGGCGAGCGTCCCGACCGGCGCGATGATCGCGATTCGCTCGCCCCGCAGTCCGACGTCACCATAGAACCACGGATTGCCGGTTCCGTCGACGATCTTGCCGCCGCTGATCACGACGTCGTAGGAGCCCTCGGGCGACATCGTGCCCGGATGGGCGCTTCCAGCGCACCCGCCGAGAACGAACGCGACACTCGCGATCAACGCGGAAGAGCGAAAAGAAATTGTCATCGATCCTAATGGGAAACGGTGTCCAGGCTGCGTGCGGTATCGTATGCAACGTTGCGTATGTCGCTGTTAAATCTTAACTTGCGCATCCTTTTGGGGCGTAGCTGAGCTGGCAAAGCGCCGGACTGTTAATCCGGAGATCGGTGGTTCGACCCCACCCGCCCCAGTCGTTGTATTGACAGTCTTGCAGGGCGGGTGTGTCGGACCGCTCATCTATCGCGGCGGTGCAACTCCTCCCGGCCTAGGCGCCGTGAACTCGCCGGGCTTCACGCGCTCCTCGCCCGGGGGCGCGCCAGGAATCGCGGAGCCAGTCTCGGGCTCGGGATTTTGCGCCCGGAAGAAGAGCGCGGCCAGCGCGCCCCCCGCGAGCGGACCCACGAGATAGAGCCAGGCGTTGGCGAGCGAGCCATGCGCCATGAACGTATCGATCAGCATCGGGCCGACACCGACCGCCGGATTGAACGCGCCGCCGGAGATCCCGCCGCCCGCAAACGCGGCAACGACGATCGTGAATCCGATCGCCAATCCATAGAAGGAGTTCTTCTCGGTCTGTCGCGCTGTCGCGGAATTCAGGACGACCAGCGCAAGCGCGAAGGTGAAGATCGCCTCGACCGCGAGCGCGCGCCCCCACGTGACATCGGCACCGGGCGCAGCCGCGAACGTCTTTCCGGTTAGATAGAGCACGGTGAGCGCCGCGAGAATGGCGCCCAGAAGTTGCGCGATCCAGTACGGAACGACATCGCCCGCAGGGAGCTTGCCGCGCAGCCACACGGCGAGCGTCACGGCCGGATTGTAGTGCGCGCCCGAGACATGTCCTCCCATGTACACCATGATCATTAGCGAGCAGCCGATCGCGAGAGGCGCGAACGGCGTTTGCGCGAGCGACGTGAGGCCAACCGTTAGCACGAGGAAGTACGTGCCGATGACTTCCGTGGCGTACGCCATTTTCATAGTTCTACGGGGAAGGGTGTGAGTGGGGAACCGCTCGAGTGCGTGAATTAACGACGCGAGCGATTGGCCTGCTAGACTCTGGCGATCAGTTGGCGGCAGCGCTAGCGTCCCTTGCGCGCAGTCTGGCACCAGGTTCGCGGGCAGCCTAAGTGATGCGCCGACGGGTGTTACCCCTGTATCAAGCCGCCTGTGGTCGTGCAGGGGCCCGCTCCATGCATCAACTTTCGTCTCGCGCCATTCGCACGGCGGTACCTTCTCGACCATCCAATAGTGGAGCCACGAACATGAGCGACAACAAGCACGAAGCAGGCAAGAAAGGCGAGTCCGATGCGAAGAGCGACAGCGATAAGGCGCTGCAGGACGAACTCCGTCGTGAAGCCGCGGAAGGCAAGGGCTCGGTCGGTGACGCCGCGAAGAATAGCAACCTCTCGGGCTCGTCGACGTGGGAGACGCTGCCGGAAGGCAAGGGCGAAGGCAAGAAGGACAAGAAGTGACACGCGTTACATCCAGCGGATCGACAGACAGCTCCGGAGATGATCGGAAGAGGATCGGCGAAGAAATCTCGTTGCGCCTTCGTCACCAAGGCGTTCAGCTCATTGGGAACGAATCATCCGATGATCTGGCGGATCTCGAGGACGCGGTAGAGGAGTTCGAGCGCGCGGTTGAGCGCGCCGGCGGCGACCTCATGGTCGACGAGCCGGTGTCCGGGGGCAAGCCGATCGCGCCCGACAATTCCAGATTCGTGCTTCCGAAGCGCAAAGCGTCCGAATCCGTGCCCGCGTTCATCAATCGAATCAACGAAGCCGCAACGCAGGCCGGGCAGAAGAGGAACGCGAAGTAGCTCGCTAGCGCATCACTGCACCGTGATGGTTCCCGACATCGCGGCGCCATGCACGGCGCAGTGATACGTGTAGATGCCGGCCACCGCGAACGTCCGACTGAAGGTGCCCGAGCTCATGATGGCGGAGCTCGGCCCCGCATCGTCGAACTGCACGCTGTGCGATCCGCAGGACATTCCGCCATAACCGTCGCCCGTGCACGTGTTCCACGTCCACGTGAGCATTGAGCCCGCGGTCACGCTGTCACTCCCCGGCGAGAAGTGATTGTTCGTGATGGTCAGACTGTGGGTGGATCCACTTGCGACCGGCGGCGGAGGGGCCGGGCTGGTAATGCCATTGGACGACGATCCGCTTCCGCCGCAGGCGAACGCGGTCGCTGAGAGCAGAAGGGCGACGACACGGGTGACACGTGCTCCGACAAACGAACTGCACATGGATCCTCCCTAATACGGGTCTAGCTGGAGGGTAGGGCGGTTCGCAGGACCACGCACCTGATGCGCGGTGAATACACGCGTGTAGGGGGTGAGCGGCGCAAAAGTGAAGGCGTCGGCGACTGTCTTTTTTGTCGTCGTGCGGGAGTCTCGGCGCGGTCAAGCATCCGCTTGCATGACCGAGAGCCGCCACATACTCTAGCCAGTGCGCGAGTTCCACCGCCGCGCGCGCTTCGTCCAACACCTTCCTTCACGAACCGTACCTTGTCACACCGCAACGCAGCCCCGCCGCCGCTCACCGCTCGGGAAATCCGTTGACTCCACGAACGATTCCCGAGAGCACCATCACGGCGCTACGGGAGTTGCTGGTGCGCATGGTTCGCGACGAACCGCAAGCGAGCGCAGAGGGAGTCGTGCGCGCCGGCAAGGAAGTGCGCCGCGCCCTCCGCGAGCTCTGCGACGACGCGCGCATCAACCGCGTGCCCGTCGAGCAGCTCATGATCGCGATCAAGCAGGGATGGTCTTCGCTGCACAGCGATCATCCCCGCACGCGCGCGGCTGGCCCCGACGAGCTGCTTAATCAGATCATCACGTTGTGCATCGATGAGTACTATGCAGGGCGCGAGCACACGTAAGCGCCCAGTCTTTGATTAGCAAAGATTAGCAAAATCTCACGAACGACTGTCACTCGCTGGGCGCTGTTGCGGTAGCGCGCTCCCCTTCGTCTGCAATCCAGACGACGAGCCCTCAGCAGCCTTTGCTAAGACGATTGTAGGATGCGCGCAAGAATTCGAGGATCGATGATGACACTTGGGCAGTTCGTCTCCACCGGTGCTCGCATCGGGATGAATGCTCCAAGCATCGACGCATCCATCATCGCACGAAGCCCATGGCGCCTCGGCGCATCATGCGTCGCACTCTATTGCCTGCTTTGCACGAGCCGGGCGTCGGCGCAAGCGACGGACACGATTCCATCTTCCAGCGAGCTCAAACGACTGAGCGTCGAGCAGCTCATGGAGATCGAGGTGACCTCGGTCTCGAAGAAAACGGAAAAGCTTTCGCAAGCGGCGTCGGCGATCCAGGTCATTACGCGCGAGCAGATTCTCCGCTCCGGCGCAACGAGCATTCCCGAGGCGCTACGACTCGCTCCGAATCTTCAGGTCGCGAAGGTGGGGTCCCATCGGTGGGCAATCACGGCGCGCGGATTCAACAGCGCGACCGCCAACAAGCTGCTGGTGCTCATTGACGGACGCAGCGTGTACACTCCATTGTTCTCCGGCGTGTTCTGGGACGTCCAGAATGTGTTGCTCGAAGACATCGATCGGATCGAAGTCGTAAGCGGTCCCGGCGGCGCTGTCTGGGGCGCGAACGCGGTGAACGGTGTCATCAACATCATCACCCGAAGCGCGAAGGACACGCAAGGGGGCTACGCCGAGGCAGGCGGTGGCTCTTCCCCGAACGGCTTTGCGGGCGGCAGGTACGGCGGCGTGCTTGGCTCACGCGTCGCGTATCGTGCGTACGCACAAATCTTCGATCGCGACAACGAGGTCTACGCGAACGGGGATGACGCGAACGATTCCTGGCGGATGGGTCAGGGTGGATTTCGCATCGATGCGCAGCCATCCGTGAGCACGTCGCTCATGGTCAAGGCGGAAGCGTACGGCGGGAACGAGAACGTCCCAACCGGGGGCACCTCCACCGCGAGCGGCGGAAATGTCACCAGTCGCTGGACGCATGCGATCTCGTCGACGTCGGACATGAGCCTGCAGTTCTACTATGATCGCGCGCACTTGGCGAACCCCGAGCCGGAGAGCCAATTCTCTCCAGCTGGAAGATTGACGGATGGTCTCGACACGTACGATCTGGATTTCGAGCACCGGCTTGCGCTCGGCACCCGCAATCACATGGTATGGGGCCTCGGCTACCGGTTCACGCACGATGTAGTCGGGAATTCGCGACCGCTCGGCTTCTTCCCCGCAACACTCGATCATAGTCTGGTCGATGGTTTCGTGCAGGATGAGATCGCCGTACTGCGCAATGTCTACTTCACGCTTGGCACGAAGCTCGAGCACAACGATTATACCGGCTTCGAAGTCGAGCCCACTGCCAGGCTTCGATGGAGCTTTGCACCTTCGCAAACGGTGTGGGCCGCGGTCTCGCGCGCGGTTCGCACGCCCTCGCGTATCGATCGCGATCTCAAAGAACCTTCGGAGCTTCCGACAATTCTTGCCGGCAGCGCCGACTTCGAATCCGAGACGCTCATCGCGTATGAAGTGGGATATCGCACCGAGTTGGGCTCGAAGGTATCGGCTTCCCTCTCCGCGTTTTACAACGACTATAGCAATCTGCGGAGCCTGAGCTTCACGCCTGCCACGATCATTCCACTCTTCTTTGCGAACAACCTCGAAGGTGAGACGCACGGGGTCGAGCTCAGCGCGACGTATCAGGCGACGAGCTGGTGGCGACTGACCGCGGGGCTGGATCTGCTCAAAGAGCGGCTCCACGTGAAGCCAGGCGAGATCGACATCAACAAGGCGCTGAACGAAACTGCGGATCCAGAGCGGCAGTTCTCGCTGCGTTCCTCCCTCGATCTTCCGCAGCACGTCGAGCTCGACGCGGGCTTTCGCTGGGTGGACACGCTCTACAACAACAACAGCGGCGTTGTCGGAACGGTGCCGAGTTATGCCGACATGGATGTGCGCCTCGGCTGGAATGCCACCACGCGGCTTGGCCTCTCCCTGGTTGGACAAAATCTGCTTCACGATCACCATCCGGAGTTCGGCATTCCCGATCCAACACGTGAAGAGATCCTCCGCACCGTGTACGGGAAGGTCACGTGGCGATTCTAACGGCGAGCGTGCGATCAGGCCGTGCGCTTTTTGCCGCGCCCGTGCGCACACTCGCCGTCGTGGTGCTGTTGCTGCTCCCTGGTATGCGCGGAAGCGCGCAGGCAACGCCATCCAGGGAGTACCAGGTCAAAGCGGTCTTTCTCTTCAACTTCACGCAATTCGTGGATTGGCCACTTACTGCATTCTCCTCGGACAGCACTCCACTGGTGATCGGAGTGTTGGGCGATGATCCGTTCGGCTCCTACCTCGACGACATCGTGCGCGGCGAACAGGTGAACAGCCGGAAGCTGACGGTGCAGCGCTATCGGCGGACGGCGGATGTGAAGGTCTGTCAGGTTCTTTTCCTCAGCCGGTCCGAGGAGAAGAATTTTGGAAAGGCGCTCGCAGCGCTGAAGGGTGCCGACGTTCTCACTGTGAGTGATGCCGACGGTTTCGCCAGCCAGGGAGGAATGATTCAGCTCTCGACGGAGAACGGAAAGATTCGCCTCAAGATCAACGTGGATGCAGCGAAGGCATCGAGCCTGATCATCAGCTCGAAGCTGTTGCGATCCGCAGAGATCGTCGCCAGCAGAGACTGACGCATGCCATTTCGAAACACGCCGATCAAGCGGAAGTTGATGTGGATCTTCATGCTCACCAGCGGTGCCGTCGTGCTGCTGACGTGTGGTGCGTTCTTCTCCTACGAGCTGCTGACCTACAAGGAGAAGGCATTCCAGGGTCTCGCGACACTGGGCGGGGTACTCGCATCCAACAGCACAGCCTCGCTCGCATTCGACAACGAGGCCGATGCGACGGAGGTTCTCTCCGCACTCAAAGGGCGACCGGAAATCGTCGGTGCGGTGCTCTACGACCGCGACGGCAAACTGTTCGCGAGATATCCGATGACGCGGTCGGCTGACGAGTTCCGTCCGTCACCGGAGGTCGATGGATTCCGGACCAACGGTTCGAATCTCGTTGCATACATGCCGGTCGTGGAGGGAGGCAACACCAGGCTCGGCACGCTCTATCTGGAATCGAACAGGCAGGCGATCCACGATCGCCTGTGGCGATACGCAGGGCTCGCGGTGCTCGTGATGCTCGTGTCTCTCCTCGTCGCCTATCTGCTCTCGGCCGCAATGCAGGGACAGATCTCGCGTCCGATTCTGGCGGTGGCGGAGACAGCACGGGCGATCGCGATTCGTGGAGACTATTCCGTTCGCGCGACGAAGGTCGGCCAGGATGAGATCGGGCTCCTCACGGATGCATTCAATCAGATGCTCGGCCAGATCGAGGAGCAGAACCGGGCCATTTGGGACAGTCACGAACGTCTGAATCTCGCGCTCAAGGCGTCCGGTGTGGGCACCTGGATCTGGGGCGCTCCCAACAAGCACATCAGCCTCGACGAATTCGCGAGTCCCCTCTTCGGCTGTCCATCCGGCGTCTATGAAGCCGCGTACGACGTGTTCCTCGGGCTCGTGCATCGGGATGATCGCCAGCGCGTGGAGCGGGAGATGCGCAGCATGAGCTCGGAAGGCGGCAGCTTCGAGAGCAGCTTTCGCGTGGTGTGGCCCGATGGCACCGTTCGCGACCTTTCTGCGCGTGCCAAGGCGTATCCCGGTGTCGACGGCAAGCCCGAGCGAACGACGGGTGTGTTCTGGGACATCACCGAGCGGAAAGGCGCCGAAGAACGACTGAGGCAGCTCATGGTCGAGCTCGAACGCAGCAACAAGGAGCTGGAGCTCTTTGCCTACGTCGCGTCGCACGACCTGCAGGAGCCACTGCGCATGGTGTCCAGCTACACCCAGCTTCTCGAGCGCCGCTACTCAGACAAGCTGGATGACGACGCGCGCGAATTCATCGGCTACGCCGTCGATGGCGCGAACCGGATGCAGCGGCTCATCAATGATCTGCTCGAGTTCTCGCGCCTGAGCACGCGCGGGCGGCCGCTCGTGCCCATCGATATTGCCGAGGTGCTCGGGGTCGTGCGAGCAAATCTCAGCGTCGCGATAGAAGATGCCCACGCCTTGGTGACGAATGATGACTCGCCGTGGGTAGTCGCCGATGCGGGTCAGATGGGGCAGCTGTTTCAAAACCTCATCGGAAACGCGATCAAGTTCCGCAATGGCGCGCGTCCGCACGTGCACGTGAGCGCGCTCGAGAGCGACGCGCACTGGCAGTTCTCAGTGCACGATAATGGAATCGGCATCGAGCCAGAATATTTCGAGCGGATCTTCGTGATCTTCCAGCGGCTGCACACCAAGGACAACTACCCGGGAACGGGCATCGGGCTCGCGCTCTGCAAGCGCATTGTGGAGCGTCACGGCGGAAAGATCTGGGTCGAGTCGAAGCCGCACGAAGGCTCGACGTTCTACTTCACCATCCCCAAACGCGAGCGTATCGAAACGTCATGACAAATGCGTACGAAGGTCGCCCCGTGGAGATCTTGCTCGTCGAAGACAACGCGGGCGATGTGCGTCTGGCGCGCGAGGGGCTGCGCGAGTGCAAGCTGCTCAACAACCTGAGCGTCGCCGACGATGGTGTGAAGGCGATGGCGTTCCTGCGTCGCGAGGGCGAGCATGCACACGCGCCCCGTCCCGACCTCATCATGCTCGACCTCAACCTGCCGCGAAAGGATGGTCGCGAAGTCCTGAAGGAGATCAAGGAGGACGAGAATCTGAAGCGGATCCCGGTGGTCATTCTTACCACCTCGAAGGCGGAGGAGGACATCGTGAAGTCGTACTCCCTCCATGCGAACTGCTACGTCACGAAGCCGCTGGCGATAGAGCAGTTTATCGAGGTGGTACAGGCGATCGAGACCTTCTGGTTCACGATCGTCGAGCTCCCGCCGAGGGAATGACGTGAGCGCGACGATGCTGCGAATCGGACTCGTGGAAGACAATCCTGGCGATGCGCGTCTCATTCAGGAGATGCTTCGCGAGCCACCGGTCACGGAGTTCCGGCTCACGCTCTCTACCCGCATGGACGAACTGCTCGAGAGTCTCGAGCGCGAGCCGATCGAGGTGCTCCTGCTCGACCTCGGTCTCCCCGACAGTCAGGGGATGGACACGTTCCATCGGATCAACGATCGAGCGCCCGGACTCCCCATCGTGATTTTCAGCGGCGCCGATGATGAGCAGCTCGCGTCGGAGGCTGTGTCGTGCGGCGCCCAGGATTATCTGGTGAAGGGGCGCATCAACAGCTTCCTGCTCAAGCGCGCGATTCGCTATGCGATGGAGCGCAAGCACGCCGAGGAAGAGGTCAGAACGCTGAATCGGGAGCTGGAGAATCGGGTGGCGGAGCGAACGGCCCAGCTGCTTGCCGCGAACAAGGATCTCGAGTCGTTCTCGTATTCCGTGTCGCACGATTTGCGGGCACCACTCAGGCACATCGAGGGTTACGTCGAAATGCTGCGGCGCGCGACGCACGGTACGCTGCCGGAAAAGGCCGAGCATTATCTGGAGACAATCAGCACGGCAAGCGTGGAAATGGGACAGCTGATCGACGGCCTGCTCGCTTTCTCACGCATGGGCGCCGAGCCCATGAGCGAAATCCGGGTCGACCTCGGCGCGCTACTCGCCGAAGTCGTTCGCAGGCTGCAGATCGCAACGCCCAACAGGCACATCACGTGGAAGATCGCACCGTTGCCGACGATCGCTGGCGATCCCTCGATGCTCCGTCAGGTACTGACAAATCTCGTTGGCAACGCCGTCAAGTATTCAAAGGATCGCGCGCACTCCGTAATCGAGGTCGGTATCGCCGGTGATGAGAAGGGACGCTCGGTGTTCTTCGTGCGGGACAACGGTGCCGGATTCGACATGCGTCAGTATCAGAAGCTGTTCGGCGTGTTTCAGCGGCTGCATCGAGCAGAGGATTTCGAAGGTACTGGAATTGGACTCGCAACCGTTCGCCGGATCATCGAGCGGCACGGTGGTCGTACGTGGGCGGAGGGCGTAGTGGATGGCGGAGCGACCTTCTATTTCACACTGCAGCCGGTGCCCGACGCGTGAACCAAGCATCGAAGAGGCAATAATGCATTCTCGCGAGAGCTACAAAAATGACGAGACCATCCTGCGCCCGCCGGAAGTCGCGGTAAGCGATGCAGCCGCCATCATGGGACCCGTGCGCTTGCTGCATTTGGAGGACAATCCGAGGGATGCCGAACTGATTCACGACAGACTCGAGGTTGCGGGGCTGGCGGGCGACATCACGCAGGTGCGCAATCGCGTCGGCTTCGAGACCGCCCTCGAGAACGGCCCCTATCAGATCATCCTCTGCGACTTCAACCTCCCCGATTATGACGGGATTTCGGCGCTGAGCATCGCAAGGATCAAGCAGCCTGACGTGCCGGTGATCATCATCTCCGGATCGCTGGGGGAGGAGGAGGCCGTGAAGTGCCTGCATCTCGGGGCGACCGACTACCTGCTGAAGCAGCGCCTCGAACGACTGCCGAGCGCCGTGCGTCGCGCGATCATTGCGGCGGATGAGCAGCACAAGCGACGGCAGGCGGAATCGGAGCTGCGCGCGAGCGAGGAGCGGTTCCGGCTGCTCGCGCAGCACAGTCGAGATGGGTTTTGGTTCGTTGGGCTCAAGCCAGAGCGCGTGCTCTATATCAGCCCGGCAGTCGAAGAGATCTGGGGGCGACCGGCCGAGGACTTCTATCGAGACGTCAACGTGTGGTGGAACGGCATCGATCCCGCAGATCTGGAGCGCGTGCGCGCCGCCTGGGAGGCGTGTGCCGACGGTCGCTCCCCGCGCTTCGAAGAGGAATTCCGCGTCATAAAGCCGAATGGATCCGTTCGACTCGTCGTGAACGCGGGCAACACGGTACTCGACGATGCGAGCGGCAGTGCGCACATGAGTGGACTCGTGCGCGACATCACCGAGCGCACGCAGCTGGAGCTCGAGCTGCGACAGGCGCAGAAGATGGAAG
>Ga0209584_10000563_pt1 | contig 11671 bp, 7 predicted proteins | sample NGEPerD_FD_184507 | JGI IMG/M metagenome (GOLD analysis project Ga0209584, IMG submission 184507) | Arctic peat soil microbial communities from the Barrow Environmental Observatory site, Barrow, Alaska, USA - NGEE PermafrostAB12-D... | ecosystem: Environmental > Terrestrial > Soil > Wetlands >...
GGGTAGCCGTGCTCACGCGTGAAATTAGCGAGATCACCGCGATGGCGCAGCGCCTCGAAGAAGACAAGCGCGAAGCTGAGCGCCAGGCCATGACGTCGGGCCACACCCTGCAGCAGCTGGAAAGCGAGATGGCCCGGGTGCGCGAACGCCTGTCCACTTACGGACGTGAAACTCAACGTCTGGCGGCCGAATGTGGCGAGTGCGAGGTAGCCATTGCGGCTCACCGGACCGAGCTGGCGACCCACGAAAGCCAGAAGATCGCATTGGAAGCCGAGATGCAGGTCGCGCAGAGCAAGCTTGATGAACTGCGTCAGCAGCGCGATGCGTCTGCCCAGCACGCCAGCGACTCGCGGGCCCGCTTGGCTACGCTGGAAGAGCGCCGTCGCGGCTCGGCGGTAACTGTGGAACGCCTTGAAGCGATGATGACCGAGGTCTCCTCCCGACTCGACAAATTGAAGGCACAGATCGACTCCTCTGCTGCCGAAAAGCAACAACGCGAGACGGAAAACACCCGGCTCGCCGAGCAGCAGATCGACTGGACAGCAGAACGCGAAACAGCGCAGCATCGCGACCGCGAACTGCAGGAGGAATTGCAGGCCGTCCGTGTGCGTCTTGGCGAACTGGAAGAGAGGCTAAAGAACCTGCGTCATGAACTCGACACCGCCCGCGACCGCCGTGGTGAGTTGGCCGCAGAACAAGCGCGTCTACATTCCGACGCTCAGCACATGGCCGAAACCTGCATCCAGGAATTGAGCTTGCCGCGCGAAGAGCTGCTTTCCGATGAAGCGCTCACCCGCCTTGCCGGAGAGGACCTGACCACCGAGGAATCGCTCTACAAAGAGATGCGCACCCGCCTCGAGAACATGGGGCCGGTGAACATGATGGCACTCGAGGAGTACCAGGAGACTGCCCAGCGCCACGAGTTCCTCGAAACCCAGCGCCTGGACCTGCTGCAGTCGATCGAGAACACGCAGAATACGATCAAGGAGATCGACACTATCTCCCGCCAGAAGTTTGAGGAAGCGTTCAACCACATCAACGAAAACTTCGCGCGCACGTTCAGCAAGCTGTTCGGTGGAGGCCAGGCGTTCATGCGGCTCACTGACCTTGAGAACTCAATGGAGAGCGGCATCGACGTGGTGGCGTCGCCCCCTGGAAAGAAACTGCAAAATGTTCTGCTGCTTTCCGGTGGCGAGAAGGCGCTCACGGCGCTAGCGTTGCTGGTTGGAATCTTCCAGTATCAGCCCAGTCCGTTCTGCATTCTGGATGAGGTTGACGCCCCGTTGGACGAGGCAAACATCGGACGGTTCACCGAACTGGTTCGCGACATGAGCGGCCAAACCCAGTTCATCATCATCACCCACAGCAAGAAGACCATGGGCATCGCGCCAGTCATGTACGGCGTCACCATGCAGGAACCAGGCGTCTCAAAGCTGGTGTCGGTGCGCTTCCATGAAGAGCCGGCCCGGATGGCGGCGACCGCGTAACGTTGCGATGTTTTCAAGGGGGAGCAGCTTCAGTTAGGGCGTACGGGTTCCCGGTTGTTTTCATTCCTCGTGGGTTTGGGCCCACGAGGAATTTGTTTTTCCGGCCATTTCCACGACCTCTTCAGGCCCCGGTCACTTCCCTGCCGTCGTTCTGCTCGATTCAAAGCTGATCGCTGTATCTTTGCCGCCAAAATCAATTTCGGCGATGCTGCGCGCGTTGCCTTCGGTGTTCAGGACAACCTGGGTCGAATCTGCTTTCTTGGTGAGGTTCTTCACCTGACCGTTCGCAGTAGCAACTTCCTTATTGCCTTTCAGAAACTTCACCTGCGCAGTGCTACCGTTCACGTCGTATTTCACGGTGTACTGTCCGGCAGCGAGGTTCGTTCCGCTGACCGTCGTTTCGTCGAATAGGGTAATGGTATCGGTCTTCGGTTTCGCAAATGCGCTGAGCGACAGCATCAGCGCTAGAACCAACAAACCTGTGCGTACTGGAAATCGTGTCATTGGGGAACTCCTCGTGAGATTAGTCAGCAGCCTTGAGTTGCGGCTCGCTGTGACCGGGTGTATTGACGGCGACAGTTGCTTTACGGAAGCGAAGCAGATTTACGAGCGGAAGATGCGATTGGCACTAAGAAAACCCCATCTCAAGGCCGAATGCCAAGTTATCGTCACGGAATTCGACGAATCGTCGCAGTTTTGCGTGGGATGAGTACGCGGCTTTCCGGGACAAACCGATCCAGGAATGAATTGGCGCGGCAGACTCACAGCTTGGATTTTGTTTGCGGCCGCTACTCACCAAGTCCGGTGAGCGACCACTACCATCCCATACGTTCGCGCAACTTCGTGATGTGCGCAGTGTGGTGGGCCGAGTGCCATGCATAGAGCGCGAGCATGCGGTTCAGATTCAGCACACCCAACTCGGGATGCCGCAGGGTACGGGCAAAGTCCGAGGAGTCCATGGCGCGGAGAAGAGTCGCCCACCGCACGTGCAACGCATCGAGTAACTGCAGAGAAACATCGATGGGAGTGTTGGCTGTATCAGGCAACTTCGCCCACATATCTTCTTTATAAGGTTTGATAGCGGGCTCGTATTCGGTGAGCGCCAGTTTGAACCGGATATAGGCGTTGGCGTGGCTGTCGGGCACGTGGTGAATTAACTGCCGAACGGTCCAGCCCTCCGGCCTGTAGGGCGTATCGAGCTGCTTAGAAGTCAGGTCTGTAACCGCATGGCTGAAATTCTCCGGCAGTTTCGCGAGCACGTCGATATACTTGGCTCGACGCTGCGCCATCTGCTCTTCGTTCTTCGCAGGAACCCATTCGAACTTCCCTATCGGGTATCGCAAGTCTTCCATCGCCATCCCCTTCAATACGCAGATGAGAACCGAATTATTCTAATCGACCGATCGCACCCCATCGGAGAATAACAACTCCACCGTGCACGGTCCCGGCAACAACTCGGGTTTCGCGGAAGGCTCTTTCTTCCCCGTCGTTTCAACCGGCGCCTTCCCGTTTGCACCCTTCTTGCTGGCAGCCTTCCCCTTGATGACAGGTTCGGGTGGCAGTGTTCCGCACTTCACCGTGCCGCGACGCAACGCGCGGACCGACGCCGGATCGGGAAATTTGACGCCGAGGTTGGTGGCCTTCACCACGTCCGCGAGCCCTTTGATCTCCGCGTCTCCGCTGACGAACTTGATCTGGTCGTTCTTGGTTGGCGACACCAGCGCGAAGAAATCACCAGTTCCCTTTCCGGACGCGTCTAACTTGCGCGTCCGCAGGGCCTCCATCTCGGCGCGCCCCTTTTCAATCCGGCTGTCAAGATCGCCGGTCACACCGAGTGCAGTCAGATGACTTCGGGCGTCATCGCTGGGCGACTGGCCGACCAGCGCCAGCACATAGTAATGAATGGCCTCGTCCTTGTTGCCGCGTTTCTCGTAGATCTCTCCGAGGTGCTCGCAGACATTGCCACTGCCTGTGGCTTCCCATGCGGCGCGAATATAGCGCTCGGCGCCGTCGAGATTGCCGCGCTGGAACTCCACCCAGCCCTTGGTGTCCCACACGTTGTACAACAGGTTGGCGACCGCGATGTCCTGCAGGCGCAGGCTATCCAGATTGACATCGCGAAGTTGCGTCTCAATGGCGTTAATGGCCGCATCGGAATACCGGCTGGCGCGATCCAGTTGCACATTCTGTTCAGCCAGCGAGTAGGCGATGTTGTTCCAGACGACTGGATTGGGAGACAGCGCGATGGCGCGGTCGAAGCTCGCCATACCCTTCTCCGTCTGACCGGTCGCGATGTAGGCTTGGCCGAGCGAGATGTGCAATAACGGGTTCTTGTCCTGAAGCGCGACACCTTTTTCCAACTCGGGAACCGCCTCATTCCATCGCTTGAGCTTGCTGTAGAGCAGGCCAAGATTGCTGTGCGCGTAAGGGTCGAGCGGATTAATCTCGATCTGCTTCTGAAACTGCGCGATAGCCTCGTCGTAGCGCTGCATTGCCTCGTACGTGCGTCCAAGATTGTTGTAAGCAAATTCGTCGTACGGGTTGATCTCCAGTTGCTTCTTGAAAGCGTCCGCCGCCCGGTCGTACTGGTTAGAAGCCAGATAGGCGCGTCCCAGATTGTTCCACACCCCCTTGTGCTTTGGGTCCGCCTTCAGCACCCGCTGGAATAAATCGATGACGAGCGCATAGTTATTGTTCTCCATGGCCTGCAGCGCGGAGTCGTAAAGGTCGTCTGGCGATTGTTCGGCGCCAAGGCCTGCAGCCCCGGGAGACTTGTTGTCGAGCGTGATATTTTGCGCCTGATCGGCGTCGATGGTTCGACGAAACGCTGCATACTCCTCGCGCCGCTCGTACGGAATTTCGCTAAGCAGAGTTCGCAGCTTGCGAACCGCGCTGAGTTGGCCGTCCTCGAACTTGTAGCTGGAGTGATATTCCGCATAGTCGCGCTTCACATCGACCCCGATGGGCAGGCGCACCCCATATTTCGCAGGAATGGCAATCTTCACTTCAGTCGAGGCCTCAGTCATCGCGCCCAACTTAATCGGCTTGGGATTCTTGCTGTCGTCGTCAAAATCGGGTGGAAGAGAAATCCCGATCACCGGCAGCGGCAGCTTGGGATCGGGCGCTGACCAGTCGAAATAGTTGCTGACCGCAATGTCGAAATCGACTTCGATGGGCTTCTCGGTATTGGCAGGGTCGCCCACTTTAAGGTTCGTGATCTCGCCGCCCTTCATCGGCGAGCGGCTCAGCATCATCTCGAAGACGCTCTTCCATCTGTTATTGGGAATCTGGCGCAGGCCGAATCGCATGCCCAGCTCCGCGTCGCCACGAGCGGCGGCATTGAAATGAACGGTGAGCTTGCCGGTGTCGTTTAATGCGCCTTCGATGCGACTGAGGTCGAAGCTATCGAAGGGAAGTCCCGCCGGAGTTCGCACCAGGCCAGGAGTGCCCCCAGGAGGCATGGCAAGCGCTTGCTTGTCCCGCAGGGGGAACGACAGCATCCGGAACGGTCCCACTCCGTTAGTGCTGTCGAGCCAAATCTCCTGGCCATCCACGGGCACGCGTGTAATCACGTGGTCGAATTGCGAAGGTGATGGAATGTCGGGATCGAGTTTATGTTGCGAACCAATCAACACCGAGGTCGATTCAAAACCCTGTGACGCCAGAAGCGCAGCCAGCAGCGTGTTCTTGTCCTTGCAGTCGCCGTACCCGTTCGCCAGGACCTCGGAGGCGGCATGGGGCTGATAGCGCCCCAGCCCGAACGAAAGACTGACATACCGGAAGTCTCGCGACACGAAGTCGTAGAGTGCCTTCACTTTTTCCGTATCGGTAGTCTTGCCTTGTACGAGTTCGTCGGCCTTGGCTTTGATCGCGTCGTTGGGCTGGCGGCGGTCCTTTTCCAAGCTCGCGTACCAGTTGCCAAGCTGCTGCCAGCTTTCGAAAGTAGTCAGTTGCACCGACGGGACATCGTCCTCATCGTGCCGGCGGACGGGCTTTCTCTTCTTCTTCGCAGTATCTTCTTCGTCCTCCAGATGCGAGTGCTTCCAGCGGTAAATGCGGCGGTCTCCATCTTCGGTGATCTTTGGTTCAGCTCCCGGTTCGCTCTTCAGCTTGATCTGCCGCGACTTCGGAACGTTAATCTCGAGTTGCTCGTCGAGCACGATGCCGCGGTCCCTGAAGTCGTAGCTGGTGGAGAACTGTCCGGGCGTGAGCGGGTTCACGATCGTGCGGACAAACTGGTACTCCAGCACGTCGCCGGGCCGCAGCGACGGCACCGTAATGTGCTTCTGATGATAGTCGGTATAAACCGGAGCGTCGGGAAGGGTGAGGTCCTGAATCGCCGACTCCTGCGCGGTGATCACCGTCCCATCCGGCTTGATGACGCGGACATAAACCACTTCGAGCTTGTCGCTGAGCGCGCTGTATCCGACCTTGAGTTGTCCCAGCGCCTGCACTCCGCTGTCGCTGTTGATCTTGATTCTCGCGTCGATCTGTTCGCGTCCAGTTCCGTCGTTCTCGAAACGAAACGACTCGCGGTAGAGTTCGGTTACAAACGCTTCTTGTGAGTAGTCGGCGGGTTCACTCGCGGGCGGCTTTGTCGTGGGAGCAGGCTTAGCCTCCTGCGTGACGGCCGCGCGGCCAGGTTCTTTCGGGCGCGCTTGCTGCGCCCATAGCGAAGAAATCAGAAGTAATAAACAGATGGACGAAGACCAGAATTTTTGCATGACCTTATAGTTTGACAGAGAACCCATTCTCGGGACGGGAGGAACCGAATCCGGCGCGCCCGAGCAGTTAGAGTAGTGGTGTACGCAGCTTTGACAGCACCCGTCTGCCCGAGTTTTGAAAGGGCATGGCTTCAGCCGTGCAGCCGTACAAGTCCTTCTTGTTTGTCATTCCGAGCGGGATTCAGCCCGCGAGGAATCTGCTTTCTCCTCACTCACGAGGCACTCTTCAACTTGCGTCAGACGCCTTCACAAACTCGCTCGGCGGCCACGGACCACTCAACCGCAAGCGTACCCCTTCCGATGGACCGGCGCTGCGCAGCGCGCCGACAAAACGCTCCCGATCCTGACGTTCCACCAGCGCGAACCAATGGTGTTTTCTGCGGTCCTGCCGGGCGCGCCACCCGCGAACGCAGCCCGCCCCCACCTTCTTCAGCTTGGCATCGATCGCGGCAATTCGTTCTTCAGATTCCTGCCGGCGTTTGAGATACTCCCGCCCGCTCACCGGAGTCGCCAAGTCGGCCTGCTCATCCGCCGTCCAACTGGCGATCATCTCGTATTGCACGGTATCGCCCAGCCGGTTCAAAGCCTCGCCGAAAAATTCGCGCTCTTCCCCAATGTGCTTCTCCACGGCCTCGACATCGGCGAGCACAACCGGAAACGGCAACGGTATCGGCGTCGTCTGCGCCACAATCTGACGCAACACTTGCTGATACTTCAGCTCCGCACCTTTTCTGGCTGCACCTTCAGCTAGAGCCGCTTCGGGATCCGCGATCTCGCTCCAGTACACCCGCAGGCCCAACGACTCCAGCCCGCGCAGAGGCTCGTCGCACACCCCTACGACATCACGAACGGCTTCGGACTCCAGGTGTGAGACGCAATAAAGAAGACAGGGCATTCAGTGTTTCGCTTTGCTATGACTGACGGAAAAATGGGAGAGCATCTCTGCCCTCCCCTCGTCTTGACGAATTCGCCAACTATGGACAGAAGTCGGTTTCTGACGACCGACAACTGGCCACTGACAACTGCTCTTCTACCGGCGCGGGCCACGTCCACGGCCACCACGGTCACCGCCGCGTCCTCCACCCGGGCCACCCCGGCGAGGTCCGCGATCGCCGCCGCCATCACGACGTGGCGGACGGCTGCCTTCACGATTGAAGTTCGGCTCGTCCGCGGATTCATGTCCGCCTTCGAACGCCACCGGAACCGGAGCACCCTCGCCGCCTTCCGAGCCTTCCGCTCCCTCAGGCGCACCTTCGCCGCCACCCATCTTGGCCCGCTGCTCTTTCAGGATGGCCTTGCGAGACAGTTTGATGCGGTTGCCTTCAACGGCTAGTACCTTCACCAGGATTTGATCGCCTTCCTTCAGTTCATCGCGAACATCGTTGATGCGATGCTCCGCCACTTCGCTGATGTGCAGCAGGCCTTCGGTTCCCGGAATGATCTCGACGAACGCTCCAAAGTCGGCCAGGCGCGTCACTTTGCCCAGATACGTCTTGCCCACTTCGGCGGTCGCGGTGATGTCGCCGATCATCTGCAACGCCTTGGCGGCTGCGACCTGATCGCTCGAAGACACATTAACCTTTCCGCTGTCTTCCACGTCGATCTTCACGCCTGTCTGCTCGATGATGCCGCGAATGACCTTGCCTCCCGGCCCGATCAGGTCGCGAATCTTGTCAGTCGAAATCTGCAGCGTGTAGAAGCGCGGCGCAAATTCGCTGATCGTGGTGCGCGGTTCGCGAATCACTTCGTTCATCTTGTCCAGAATGTAGAGCCGGCCATGGCGTGCCTGCTCCAGCGCCTCCCGCATGATCTGCGCCGTGATGCCCATCACCTTGATGTCCATCTGCAGCGCCGTAATGCCTTCGCGCGTACCGGCAACCTTGAAGTCCATGTCGCCGTAATGATCTTCGGCGCCCGCAATGTCGGTCAGGATGGCATAGTCGTCGCCTTCCTTAACCAACCCCATCGCGACTCCGGCCACCGAGGCTTTCAACGGAACGCCGGCATCCATCAAGCTGAGCGAAGCGCCACAAACCGTCGCCATCGACGACGAGCCATTCGACTCCAGAATGTCCGAGACCACGCGCATCGCGTACGGCCAATCTGTCTGGTCCGGCAGCACCGCGAACAGCGCCCGCTCGGCCAATGCGCCATGGCCAATCTCGCGCCGTCCCGCGCCACGCAGGAACGCCACTTCCCCCACCGAGAACGGCGGGAAGTTGTAGTGCAGCATGAAACGCTTTCTGGTTTCGCCTTCGAAGGCTTCCAGCCGCTGCATGTCTTCGCCCGTGCCCAGCGTGGTGGTCACCAGTGCCTGAGTTTCGCCACGCGTAAAGATCGCCGACCCGTGCGTACGTGGCAGCACGCCAACCTCGATCCAGATGTCGCGGATCTGGTCGAACTTGCGGCCATCAGGACGCCGTTTCTCCTTGATCACCTGCTCGCGGAAGATCTCTTCGCGCAGCAGGTCGAAGTACTTGCCGACCTTCTTCCGGCCCGCTTCGTCGTCTTCCGGAACCGTTTCTTTCACTTCGGTCTTCAGCTTCTTGATCAGCCCGTAGCTTTCATTCTTCCCATACTTCTCGGTATTCACCGCATCGATCAGCTTCGCACCGAACTTCGAGCGCAGTTCACCGAGATACGCTTCATCGGTGATCACCGGCTCGACCGTGCGCTTCACCTTGCCAACCTTTTTCACCAGATCGTTAATCGCTGCGCAGATCTTCTTGATTTCCTGGTGCCCGAACTCAATGCCCTCGACGACCGTCTCTTCCGAAACTTCCTTCGCACCCGACTCGATCATCACGATGCCGTCCATGGTACCGACGACCATCAGGTTGAGTTTGCCTTCGCGCTGCTCATCGTAGCTCGGGTTAATCACGAACTCGCCGTTCACTTGTCCAACGCGCACTGCACCGATGGGACCGTGGAACGGAATGTCCGACACACTCAACGCCACCGACGCGCCGTTAATTCCGGCCACATCAGGATCGTTGCTCGTATCCGCCGACAGCACCATTGCGATGACCTGCGTCTCGCAGCGGAATCCTTCGGGGAACAGTGGCCGAATCGGGCGATCGATCTGCCGGCTGGTAAGAATCTCGCGCTCGCTGGGACGCCCTTCGCGCTTGATGAACCCGCCCGGAATGCGTCCGGCGGCGTAGGTGTACTCGCGGTAATCCACCGTGAGTGGGAAGAAGTCGATGCCTTCGCGGGGATCGGGGTTGGCGCAAGCCGTGGCGAGAACCACGTTTTCGCCAATGCGCACGATGCAGGAACCGTGTGCCTGCTTGGCTAATTTTCCGGTTTCAAAGTGAATCGACTTTCCGCCATGCAACTCAACTGTTACTTCGTGTTTCATTTATTGTCCTTTTCGAATGCATCCGACAATGGTCGCCCAGTAGACGTCGTCCAGGCTCGGCGCTCCCCGTAGGGGTCGGAATCCTGAAACTCGGGCACTGCAAACGTGACGCGAGAACGCGATCCGGCGGCTGCGGGATGGGGAGGATGGAATACTGGTCAGCCGAGAGTGGCTGAAACCGAGGCTGCGGACGCTCTCTCGCGTCCGCCATGTCTCGAAAATAGGTTTCTTCCCGAAATAGACCACTATCTCGGGGGAGCCCGGCCCGCGCCACACCGGCGCCTGCTGGGTTGATTCGACGCACATCACGCTGGTAAAGCGGTACTCCAGTGGCTGGCAAGCTGCTTATTTGCGGATTCCCAGTTTCTGAATCACAACCTTGTAGCGTTCGGTATCGGACTTTCTGAGGTAGTCCAGCAAGCCGCGTCGCCTGCTGACCATCATGAGAAGACCGCGCCGGGAGGCATGGTCCTTCTTATGCGTCTTAAAATGCTCCGTCAGTTCACCAATCCGTTCACTCAGGATCGCAATCTGCACTTCCGGCGACCCGGTATCCGTGTCGTGAGTACGGTACTGGTCAATAACGGCGGTTTTTTTCTCTCGGGCTAACACTGTTTCGGGTGCACTCCTGCTCTTTAATCGTATGTTGTTACGTCATAAAGAATAACACGCATCCGCGCCCACCGCCAACTGAGTGACCATGTCCGTGTCACTGCAAGAACGGGGTCTGTGTGGTACTTTTTGGTCGGATCTCTTTCACATACCTATGATCGACCCAGAAATTGGTTTTACCTCCGACGTCATTCGAGACCCGTCCCGATTCGTGGGACGAACTGACTTAATCCGTGATTGCATAAAGTCGCTGAACACACCCTCTGGCCTGATCGCTGTCTACGGCAAACGAGGCGTCGGCAAATCGTCCTTGCTCCGCCAGATTCAACAGATGTCCCTTGGTGATTACACCCTTGCCAAGAATGCTGGTTTGTCTCACGAGATTCCAGCGCGACCTCGAAAGTACCTCACCGTTTATTACGTTTGCGACGCGCTGATCGAGAATGGCGGCGACTTGCTTAGCCGCATGTGCAACGACCAACAGGCGGAAGATGGTTTGCTTCGATTGGTGCCACAAGATGGGAAAGAGGTCGTCGAATTTACGCGTTCAAAAGAGGTCTTCGGCGGTGCTGACTTAAAAGTAGTCAACTGGGGCGCAAAGGGCATTGAGAGTTCTAAATACGCTCGCGTGGTGCCCGGTGACACTGTGCAGACTTTCCGAAATTTCGTTGACGCCGTAATTACCCACCAAGTCAAGTCCCGGATGAAACGGGACGGCCTCCTAATTCTCCTCGATGAATTCGACGTTATCAAGGACAAGCAAGGACTAGGGTCCCTCATTAAGTCGCTGACGAGCCACGAACTCAAATTTGGTATCTGCGGAATCGGGCAAGATTTGAATGACATCGTCGAGGATCATGCATCGGTAGAGCGACTCCTAGAAGAGGGCGCAATTCACGTTCAGCCGATGCCGAAGGAAGAAATCGATGAGATCTTCTATCGGGCTGAGCAACTCTTCGCCGGTAAGCTCAAATTTCAGCGGGAAGCGATTGTGAAGATCTCAGAACTGTCTCAAGGGTACCCTTACTTTGCGCAACTGATTGGCAAAGAATGTGTCAACCAAGTGAATCGCATCGGGAGCCAGACAATCGACAGTTCCGTTCTGCAGCGAGTTCTTGACGACGTTAAGTCGGGACGCGCATTTCCGACGCTCGAGTCTGCGTACCAACGCGCAATCGGGAGTTCTAAGGATCGCGAAGTTCTGCTACATCTACTCGCTGATCAGCCAGAAGAAAATGCCATGTTCAACGAAGAAGTCGGTCGAGTCGTCCTGAAAAATGCTCGTGGCGATGCCGACGACCTAAATGTTCAGTACGTCGACCAACTTGTTCCGCGACTCGTAGATCCCAAGTTCGGCCCCGCGGAGCGTGTCAACGACTTTGAGACACCTGCCGGCGTAAATTAGTGAGCATTGTTCTCACTCGTCGGCGTCAGAGTTGGCGGATTGATCCAGGCCGCCGTGGGCGGCGACTGGGGTGTGGGGCAGG
>Ga0209584_10000571_pt1 | contig 11620 bp, 10 predicted proteins | sample NGEPerD_FD_184507 | JGI IMG/M metagenome (GOLD analysis project Ga0209584, IMG submission 184507) | Arctic peat soil microbial communities from the Barrow Environmental Observatory site, Barrow, Alaska, USA - NGEE PermafrostAB12-D... | ecosystem: Environmental > Terrestrial > Soil > Wetlands >...
CCGCCGGACGGAGCGTTCTCGGCTCCACTTCCACCAGCTCCGCCCCCCGCGCCCGCACCTCCAGCTGCCGAACCGCGACTACCTCCAGCGCCGGCGCCCACCCCTCCGTCACCGGTGCCTCCGTCTCCCGAACCTCCATCTCCCTCGCCATTTGCGCCGGCCCCTTCATCCCCGAGGCCGCCGGGAAGCGAACCCAGGGCTCCAGCAGCGCCCGCGGCACCACCCAGCGCTCCCACCGCCCCCGGAATCGAGTTTGCGTTGCTCGCGCAGCTCGCACACCAATGCGCGATGAGAGAAAAGAGTTCAATCATATCGAGCCTCGCATCTGAGCCTGCGCGAGCTGCGACGACCGTCTCGCCGCCTCTGCGACCAAGAGGCGGAACCACGTGTCTGGATAGAGCTCACGCCCCACCGCACGCCACTCGAGCATCGCTACATAGCCGACTCCACCCATGAGCATCAGCGTCGTGAGGCGCCCTCCGAGAGTCAGCACCATCGAAAACTTTCCGACGATTTCATTCAACTTGCCCGTGACGATCGCATTCTGGGAGCAGTGCTCGATCAGCACCGCGGCGATCGCGACCGTCGGCACAATCCATCGCCGCGCGAACTGCTTCGGATACATGAGCGCGAATGCGACACCGAGCGCGATGAGGGCTGTGTGCGCAAGGTGACCTGACTGCACCAGCGGCCAGCCATACGCCGATGCTTTTGGAAGGCCCGGAATGAACAGCGACAAAACCGGATTCGCGGACAACGAGAAAGCGCCTCTTCCGAATGTGGCGCTCTCGTAGATGTTGAATCCCGCGCCAGTCGATGCGGCGAGCACTACCACATCGAGCACCGATGGTCGCGCGCGCGGTCGTCGCATCGCCAGCACGAGCACGAGTATCACCGGAAGCAACTTGATCAGCTCCTCGGTAATGGGTACCCATAAAGCGGTTCCGAGCAGGCTCGACACGCCCAGCTTGTCGACGATTGGCGTGCCCACGAGCCTCGCCAGTGCCGTCAGACCCAGAAAGCCGGTGAGCCATGCGCCAACGAAGGCGCGCCAGCCGATCGTGCGCACGGGGCCGGCGACGATCCACAGAAGCGCAAGCGTCCACAGCTGCGCGAAGAAATCGAGCAGGAAAACGTGCACTCCCCCGGCTTTGGTAATGCGCGGCAGCGATGCGATCACGGTAAGCACGGAGATCGCGAGCCCGATCGTCGACACGCGCTTCATCACGCGCGTGCGTGTGGCGTCGGAGGCGGAGCGCGACGCGTACGTGAACGCGACCTTGAGCCCGATCGCGGCGCCGACGATCACGATCAACGTCGATGGACCGTCCGGCATCACGCCGGCGAAGCGCGCGAGCACCGCGCTGAGCGACACCGCGACGCTCGCGCCCGCGATGAGCGCCAGGGTGCGATCAGTCGTCTGCGTTGGTGACCCGGTGACGGCGCTTATCATAGTACGACGCAACATGATTCGGCCTCCCGATACGGTGAGGCGACCATGTTACGGAGGGTGCCATCTCCGTCGTGTCGGGCCCTCCGTCTCCGGACTATCCTCGCGGGAAAGTCAGCGCGCGGTAGTCGGCGCGCGGCGCCAGGCGATGGAGCACCGGATCGATGTGGATCCACATTGGCCACGCGCCGAGCTCCAAGCTCGTTCGCACGAGCGCGACCGCCTCGGTTGGGCGGCCGAGGAGGGTCGCGACGCGGGCGCGGTAGTACGACGGGCCCCACGAGTCCTCGTCGGACGTACGGTGCGCCAGCCAGTCGTCGAGACGTAGCGCCGTCACGGAGTCTCCACGCTCGGCCGCCAGCCCAGCCAGAATTCCGCGAAACGCAACGTTCGATGAATCCTCGACCACGAGTCCGCGCATGATCGCCAAGGCGCTGTCGAATGCCCCGGACTCTTCCAGAAAAAGTGCTTTGAAGAACCGGATTTCGGGTGTGCTTCGATCGTGCAGCGACCGACTATCACACCACGTCGCACCGTGCACCGCCGCGATACGAGCGGCGCCCACGCTTCCATGCACGTCGAGCTCGCGCATTGTCCAGAGGATGACCCACGCCGCCGACGATCTATATTCGTCACGCCCGTCCATGTTCGGCGCCATGCCATTCGACAGATCGGGCTCCGGCGGACGGGTGAGCGACGAATCCATCACTCGTAGCGCGTCGCTGCCGCGCTCGAGTCCAGCGAGCGCCTGGGCGCGATCCATTATTCCGCTCAGGTCATCGGGTTGGTCGAGACGACGGGTTGCCGCAAGCTCATCGCCGTATCGGCCCAGCAGGTGGTACGCATTGATCAGGTTGCCCCAATAGTCTCCATGGTTGGCATCCGGCATCCAATCGAGATCGACGGTCGGATCGATCCGCTCGAGCAGCGCGGCTGCATCAGCAGGATGATTCGCCCACATCGCCGCGCTGGCGGCCGATATCTGGTATGGCGATGTCGCCGAGACGAGCCGCGCGCGCTGTGACGCGAGCCGGTACATCTCGTCGTTGTGCCCGTGGCAGCGCGTGACGGCGACGCGAAGTGTCAGGTAGTCGACCTTGCCGAGCGCGCGTCTTCTTGCCGACATCGTCTGGTCGAGCGAGTCCACGATGCGGCACTTCCCATTGTTCGCGGCGGTGGTCGCGAGCGCGACGGCTGCGGCGTCGAAGCCGGAATCTCTGCTTGCCGCGAGAGCAAACGACGATTCCGCACGTGCGAGCTGGCCGGACCAGAATTCGTCGAGCCCCTCCATGTACGGGACGTACGCATCGTACGTCGGCGGGGCTCGTCCGGCGCGCCACGCGACGGCGAGGCGGGGATCGATGACCGACGCCAGTGACATCATCACACGGACGCGCGTGGCTTCGACGCCTGCGGCCGGCTTCGAAATGCTCGTCGACAACGGCCCGACGCTGCGGAGCACGTGCCCCATCGCGTCGAGCAGATTAGCGGTGAAGAGAAGTGAATCGCCCGAACGATAGTAGCTGCCGTCCACGATGAGGTTCGCGCCGTTGCGCCGCGCCAGGAGCACGGCGTCGACCGGGTGGCCCGCCGAATCACGTCCTCGCGCATACAGCGCGCGTGGATCGACGACGTCGACGACGTGCTCGGCGAGAAGGCTGCGCGTGACCCAGTCGATCATCATGTCCGCGATCGGATCAAGACTCGTGTCACCAGTGCGATTGGCGAACACGGTCACAATCACGCGTCGGCGGGGCGACTGTGGCTGGCCACGGCGCGAGAGGAAGTAGACGCCGCCGACGAGCAGGAGCAAAGCGACGACGGCGATGGACATGAAGGCGTAGCGCGGTCGTCGAGCAGGAAGGGTGGGAGCAGGCGACGACGGTGCGACGACTGTCGCGGGCGCAGTCGGCGTTGGCGCAATCGGAGGGGCCGTCGCGACGACGGCGAGCGGGATCGGCTCCGCGCCGAGGCGGAGGCGATCGACGAGCGCAACGGTTTCGGTATTTGGCGTCGCGTCGAACTCCTCACCGAGTCGCCGCGCGAAGTTTTCGAAGAGCGTGAAGGCGCCGCCGCGATCGCCGCTCGCGTGGAGCGCGACGACGGCGCGGCGCACCCACGCTTCGTCGAAGGGTGCGAGCTGCGTTGCGCGAACCGCGGTCTGCGCAGCGGCGGCGAGCTGGCCCGCCGACTCCTGCTGCCGGCAGAGATGCTCGAGGGCGCGCAGCACTCGCTCAAGCGCCTGCGCGCGCTCCTGCACGAGCCACGTCTCGAACTCTTCGCCGACGCCGCTGACGTGCACGCCTTCGAGCAGCTCGCCGCGGTAGAGCGCGACCGCCTCGTCGTAGTGTGCTGCGGAGAGCGCGTCGCCGAGCGCGGGGACGTCGCACCAGAGCTTCGCGCGGTCGACCATGAGCTCGTCGTCTCCGCGCGAAACGAACACGTCTTCGCCGAGCGCGAGGCGCAGCTGGTAGAGCGCGTTTCTGAGCGCGCGGCGCGCGGCGAAGGTGTCGAGCTCCGGCCAGAACACCGCGAGGAGCGTGTCGCGCCGATGGAAGCGATCGGCGCGACACGCCATGTAGGCGAGTAGCGCGAAGCGCTTCGGCTGCGCGAACAGTGCGCTCGCGTCGCCCTGGTCAGTTCGCTCGAGCTCCCTGGAGCCAAGAAGGCGCAGTCGCAGCATAGGCTTTCCGAAGGTACGGAAGAAGCCCATGCGCGACAACGGCGATCACCCGATGGATTTCATCACGGGAATGGTTGAATCATGCGACGAACCGCGACTTCACTGGCCCGATATGACTTGGATCGTGAGATCGCCGCCGTGGACCGTCACGGCGCCCTGGACTCTGCCCTTCTTGAACCCAATGGCCCCCAGGTAGAACGGCGTCGTTGCTTCGGAAGCGCCGGGGAGCAGCGTGTACCCGGCCTTGGGGAGTGCATCGTGGTAAAAGGTGTACATCGCGTGTTGGTCGACACCGTGCCACTCGCAGATGGCTTCGGGACCCGTGACGATCGGCTTGCATGCGCTGAGTCCGGGGGCGAGCGGAAAATCCGCAGGGAGCCCTGGGCCCGCGGATGCCGCGGGAGCGCTGACATCGCCGGCTGGCGCCGCAGAGGTGCCGGAGTCCTTGTTGCACATCGCGGCCGTCGTCACGAGCACGGCGCCGAGTGTGGCGATGCTGCGGAGTATCGAGGTAGTCATGAGTCGGATCCTGGGTTGGGGAAGGGCGTGTGCTTCCCCAGAATCGGGCGGCTGCGTCTCCCGGCTGTCGGCCTGAGCGTCTTCGTGACGAGGCCGTCGACGGCACGTGTCCTTTCGGGCGTTGGCTGAGTCTTTGGTGGTCGAGCCCGGCAAGCAGCGAGTTAGAGTTATATTGGCCGCTCGACGGCGAAGTGCCGCGGCTGAGACGCCAACGAACCTCTGGAGTAAATTTCGGATATGAACTTGCGCCCAATAATCGGCATCACGACGCAGACACTCGAGCCCATCCCCGGCGAGCTTCCGCGCTGCTGGGTGATGAGCCAGCGGTACGTCGACGTGCTCACGTCGGTGGGTGCGCTGCCGTGGGTGATTCCGCTCACGCACGACATGGCGACGCTGCGCGCGGTGTACGAGCAGCTCGACGGTGTTTTTCTACCGGGCGGCGTCGACATGGATCCCGATCAGTACAGCGAGTCGCGGTTGCCGGTGTGCGGCGTGACGGATGCGGATCGCGACAGGGTGGAGGTCGCGCTGGTGCAGTGGGCGATGGCGGAGCGGAAGCCGGTGCTCGCGGTGTGTCGCGGCGTGCAGGTGCTCAATGTGGCGGCGGGCGGAACGCTCTATCAGGATCTCGCGGAGTGGTGCGACGCGGCGATCAAGCACGACTACTGGCCGAACGAGGTGAAGCAGCGCCAGGATCTCGTGCACGATGTGGCGATCGAGGAGGGGACGCAGCTCGGAGCGATCATGGGCGTGGGCATCACGACGGTGAACAGCATGCACCATCAGGGGATCAAGAAGCTGGCGCCGGGCCTCGTTGTGAATGCGTACGCGCCCGACGGATTGATCGAGGGCGTGGAGGGGCGTGACGACGGATATCTGCTCGGCGTGCAGTGGCATCCGGAGGAGCTCGTTGAGCAGGCTCCGGCGGCGCGGCGGCTATTCGAATCGTTCATCGAGGCGGCGGCCGCGCACAAGACGGAAGTCGCGACTCGCTAGGGGATCACCGCGATCGCGTGAAGCTCATCGCGCTGCGCGAGCGTTACGACTTCTTCGTGAAAATGAAGTTTGCCGTGCACGGCAACATCGACTGCAACACCGGAATGCGCCCGAGCATGAGGTAGTACGCGGTCGCCGTCTTGCCTCTTCCCTTGTATGTGGGGAAGAAATCAATTCGACAGTCAAGGTCGAGCGCTTCCGCTATCGCGCGAAGCTTTTTCGGGATCAACACATCTTCCGGAACTTCCGGCCTCTTCAGATTCACTCGCTTGTATGCGAGTGAATGAAGGTATTTCGGGGTGGTGGGCTCGTAAAAATAGAAGGCTTTGCCGCCTGGCTTCAGGACTCTCTTGAATTCGGTGAGAGTTCTCTTGTGGGCCAGAAAGTGATGCGCCGCGGCGAAGGTGAATATCTGGTCGAGGGAGGCATCGCTTTCCGGAATCTCGTAGCTCTTGCATGCATACGAGTTGTCCAACTTCACATCGAGAACTTTTTCCCATTTCGGCAGCGACTGAACGGCAAATGGACTGATGTCCGTGCCGGTCACGTGCGCCTTGGGATAGAGACGCTTGTACACACACGATCCCCAACACTGCCCGCCGCCAAGCTCCAGAATTCTCCCGTTGCCGCTCAACTGATCGCGATACTTCTGCAGGCAATCGATGAACGTATTCGCGTCCAACATCTTGTTGACGATGTTCTGGAGTGAATCGGATTCTGGCGATTCCGTTTCCGAGTCTCGCCAGAAATCGATTTCGACCCGTTGTTTCAAGTCGATGTTGGCCATGCAAATACTCCAGAATTTGAGTGCAGATAAACCCGCTTCTCGAGCTGCGCGACGGTCTTACGGATGCGATCGCGACACGGGATATTCGGCCAAAGCGCACATGAAGACGCGCTTGGAGGCGGGAAGCGGTACGGCTGGAGGGGCGTGCCCCGCCTTGGCCCTCCTCCGACAAACTATTTTCTCATGGTTGGATGCGCAACGATCAGTAAGAAACGTTGCACGCACGATGCAGTTGCCGTCGCTCTACGCGGTCACCCGACCGCGACGTTGGGTACGATGGGCGGCCCGTCCTTCACATTCGACTCCCACTTCTGCAGGCGCGCCGCGAACATGACGAGGAGCGGCCGCTCGACGAGCAGGTGAAGTACGATGCCGGGCGCGAGTCCAATCGGCAGCAGAAGGAGCAGCGATAGCGGAGCGGGGATCGCTGCCAGAGCGGGCCAATGCGCGGCGACGACCACGGCGAGAGCCACTACGAGATAGTGCGTCAGGTAGATGGCGTAGGATGCCGCTCCGAGCAACGTGAGCCATTTGGGGATGCGCACGGGATGGCGAAGCTCCGTTTGTACTACTGCAAACACGATGATCGCCGCGAGCACCCCGTACGTGGCGGTGACGCTCCGTAACGTCCGATCCGCGGGGAGGAAATTCGCCTCGTACGCCGCGAACGTGGCCGCAGCGAGGAGCGCCGAGACGAGCAGGGCGCGCGGCATGCGCAGGCGCATATTGCGCTGAACGAGCCACGCGGCGACCATGCCCAGCACGAACTCGCCCACGTGCAGGTTGAGCATGAAGCCGAGTATGAAGGGCGTGACCTGCGGAACGCCGAAGCTGTTCAACGTTGCCGGCCCCCATATCGCGACCGCCGCGATCGCCGCGAACCACGCGCCGAAGCACACGAGCCCGAATCTGACGGAGATGAAGAACGCGGCGAAGGCGAGGTAGAACATCAACTCGTACTCGAGCGACCAGGTGATCCCGATCAGCCGCGCGCCATCATGGGGAATGAGGAACACCGACATGAGAAGCGTCGCGAGCGTCGACTTGCCCTGATTCTGCATCACCCACGGCGCGAGGAGCACGATCGGAATCAGGACGGCGCAGAGTACCCAGTAGACGGGATAGATGCGCGTGAGTCGCTTGTACGCATACAGCCCCAGTCGCTTCGGGATGCCGAAGTCGCGGCGATGCACGTACACCATCAGGAAGCCGCTGAGCACGAAAAAAAAGTCGACGCCGGTGCGTCCGAAGCCGAATATACGCGTGAATACCGAATCCGGATGGACGACGCGCATGAAGACCTGCGAGTGAAACACGAGCACCATGAAGGCCGCGACACCGCGGCCGACCTGGAGAGACTCGAGCTTCTGTTTCATCGGCTGTGTCGTTGCTGGCGGCATCGAGTGCAATTGAGTTGGACTTCGACGAGCATGTTCGACGCGGCGAATGCGCTGACGGGCTTACGGGGAGAGCTGGCGTGCGTCTCCCCTGCGAGGACTTGCCGAAGATACGGAAAGCTACGGAAATTTGCCCGGAGGAGCTGCTGCAATGGCTCCGGCAAAGGAAAGTGCGAGCGCTCGTGCGTCTTCTGCTGCTTCGTAGCGGCGAGGCATGACATGACCATGAAATTCCTCGATCGACTGCAAGCGGCACTCGGCATCCCCACCGCGCTCCCAAGTGTGCGCCGAACGGTGCGCGGCATCGATGTCGTGCTCGAGAACACGCGGCCGGATATTTCGGACGAGGATGTGTTCGCGCGAATGGACGAGGTGCTCGCGATGATCGAGCGCTACGCGCCGGCGAGGCTGCGGCGGCTTCGACACGACATTGCCGGCATCGATGTGAAGCGCTTCGCGTGCAGGGGCGCGTTCTTCGGCGAGACGCGTCGCGTACTCACGGAGCTGACGTTCATCGTGAATCGGGATTTCAGCATCGCGGAGATCGCGTCGTCGCTGCTGCACGAGGGCGTGCACGCGCGCGTTGCGGCGGCGGGGGTGTTTCGCACGCCGCTCTCGCTCGCGAAGGAGGAGCGGTTGTGCCGTGCGACGGAGCTCTGGTGGGGGGAGACGGTGCCGGACGGTGCGAAGGTGATCGAGCGGGCGCGCGCGTCGCTCGAGCTCGGAGATAGGGACGTGGCGCCGGCGGTGGACTGGCGGGAGGCGGCGCGGAGGGTGGAGGAGGTGGACAGGCGGGCCGCGGAGGGGCGCGGCTGAGATGGGGCTCCGTCACAATCTCCGCGTGAGCGCGTTGATGCTGACCGTTGGATTCGCCGCGTCGTGCACCGAGGAGCTGAAAACTCCCGCCAGGCCGGGACGGACGATGGGATACGCGCAGGTGCGCGCGGACAGCATCGCGACGGGCCTGGTCCCTTTCTATGAAGACTCCGTCGCGCTCGTCATCTTCTCACATCTGGCGCCCACCGACTGCCGTGGCGTCGCCATTCAGATGAGCCTGCGAAGCGACTTCGAAAGAATCTGGGGGACTGCTCACGACTATCCGGGAACCGTCGAGTGTCCGTTCTCGAGGGACACGGCATTCGTGCTCGGGTGGCGCATGCACGAGAAATACCCGCTCTACATCGACTTCGTGCAGCCCGACAGCTCGATCATCCACGTTACAGAGCTACCGCGCACCCACACCGTGAGTGCGCCGCACTAATCTATAGCGCGCGCTCTACGCCCCCGTGCAGTACGTGCAGCCAGCTTCCTGCGCGCGATTCACGCCCCACGTCCCCGACGGAATGATCGGGATTCCCGGGATGATTCCCGCCGTCCACTCCTTGAGCGCAACGTCCGCCGTCACGCCGCCGGCGGGCGCGAACTGCGCGCTCAGGAAGTGCAGCGCCACGTTGCACGCGCCGAAGATCGTCCCCTTCGCCAGCAGCTTGTCGATCGCCATGTCCTCCACGAACAGCGCCCCCGGCTTCGGATTGAAGAACGGGTTCCGCTCTGCCGGCTTCTTCGTTGCCGGGTCGATGACGTTCATCGTCTTTCCGATCTTGTACTTTGCCCAGATCGCATCCGTGAGCGCCAGCGGAAAGCCCTCGTGGCGAAGGATGATCACGGCGGTGACGGGCGACGGAGTGACCGACGCATACGGAACTCCGAACGTGTAGGCGAAGGCCAACGGAAAGCCCGAATTCACCGCAAAGGCATCGATGGCCATCTTGTGCTTCGCCTTCAGCACGCCGGGCCACTCACTGGGCTCCGCCGGCGTCGACGACGAATCCGACGCTGTCGCGACCGTCTTCTCGGCCGCGCACGCGGTTACCGGAAGGAACGCCGTGAGCCCGAGCGCCGCCGTTCCCGCGGCGAGACGTCCGAGGAAGCTGCGGCGCGGGGAAGTGGAAAGAATGTCGTCGCTCATGTCCAGGTCCTGCGCGCTCAGCGCGCGCCGTTGTGCGCGTGGGTGCGCGCGGTGTTTGGGCCGGCCGCTGGGCCGGCATTCGTTGGATATGGCACATCCGAGGGACGGTCGCCAGTCGGCCAGTCACTCTCCTTGCCGGCGAGGTCGGGACGAGGGCGCGTGTCGATGTAGCGCGCCACGTCGAGCGCCTGCTGTGGCGTAAGCGTGTTCGGCTTGTCGAATGGCATGTTGTGCATCACGAAGAGCGCGGCCATGCGATAGCGCGCGAGCCCCGCGCCGATGTTGTACGACTTCGCTCCCCACACGGGAGGTATGATGCCGGCGCCTTGCCCTGATGCGCCATGACAGCGCGCGCAGCTCGACGCGAACAGCTGCGCGCCGCGCGCGGTGTCGGCCGCGAGCGTCGAAAGCGCGGGAACGTTCTGCGCGCTCGCGGAGTCGCCGACCGCCGCGCCGCGCGACAGCCACCAGAGATAGGTGACGATGTCGCGCATGTCGTCGCCGTCCGCGGCGATCGCGTGGCCGTTCAGGCTGCGGATGAAGCAGTCATTGACGCGATCCTCGATGAGATCGACACGCCCGCGGCGGAGCCGGTATTGCGGATAACGCGTGTAGACGCCGATGAGCGAGAGCGCGCCGGGGCGACGCCCTTCACCGAGATGACAGCTGAAGCACCTGAGCGAGCTTCCCACGTGCGACGGCAGACTGTCGTGCGTCGCCGCGAGCAGCGCGCGTCCTCGGCGAACTGATGCGCCGAGCGCGCCCGATGGCGGCGTGGTGTCTGGAGTGGCGGTTGCCTTGGGCGGAGGAGTGGTCACTCCGCGGCCAGCGGCGGCGGGAGCATCTCCCCTCCCGCACGCCATGGCCAACGCGATCATTGTGAGCCACAGTCGCGCATGCTTCGCGCGCGTGACATCGCGTCGTTCGTTCATCATTCCTTCGGCGCTCCCCGGAAGAGCAGCGTTGCACACGATGTAATGCTTTTCATCTCGCACGTCCAGTGTTTTTTTCTGGCCGGTTTCTAATGCGCGCCATTTTTGTGAACGAGCTTTCGCGAAAAGAAATCGAACGAGGCCGTGTACGCCGCGAGCCAACTGCGATGCAACAGGAAGTCGTGCACCTCGTCGGGAAAGACGAGCTGCTCCACATCTACGCCTTGTTTGCGCAGATCTTCGGCGAGCTGCACCGTCTGACTGAACGACACGTTGCGATCATCATCGCCCTGAATCAGGAGCACCGGCGACCTCCACGTCGACTCGTACGCCATCGGCGAAGAGAGGAACGCGGTGCGCCGCGCTTCCTGATCTTTCAGGATGCGCCACCCCGGAACGAACGTCTCCCACTCCAGATTCCAGTCGTGCACGCCGTGCATGTCGACGCCCGCCGCGTAGATGTCCGACGAGCGGGCGAGCGCGAGCGCGGTGAGATATCCGCCGTACGATCCGCCCCACGCGCCAATCCGCGACGAGTCCACATCCGCGCGTGCGCGAAGAAAAAGTCCCGAGCCTTGCACGTCGTTGTACTCGCTGCCGCCCGTCGCGCCGTAGTCGAGTGCCTCGCGGAAGTTGAGCCCGTAGCCGATGCCGCTTCTGTAGTTGACCACGAGCACCACGAAGCCTCGGCTCGCCAGAAACTGGTTCATCGCGTACGCGTTGCTGTAGTAGTACATGTAGTGCCAGCCGAGGAGCATCTGGCGACGCGAGCCGCCGTGAAAGAAGACGACGGCGGGGTGCCGCTCGCCCTTCGCGCCGCCCGGCGGAAGGAAGAGCTGGCCGTGCAGCAGCATGCCGTCCGCAGATGGGAAAATCACCTGCTG
>Ga0209584_10000573_pt1 | contig 11584 bp, 8 predicted proteins | sample NGEPerD_FD_184507 | JGI IMG/M metagenome (GOLD analysis project Ga0209584, IMG submission 184507) | Arctic peat soil microbial communities from the Barrow Environmental Observatory site, Barrow, Alaska, USA - NGEE PermafrostAB12-D... | ecosystem: Environmental > Terrestrial > Soil > Wetlands >...
GCTCGAGACGCCCGGCCGCATCCAGGGCTTGGCCTCCCGCCATCTGGCGCTGCGGCCGATCTTACCCACGCAATTCGACAGCCTCGACCGGCTGCCCGAGCGCCCGCCGGTTGGTGCGCCGGGCAACGATCCGATCGGCGCCATGATCGCCCCGGTCGCGCCCGACACCACCGGCAGCGTGCCGGCGCCGCGGTGACCCGATGACCGCACCGCGCAAATCGCCGGAGACCCGCTGGCAGCGCTGGCTGCGCTCGTTTCTCTATGGCCGCGACGTCGACCGCAACGTGAAGGCCAAGGCGCGGCTCGGCCTCGCTATCGTCGCCTTCGCCGCCATCTACGGCGTCATCGCGCTGCGCCTTGTCATGTTCGCGGAGCAGAGCGATGGCCATGGCGCCCGCCGCAGTGTCGGAGCGGACGCGCTCGCCACCGCCCGGCCCGACATCCTCGACCGCAACGGCCAAATCCTCGCCACCGACGTGAAGGCGCCGTCGCTGTTCGCCGAACCGCGCAAGCTCATCGACGTGGACGAGGCGGAGGAGCTGCTGACTGCGGTGCTGCCCGATCTCGACGGCAACGAAATGCGCGAGCGCCTGTCGTCGAAGCGCGGCTTCGTCTGGCTCAAGCGCGAGATCAGCGCCAAGCAGCAACAGGAGATCCACCGGCTCGGCATTCCCGGCGTCGGCTTCTTGACCGAGAACAAGCGCGTCTATCCCAACGGCCCGGTGGTCTCGCACGAGATCGGCCACGTGAATATCGACAACCAGGGCATCGCCGGCATCGAGAAATGGCTGGACGGGCAGGGGCTCGCCGCGCTGCACATGGCGGGGCTCGCCACCGACCGGCTGCAGCGGCCGGTGCAGCTCGCGCTCGATCTGCGCGTGCAGTTCGCGCTGCGCGAAGAGCTCATCGCCGCACGCGAGAAATTCAAGGCCAAGGCCTCGTCCGGCGTGATCGTCAACGTCAATACCGGCGAGATCGTCGCGCTGGTGTCGGAGCCGGACTACGACCCCAACAATCCGCGCGAGGCGAACGATCCGACCCGCATCAACCGGCTCACCACCGGCGTCTACGAGATGGGCTCGTCCTTCAAGTCGTTCACGCTGGCGATGGCGCTCGACAGTGGCAAGGTGACGCTCGACTCCAAGTTTGATGCGCGCGGTGATCTGCACTACGGCAAATTCACCATTCACGATTACCACGCGCAGCATCGCATCCTCAGCGTGCCAGAAATCTTCACCTACTCGTCGAACATCGGCACCGCGCGCATGGCGCTTTCGCTCGGCGTCGACTACCACAAGGCGTTCCTGAAAAAACTCGGCCAGCTCGACCGCTTGCGCACCGAATTGCCGGAAAGCGCCGAGCCTCTGGTCCCCAAGAATTGGGGCGAGCTTAACACCGTCACCATCGCCTTCGGCCAGGGCCTGTCGGTGGCGCCGCTGCAGGCGGTGATGGGCATTGCCGCGCTGGTCAACGGCGGCAAGCTGATTCCGCCGACCTTCCTCAAGCGCGACCAAGCCGCGGCCGACCGCCTGGCCACGCGCGTGATCAAGACCGAAACGTCCGATAAAATGCGCTATTTGATGCGCCTGAACGTGGAAAAGGGCACCGCTACAAGAGCCAATGTCGCCGGCTATTATGTCGGCGGTAAAACCGGCACTTCGGAAAAAGTAGTGGGCGGCCGCTATTCCAAGACCAAGGTTTTGACCAGTTTCACCGCCATTATGCCGGCTGACAAACCGCAATATTTGTTGTTGATCATGATCGACGAACCGCAGGGCCTGGCGGAAACCCATGGCTTCGCCACCTCGGGATGGAACGCGGTGCCGGTCGGCGCCAAGGTGATCGAACGCGTGGCGCCATTGCTCGACATTCCGCCGCGCTTCGATCTGCCGAAAGCGGATCAATTGCTGCTGGCGAGCGCGAAGGAGACGCGGTGAGGCTGGGCGAGCTTCTGCCTGAGACGAAACTCGATGCACGCCAAGTCGCGCAACTTGCCAGCATCGAAATCGCCGGCATTGCCGCCGACAGCCGCAAGGTCAAAGCGGGCTTCCTGTTTTTTGCCATCGCCGGCGCCAAGGCCGACGGTGCGCATTTCGCCAAGCAAGCGGCGGCGGCAGGCTGCGTGGCGGTCGCCGCCGAGCAGCGTCCTGATGGACTGCCGGCCACTATCGCCTTCGTGCCGGTAAGCAACGCGCGCCGCGCGCTCGCCTTGGCGGCGGCGAAATTTTTCCCGTACCAGCCCGGCACCATCGCGGCGGTCACCGGCACCAGCGGCAAGACCTCGGTCGCCGCCTTCACGCGGCAGATATGGGGTGCGCTCGGATTGCAAGCCGCCAGCATCGGCACCATCGGCGTGGTCTCGCCGACGGCTGAGAAGTATGGCTCGCTCACAACGCCCGATCCGGTCGAGCTGCACCGCACGCTCGATCAATTGGCGGGCGAGGGCGTCACGCATCTGGCGCTGGAAGCCTCCTCACACGGTCTCGACCAGCACCGGCTCGATGGCGTGCGCATCGCCGCCGGCGCATTCACCAATTTGTCGCGCGATCATCTCGACTATCATCCGACCATCGAGGCCTATCTCGCCGCCAAGCTGCGCCTGTTCGGGGAACTGGTCGCGCCGAACGGCACGGCGGTGATCGATGTCGACGATTGCTATGCGGGCCAGGTGATCGGCGCCGCCAAGGCGCGCGGTCTCAAAATCATGACGGTCGGCGTACAGGGCGACGACATCAAGCTGGTCGGCGGCGCCATCGACGGCTTCGCGCAAGTCGTCACCATCGCCCATGGCGGCCGCGCGTTTAAGGTCAAGCTACCGCTGGTCGGCGCCTTCCAGGTGCAGAACGCCGCGGTGGCCGCCGGCCTCGCGATCGCGACCGGCGCTGAGCCGGCGCGCGTGTTCGCGGCGCTGGACCATCTCACCGGCGCCAAAGGGCGGCTGGAATTGGCCGGCACCAAGAACGGCGCACCGATCTTCATCGACTACGCTCATAAGCCCGATGCGCTCGCGAAGGCGCTTGGCGCGCTGCGTCCCTATGCCAGCGGCAAACTGGTGGTGGTGTTCGGCGCCGGCGGCGACCGCGATGCCGGCAAGCGTCCGATCATGGGCCGCATCGCGGCGGAAAATGCCGACCGCGTCATTGTCACCGATGATAATCCGCGCAGCGAGCAGCCGGCTGCGATCCGCGCCGCCATTCTTGCCGCCGCCCCGGGCGCGACCGAGATCGGCGACCGCGCTGAGGCGATCCGCGCCGGCATCGCTGCGCTGACAGCCGGCGACGTGCTGCTGATCGCCGGCAAGGGTCATGAGACCGGGCAGATTATCGGCGGCCACACTATTCCGTTTTCCGATCACGACGCGGTCGCCGCGGTTTTGCAGGGCAAGGTGGCATGAGCGCGCTGTGGACCCTCGACGCCATGGCCGCCGCCATGCGCGCGGAAAAATCCGGCGCGCTGCCGGCCGAGGTGCCCGGCCTATCCATCGATACGCGAAGCATCGCCAAGGGCGAGGCCTTCTTCGCCATCAAAGGCGACAATCGCGATGGTCACGACTTCGTTGAGATCGCGCTCAAATCCGGCGCCGGCATCGCCGTGGTCGCGCGCGCCAAGCGCACACAATTTGCCGCCGATGCGCCATTACTGATCGTCGCGGATGTGCTCGAGGCCTTGCGCGATCTCGCGCGCGCCGCCCGCGCCCGCTCACCGGCAAAGGTCATCGCCGTCACCGGCTCGGTCGGCAAGACCAGCACCAAGGAGGCGCTGCGGCTCGCGCTCGGCGCCGACGGCGAGACGCATGCGTCCGCCGCCTCCTACAACAATCATTGGGGCGTTCCGCTGTCGCTCGCCCGCTGTCCGGCGAGCGCGAAATATGCGGTGTTCGAAATCGGCATGAGCCATGCCGGCGAGATCACGCCGCTCACGCAACTGGTGCGCCCGCATGTGGCGATCGTCACCGCCATCGCTCCGGTGCACCTGGAATTTTTTGGCTCGCTGGAAAAGATCACCGACGCCAAGGCGGAAATCTTTGTTGGGATCGAGCCCGGCGGCGCCGCCGTGCTCAACCGCGACAACCGCCAATTTGCGCAGCTCGCCAAGGCCGCTCAGGCTGCCGGCGTCACGCGCATCGTGTCGTTCGGCGAGCATGCCAAGGCGGACGCGCGGCTGTTGCGCCATTCGCTGCAGGCCGAATGCTCGACCGTGGAGGCGCGCATCCTCGGGCAGGACGTCACCTACAAGCTCGGCGCCCCCGGCAAGCATCTGGTGCTCAATTCGCTCGCCGTGCTGGCGGCCGCCGCGCTGGTGGGCGCCGATCTGGCAATGGCGGCGCTCGCGCTCGACAATCTCAAGCCCGCCAGCGGGCGCGGCACCCGCGCCACCTTGCGGGTACCCGGCGGCAGCGCGCTGCTGATCGACGAAAGCTACAACGCCAACCCTGCCTCCATGGCTGCCGCCATCGCGCTGCTCGGCCAGGCCGCGGTCGGCGACCACGGCCGCCGCATCGCCGTGCTGGGCGACATGCTGGAGCTAGGGGCGCAGGGTCCCGCGCTGCACCGCGCTCTCGCCGAGCCGATCGCGGCTGCCGGCGTCGACCTGGTGTTTTGCAGTGGGCCGTTGATGCGCGTGCTCTGGGAGGCCCTTCCCTCAGGCACCCGGGGCGGCTATGCCGAGACCGCGGCGGGGCTGGAGCCGGCCATGCTCGCCGTCCTTCGCGACGGCGATGCGGTGATGGTGAAGGGTTCGCTGGGTTCGAAAATGGGGCCGATCGTCAAGGCGCTGGAACGGCAATTTGCCAGACCGGCCGCGCTCGGGCAGGCGGCGGGTCAAAGCGCATGATCCCGAAAAGTGGGAACCGGTTTTCGGATAAGATCATGCGCCAAGTAGAATCCGGCAGGAATTAAGAAGATGTTCTATTGGCTGACCCAATTCTCCGACAAGATCTCGTTTCTCAACGTCTTCCGTTACATCACGTTCCGCACCGGCGGCGCCATCGTCACCGCGCTGGTGTTCGTGTTCCTGTTCGGCGGCCCGATGATCGACCTACTACGCATCAAGCAGGGCAAGGGCCAGCCGATCCGCACCGACGGCCCGCAATCCCATTTGGTCACCAAGAAAGGCACGCCCACCATGGGCGGGCTGATGATCCTTTCCGGCTTGCTGGTCTCGACTCTGCTGTGGGCGAACCCGACCAGTCCTTATGTGTGGATCGTGCTCGGGGTGACGCTGAGCTTCGGCCTGATCGGCTTTTATGACGACTATCTCAAGGTCACCAAGCAGAGCCATGCCGGCTTTGCCGGTCGCACGCGGCTCTTCGCCGAGGCGCTGATCGCGGTCATCGCCGTCACGGCGCTATCGCATCTGGGCAAGGGGCCGATCGCGACCTCGCTGGTGTTTCCGTTCTTCAAGGAGCTGGTGATCAATCTCGGCTGGGCCTTCGTGTTGCTTGGCGCCTTCGTGATCGTCGGCGCCGGCAATGCGGTCAACCTCACCGACGGGCTCGACGGCCTCGCCATCGTGCCGGTGATGATAGCGGCGGCGAGCTTCGGGCTGATCTCATATTTGGCCGGCAATTTGGTGTTCGCCGAATACCTGCAAATCCATTACGTCGCCGGCACCGGCGAACTGGCGGTGGTATGCGGCGCGGTGATCGGCGCCAGTCTCGGCTTCCTCTGGTTCAATGCGCCGCCGGCCTCGATCTTCATGGGCGACACCGGCTCGCTGGCGCTCGGCGGCATGCTCGGCGCGGTGGCGGTGGCGATCAAGCATGAGATCGTGCTGGCCGTCGTCGGCGGGTTGTTCGTCCTGGAGGCGGTCTCGGTGATCGTGCAGGTGGTCTCGTTCAAGCTCACTGGCAAGCGCGTGTTCAAGATGGCGCCGATCCACCACCACTTCGAGCAGCTCGGCTGGACCGAACCGCAGATCGTGATCCGGTTCTGGATCGTCGCCGTGGTGCTGGCGCTCGCCGGTCTGGCGACGCTGAAGTTGAGATGAGCCTTGATCCCCGTCACCACGTTCGCGGGTGAGAAGGTCGCGGTCTTCGGGCTCGGCAGTTCGGGCCTGCTGTCGGCGCGCGCGCTCGCGGCGGGCGGCGCCGAGGTGATCGCCTTCGATGACGACAAGAAGAAGCTCGCCGAGGCGCAAGCGGCCGGCCTCAAGACGCAAGACCTGCGCGAGATCGATTGGCTGACAATCGCGGCGCTGGTGCTGTCGCCCGGCGTACCGCTCACCCATCCGGCGCCGCACTGGAGCGCGGCGCTCGCCGCCAAGGCCAAAGTCGAGATCATCGGCGACATCGAATTGTTTTGCCGCGAGCGCGCGAAATCCTGCGCGCAATGCGCACTCATCGCCATCACCGGCACCAACGGCAAATCGACCACCACCGCGCTGATCGCGCACCTGCTCAAAAGCGCCGGTCGCGACACCCAGATGGGCGGCAATATCGGCGTGCCGGTGCTGGCGCTCGAACCCTTCGCTCAACGACGCGTTTACGTGCTGGAGGTGTCGTCCTATCAGATCGATCTCGCGCCCTCGCTGCACGCCAGTGTCGGCATACTGCTGAACGTCACCGAGGATCATCTCGACCGTCACGGCACGATGGCAAACTATGCCGCCATCAAGGAACGCCTGCCCGCGAGCGTTGAGCCCGGCGGCACGGCGGTGATCGGCGTCGATGACGATTGGACGCGCGCCGCCGCCGACCGCATCGCGCACGCCGGCAAGCATGTCGAGCGCGTGTCGGTGCTAGCGCCGCTGCGCGAGGGCTATTTCGCGCAAGGCTCGCATATTATTCATGCGCGTAACGGCAACGCCGATATTGTTGCCGACTTGGCTGGCATCGATAGCTTGCGCGGCGCGCATAATGCGCAGAACGCGGCCTGCGCCATCGCGACTGGTCTCGCGCTCGGTCTCGAACTGCTTGCGATTCAGAAGGGGCTGGCGAGTTTCCCCGGCCTCGCCCATCGCATGCAGCAGGTCGGGCGCAAAGAAACGAACAAGGGCAACGTGCTGTTCGTCAACGACTCGAAGGCGACCAACGCGGATTCCGCCGCCAAGGCGCTGGCGAGTTTCAACGATATTTTCTGGATCGCCGGCGGCAAGCCGAAGACCGGCGGCATTGTGAGCCTTGCCGAATTCTTTCCCCGCATCGCTAAGGCCTATCTGATCGGGGAGGCTGCCGCCGATTTTGCCAAGACGCTCGACGGCAAAGTGCCGTACGAAACGAATGGCGTGCTGGCGGCCGCGGTCGATGCCGCCGCGCGCGATGCCGCGGCTTCCGGGTTGAAGGAACCAGTGGTGCTGCTGTCGCCCGCCTGCGCTTCGTTCGACCAGTACCCGAACTTCGAGGTGCGCGGCAAAGCCTTCACCGACATCGTGCTGACAATCCCGGGCATAAAGAGCGCCGTCTAATACTCACCATTAATGCTTCGTAAACCGTGACGCGTCAGCTTGAGACGGACAGGAACGGGACATGGTTTCGCGCGCGCAACGCACGCCCTTCGGCGAATGGTGGTGGACGGTCGACCGGCTCACCCTCGCCGCCATCGGCGCATTGATGCTGGCCGGCGTAGTGCTCTCGCTGGCGGCCAGTCCGCCGGTGGCCGGCCGGCTCGGGCTCGACCCGTTCTATTTCGTCAACCGGCACATTCTCTATCTGATCCCGACCGTCGCCATCATGCTGGCGGTGTCGTTCCTCAATCCGCGTCAGATCCGCCGGCTGGCGCTGATCGTGTTCGCGTTCAGCCTGATCATGGTGGCGGCGACTCCGTATTTCGGCGCCGAGATCAAGGGCGCGCGGCGCTGGCTGATCCTGTTCGGCGTCAACCTCCAGCCCTCGGAATTCCTCAAGCCCGCCTTCGTCATCCTGATTGCCTGGCTGTTCGGCGAATCGGCCAAGCGGGCGGACATGCCGGCCAATGCGTTTTCGCTCGCGCTGCTGCTGGTGGTGGTTGCGCTCTTGGTGCTACAGCCCGACTTCGGCCAGACCATGCTTGTCGTGCTGGTGTGGAGCGCGCTGTTCTTCATGGCCGGCATGCGGCTGATCTGGGTGTTCGGCATTGCCGGTGTCGCCTCCTTCGGCCTCACCGCCGCCTATTTCACCGTGCCGCACGTGGCGAGCCGCATCCATAAGTTCCTCAATCCGGCCTCGGGCGATACTTTCAACATCGACATCGCCACCGAGAGCTTCATGCGCGGCGGTTGGTTCGGCCGCGGCCCGGGCGAGGGGACGGTGAAGCGGCTGCTCCCTGAGAGCCACACCGACTTCGTGTTCGCGGTGGCGGCGGAGGAATTCGGCGTCGCGCTCTGCCTTGCGCTGGTGGCGCTGTTCGCCTTCATCGTCATCCGCGCGCTGGCGCGCGCCATGCGCAACGACGACGCCTTCACGCGTTTTGCCGCCGCGGGCCTGGCCATCCTGTTCGGCATGCAGTCGGCGATCAACGTGGCGGTGAACCTGCATCTCATTCCGGCCAAGGGCATGACGTTGCCGTTCATTTCCTATGGCGGCTCCTCGATGCTCTCGCTCGCCTACGCCATGGGCATGCTGCTGGCGTTGACGCGCGAGCAGCCCCACGCCGCCATGCTGACCGCGCCCGATCCGGTGCCGGCGGGGAGCGCGGTTTGATGCCGACTGGCGCGGCGCCGCTGGTGCTGCTCGCGGCCGGCGGAACCGGCGGGCATCTATTCCCGGCCGAGGCGCTGGCCGACGCTCTGCAAAAGCGCGGCGCCGTCATCGATCTTGCCACCGATGCGCGCGCCGCCCATTTCAGGTTTCCCGCCCGCACCGTGCACCTCATTCCGAGCGCGACCTTGCGCGGCCGCAATCCGATTGCGCTGGCGCGCACCGCCGCGTTGCTCACACTCGGCACCGCCAAGGCGTGGGCGATGCTGGGGCGCGTGCGCCCCGCCGTGGTCGTCGGTTTCGGCGGCTATCCGACCGTGCCGCCGCTGATGGCGGCGGCGCTGCGCGGTATTCCTACCGTGCTGCACGAGCAGAACGGCGTCATGGGCCGCGCCAACCGGTTGCTGGCCGCGCGCGTCACGGCCATCGCCACCGGCTTTCGCACGCTGACGCGCCTCGACCCGCGCCTGCAGAGCAAGATCACATTCACCGGCAATCCGGTGCGTCGCGAAGTGATTGCTGCGGCGGCGACGTCCTATGCCGCGCCGGAGCCGGGCGGAAAACTGCGCCTGCTGGTGTTCGGCGGCAGCCAAGGCGCGCGCGTGATGGCCGAGATTGTGCCGGCGGCGGTCAAGCGCCTCGCCGCCGATCTGCGCGCGAGCTTGGCTTTGGTGCAGCAGGCGCGAGCCGAAGACCTCGACACGGTGCGCGGCACTTATGCCCGGCTCGGTGTTGCCGCCGACTGCGCGCCGTTCTTTTCCGACCTGCCGGCGCGTATGGCGGCCGCCCATCTCATTGTCGCCCGTTCCGGCGCCTCCACCGTGGCCGAGCTTTCCGCCATCGGCCGCCCCGCCATCCTGGTGCCGCTGCCGCATGCGCTCGATCAGGACCAGTTCGCCAATGCCGGCGTGCTGGAGGCCGCCGGCGGGGCGATCCGGATCGAGCAGCGCGACTTCACCCCCGAACGGCTGGCTGCGGAGATCGCGGCTTTGGCCGGCGACCCGGGCGGCCTTGTGACCATGGCGCAGTCCGCCAAATCGGCCGGCACCCTCGACGCCGCCGAGCGGCTGGCCGACCTGGTGTTGCAAGTGGCCGAAATTTAAGCATTACCTCATGGCCGGTCTTGTTTCGGCCTTCTGCCTCCTGCAAAACATGCCGAAATAGCGATGCGCGCGGCCGGCGCGCATGAGGAAAGGCTAAGGGCGACCCCATGAAACTGCCGCGCGACATCGGTCCCGTGCATTTCGTCGGCATCGGCGGCATCGGCATGAGCGGCATCGCCGAGGTGCTGGCCAATCTCGGCTACACTGTCACCGGCTCGGATGTGGCGGACAGCGCCAACGTCAAGCGGCTGCGCGACAAAGGCATCAAGGTCGCCATCGGCCACCAAGCCGAAAACATCGACGGCGCCGACGTGGTGGTGGTGTCTTCCGCCATCAAGCCGGACAATCCGGAACTCGTGGCCGCGCGCGCCAAGCGGCTGCCGGTGGTGCGGCGCGCCGAAATGCTGGCCGAGCTGATGCGGCTGAAAAGCTGCGTCGCCATCGCCGGCACCCACGGCAAGACCACGACCACGTCGATGGTCGCCGCGCTGCTCGACGCCGGCGGGCTCGACCCGACCGTGATCAACGGCGGCATCATCAACGCCTACGGCACTAATGCGCGGCTGGGCGCGGGCGAATGGATGGTGGTGGAGGCCGACGAGTCCGACGGCACCTTCCTGAAGCTGCCGGCTGACATCGCCATCGTCACCAATGTCGACGCCGAACACCTCGATCATTTCAAGACTTTCCAGAACGTGCAGGACGCCTTCGTCGCCTTCATGGAGAACGTGCCGTTCTACGGCTTTGTGGTGATGTGCACCGACCATCCGATCGTGCAGCGCCTGGTTGGGCGCGTCGTCGACCGGCGCATTGTTACCTACGGAGAAAATCCGCAGGCCGATGTGCGGCTGGTCGACTTGGATCACGCCGGCGGCAAGTCGCACTTCTCGGTCCTGTTCCGCGACCGCGACGGCAAGGACGTTCACGCCATTCGCAAGCTCGAGCTGCCCATGCCGGGCCGCCACAATGCGCTAAATGCCACATCGGCGGTCGCGGTCGCCCATGAGCTGAAAATCCCGGACGACAAAATCCGCATTGCGCTCGCCAATTTCGGCGGCGTGAAACGGCGCTTCACCCGCGTCGGCGAGTGGAACGGCGCGACCATCATCGATGACTATGGCCACCATCCAGTGGAGATCGCCGCCGTGCTGCGCGCCGCGCGCGAATCGACCAAGGGACAGGTCATCGCCGTGGTCCAGCCGCACCGCTACACGCGGCTCAAGACATTGTTCGAGCCGTTCTCCACCTGTTTCAACGACGCCGACGCCGTGATTGTCGCGCATGTCTATCCGGCCGGCGAAGCGCCGATCGAAGGTGCCGATCGCGATCATCTGGTGGCGGCCATCCGCGCACGCGGCCACCGGCAGGTCATTCCGCTCGACGGGCCCGAGCAATTGTCCGGCATCGTCAAAGGGCTCGCCAAGCCGGGCGACTATGTGGTCTGCCTCGGCGCCGGCTCGATTACGCAATGGGCCTATGCGCTGCCGGCGGAATTGAAGGCGCTATGAGCTTCCCCGACATCGTTCCCGAGCTGAAAACCAAAATGCCGGAATTGCGCGGGCGTCTGCTGGCCAACCAGTCGCTCGACGAGCTGACCTGGTTCCGCGTCGGCGGTCCGGCGCAGGCGTTCTTCATGCCGCAGGACGAAAACGACCTCGCGTATTTTATGCAAAATCTGCCGGCCGAGATTCCCGTCACCGTGATCGGCGCCGGCTCCAACCTGATCGTGCGCGACGGCGGCGTGCCGGGCGTGGTGGTGCGGCTCGGGCGCGGCTTCAATGAGGTCAAGGTCGAAGAGGGCCATCGCATCGCCGCTGGCACCGCCATGCTCGATGTGGTGGTTGCGCGCGCTGCGCAGGCCGCCGGA
>Ga0209584_10000574_pt1 | contig 11582 bp, 6 predicted proteins | sample NGEPerD_FD_184507 | JGI IMG/M metagenome (GOLD analysis project Ga0209584, IMG submission 184507) | Arctic peat soil microbial communities from the Barrow Environmental Observatory site, Barrow, Alaska, USA - NGEE PermafrostAB12-D... | ecosystem: Environmental > Terrestrial > Soil > Wetlands >...
CATCTGCAGCAACGGCAGCGCCGACGGCGACAAGTTCACGACGACCACCGTGACTCCTGTGAGCGGAAGCAACGGCATCTCGCTTCCCGTGGGCACGCAGGTGATTCTCAGCGTCGTCACCGCGAAGGCGCCCATATTCATCACGGCGAAGGGCGTGTCGATCGATGTCGCGGGGAAGGCCGTGCCGATCAGCGGCACCGCGTCCGCGCAGACGGAGTTCAATGCGGCGCCCAGCGCGAAGGGAATCGGCATTGGCGCGTGCATTCCCCAGGGTGGCCGCGTCTCGCTGCGCCTCACCGACGGCGTGTCGGTCACGCAGTAGGGGCGCTCCGCGTACTGCAGCGTGGTGTCAGGCACTCCTGACACCGAATCGGGTCAAGAGCGTGAGACGATCTGGGCCGAGGCCGCGTATCTATTGTAGCTGCGGACCTTCCGCTTGCGGCTATCGCGAGTAAGATCGAGCATCCCATTTCAACGGAGCGAACCATGGCCCTGGTCGATCGCGTAAAAAATATACTTCTGTCACCGCGCGCAGAGTGGCAGGTGATCGATGCGGAGCCGGCGACCGTCAGCTCGCTGTACGCCGGCTATATCGCGCCGCTGTCCGCCATTCCCGCCATCTGCCAGGCGATCGGCATGGCGCTGATCGGAATCAGCATCCCCTTCGTCGGGGGCAGCTACAAGACTCCGTTCGGGAGCGCGATCACGAACGCCGCCGTGACATACGTGCTGGGCCTCGTCGCGGTCTACATCGTCGCTCTCATCGTCGATGCGCTCGCGCCCTCCTTCGGCGGAACCAAGAATTCGATTCAGGCACTCAAGGTCGTTGCCTACGCGTACACGGCCGCGTGGGTCGGCGGGATATTCTCGCTCATTCCCGCGCTCAGCATCATCGCGCTGATCTTCGCACTCTACAGCCTCTACCTGCTCTATCTCGGGCTCCCGGTGCTCATGAAGGCGCCCGCAGACAAAGCCCTCGGCTACACGGTGGTGGTCGTCCTCGTCACCTTTGTCGTGATGTTCGTGATCTTCTACATCGTGCGCATGCTGGGCTTCGGATACGGCATGGGCGCGATGGGCGGCGGGTCGCCATACCGCCCCTAAAGCGCCTCTAATACAGTCGTTTCCCGAGCCGGCCCGCTACCTGGGCCGGCTCGGGTCATTTCGTCCTCTGAATCGGGCTAAAGAACTCTCCTGATCGGAGCTCGGCGTCGAAACGATGTCCCGTCAGTCGCGTCTCTAGAGCATGCAATCGAACGACAGCGCCACACGCGCGAACCCCGCCAGCGCGTGGGTAGCCGACTGGGGTAACGCACTCTCCGTACTGCTCGGCGCCTACGCCCTCATCTACCTGGGGCTCATGAGCGTCGCCCGGGACAGCACATGGGCACACGTACTGCGCGCCGTCGCGTTCATCCCCATGAACGCCGGCGCCGCCGTGCTCGCCCTGCGCGCCAGCCGGCGCCCCGACACCGACGTCCGCATCCGCCGCGCGCTGCTGCTCATTGGACTCGCGTTCACGAGTGTGCTGCTCGGCAACGTCACCGCGTTCCGTATCAAGTTCTACGAGAACGGCAACCCGCTCTCCGCCTGGACGAACATCCTGTACTTCGGCCTCTACGTGCTCGGGCTCGCGGGGCTCCTGTCGTTCCCGCTCGCGCGTCGCGTCTCGAACGAATATCGGAAGTTCCTGCTCGACGCAGCGACGGTCGTCGTCGCCGGCGGATTGGCGATCTGGTATCTCGTCATCATCCCCACCCGCACCTTCGAGCTCGACGGCTTCTCGGGCACCTTCTTCGGCCTGGCCTATCCGATCGCGTCGATGCTGCTGCTCCTCGGCGTCGTCACCGTCTTCCTCCGGCGGCCGACGCAGGAGTCGGGCGCCGCATCCACGGTGCTCCTTGCCGGGCTGGTGCTCTACCTCCTGTCCGATCTCGCAAACGATCTGACGATTCTGCAGGAAGGGTGGGGAAAGGTGACGTGGACGGATACGACGTACGTCGTCTCCTACATCGTCATCACGACCGGACTGGCGCGCTACTATTGGAAGCCGCCGATCATCATCGACGAGACGGACGGCAACGCGCGCTCGCAGCCCTTCACGTATCTGCCGTACATGGGCGTTGTGCTCAGCTACGCGCTGCTCGGCGTCGTTGCCGTGCGCACCTGGCCCGAGCCGATGAGCGTGCTCGCGATCGGCGGCATCCTGATCACGGCGCTCGTCGTCGTGCGCCAGATCGCGGCCGTGCGCGAGAACGTGCGCCTGCTCTCCGAGCAGTCCAAGCGCGAGAACGAGGCGCGCTTCGAGGCGCTCGTGCGGCACTCGTCCGACGTCATCACGATCGTCGATCCCGACACCGTCATGCGCTACGTGAGCCCCACCATCGCGCAGATCTTCGGGCACTTGCCGAGTGAGCTCGAGGGGAAGCGGCTCGCGGAGCTCGTGCATCCGGATGACGTGCCGCGCACGCTCAGCTTTTTCATGTCCGTGCTCCCGCGCGGCGCCGTCACCACGCCGGCGGAGTGGCGCATTCGTCATCGCGATGGCGGCTGGCGCGACGTCGAGGTGATCGGCACCAATCTGCTCGACGAGCCCACGGTTCGCGGGATCGTGCTCAACACGCGTGACATTAGCGAGCGAAAGGCGCTGCAGGCCGAGCTGACGCACCAGGCATTTCACGACACGCTCACGGGGCTCGCCAACCGCGCGCTCTTTCTCGATCGCGTAACGCACGCGCTCGCGCTCGCGCGCCGGCACTCGCGCACGATCGCCGTGATCTTCCTCGATCTCGACAACTTCAAGACCGTCAACGACTCGCTCGGCCACGCGCAGGGCGACATGCTGCTGATCCACACGTCGGAGCGGATGCAGCACGCGGTGCGCACGGCGGACACGATCGCGCGCTTCGGCGGCGATGAGTTCGCGATCCTCATCGAGGATGCGTCGGACAACGATGCGGCGATGACCGTGGTCGAGCGCGTGCTCGAGTCGATGCGCCACCCGTTCCATCTCGATGGGAAAGAGGTGTTCGTCTCGGCGAGTATCGGGATCGCGAGCGCGGATCCGGATCACACGGCGAGCGATCTGCTGCGCAACGCCGACATGGCGATGTACATCGCGAAGCAGAGCGGGAAGGGACAGTATCGCCGCTACGAAGCGCGCATGCACACCGAAGCGCTGGAGCGGCTCGAGCTCGAGGCCGACCTGCGCCACGCGATCGAGCGCAACGAGTTTACGCTGCGCTACCAGCCGATCGTGCTCCTGCACACCGGCGAGATCGCCGGCGTCGAGGCGCTTGTTCGCTGGAATCATCCCACACGCGGGATGATGCCGCCGCTCACCTTCATTCCGCTCGCGGAAGAGACGGGGCTGATAGTGCCGCTGGGTCGATGGGTGGTGCGCGAGGCATGTCGTCAGGCCGTGGGCTGGCAGCCGCTTCGCCCCGAGGGGCATCCGCTCACGCTCACGATCAACATCTCTGGGCATCAGCTGCAGGGCGAGCACGTGGTCGAGGATGTGCGTCGCGCGCTCAGCGACAGCGGGCTCGATCCGCGCAATCTCGTGCTCGAGATCACCGAGAGTGTGCTGATGCAGCAGAGCGATACGATTCTCGAGCGGCTACACGCGCTCAAGGCGCTGGGTGTTCGTCTCGCGATCGACGATTTCGGCACGGGATACTCATCGCTCGGCTATCTGCAGCGATTCCCGATCGACATCCTCAAGATCGATAAGTCGTTCGTCGACGATGTCGGGCGCGGCGACACGGAGTCTGCGCTCGCGCGCGCGGTGATCGCGCTGGGCGAGACGCTGCAACTGCAGACGATCGCCGAGGGGATCGAGTTGAAGCAGCAGCTGAGCGGGCTGCAGGATCTCGGCTGTGAGCTCGGCCAGGGCTTCTTCTTCGACAAGCCGATCGAGCCCGCGGAAATTGAGACGGCGCTGCGCAATGCGTATGCGCCCCTGGTCGGACGAGCAGGCGCTACGGCCGATCGGTAGCTCTTACACGCACTTCACGAAGTCTTCCTTGCGATAGGCCCGGCTCGCTCCGATCTTGTTTGTATACGATCGGACGCCCCGCACTTCAGCTCGGAGACACGCGTGTACACATTGCCCCGATGGGCCTCGCCGGCTCGCATCGCGAGCTTCATCGTGCTTGCCACCGTGCTGCTGTCATGCGAGCGCGTCGCGCCGCCACCGGCGCAGCAGTCGAATGGCGCGGCCCCTTTGAAAGTCGGGATCTCGTTCGCGGCGTCGCAGAGCTCGAAGCCGTTGGATGGTCGCATGCTGCTGCTCATCTCGACGGATAGCTCGAAGGAGCCGCGCGAGCAGATCTCCGATGCGGTGACCACGCAACAGGTGTTCGGCGTGGATGTAGACGGGCTCGCGCCGGCGACCGAGGCGATCGTGAGCGATACGACGCTCGGCTATCCGAAGAATTCTCTCGCGGACATCACGGCGGGTGACTACTACGTGCAGGGGCTGTTGCACGTCTACGAGACTTTCCATCGGGGCGACGGGAAGACCGTGAAGCTTCCCGCGGGCGATCGCGGTGAGGGGCAGCAGTGGCCCGACGCGCCGGGGAATTTGTTCAGCAAGCCGGTGAAGATGCACATCGATCCGTCGAGCGCAACGCCGATCCACATCGTGCTCGATCAGACGATCCCGAACATTCCCGAAGTCGCCGACACGAAGTACGTGAAGCACTTCAAGGTGAAGAGCGAGCGGCTGACGAAGTTCTGGGGGCGGCCGGTGTACATCGGCGCGATCCTCGTGCTCCCCGAGGGCTTCGATACGCATCCGGATGCGCACTATCCGCTGGCGATCTACCACGGCCACTTCCAGAATGACGTCTCGGATTTCCGCGAGACGCCGCCGGACACGAAGCTCCCGCCGTACAACCTCGACAGCCTCGCCGTGCATTGCCCGAACGGACACGAGTTCGAGCTGTGCACGAAGTTCGGCTATGAGCGCGTCGATCAGGAGAAGGGGTACGAGTTCTACAAGGAGTGGACGGGTCCGGGCTTCCCGCGCGTGCTCCTGCTCACGATCCAGCATCCGACGCCGTACTACGACGATTCGTACGCGGTGAACTCGGAGAACAACGGCCCCTATGGCGACGCGATCACGTACGAGCTGATTCCGTACGTGGAGTCGCACTATCGCGGGCTCGGCGCGTGGGCGCGCGCGCTCTACGGCGGCTCGACGGGCGGCTGGGAGGCGCTTGGCGTGCAGGTGAAGTATCCGGACGACTACAACGGCGCGTACGCGAACTGTCCGGACCCGATCGACTTCCACGCGTACACGACGATCGACATCTACCACGATGGAAATGCGTTCGTGAGCACGGGGCCGTGGCGCACGACGCCGCGTCCCGCGGAGCGCGACTACATGGGGCGCACCCGCGCGACGGTCGAGCAGTCGAACCAGAAGGAAGCGGTGCTCGGCTCGAAGACGCGCTCGGGTGGCCAATGGGACATCTGGGAGGCGGTATTCTCTCCGGTGGGCGCGGATGGATATCCGAAGCGGATCTTCGACAAGCGCACCGGAGTGATCGACTCGACCGTCGCCACGTACTGGCGCGACAACTACGATCTCGTGCACATCATGCAGCGCGATTGGGCGACGCTCGGGCCCAAGCTGCGCGGGAAGATCACGCTGAACGTCGGCCGCTCGGACAACTTCTTCCTGAACGACGCCGTGTACTACGCCGACGACTTCCTCAAGGGAACGAAGAATCCACCGGCGAATGCGGTGATCGACTACGGCGCGCGCGACGAGCATTGCTGGAGCGGCGATCATGCGAACCCGAACATGATCTCGCGGCTCACGTATCACCCGCGCTTCATCAAGGCGATGACGGCGCACTTTCTCAAGACGGCGAAGGGCGATACGACGAGCTGGCGGTATTAGAACGCGCGCGTCAGCGCCCTTCGAGCGTGCGCTCGCCCGGAACCGTCCGCGTCGCGCGCCCCTGCCCGGGATGGGTGTCCACAAGCGGATGTGCGAGGCGGATGCTTTATGTCGCGTAAAGTAGCTCGCGGGGAGCGCGATCATCATCCGCCCTCGCGATCGCGCGGCCGAGCCGCCGGCGGATATGGAATACGTCGTTCAGCTCCAGGAATGGCTCAATCGCGATGGTCTGACCTATCCGGCCATGCTCATGGAAGGAGCGCTCCCGAACTATTTCACGATCAACGGCAAAGCGTTTCCGGCTACGGATACCCTGCACATGCGCGTAGGCCAGACTGTGAAATTCCGATTTATCGGGACGAACAACAATTTCATTCATCCGATGCACATGCACGGCGGACCGTTCACGGTTGTCGCCCGTGACGGCATGGTGCTCGCTCCGGCCGCGCGCTTCGAGGCCGATGATCAACGTGGGTCCTGGACAGCGGTACGACGTCGTGTGGCCCGCGCGCGAGGCGGGGAAGTGGATTCTCCATTGCCACATCCCGCATCACACGCTCAACAACAACGTGGAGACGGGGGGCGGCGGCGGGCTGACGATGCTGGTGGAGGTTACGCCGTAGCGCATGTCTCGGCGATCGATTCTTGCCGCAACTCCCATTCTTTCCAGAGCGAGTAGATGGCAGGAATCACGAGGAGCGTCAGTATCGTGCTCGATATCATACCGCCGACCATCGGTGCCGCGATGCGCTTCATCACGCTGGCGCCTGCACCATGTCCCCACAGAATCGGCAACAAGCCCGCCATGATGGCCGTGACGGTCATCATCTTGGGTCTCACTCGCTCCACCGCCCCCTCGATTACTGCATCGTACAAGTGCTGCAACGTCGGCACCGCACCATTGGCCCGTTGCGCCGCCCACGCCTGATCGAGGTAGATCAGCATCACGACACCGGTTTCCGCCGCAACTCCGTTGAGCGCGATGAATCCGATGGCCACCGCCACCGACCAGTTGTAGCCGAGCGCCCAGATGAACCACATGCCACCCACGAGTGCGAACGGCAGTGACAGCATCACGATCAGCGTCTCGCCAACACTCCTGAAATTGAAATACAAGAGAAGGAAGATGATCGCGAGCGTGGTGGGAATGACGAGTCGCATGCGCTCCTGCGCGCGCTGCATGTACTCGAACTGCCCGCTCCAGACGAGTGAGTAGCCGGGAGGCAGCTTCACGTCGCGCGCGACGACTTGCTGCGCTTCGGCGACGTAGCCGCCGATGTCACGACCGGAGACATCCACGTAAACCCACGCCGTAGGAATCGCCCCCTCGGTGCGCACGACCATGGGGCCGGCGGTTTGTCGTATCGTCGCGACCTGTCCGAGTGGCACCTGGGCGCCGCCGGAAGACATAGCCGACGCGCCCGCATTCACGCCCTCGCCGGGACCCATCGCGCCGCCGCCGCTGGCGCCACTGGAAGCAGCGCCAATAGTGTGGCTCACCGGCACCAATACTTCCGCCAGCCGCGCGGGCGTGTCGCGCAATTCCAGCGGATAGCGCACGCGCACGGCGTAGCGCTCGCGTCCCTCGACCGTTTGCGTGATGGTCATGCCGCCAATGGTCGTCGCGATGACTGCCTGAATGTCGCCGACGTTGAGTCCGTGACGCGCCGCCGCCGCCCGGTCGATCTGAATGTCGAGGTAATAGCCGGAGACGGCACGTTCGGCGAAAGCGCTCCGCGTTCCCGGGACAGTCTGGACGGCGCGTTCGACATCCTTCCCGATGCGTTCGAGCTCTCTCAGGTCCGGGCCGAACACCTTTATGCCCACAGGTGTTCGAATCCCGGTGGCGAGCATGTCGATTCTGCCCTTAATCGGCATCGTCCACGCGTTCGTCACACCGGGCATTTTCACGGCGGTGTCCATGGAGGCGACGACTCGATCGTAGGTCATGCCGGCCGGCCATTCGGATTCGGGCTTGAGGCTGATCGTCGTCTCCATCATATCGAGTCCGGCCGGGTCCGTCGCCGTGTTTGCGCGACCCGCCTTCCCCCAGACATGCTCGACTTCGGGGAAGCGCTTGAGAATCGAATCCTGCACGCGCAGAATCTCGCGCACGCGTGCGACGCTGACGCCGGGAAGCGTCGTGGGCATGAAGAGAATCGTTCCCTCTTCTACCGGCGGCATGAACTCGCTTCCGATTCTGCTCCACGGAATCCAGGTGAGCACGAGTACCAGGACCGCTACGGCCACTACCGACCAGCGGCGCCGAAGCACGAAGCTGATCATCGGATGATACACGCGGATGAGCACGCGATTGAGCGGATTCGCACGCTCGCGAAAAAGTGTCCCTCGCACGAAGAGACCCATCGCTACCGGCACGAGCGTGATCGCCAACAGGCTCGCCGCCGCCATCGAAAACGTTTTTGTAAATGCCAGCGGCTTGAAGAGCCGGCCCTCCTGACCTTCGAGTGCGAAGACGGGAAGAAAGGACACGGTGATAATGAGGAGCGAGAAGAAGAGCGCCGGCCCGACCTCCTTCGACGATTCCACGACGACGCGCCATCGCTCCGCGGCAGTGAGCACACTTGTCCGCAACTTGCGCGCTCCTCCTGACTCCACCGCCGCGCCATCCAGCTTCGCAGAGATCACGCGCTCGAGATGCTTGTGCATGTTCTCGATCATGACGATCGCCCCATCGATCATCGCGCCGATCGCGATGGCGATTCCCCCAAGCGACATGATGTCCGCGCCCACGCCCACCGTGCGCATGGCGATGAATGCGATCAGGATGCCAATCGGGAGCGTAACGATTGCGACCAGCGCGGAGCTCGCGTGCAGTAGAAACACGATGCACACGATCGCGACGATGATCGATTCCTCCAGCAGTTTGGCGCGTAGATTCTCGATCGACCGGTTGATCAGATCGCTCCGGTCGTAAACGGGGCGCACGACGACGCCTGGCGGAAGCCCACTGGCCGTCTCTGCGAGCTTGGCCTTGACGCGCGCTATCGTCGAGAGCGCGTTCTCCCCGAAGCGCATGACGACGATCCCGCCAACCGCGTCTCCTCGGCCGTCCAGATCAGCCACGCCGCGGCGAACAGCCGGGCCGATACTCACGCGCCCAAGCTCGGCCACGCGAATGGGTGTGCCTGCGGAGGTGGCGCCGACGACTACGTTCTCGATATCGGCGATCGATTTGAGATAGCCCAGCCCGCGCACCATGTACTCGCGTTCGGAGAGCTCCATGACCATCGCGCCGACATCACTATTGGCACTTTGAATGGCACTCATGACCCGCGTCACGGGAATGCCGTATGCCAGCAGCTTTGCGGGGTCGATGTCCACCTGATATTGCTTTTCGAAGCCGCCCACGCTCGCAACTTCCGCAACGCCCGGCACTGCCGTCAGCGTATAGCGTAAATACCAATCCTGGAGCGCCCGCAGCTCCGCAATGTTCAATCGTCCCGTCGTATCCTCGAGCGCGTACTGGTAGACCCATCCGAGCCCCGTCGCGTCCGGCCCCAACGTGGGTGAGACGTTCGATGGCAGCTTTCCCTTCATGCCGTTCAGATATTCGAGCACGCGAGAGCGCGCCCAGTAGAGGTCCGTGCCGTCTGCGAAGATGATGTAGACGAAGGACACGCCGAAAAAAGAATAGCCGCGCACAACTCTGGCCCCCGGCACCTTCAGCATTTCCGCAGCCATCGGATACGTGACCTGGTCCTCGACGATCTGGGGCGCTTGCTCGCTGTAGTCGGTCTGGATGATGACCTGGACGTCGCTCAAATCCGGAAGCGCCTCGAGCGGCGTTCGCTTCACGGCAACGATTCCGGCCGCGATTGCAGCGACAGTGAAGAGCAGCACGATGAGCTTGTTCGCGACGGACCATTCGATGATGCGCTTGAGCATCGTGTTACCTGTGCTCCGGCGGCGCGCTTGGCCGCGGTGCGGGAGCAGGGGGAGCAACCGCGCCCGCGCTAACGGTGCCAGTCACAGGCTTGGTGATGTCCATGCCCGGCATGTTTCCCATGCCGCCGAGCACGGATCCGAGGTTGCTCTCCGCATCGACGAGGAAAGTGGCCGACGCGACAACCGTATCGCCGGCGGCGAGCCCCGAGAGAATTTGCACCTGCGTGTCGTTCGCAATGCCGAGTACGACCGGGTGCGGCTCGAGCATGCCGTCGCGCCGCTTCACGAACACCAGGCTGCGCTCGCCCGTTGAAAGTACTGCCGAGCGCGGAACGCTCAGGACGGACTGAGGGCTCGTTCCGGTGATACGGATCGTCGCGTACATCCCCGGCTTGAGCGCGAGTCCCGGATTTGACAACACCACGCGAACGCGCACGGTGCGCGTCTCCGGATTGACGGTGGGGAAGATGTACGAGATGCGTCCGGAGCGATGTGCGCCGGGAAGTGCTTCGAAATCCGCGGTAACCATTGCGCCCAACTGGACGAGCGGCAGGTCGCGCTCGAACACCTCGCCTTCCAGCCACACGACGCTCAGGTCGGCCACCTTGTACAATGCTTCGCCCGCCATGATCTTCTGGCCGCCCAACACCGACTTCTCGAGCACCACGCCGCTCACTGGCGACCGGAGCGTCATCGTCTTGCGTATTTCGCCGCTGGCGATGAGCTGATCGATGTCGGCGGCGCCGATGTCCCAATAGAGGAGCCGGCGACGCGCCGATTCCGCGAGAGTCGTCGCAGACTGCTTGGCATCGGGTGCCGCATCGGACATGTCGGTTTGAAGCTGCCGCGACAGCAAGAGCTCCTGCTGCGCGGAAACGAGCATCGGGGAATAAATCGTGAGCAGAGGATCGCCCGCGTGGAGCGACTGCCCCACGTAGTTCACATAGAGCTGTTCGACCCAACCATCGACCTTGGGCGCAATCGTCTTCACGCGCGTTTCATCGAACGTCACCTGCGCGGCAGAACGGACCTCGCGCGTGAGGGGAGACATGGATGCCGCAGCGTATGTGACACCGATACGCTGCTCACCCTTGCTCGCGAGCAAGATTGGCTGCGGCGCATCTGATGCAGGCGAGACGACGGCGGTGCGCGGTTGAGCGCTCGGCGCCGCCTTTCCGCCCCGATACCGGTACACGACGAGCGCGATGATACCGAGCGCCAGCACGAACGCTCCGATCGCGAGCCAGCGTCCGCGCCGACTCGGACGGTTACCGAACGGCGATGTAGCGCTGCTCGCGTTCACGGCAGCTCCACCTGCCCTCGCCCCCGGAATGGAGCTCATCGTACTCCGCCCATTGCGGGCGTACTGGCTCCGGCGACAGCATCAACGTCGAAGATTGCGTGGCCGATGAGCATTTCCAGCTCGGCGAGTGTCTTCCCTTCGTCGGCCTCGAGCGCGAAGAGCTCCTGGCTGTACTTATTGACGGTCATCTGATTGTCGAGAAGCGTCATGAAATTCACCTCACCCACGCGATACGCGGCGAACGATGACGTGACACTCGCTCCTGCCTGCGGAAGAATCGTACTGCGATAGAGCGTCGACAGGTTGCGGGCACGAGCGTAGTCGGCGCGAAGTTCCCCGACTCGACCACGCGTTTCTGCGCGCATGGCTGTGAGGTCCGCTTCGGCTTCGGCGCGCATGGCCGCGGCTTCCTCGCGCATCTTGAGCTGGCGACTGCGTGCAAAAATCGGCAGCGTCGCC
>Ga0209584_10000575_pt1 | contig 11581 bp, 8 predicted proteins | sample NGEPerD_FD_184507 | JGI IMG/M metagenome (GOLD analysis project Ga0209584, IMG submission 184507) | Arctic peat soil microbial communities from the Barrow Environmental Observatory site, Barrow, Alaska, USA - NGEE PermafrostAB12-D... | ecosystem: Environmental > Terrestrial > Soil > Wetlands >...
TTTCTACGCCGACTCGCTGAACGTGGCCGGGCACGACGCGCGACTGTTCGTCGGCGACCTGCTGGGATGGGGGAGGTTTCTGGTGCCGGCGGCGGCGGTGGCGGTCGGGCTCCGCCTGCTGATCGGACGTGGCGACGAAGAGGAACATACGTCCCGCGAGCCGGCGCGTGCGGTGGTCGGGGCCTCCCTGGCCCTCCTGGCCGTAGCGGGACTGGCCGGACTGGCCGGGGGATCCCCGCCGTTGGGTGCGTCGACGGAGCGCCTGGCCGCTGCCGGCGGGTGGGTGGGCGCAGTGATCGGCGACCCCTTGCGGGCCGCACTCGGGGGCATCGGAGCGGCCACCGTGCTGGTGGCGCTGGTAGTGGTTGCCCTCATCCTGTTCACCGGCGTGTCGATCAGGTCGGCCGCCGGGGCGGTCGTCCGGATGGCCCGGTGGGCCGCCGAGGCGGCTCGTGGTCGAACGGGCGGCCCCGCTGCGGACGGAGCGGAAGAGACCGACCACCCGACCGATCCGTTCGGTCGGGCAGTGGCGGCGGGTGGCGGGGCCCAGCCGGCACTCACGGTGCCGGCCGCCGATCCCGTCGTCGCCGATCCCGTCGTCGCCGATCCCGTGGTCGACGTGCCCGAGTCCGCCGGGCCGGTCCAGCTTCCGGAGGCCGCCACCCGGCCCGGCAAGGGTGAGCAGCTGGAGATGAAACTGGGCCCGGCCATCGGCGATTGGCGCCTCCCGCCGTCCAATCTGTTGAAGCGGGGCAAGCCCCAGGCTGTCGACGAGCACGAGGTCGACGCCGCCGGTGTCGCACTGGTGGCAGCGCTGGCCGCCCACGGGGTGGAGACGCGCCTGGTGGCACGCACCGTGGGACCGTCGGTCACCCGGTACGAGCTCGAGTTGGGAGCAGGGGTGAAGGTCGCCAGGGTGACCTCCCTGTCGAAGGACATCGCCTATGCCATGGCCTCCCCCGACGTCCGCATCCTCGCCCCGATCCCCGGGAAGTCGGCCATCGGGGTCGAAGTGCCCAATCGCCGCCGCCAGCTGGTCGCCCTCGGCGACATCCTGGCATCCCCCGAGGCGGCCCAGGCGGTCCATCCCCTCGAGGTGGCCCTGGGCCGGGACATCGCCGGCCGGGCGGTTATGGTCAACCTGGCGGAGATGCCCCATGTGCTGGTGTCCGGCGCCACCGGATCGGGCAAGTCCTCGTGCATCAACTCGGTGCTCACGTCGATCCTGACCCGGGCGACACCCGATCAGGTCCGCCTGATCCTGGTCGACCCCAAGCGGGTGGAGCTGGGTCAGTACAACGGCCTTCCGCATCTGTTGACCCAGGTCGTCGTGGACCCGAAGAAGGCCGCCAACGCCCTGAGCTGGGCAGTCACCGAGATGGAACGCCGCTACGACCTGCTGGCCGAGGTCGGCATGCGTGACATCACCGGGTACAACAGTGCCTTCGACAACGGTGGTCTCGCCGAGCTCGAGGAGGCCCACCGGTTCCGGATGCGCGGGACGGGTGCGGACTCCGAGTCAGGGCCCGCTCACGACGACGGACAGCCAGAGGCGCACTACGAGCGCCTGCCGTTCATCGTGATCGTCGTCGACGAGCTGAACGACCTGATGATGGTGGCGGCACGCGATGTCGAAGAGTCGGTGTGCCGTATCGCCCAGATGGCCCGAGCGGTCGGCATCCATCTTGTGTTGGCCACTCAGCGACCGTCGGTCGACGTCATCACCGGGGTGATCAAGGCCAACATCCCCTCGCGCATGGCGTTCTCGGTCTCCTCCCTGGCCGACAGCCGGGTGATCCTGGACCAGCCGGGAGCGGAGCGTCTGATCGGCAAGGGCGACATGCTCCTGCTGTCGGCATCCTCGTCCAATCCCCAGCGCCTGCAGGGTCCCTGGGTGAGCGAGGAGGAGATCCGGGCCGTGGTCGCCCACTGGAAGCGGCAACGGCCGATGGAGGTGATCGCGGGGATCGAAGAGGTTGTCGGGGCCGCCGGGCACCGGGTCGGCGGCGACGACGGCGACGACGAACTGCTCGAACAGGCGATGGAGCTGGTGGTCCGCTCCCAGCTGGGATCCACCTCGATGCTGCAGAGGAAGCTGCGGGTCGGGTTCGCCCGTGCCGGCCGACTGATGGATCTCATGGAGCGCCGTGGGGTGGTGGGGCCGTCCGAGGGCTCAAAGGCGCGGGCGGTGCTGATGACCCCCGAGGAATTGGACGCCCGCTGACCGAAGGGGAGCACGAGGAGACGGCGGGCCCGGCGACGCCGGGAATGGTCCTGGCCACGCCTCGGGTGCGCGGCTCCCACGGCCGCCACGCGCGACGGCGACGGCGAGGTTGGCTGCCCTGGGCGGTGCTCGGTGTGGCCGTCCTTCTGGCGGGCGCAGTGGCCGCGGTGGCAGCCACCCGGATCAACCAGCCGCTCGCCCATCCGGCCACCCACTCCGCCCTCCCCACCGAGGTGTCGGTCCACGGGACCGGACCGGCTCTCCCGTGGCCGACCCGGGGCCAGGGAGCGGTGGCGGTGCCCTCACTGGGCTACGCCGACCAGTCCGGGCCCGAGCCCTCGGTGCCCATCGCCTCGTTGACCAAGATGACCAACGCGGTGGCGATCCTGCGTGACCACCCGTTGCCGGCCGGGGCCGCTGGCCCCTCGATCACCGTCACCACGGCCGACGTCGCCGAGTACGACAACGAGCTGCACAACGACGAATCCACCATCCCCATCCGGTTCGGCGAAGTGCTGAGCGAGCGCCAGATGCTGGAAGCGATGCTGATCGTCTCGGCCAACGACATCGCCTACAGCCTGGCGGTGTGGGACGCCGGCTCCGAGCTGGCCTTCGTGGCCAAGATGAACGCGCTGGCCGCGTCGCTGGGGGCGACCGGCACCCACTACGTCGACGCCAGCGGCTACGAGTCCGGCTCGGTGTCCACCGCTTCGGACTGCCTGCGGATTGCTGCGGCGGGGATGGCGGACCCCAGCTTCGCCGAGGTGGTGGCCATGCCGTCGGTGACCCTGCCGATGGTCGGGACGCTGCCCAACATCGTCACCGAGGTCGGCTCCAAAGGAGTGGTCGGCGTCAAGTCCGGGTACACCTCGCAGGCCGGAGCCTGCCTGATCCTGGCCGGGGTGCGCTCGGTGCAGGGCCGCCCGGTCCTGGTGCTGGCCGCTGTGCTCGGACAACCGACGCCACCCCCCATCGTCCCCGCCAGCACCACCACGACCACACGACCAGCGACGGGCCCGCCGTCCAATGGGTCGGGCACCACGACCACGACCACGACCACCCCTCCTGACGACCTCCAGATCCCGGACCCGTTCCGCTTCGCCCGGCCGGTGGTGGAGAAGCTGCTCGGCGCCACCGAGGCCGCGGTGGTTCCCGTGACGGTCGCCACTGCCGACCAGGTGGTCGGCGCGGTGACCGTCACCTGGGGAGGGAGTGCGCACCCGGCGCCCATCGTCACTGCGGGCGGCGCATGGCTGCTGGCGTGGCCGGGCCAGACCGTGGCCTCGACCAGTGGGCTCTCCCCTGTGCCGCCCGGGAGCACCAAGGGGAGCCGGGTCGGGACGGCCATGTTCTCCCTCGGAACCCAGATCGAGGTCGTCCCATTGCGGCTGGCCAGCACTGTGCCGGAGCCGTCATGGTGGTGGAGGCTCGTCCACGGCCCCTGACCCGGGCCAGAGAGCGGAGCGATCCCGCCGGGTGAAGACCGTCCGGAGTACCGTGTCGGTGTGCGCGCACGAGCTCCAGCGTCGTCAGCCAATCTCGGACCCGGCTTCGACACGCTGGCCATCGCTCTCGATCGGTACGTCGAGGTCGAGGTCGAGCCTGCCTCCCGGCTCATCGTCCGCTCCGAGGGTGAAGGTGCGGGGATGTCCGACGACCCGTCGCATCTGGCTGCACGAGTGGCCATCGACGTTGCCGGAACCGACCACCTGGCCATCACCGTGCGATCTCAGATCCCCATCTCGCGGGGCCTCGGTTCCTCTGCGGCCCTTGCGTTGGCAGCAGCGGCAGCAGCCGGTGCCACGGACCCGCTGGCCGTCGCCGCCGCCATGGACGGCCATCCCGACAACGCCGCGGCGTCCATGGTCGGCGGCCTGGTGGCGGCCGCACGGGTGAAGGGCGGGGTCCACGTCGTCCGGCTCCCTCTGGATGTGAGCCTGGCCTTCGTGGTGATCGTCCCCGATGTCACCTTGTCGACGTCCCGGGCCCGCCAGGCCCTGCCCACCGAGGTGAGCCGCGAGAGTGCGGCCTTCAATCTGTCGAGGATGGCCCTCCTGGTCGCCGGCCTGGCCGACAGCCGGGTGTTGATCAGCGAGGCCACCGAGGATCGGCTGCACCAGGACTACCGCAGCCCGCTCTTCCCGGCCGCCCCCAAGTTGCTGGCCGGCCTGTCCGCCGGGGGGGCACTGGCGGTGTGCTGGTCGGGAGCCGGGCCCTCCCTCCTCGGTATCTGCCACGGCGTCGATGCCCCCGGCGTGCAGTCGGCAGCGGAGACGGCCCTGGCCGAGGCGGAGATCCCGGGCCAGGTCCTGATCCTCCACCCTGACATGCACGGGCTGATCGGTGACGTCGAGGCCGCTGCCGACTTCTACGACTTCAACGCCGACCGGTAGGCCGGAGCACACCCGCCGTGCCGAGCCAGCCGACCAAGGAGCTCCTGGCTGTGGCCAACCCCCACCCCGGGCGCGACTACGAGGTCCGTTGCGCCACGCCCGAGTTCACCTGCCTGTGCCCTCTGACCGGCCAGCCGGACTTCGCCACTGTCACCGTGGCCTATGTCCCGGACCGGTCCCTGGTCGAGCTCAAGTCGCTCAAGCTCTACCTGTGGAGCTATCGGAACGAAGGAGGGTTCCACGAGGACATGACCAATCGGATCCTCGATGACCTGGTGGCCGCTATCGCACCCCGCCGGATGACCGTCACCACCGACTGGCTGGTGCGGGGCGGGATCCACACCGTCGTCGAGGCGTCCCACCCCTGAGGCGGCGCTGAGGCGGCCGGATCGCGCACCTCGTGCCCACGGACTCCCTCGTCGTGTGGTGGTCGTATCCTGGGACGGTGCCCACCGTTTCCCCCTCTCCGGCCGATCGGCCCGTTCCGGACGGTTCGGCCCCGCCGCCGCGGTCGTTCCACATTCGGACCTTCGGATGCCAGATGAACGAGCACGACTCCGAGCGCCTGGCCGGGGCCCTCACGGCGGACGGCTTGGTCGCTGCACCGGATCTCGAATCCGCCGATGTCGTGGTGTTCAACACCTGTTGCATCCGTGAGAACGCCGACAACAAGTTCTACGGGCACCTGGGAAACTTGAAGACCCTCCGGGAGAGCCGCCCCGGCATGCAGATCGCCGTGGGCGGCTGCCTGGCCCAGATGGACAAGGAGCGGATCCGCGAGCGGGCGTCGCACGTGGACGTGGTGTTCGGCACCCACAACCTCTCGCGGGCGCCCGAGCTGCTGCGGCAGGCGGCGGAGCAGGGGCCGGTGGTGGAGATCTTCGACGAGCCGCAGCCGGCAGCCGGTCCGTCGACCGGCGACCAGCAGTCCGTGGCACTCGCCGCCGTGCGGGACCTGCCCTATGCGGCGTGGGTGACCATCCAGATGGGGTGCGACAACTCCTGTGCCTTCTGCATCGTCCCGTCGGTGCGCGGCCCCGAGGTGTCGCGCCCGATGTCCGAACTGGTGGACGAAGTGGAGGTGCTCGCCCGGCGGGGCGTCAGCGAGGTGACCCTCCTGGGCCAGAACGTGAACTCCTACGGTCGGGACCTGACCCGACGCCGGCCCCTCTTCGCCGACCTGCTGCGGGCGACCGGGGCGGTGGAGGGGATCCGCCGGGTCCGGTTCACCAGCCCCCACCCGAAGGACCTCCGCCCGGAGACCATCGCCGCCATGGCCGAGACGGAGGAGGTGTGCAACCACCTCCACCTGCCGCTGCAGTCGGGCAGTGACGCGACGCTGGCCGCCATGCGGCGTGGCTACACCGCCGAGCGCTACCTGCAGCGGCTGGCCGAGGCCCGGGCGGCCATCCCCGACCTGGCGGTGACCACCGATCTGATCGTCGGCTTCCCCGGTGAGACCGAGGACGACTTCGAGCGCACGCTCGAGGTGGCCGCCGAGACCTCCTATGACAGTGCGTACACCTTCATCTTCTCGCCCCGACCGGGGACGCGGGCAGCGGCCATGGAGGAACGGTTCGTGCCGGCCGACGTGATCGCCGACCGCTTCGATCGCCTCCGGGTGGTGGTGGAGCGCTCTGCCCTGGCCCGCCACCGCGACCGGATCGGACGGGTGGAGGAGGTGGTGGTCGAGGGGCCCTCCAAGCGGGATCCGTCGGTGGTCACCGGCCGGACCGGCCAGAACAAGCTGGTGCACTTCCGGCCCGACGCCGCCAAGGGGATTGCCAGTGGCTCCTTCGCCGAGGTCGCCATCACCGGTGCCGCCCGCCACCACCTGATCGGCGAGCTGCGCGCCGTGACCGCTCGGCCATCGCACCGGGTCCGCATCCCGGTCATCGCCGGTTGAGTCGTCCCTGCCGGCTCCGCTCACTGCCGTGACCGGCCCGCGCCCGGGGCACGCGCCGGACCGGGCCGGGTCGCCGCCGGTGGTGGCCCTGGTCGGTCCGACCGCATCGGGAAAGTCCGAGCTGGCATTGCGGGTGGCGGAGGCCTCGAGGGCGCAGGGTCGGGCGCACGACGCCGAACGCCTCCCCCCGGTGGAGCTTGTCTCCGTCGATTCGATGGCCGTCTACCGGGGGATGGACATCGGTACCGCCAAGCCTTCGCGCCAGGTGCGTGCCCACATTCCCTACCACCTGGTGGACCTGGTCGATCCCTGGGAGGAGTTCACCGTGCAGCGGTTCCAGGGGCTGGCCCGCCGGGCCCTCGGCGGCATCGCGTCACGCGGCCACGGGGCGCTGCTGGTGGGTGGCACCGGGCTCTACCTCCGGTCGGTGATCGACGACCTGACGTTCCCCGGGCGCTATCCTGAGGTCGCCGCCGCCCTGGCAGCGGAGGTCGACACGGCCGGTCCCCCGGGCAGCGAGGCGGAGCGGTCGGCACTGGCAGAGCTCCATCGGCACCTGTCCCTCCTCGACCCGATGGCCTCCCGGCGGATCGAGCCGGCCAATCGCCGCCGCCTGCTGCGTGCCCTGGAGGTGACCATCGGATCGGGCCACCGGTTCTCCTCGTTCGGCCCCGGTCTCGAGAGGTACCCGCCCACCGATGTCCGACTGGTCGGCCTGCGGCGTGACCCGACCACGCAGGACCAGCGGATCACCGAGCGGTTCGGGCTCCTGATGGAGCAGGGGTTCCTCCAGGAGGTGCGCGCCCTGGCCGGCCGGCCGGAGGGGGTGTCGAAGACGGCCCGCCAGGCCCTCGGCTACCGGGAGCTCCTCGCCCACGTCGAAGGCGGCGTCTCCTTGGCCGAGGCGGTGGCCGAGGCGGTGCGCCGGACGCGGGCCTTCTCCCGCCGGCAGTGGGCGTGGTTTCGGCGTGATCCCCGTATCGTGTGGTTGGACCCGGATGATGCCCCGGAGCGAGCGATCCTGGCCCTGCTCGGGGGGATACCCCGGCAAGGCGCCACGGTGGGAGACTGATGGGGAACACGATGAACGCACCGACACCCGATCTGCCTCCGCTCCGCTTCACCAAGCACCACGGTGCCGGCAACGACTTTCTGGTGCTGGTGGACCACAAGAACGCCACCCCCCTCGACACCGCACTGGTGCGGGCCCTGTGCGACCGGAGGTTCGGGATCGGCGCCGACGGCGTGATCCGGGTGCTCGTCGGGGGGAGCGGGGCCGATCTGGCCATGGACCTGCGCAACGCCGACGGCGGTGAGGCCGAGATGAGCGGGAACGGTATTCGGTGCCTGGCCCAGGCGGCCGTGGGAGCGGGCCTGGTCCACCCGCCGTCCTTCACCGTGTCGACGCTCGGGGGCGTGAGGTCCGTGGAGTACCACCCCGGGGAGCGCGCCGACGCCGCTGAGGCCTCCGTCGACATGGGCGTGGCCACGCTCGGTCCCGACCAGCCCCAACAGTTCCCGGACCGCAGGGCCCGTGAGGTCGACATGGGCAATCCCCACCTCGTGCTCTTGGGCCCGGACCCCGCCGACGGCGACGTGGCCGTCCTCGGGAGCCGGCTCCAGGACGTGTACCCAGACGGCATCAACGTCGGGTTCGTCACACTCGGGCCCGACCACGGGGCGATCACCCTCCGGGTGTGGGAACGGGGTGTCGGCGAGACCGAGGCCTGCGGAACCGGCAGCGCCGCAGCAGCCGCCGCCGCGCGGAGCTGGGGTCTCGTGGGTGACACGGTGCACGTGCACAATCCGGGCGGCACCCTCCAGGTGGCGTTCGCCGACGGGCGGGTGCAGTTGCGCGGGCCGGTCCGGAAAGTGGCCGACCTCATGGTCGACCCCCGGTCGGTGCTGGACGCGGCCCGCCCGTGACGCCCACCGAGTCGGCCTTCACCGACACCCTCATCTCCCGGTCGGTTCGGGAGCGGATCGTACTGGTGGGTGTCGTCTTCCCGCACTCCACCCTGGCCGACACCGAGGCCGGCCTCGACGAGCTGGCCCTCCTGGTGAATACGGCCGGCGCCGACGTCATGGAACGGATCGTGCAGCGGAGGAGCACCCCCGACCCGGCGACCTACCTGGGGAGGGGAAAGGCCGAGGAGTTGCTGTCGGTGTGCCTGGCGGTCGATGCCGACACGGTGGTCTTCGATGACGACCTCTCACCTGCCCAGCAGCGGAACCTCGAGAAGATCCTGGGGCGTACCGCCATCGACCGCACCGCGGTGATCCTCGACATCTTCGCCCAGAACGCCCGCACCCCCGAGGGTCGGGCCCAGGTGGAGTTGGCGCTTCTCCGCTACCGGTTGCCGCGACTGCGAGGACGGGGCCGGTCGCTCAGCCAGCAGGCCGGCGGCATCGGCACCCGTGGTCCCGGCGAGACGAAACTCGAGGTCGACCGGCGCCGCTTGGTGCAGCGGATGAGCCGTCTCGAGTCCGATCTGCGCCAGCTGGACCGCACCAGGCGCACCCAGCGCCGCGGGAGGATCCGGTCCCGCCAGCGGACGGTGTCCCTGGTCGGTTACACCAATGCCGGGAAGTCGACGTTGCTGAACCGGTTGTGCGGGTCGGATGTCCTGGTCGAGAACCGGCTGTTCTCCACCCTCGACCCGCGCACCCGGCAACTCGACCTCCCGGGGGGGGAGACGGTGCTCCTGACCGACACGGTGGGTTTCGTACGCAAGCTTCCCCACCAGGTCGTCGAGGCGTTCCGCTCCACGCTCGAGGTGGTGTGCGAGTCGGATCTGATCGTCCACGTGGTCGACGGCTCCGGACCGGACCTCGAGGGACAGGTCGATGCCGTTCGGAGCGTGCTCGCCGAGATCGGGGCCGACGGGCTGCCCGAGTTGCTGGTGGTGAACAAGGCCGACGCGGTGGCCGCTCTCGGCCCGGAGTCATCCGAGGAGGCCCGGCGGATGATGGCGGCTCACGAAGGGTCGGTGATGGTGTCGGCCCGGTCCGGTGAAGGGCTCGACGAGTTGCTGGTGGCCATGGGAGACCGTCTCCGTGTCGGCGATCGGGTGATCGAGTTGGTCATCCCCTGGGCGCGGGGCGATGTGCTGGCCGCGGTCCACCGCGAGGGTGAGATCGTGGGCGAGGTGGCCGGCGAGCAGTCGACGCGCATCCAGGTGGTGCTCGACGACGTGGGCAGGTCACGGTTCGCGGAGTTCGTGGCGTCATGAATGCCGGTCCCCCTTCCGCTCGTGCCGGCGACCCGGCTGGCTTCGCCCCGCCCCCCTATCCCTACGACCGCCTGTCGCGGATGAGGGCGGAAGCGGTCGAGCGGTTCGGAGATGCCGTCGGTCCCGGAGGCTCGGGCGGAGTGGTGGACTGCTCCATCGGCACACCCTGCGACCCACCCCCGGTCCCGGTGCTCGATGCCATGGCCCGCTCCGGCACCGAGCGCGGGTACCCGACCTCTCCGGGATCGCCCGCCTACCGGGCCGCAGCCGCCCGCTGGCTGCAACGGAGATTCGGCGTGTCGGTGGATCCGGGGCGCGAACTGGCGGCCTGCGTGGGCACCAAGGAGTTCGTCGCCTCGGTTGCGCAGTACCTCCACCTCCGCAACCCCGCCCGTGACACCGTGCTCTACCCGGCGGTGTCGTACCCGACCTATGCCATGGGGGCAACGCTCGGCGGGTGCCGATCGGTACCGGTGCGGGAACTGGCCCAGGGCGGACTCGATCTGGGCTCGATCGACCGGTCCGATCTGGATCGGGCCCTCCTCCTGTGGATGAATTCACCGTCCAACCCGACCGGGCTGCTGACCGACCTGGAGGCCGTGGCCCGGTGGGGGAGGCAGCACGGGATTCCGGTGTTCTCTGACGAGTGCTACGCGGAGTTCACCTGGGTGGGCCCGCCGGCCACGGTGCTCGCTTCCGGCGTGGACGGGGTGGTGGCGGTGCACTCGCTTTCCAAGCGGTCCAACCTGGCGGGCGTCCGGGCCGGCTTCTACGCCGGCGACCCCGACCTGGTCGGCTATCTGCTCGACGTCCGACGCCACGCCGGGCTGATGGTGCCGGGACCTGTGCAGGCCGGTGCGGTGGTGGCCTTCGATGACGACGACCACGTGCTCGATCAGCGTCGGCGCTACGAGGATCGCCTGGAGTACCTGCGCGACGCCCTCGGGATCGTCGGGCTCCCGACCCCGATGCCGGCGGGTGGGTTCTACCTGTGGGTCCCGGTGCCGGCCGGGATGGCCGGCGGCGGCTGGGAGCTGGCCGAGGCGCTCGCCCTCGAGGCCGGCCTGCTGGTGAGCCCGGGTGACCTCTACGGCCCCGACGGTGCGGGGTTCGTGCGCGTGGCGGTGGTGCAGCCGATGGAGCGCTTGCAGCTGGTGACCGACCGCCTGTCCCGGGGGGCACTCGTCCAGAGGCTCGACCGGCCGGGCTCGCGCTGAATCGCGGGCGGGGACCACCGGCATCCCAGGGCTAACGTCTGGACCCATGGCAGACCTCCAGTCCCGGATCGAAGAGCTGTGGAGTCGCGCGGGCGCGCTGGGACCGACGGACACCGGCGCGCTGGCCGTGGTCACCGAGGCGATCGACCTGCTCGACCGCGGCGAGGCGCGGGTGGCCGAGGTCGATCCTGTCACCGACCAGGTGGTCGTCCACCAGTGGCTCAAACAGGCCATCTTGTTGCTGTTCCGGCTGCGCTCGATGGAGACCATGGAGGTGGGCCCGTTCGAATTCGCCGACAAGCTCCCGCTCAAGCGGAACTATGCGGCGTCGGGGGTCCGGGTGGTGCCCGGAGCCTCGGCCCGGTGGGGCTCGTACCTGGGGAGCGGGGTCATCTGCATGCCGAGTTACGTCAACATCGGGGCCAGGGTCGGGGCGGGCACCATGGTCGATACCTGGGCCACCGTCGGGTCGTGCGCCCAGATCGGCGAGCAGGTACACCTGTCTGGCGGGGTCGGCATCGGGGGAGTGCTCGAGCCTGAACAGGCCGCCCCGGTCGTCATCGAGGACGAAGTAATGATCGGGAGCCGGTGCATGATCACCCAGGGGG
>Ga0209584_10000576_pt1 | contig 11568 bp, 9 predicted proteins | sample NGEPerD_FD_184507 | JGI IMG/M metagenome (GOLD analysis project Ga0209584, IMG submission 184507) | Arctic peat soil microbial communities from the Barrow Environmental Observatory site, Barrow, Alaska, USA - NGEE PermafrostAB12-D... | ecosystem: Environmental > Terrestrial > Soil > Wetlands >...
GAACATGGCCAAAGCAGCTGGTTCGGCAGCGGACAAAAAAGGCAAGTCAGGAAAGAAGTTCAAGAAGAAGGAGCGCAAGCACGTTCCCCACGGGTACGTGCACGTGCAGGCGTCCTTCAATAACACCATCGTCACCATCACCGACCTGGCAGGGAACACGGTGTCGTGGAAGAGTTCGGGATCGCTCGGCTTCCGCGGATCGCGCAAGGGCACGCCGTTCGCGGCGCAGCAGGCTGCGGCGAATGCCGCCAACCAGGCGCGCGATCACGGTATGCGCAGTGTTGACGTAAAGGTCAGCGGCCCGGGTTCGGGACGCGAGTCGGCGGTCCGTGCGTTGGCATCCTCAGGTTTGGATGTGCGCTCGATCCGCGATGTCACGCCGGTTCCGCATAACGGCTGCCGTCCGCCGAAGCGCCGCAGGGTGTAACTGGACACGAGCCGTTCAGCATTTCGCCAATTGGTTACTGGTGACTGGTAACTGGTTGTTTGCAGCGTTAAGGATTGGTAGCTGAGTTGTCGGGCATGTGATTCAACCACGACTCCAGTTACCAGTGACCAGTCACCAAATCTTGATCGGGAAGAAAGGCCGCCAAGCGCCCGTAAACCGATCCATAGCCGGACCAGCCGAAAACGCGGTCCGAAGGAGAAAGCAACTTGGCAAGGTACAGAGACGCAGTATGCCGCCTTTGCCGCCGCGAAGGAATGAAATTGTTCCTCAAGGGCGCAAAGTGCTACACGGACAAGTGTCCAATCGAAAAGCGCAATTTCGCGCCCGGACAGCACGGTAAGGACCGCAAGGCCAAGATCGTGGGATACGGACTTCAGCTTCGCGAGAAGCAGAAGGCGAAGCGCACCTACTTCACCCTCGAAGGCCAGTTCCGCAATTATTTCGAGAAGGCCGCCCGTTCCCGAGGGGTCACCGGCGAATTGCTGTTGCAGCAACTCGAACGCCGTCTGGATAACGTGGTGTATCGCCTTGGCTTCGCATCCGCGCGGCGCCAGGCACGCCAGATTGTGCGCCACGGCCACGTGTTGGTAAACGGCCGCAAGGTCGATGTTCCTTCCTTTCAGGTCAGTGCCGGAGATGAGATCGCGATTCGCGAGAAGAGCAACAAGTTGATCGTGATCGAATCGGCGAAGGAATTCGCCAGCCATCAGGCCCCGCCGAACTGGTTGCAGGTCGATCGCGATGCGTACAAGGGTCGGGTCCTCGCTCTGCCGAAGCGCGAAGACATCAACCTGCCGATCAATGAGCAGTTGATCGTGGAACTTTACAGCAAGTAGTCAGCCGCGGCGCCTGGCGTGGTTGATCAAACCCATGGGCGCTGCGTTTCCCACAATGTCGAGCCAGATCAGCCGATCGTGATTTCTTCCAGGATCACGCGCGCAGCATGGCCGAACAGAGAGACAGGAGTCACGAATGCTTTGGAAAGGCTTTCAAAAACCGAAGCGGCTAGCCACCGACGCCGAATCCCTGACCGACAAGTACGGTCACTTCTGGGCACAACCGTTTGAGCGTGGATTTGGTACCACCATCGGCAACGCGCTGCGCCGCGTGTTGTTGTCGTCCATCGAGGGCGCCGCAGTTACTGCAGTCAAGATTGAAGGCGTGCTGCACGAGTTCCAGTCGATCCCCGGAGTTGTTGAGGACGCGACGGACATAATCCTGAACCTGAAACAGGTCCCCTTCCGGCTCAATGGTGACGCGCCGAAAGCGATTTACCTGCGCGCGGAGCAGCCCGGCGTGATCACGTCGGGAATGATCGAAGCGGACTCCGACGTTGAAGTGCTGGACAAGGACGTTTACATCGCGACCATCAGCGAGGGCGGCAAGCTCGACATGGAGATGCGCCTCAAGAAGGGACGCGGCTACGTTTCCGCCGACAAGAACTTCGACGAGGACCTTGGCCTGGGATTCATTCCTATCGACTCGGTGCACTCGCCGGTACGCAAGTGCAACTACTCGGTCGAAGCGGCCCGCCTGGGACAGATCACGGACTACGACAAGCTGGCGATTGAGATCTGGACCAATGGCTCGGTAACTCCGGCGGATGCGCTGGGGTTGGCGGCGAAGCTGCTGAAAGACCACATGTTCATCTTCATCAACTTTGAGGATGAGCTGGAAGCCGCGGCCGCGATCGATTCCGGCAAGCCGGAAATTCGCAATGAGAACCTGAACCGCTCGGTCGAGGAGCTGGAGCTTTCGGTGCGCAGCTACAACTGCCTGAAGAACGCGAATATCCAGACCATCGGCGAGCTGGTGCAGAAGTCGGAAGCAGAGATGCTGAAGACCAAAAACTTTGGCCGCAAGTCGCTCAACGAGATCAAAGAGATCCTGGGGACGATGGGCCTGGGCCTCGGCATGAAGATCGACGAGCACGGTAATGCGGTACCGGGGAGCGGTACCGCGGCATCGCAGGCGTCATCGTTGCCTTCAGCGTTGACCTACGGCGGAAGCTCGGAACCGAATTTCTAAGGAGAGCGCACGCCCAGGTTAGCGCCAGAAGAGGCGCGAACCTGGGGCACCTAATTTTTCGGAATCATTTTGCGCGGCGGCAAGGCCGCGACTTTTACGGGATTGTGAAGGACCACAGACATGCGTCATCGTAGAGCTGGATGGAAATTAGGACGGAACACCGAGCACCGGAGAGCGCTGCTGCGCAACCTGGTGACCTCGCTGATCGTGGAAGAGCGCATCGAAACCACGCTCACCAAGGCCAAGGCCATGCGTCCGCACGTGGAAAAGATGATCACCCTGGGCAAGCGCGGAGATGTGTCGGCCCGTCGGCAAGCGTTGTCGTACCTGATGACGCGCGAAGCCGTGGACAAGCTGTTTGACACGATTTCACCGCGCTACGGCGACCGCAATGGAGGCTACCTGCGCATCATCCATGGAGGATTCCGCCAGGGCGATGGTGGCGATATCGCGTTCGTCGAATTGCTGGGCAGCGAAGCCACGCTCGACGAGAAGCGCCAGAAGCGCAACGCGGCGCGCACCAAGCGTGCGGAAGAAAACCGCAAGGCAATGGAGGAGGCAACCGCCCAGGCCGCTCCGGCGGAAGGCGGCGAAGGAACAGCCGAAGAAAAGTGATCCTCGACTAGGAATAGTTGGCGAATTTTCAGGCGCACCCGCTGGTTGGGTGCGCTTTGTTTTTGCAAGCAGGGCGGCCGCGTTGTTGGTTTAGCGGGTGAGTGACGCTTCCGGCTCTTCCACGGAATGTTGTCGACGACGAGTCATCGCATGTGCTGCCCGTGCATAGAGCAGCAGTTGCATCATGATCGCGCCACTGGTGTCGATGGCAACATCCTGCCAGCGGCCTGTACGCGAAGGCAAGAACGATTGGTGGATTTCATCCAGCGACGCGGTGATTAGCGCAAACAGAACCCCGGTAGCTGCCCAATCGAACTGCCAGGTGTCGCGGAAAAACGCTCCCCAGCTTCTGTGCAGCAGAGGTTTCAATCGATCGCGATGGGTATGCTTCAGGGCCAGAAACACGAGCAAACTCAGGATGGCGTAGCCGATGAAATGTCCACTCTTGCGCAGTACTTCGTTCATTAAGAGAAGCAGCCGCGGATCGACGCGCCCGAAGATCATGACGCAAGTCTTGTAGAGCAGGCTGAAGGTATTTCCAGCGGAGGCGTAGTCGGTGGATTCGAGGCGAATGATTGCCAGCCACACTGCGACCGGCCACCAGTTTCTGACGAGGAGTTTTAGCGAGGGTCTTAGCACTATTCGACCCGGTAGTTGGGGGCCTCGCGCGTGATCAGGACGTCATGCACATGGCTTTCGCGCAAGCCCGCTCCACTGATGCGCACGAAGCGCGCCTTCTGCTGCAGCTCAGCGATGGAGGAGCAGCCGACGTAACCCATGCCGCTCTTTACCCCGCCGACGAGCTGGTAGGTGATCATGCCAACTGTGCCGCGATAGGGAACACGGCCTTCGATGCCTTCGGGGACGAGTTTGGCGAGACGGTTGGTTTCGGTGCCGTCGTCGGAGAGCACCTGCGTCGAAGAGTCGGTTTCAGTGTTCTGGAAGTAGCGCTCGCTGGAACCCTGCGCCATGGCGGCCAGTGAACCCATCCCGCGATACGCTTTGAAGGAACGGCCCTGGTAGAGAATCGTTTCGCCCGGACTCTCTTCAGTGCCGGCGAACAGCGAGCCAATCATGACGCAACTTGCGCCCGCGGCGATGGCCTTGGTTATATCTCCGGAATACTTAACGCCGCCATCGGCGATGATCGGAATGTTCGAGTCTCGCGCCGCGCGGGCCGCCTCGGCGATGGCTGTGATCTGCGGAACCCCGGCTCCGGTCACGATGCGCGTAGTGCAGATCGAACCGGGCCCAATGCCGACTTTGATTGCGTCAGCTCCAGCGCGTGCCAATTCGACAGCGCCTTCAAAAGTTCCGATGTTGCCGGCGATCAAATCGACTTCGGGAAACTTCGCCTTGACCAGCCTGATTGCTTCAATCACGCGCGTCGAATGCCCGTGCGCGCTATCGATCGCCAGCAAGTCAGCCTTGCTCTTCACCATTTCCGCAGCCCGCTCGAGGAAGTCTCCGGTCGCGCCGATGGCGGCCCCGACCCGCAGGCGTCCGTGATCGTCCTTGGCCGCGTTGGGATATTTCAACCGCTTCTGTATGTCTTTCACGGTGATCAGTCCCTTGAGATGGTACTGATCATCGACCACCAGCAGCTTTTCAATGCGATGCGTGTGCAGGATGGCTTCCGCTTCGGTCAGCGTGGTGCCGACCGGGACGGTGATGAGGTTCTCCTTGGTCATCACTTCGCTGATGGGAATGTCTGTGCGGGTTTCGAAACGCAAATCGCGGTTGGTGAGAATGCCGACGAGCTTTTTGTTCTTGGTGACCGGCACACCAGAGATGCGGTAATGCCGCATGACTTCCAGCGCATCGGAGATCTTGTCGTCCGGCGACATGGTGATGGGATCGACGATCATGCCGCTTTCCGACCGTTTCACCTTATCGATTTCGCTGGCTTGCTGCTCAATGGTCAGGTTGCGATGGACGATGCCCAGTCCGCCGTGCTGCGCCATGGCGATGGCCATGCGCGATTCGGTCACCGTATCCATAGCAGCGCTGATCAGGGGAATCTGGAGCAGGATATTGCGGGTCAGGCGGGTTGAAGTATCCGCTGCGGCAGGAACGACATCCGACTTGGCGGGTAGCAGCAACACGTCATCGAAGGTAAGGGCTTCAGGTACAGGAAAATGAATCATGGCTTTTGGTCTCTGGGAGGATAATCCTTGATTGTAGAGTTGGGTTGGCGGTTAGGCAAACGCCGGGAATGACACGGAAGTGGCAAGGCAATCACTGCCCACGAACAGGCTAAGATGATAGGCACCAGTTTCCCTCGAGGTCGTTGAATTTTCGTGATTTCGGGCGTATAGTTAGAAAAGTACTGCTGCGTGTAAAGGGCTCCGGTCGCTCCCGGCAGAGTGACGGACGCTGCCAGCGTACTCGGCGAAGCACACCGGTGGGCGAGAGCCCACTTTATTATTCCCACTCCGCAATCCGCTGGTTCTTGGCGAGTCCGGGCGGCAACGAAAGCCTGTCGGGTGGGTTGTGTTTGATCGCCGGCGGCGAATTTACGGAAGAAAATGGCGGCTGGTTTAGACAAGATTCAAGAGATCGCGGAGCGGGTGGCGCAGTCCAGCGGCCTGGAAGTCGTCGAGATCGATTTGCTCGGCGGCGGCAAGGCGCGGACATTGCGCATCTTCATCGATAAGCCCGAGGGTGTGACGCATGAAGATTGCGCGAATTTCAGCCGCGAGGCCGGAACCATTTTCGATGTGGAAGATGCCGTTCCGGGTGCGACTTACACGCTGGAGGTTTCGTCGCCGGGGTTGGACCGCAAGCTTTCCAAGCCGGCTGACTTTGCGCGATTCACCGGCAGCCTGGTGAAGCTGATGACGCGCGATCCGGTCAACGGCAACCGGCATTTCGAAGGACGCCTGAAGGCGTTTCAAGACGGACGTCTGAGCCTGGAACTCACGGGCCGCAAGAAGAGCAAGAAGCATGAGGAAGTCGCGGGGGGCGCCGAGGTCGAGATCGAGCTGGCGAATGTGGAGAAAGCCAACCTCGTTCCCGAGTTCTAGTTTTGCAGCAGGACAACGATTGGAATCGAGTTTCCCAGTAAGGTGGCAGGAATTTATGGCGAGTGAACTGTACAACGTGATCGACGCTCTGAGCCGGGAGAAGGGCATCAATCCGGACATCGTCGTGGGTGCGGTAGAGGATGCCATTGTCGTTGCCACCCGAAAGTATTACAAGACGCAGGAAAACCTGCGCGCCGAGCTGGACAAAGAAACCGGCAAGATTCGCGCCTACGCGGTGCGGACCATCGTTGAGAACTCCGACCAGGTCGAGGACCCGAATGCGCAAATCTCGCTGGAAGATGCCAAGCGCGTCGATCCGGCGGCAGAGGTGGGCGGCGAGTTGCGCACCGAAAAGCCGACCGAAGTATTGGGTCGCATTGCGGCGCAATTGGCCAAGCAGGTCATCTTCCAGAAGGTGCGCGAAGCGGAGCGCGACACGGTTTACAACGAGTACATCGGACGCGTAAACGAGGTGATCAACGCAACCGTCAAGCGCATCGAAGGGCAGGATGTGATCGTCGATCTAGGCAAGGCCGAGGGACGCATTCCGAAGAAGGAACAGTCGCGACTGGAGTCGTTTGCTCCAGGAGAGCGCGCCAGGGTGGTGATCGTCCGGGTGGAGAGGGCCTCAAAAGGCCCGCAGGTCGTGGTGTCGCGCGCGGTACCGGAGCTGGTGTCGCACCTGTTCCAGACGGAAGTCCCGGAGATCTACGACAGCACGGTGGTGATCCGCGCCATCGCGCGCGAGGCGGGTGAGCGCACCAAGATTGCGGTCATGTCGAAGGACAAGGACGTCGATCCCGTGGGCGCCTGTGTTGGCATGAAGGGAATGAGGGTGCAGTCGATCATTCGCGAGTTACGTGGCGAGAAGATTGACATCATCGAGTATCACGAAGACGCCGTCACCTTCGCGGAGAAGGCGCTGCAGCCGGCCAAAGTGAGCCGCGTGACCATTCTCGAAGGCCACGACAAGCACCTGGAAGTGATCGTCGATGACAGCCAGCTGTCGCTTGCCATCGGGAAAAAGGGACAGAACGTCCGCCTGGCGGCCAAGCTGCTGGGCTGGAAAATCGACATCAAGAGCGAGGAAGAGAAGCGGCAGGAAGTTGAGGCCCAGATGTCGCAGGTGATGGGCCAGCCGAGCACGCCGCTGGATATCGTCCCTGACCTGGAGCCTGGCATTGTCGAGAAGCTGCTGGCCGCCGGCATTACCACCGTCGAGCAGGTGGCGGACATGACGCCCGAGCAACTGGAAGAAATCCCCGGCGTTGGTCCCAAGACGGTGGAGAAGATCAGTATCGCGGTGAACAATTACTTCTCGAGCCTCGATGCGGCAGCCGCGGCTCCGGCCGAAGAAGTGCCGGTTGAAGAAGAAGTCGTCGGGGAAGAGTCGGTTGAAGCTCTGGAAACTGTTGAAGCTCTGGAAGCTGCAGAAGGCGGCGAAGATGCCATCGGCGAGAACGATCTCGCCCTAGTTTTGAAAGATGCTGCGGAAGAAGTTGCGGAAGAAGAACAGATTGCAGAGGACGCCGGCATCGTGCCCGAGGCCGAGGTTCAGGCGGGAGACGACGAAGGGCTGCCCTCCGAGCCAGAAGCTTCCTCCGAGTCGGTGGAAGAGTTGGTTGACGAAGGTCAGTACTTCGAGGCCGAGGTAGTGGACGGCGTGGAGAATGCTCCCGATGCAGACGTGGCGGAAGTCACCACCCACGAGCGGCCGAGTGTAGCAAACGAGAATGTGCCGGACGAAGAGTTGCCCGGTGAAGAGCGTTAAGATGCGAGAGTTCGCGGTGCGTTACACCCCGGCATGTACCTTTGGGGCAGCCGGGAGCCCGGTTCAACCGCGGGTCGGCAAACTTACAGCGTGAGGATGCCATGAGCGCGTAAACGGACGGGACAATACGGAGGAAATAGGGCGGAATGCTGCAAAAGGTTCGAATTAATGACCTGGCGAGGGAACTCGAGGTCAAAAGCAAAGTGATTCTCGACCTGCTTATCAAGGTCGGAGTCACGGAAAAGAAAACGCACTCCAGCTCCATCGAAGTGGATGAGGCGGAGCTCGTGAAGAAGTATTACACTGAGCACGGAGAGCCCGGCAGCAGCACCAGCAGCCGTAGCTCGCGCACGCCGGCGGAAGAGTTCAAGCCCAAGATCGATCTATCGCATATCTCCAAGCCGGGAGACGTGCTGAAGGCGATCACCCAAAAGGCCGCCCACCCGCAAGTACCTCCGCGTCCCGCTGCGGTAACTCCAGCGACGCCACCACGACAGACCGTGGCGCCACCGTCGGCAGTACCGGCGCGTCCTCCGAGCAGTGTGGCCAAGCCGCCTGCTGTGTCTGCCAGTGCTGCGACGGTAGCTCCTGCGGAGACGCCCAAGCCAGCGCCGCGCTTCATCACACCGCAATCGGTGGCGCGGCCACCGGCCACAATCACCATTCCGAGCAAGACAGCGGCAGTACCGCCTGCGACGACGCCTGCCCCAACGGCCAAGGAGCCAGCCAAGCTGGTCGAACCTCGTGCCGAGGAGAAGGTTTCTGTCGCGGTTGACGCGACGCCCGAAGTCGCAGAGCCGGACGTTGAACTCACGTCGGCGGAGGTCCTAATAGCACCCTCAGCTACCAGTGAAGAAGCGAGCAGCGTAGCTGCCGCTCCCGCCGCGACCGTGGTTCCAACTCCCGCCAAGCCAGCGGGGAGCACGCATCGACCCGCGCCGCCTGTGCGCCGAATGATCGTTCCGCAAACCGGGCCTCGCCCGGTGTATGCTGCGCCTCCACCGTCGCTCACGCAGCCGCGACCGACTCTGCCTCCGCGTGGCGGAATGCCGGAGCGTGGGAAGCCAATCTTTCAGCGGCCCCGGCCCAGCGTGCCAGGACAAGGCCAGGGACAGGGCCCGAGCCAGGGGCAAAATGCCTTTGGAGCCAACCGTCCGCCGCTTCGTCCGGGCGAACGCCGGGGTCCGCATCCTACGCGCTCGGGAGCTCCGGGAAGCCGGCCGCCGTTTGGACCAGGGGGAGGCGTAAGTACGGGCGCTCCGCCGCCTCCCACTGGGCGTCCGATGGGACGTCCGGCACGTCCGGGACAGCGTTACGTTCCGCGTGGTGTGAAGGAAGGCCCGATGAAGGGCTTTACTCCGCCACCGCGCCTGTCACTGTCAAGCGAGCCGATGCCGATCACGCGAGCCATCACGATTCCCGAAGGCATCAGCGTGAAGGACTTGGCCGAGAAGCTGGAAATTCGCGCCAAAGATCTTATCGCTCGGTTGCTGGCGCGAGGTGTTTTCGCCACCGTCAACCAAACGCTCGACGCGGAGCTTGCTACGGATATGGCTCGCCACTTTGGAGCCAGCACCGACGTCATCAGCTTCGAAGAGCAGTTGGCGAAAGACACCGCTCCCGGTGAAGGCGCTGGCGACGAAGGAACTGCAATCGCAGTCACGCGTCCGCCAGTAGTCACCATCATGGGCCACGTCGATCACGGCAAGACCAGCCTGCTCGATGCAATTCGCAAGACCAGCGTCGCAGAAGGCGAAGCGGGCGGAATCACGCAGCACATCGGCGCTTACAAAGTGGCGATCACGGACAAGAATTCGCCGGCGTATGGTCGCGAGATCGTGTTCCTCGATACGCCGGGTCACGAGGCGTTTACCCGCATGCGTGCCCGCGGATCGAAAGTCACCGACATCGTGGTGCTGGTGGTTGCGGCGGACGACGGCGTAATGCCGCAGACGCTGGAAGCTATCGATCACGCCAAGGCGGCCAACGTGCCGATCATCGTGGCGGTGAACAAAATCGACAAGCCCGACGCTCTTCCGGAGCGAGTGAAAAAGCAGTTGGCCGATCGCGGCCTCATGCCGGAAGATTGGGGCGGCAGCACCGTGTTCGTTGAGGTCTCGGCCAAGCAGAAGACCAATCTCAATCTGTTAATGGAGATGATCTGCCTGGTGGCCGACCTGCAGGACCTGAAGGCTGTGCCCGATCGTCCTGCGAGTGGCACGGTGCTGGAAGCCAAGCTGGACCGCGGACGCGGTCCGGTGGCGACGGTGCTGATCCAGAATGGCACGCTGCACGCCGGCGACAACTTCGTCGTGGGCAACGTATTCGGCAAGGTCCGCGCCATGTTCAACGATCGCGGAGTGGCCATGGAGGCTGCGACGCCGGCAACACCCGTCGAAGTCCTCGGACTCGATGGATTGCCGCAGGCCGGCGACCAGCTCGTCGCCGTCGTGGATCGCGAGAAGGCCCGCGATATTTCCGAATACCGCGAAGGCAAGGCACGCGAAGCGCAACTGGCGAAGAGTTCGCGAGTTTCGCTCGAAGGCTTGGCGGAGCAGATCAAGTCTGCCGGCCAGAAAGTCCTGCCGATCATCCTCAAGGGCGATGTGGGCGGCTCGGTCGAAGTGCTGACCGACCTGCTGGCGAAGCTGTCGAACGAGAAGGTGAAGATCACCCTCGTGCGCGCAGGTGTGGGCGCGATTACCGAATCCGACGTGCTGCTGGCGTCGGCTTCGAACGCGGTCATCATCGGCTTCAACGTCCGCCCCGAACGCAAGGCGCAGGAACTGGCTGAGCAGGAGAAGGTGGACGTCCGGCTGCACTCCATCATTTACGAGTTGCAGGATGAAATGAAGCGCGCCATGACCGGCTTGCTGGATCCCATCGTTAAGGAAACCTACCTCGGACGGGCGGAAGTGAAGGACACGTTCCGTATCCCGAAGGTGGGCACGATCGCCGGCTGCCAGGTGGTGGACGGTTCCATCAAACGCGATTCCGATGTGCGCCTGCTGCGCGACAACGTGGTCGTGTTCAAGGGCAAGATCGGATCGCTGCGGCGCTTCAAGGACGATGCCAGGGAAGTCACCAATGGCATGGAGTGCGGCATCGGCATCGCGAATTACGGTGACATCAAGTCTGGAGACGTCATCGAGGCTTATGTTATCGAGAAGGTGGCGGCGGAAGCGTTCGCCTAAACAAAACGCATCGCAACGGTTGTCCCGGAACGCATTCCTCGCAGCGAGGGGTCCAGTTTCCGGGACTTCCTGCAACCGGACCGAACTATGATCGCGCATCTCACGCTGGAGATCCGCATCGAAGGCGCCCACTCGCTGAAAGACAAGCGGCAGGTGGTGCGCAGCGTGAAAGACGGACTGCGCAGCCACTTCAACGTCGCGGTGGCCGAGATCGATCCCAGTGACGCCTGGCAGCGCGCGACGCTGGGCGTTGTGAGTATCTCGTCGTCACGCGATTACCTCGCCGGGCTGATGCGCAACGTGGAAGACTTCGTGGTGCGCACCGCCAATAACAGCGGTGGCGAAGTCACCGACTCGTTTCTGGACTTCCTCAACGAGGCGGAATTCGGCGGCCAAATTACCGGGGAACCGTGATGGTCATCACCACCAACCCCACGGACTGGCGTATTCTCTAACGTTCACCTTTTTTGCCGGACCGATAAGGAC
>Ga0209584_10000579_pt1 | contig 11532 bp, 14 predicted proteins | sample NGEPerD_FD_184507 | JGI IMG/M metagenome (GOLD analysis project Ga0209584, IMG submission 184507) | Arctic peat soil microbial communities from the Barrow Environmental Observatory site, Barrow, Alaska, USA - NGEE PermafrostAB12-D... | ecosystem: Environmental > Terrestrial > Soil > Wetlands >...
ATTTAACAGATAACTCCGCGAGTATTCCAATAATTAAAAGGCGCTTTACACGAGAATGTTAACATCATAAGCGACATCAAAAGGCGTTCATAGCATCGTCATTATGGATGGTAAGTAATGGAAACAAAAACCTTTCAAATAACGGGTTCCTTTAAAGCAGGGCGCTCATGGGAACGCTTTTCAAAAAGAGTTTCGAGCAATAACGAGAAAAATGCCGCCGAAAAGTTGTACTCGCTCATTGGCAGCGAACACGGCCTGAAGCGGAATCTAATTCGAATTGAATCTATGGTTATGAAAGACGCGTGATATCATGGCGAGCGAACAAGAAGTACGCGTGTTGCTCAGTCAACTACAACAATCTGAGGCAGAAGCCCAAGCTTATGAACAACAAATGGAGCTCGTCAGTTTCAGCTTAAGCGATATAGATAATGCAGTTGTTGCTGTTGAAGCACTTTCGAAGCCGGAGATAGGCAAAGAAACGCTCATACCAATTGGAGCGAATTCATTTGTCTATGGCACAATTCCTGAGACAAACAGAGTTATAATCGGGCTTGGAGCGAACATCTCCGCTGAAGTAGACGTCGCTGATGCAGTGTCATATCTCACTGAGCGGAAGAAAAAACTGACTGAAATGCAAGGACAATTCGCCGCTAGACTAAACCAGATCGGTTCCCAAATTTACGCACTACAATCAAAGTTGCAGGCTGTTCAATCGCAATTACAGGCGGAACCTTAAATGTTTGAGAGCTTAAGAAAAAAGCTCAAAATATTTAAAGAGAGCGTCAGCACTGAGGAAAGCGAGCTCAATAGCGCCACGATCGAAGCCTCAGAGGATAAGACAACACCATCTGATGAGGCGCCAGAAGAGGCCTCGTATGAAACGACGACACAAAAAGTCGTTGACGTTGAGGCAATTGGACATGCTTCTGAATATGTCGAACAAGTTCCTCAGCGCGTTGAACCGAGCAACGGAAGGGTATCCACACAAGAAAAATCCATTTTTGAACGAAAAATCAAAGGCAAGGACCTCGAAGATTCACTATGGGACCTTGAGATAGCACTTCTTGAAAGCGACGTTGCGGTCTCAGTCACTGAAGAAATCGTAGAGACCGTAAAAGAAGAGCTTGTTGGTACAAAGAGAAAATGGCGCCAAGACGTTGGGACTCTCGTCGAAAAGGCGCTCCGCGATGGAATATTAAAAGTGCTCGATGTCAGTGGCCTTGATTTCGATGAATTCATCAAAAACACTCCAAAACCTGTCACTATAGTTTTTACCGGGATAAATGGAACAGGAAAAACTACAACCATCGCAAAATTGGCTTATCGCCTCAAAAATCAGGGTTATAGCGTAGTGCTTGCTGCAGGGGACACATACCGCGCCGGAGCTCTTGAACAAATTGAGCGCCATGCTGAAAAATTAAGGGTAAAGCTAGTCAAACACCAACAGGGAGCTGACCCTGCGGCGGTAATCTACGATGCGGTGCAATATGCACGAGCGAAACACAAGGACGTCGTTCTCGCAGATACTGCCGGGAGAATCCACACTAACGTCAACCTCATGAACCAGCTTAGGAAAATCGAGAGAGTCATAGACGCCGATTTAGTAGTTTTTGTCGACGAAGCCCTCGCAGGAAACGACGCTGTGGAGCGGGCTCTCCAGTTCAACACGGCAATGGCAATAGATGCATCGATTCTCACTAAAGTTGATGCCGATTCAAAAGGAGGCACTGCAATCTCAATAGCGCACGCAACGAGCAAGCCAATCCTCTTTTTGGGTATAGGACAGAATTATGAAGATATGGTCAAATTTGACCCGCAATGGCTTATGAATAGATTATTCGACGAGGCTGATGCGTAAATGGTGATGGAGAACCTAAGCAGCTCGCTCCGAGAAACGCTCAAAAAACTAGCTCGAGCCAACCGCATCGATGAAAAAACGCTAAATGAGGTCGTCAGGGACATTCAAAGAGCGCTCCTTAGCGCTGACGTGAATGTCTCTCTAGTGCAGCAACTGTCGAAACGCATTAAAGAAAGGGCGTTAAAAGAAGAGCTCACCGGAAAACTGAACCCTCGTCAACACGTCATAAACATAGTTTACCAAGAGCTTGTAGCACTCCTTGGCGAGCCGATAACAATCCCGCTTACTCATCACGCCGTAATCCTGGTAGGACTTCAGGGTAGTGGCAAGACGACCACTACAGTAAAGCTCGCGCGATTTTTTCAAAAAAAGGGCTTAAAAGCCGCCGTTATCTGCGCCGACACGTTCCGCCCAGGGGCTTATGACCAGCTTTCGCAGCTGTGTGCAAGGATCGGCGTACCTTTTTACGGTGAATTAGAGAACGAGAACGCAGTTGATATTACGGCCCATGGTATCGCTGAGCTCAAACGCTACGATGTAATACTCGTTGATACGGCAGGGCGACATGCGCTTGAATCAGATCTTGTTCAAGAGATGATAGCCATCAACGATATCGCAAACGCTGACCAGCGCTTACTGGTGCTCGATTCTAGCATTGGTCAACAAGCGAGTGAACAAGCACGGGCATTCAACGAGGCTATAAGCTTAACAGGGGTCATAGTGACGAAGCTCGACGGAACAGCGAAGGGGGGTGGCGCTCTTTCAGCAGTTGCCGAGGTTGGAACGGGCATAGCGTTCATCGGCACGGGCGAGACCATTGACGACTTCGAAAAGTTCGAACCGGACCGATTCATATCTCGACTGCTTGGCATGGGGGACATCAAGACTTTAGTTGAAATGATCGAAGAAGAGCCACCTATAGAGATGGAAGAAGCAGAGGCGATGCTTAAAGGTGATTTCACTCTTAAAGATATGTACAAACAAATGGAAGCGATAGGCAAGATGGGGCCGCTTTCCAAAATCGTCCAAATGCTTCCGCTTGGTTCGCTCGGTGTCGATATCCCCGATGCTGCACTTCAATCGACGAAAGAGAGCCTAGAGCGTTTTAAAGTTGTCATGGATTCAATGACTGACGAAGAGCTCGAACATCCACGCATTATTCGCAGTTCACGCATTAAGCGGATCGCACGTGGCTCGGGCGTTCCTACTGATAACGTACGCGAGCTTCTGAAATATCATAAGGTGATGCAACGAACGATGAAAGGCGTTCGCTCGCAAAAAGATATGCAAAAGTTCTTCAGAAGACAAGGGCTTAAGTGACAAAAGAGACCAGATAGGCGCCTTCAGAGAAGTTCGAGTAACTCGGATTTTTGCTTTTCGTAGGCCTCGCTAGTAATGAAGCCTTTCTCACGCAACACATCGAGCTTCTCTATTTGCTCGATTATGTCCTCTTTTAAGCTCTGTTGCTTCACCTCGCCAGCCATCGTGTTTCCGATTATCTTTATGGATGATAAACTTTATGTATTTCCACACTAAATAACCTGTTTTTTGCTTCGGCTCACGTATCAGTTCTACCCGGTTTTAAAACGTGCGTAAAGTAAGCAGTAATATGAACAAGCCGCCGGAGGGATTTGAACCCTCGATCTGCTGATAATTCTTTGAGCAACGCTCAAATACGAATCAGCCGCTATGCCGAGCTTAGCCACGGCGGCCACGCATACTATGTCAAACACATATAAATGCTTTACACGTTCACTCGGGTAGCAGTCAGTAGCGATTGGCTTCAAACGGAGCCCGTGCAAAACAAGCTTGCCGCGGCATGCTACTACGCGAAGGCAGGGCCCAATTTAAAAAAAAATCACACACATCATAACAGTTTTACTTAGTCTCCTCGACTCTACGAAACCGAGGGATATAGACGTTGGTCATCACGACTTCGATTTACAGCTGCATATGGAAGTAATCACCAGGATGTTTATATCCCTCAAAATCAAAATTCCACAGACTTATCATTTAAAATGGCTGACTGCAGTATTTGACTGAGCCACAATTTCACGACGAACTATTTCGCTGCGCAGCGACTCGTAAACAGAAGTGACAACGTTAATAAAACAACCTGATTTTAATAACGGAGAAATGGTGACCAAAAACGCGATGCAGAAAATCGATTCCATCTTAGTCCGATACGGTGAAATTGGGATAAAAAGCGACAGAGTTAGAAGTCGTTATGAAAGCACGCTTGTCAAAAATATAGAAAAAGCGCTCAGTTTTTGCGAAATCCCGTTTGAAGCTGTCGTTAGAGATTTTGGCCGTATTTTCGTTCAAACGCAAGAAGTGGCGGCAGCTCAGACCATAGCACGTATTTTTGGCGTGGTCTCTGTTAGCCCCGTCCAAACAAATGCAGCAACACTAGACGCAATTAAAGACGCTGCATTACGAATTATATCGCCACTGCTTATTCACGGCAAATCCTTTGCTATTAGAGCACGTCGAACAGGAACGCACGACTACTCAAGCAAAGACATTGGTGTTGTGGTCGGAGAGGCGATTGAAAAAGCAACAGCCGCGCCCGTGCGGTTGACAAAACCTGATGTCGAGCTGTTCATCGAAGTGAGGGCGGAACGCGCTTACATCTACACAGAAGTCATCGACGGAGTCGGAGGTCTGCCACTCGGAACTCAAGGAAAAGTGATAGCACTCCTTTCCGGAGGGATCGATTCGCCGGTGGCAGCGTGGCTTATGATGAAGCGCGGTTGCACCATCATCCCACTGTTTTTCGACTGTGTGCCCTTCACAGGCGATAGCGGACGCGAGCGGGCGCTGTCTGTTGTCAAAGCACTTGCAGTGTGGGCGGGGCGTCCTTTAGATCTCGGAATAGTGAACCATGGAGCTAATTTGGAGCAGTTTAAGAGTTTAGCCCCACGAAAAACCTGCGTGCTTTGTAAGCGGATGATGTATCGGATCGCAGCGTCGATCGCTAAAGAAGAGCACGCGTACGGTATTGTAACTGGAGAGAGCATTGGCCAGGTCGCGAGCCAAACGACCAAAAACCTCTTAGCCATCGACCAAGCTGCTGATGTTCCCGTGTACCGTCCGTTAGCATGTCTTGATAAGACAGAAAGCATAAAAAAAGCGCGATGTATCGGCACTTACCATTTGTCGACAGCTGGTCATCCTGGAGTCTGCGAGGCCACACACCGACACCCGACTACTAATGCAGATCTTTTCGAACTGAAAGCATTGGAAAAACAGCTGCCGCTAAATGAACTAACCAAAACAGCCATAAAAAGTCTCGTTTGGCAACGGATCTATCCCGAAAAGTCATATCGATGGGTTTTATGTCCTGAGTGTTCGCAATAAAAGATTGGTCTGCTTCGCGATAGTCGCTTTTCTACCGGACTTTTTGTTTTGCTGAGCTAATGCACGCTATGCGCGTTTCGGCATTATCCCGGAATATCGGTCCAGCTTTTCGTTACTTCTTCGAACCCCTTTTGCAGGTACTCTTTTCCTGCAGCAAGTTATCGACATCTGCAGCAAGCAAATTTGCGATCGAAAGCGCACAAAAGATTACGTCTACAACCTCCTCCTTAGCGGTCGCTTCTTCGCGTCGAACTGCAGTGGCGAGCTCCCCACATTCCTCTAAGAGGACCGATAAAAGAAAGAGCAACCCAGAAGCGTTATCAATCGTGCCGTACCTGACTTTAATTTGCTTTTGGATTTCTGCTAGATCCATCTTAACTTCGCGATGCAGCTAAGCGGACGTCATCGACACGAATCGTCTTCCTCCCTGCGTGCTGCGCCAATATCAAAGCTCGTTCAGTGAGATCGATCACGTAGTTTTCCATGACGTTGGCAAGTGCCTCAGCTGCCTCTTGGCTTACGCGTTCCGCGCCTGCCTTTCGAAGAATTCTATCAACGGGAGCTATGGGTAATTCAGTCATTTGAGTCTCCTAACTTTTTCCGGATATTTCCAGTTCACAAGCTAGCATCATTGTGTTCCTTTCTGCTACTTGAAAGGGGTGGCCATCCAGTCCCACGACTTGCCACAACGCGGATCCTGTGCACTTCCATTTATGAGTGCAGGACGTATAGTTGGATCGTCCCAAGGACGCCGCTCCTCGTCAGGTGCCACGTAGTCATAGAGTCTGTTAACGAAATACACTAGAAAGGCACGCTGGTCGCCGATGGCTTTAAATCCGTGCCAATAGTGTCCGGAGATACGGACTAGCTGTAAAACGTCGCTTGTGAGGATAATCTCATTAAGCTCTGTAGTCTCATCGTCAAACGCACAAAGCTTGACGGCACCGCGCAACACGACGAAGAGGTCAGTTTGTCCCCGAGTGTGTCGATGCCACGCCCTAACGACGCCTGGATAGGTGATTGAGAAATTACATTGCTGGATTGAATCATCAGCCATCCAGTCTTTTCTGACTAATTCTGTGAAGAATCCTCGCTCATCTGCGCGTTTGGTGAGCGGTTTCGTTTCAACCCCTTGAAGCATGTATAGACCACAACTTTGTGTTTCTAGTTTAACTTGTTTGCGTTATTGCGCTACGTATCTGCAATCGCAGTGCGCTACGTCATTGTTCGTCCGACCAACAAAACGACCGTGAGTGCGAAGGTAAACATCGACGTGAAGAGCATGACGTTTAACGCGCGAGTAACGGTAGTTCGTGTAATGTCGCCTTTTCCTTCGCCTATTTCATAGTTTAAAGGCTTAATTAGCGTCACGCCCAAACCCCCCGCGAACAAGGCGAGAGGAATGCCAGAGTTGATTGCTCGCTTCTTGTGTCGATCCCGTTTTAAAACAATCCACGCTTTAGCACATGCCGCTTTGCCTGACGTTATGTAGAACCCTAACATCATAGGAACGACTGCAAGGCGCGTTGGAAGGTAGTTTAGAACATCATCCAGCCTAGCTGAAAACAATCCTGCGTGCACGCGATAGTCTCTATAGCCGAGCATCGAATCGAGCGTGTTTACGACACGATAGCATATGGCGCCTGCGACGCCGAAAACGGCAAAGAACAAAAAGGGGGAAACAACACTGTCGATTGTATTCTCCGCTACCGATTCACATACGCTTGAAAGGATACACTCGCGATTGAGTCCCGCCCTATCTCTGCTAACGAGAGCTCGCAACTCGAACTGAGCCGCTTCGATTTCTGTGTAAGCTAGATCAGTTACGCGAAGTGCTTCTTTCTGCAGGGTGAATACAGTGAAGGATGACTTGAGCAAGTAAGCGCTTAGCAGAACATAGAGTGGCACAAACAATTCGTTCACGCTTGCTAAACGATAGCCGAGCAATTGAAAAAGCGCGACCGGCACGGTAAAGGCTACAATCACGCCTGTTGCTACAGCTGTTCCCTTTAGTCTTTGTGCTCGCTTAGTTCCCTTATACAGTCGCGTCTCCAGTGCTGCAACAATTCGCCCCATCCAAACGACAGGGTGCACCTGAGCAGGAGGTTCGCCAACAAAAGCGTCAAATATCAGCGCTATAGTAAGGATAAAGATCTGGAGGATGAGCCAAGAAGGCATTTCTTATAATCCAATGATTGAATACAACGCTTCGACGTCCACGTATTGTCGCACTACGTGAGCCAATTCATCAAAAGGATCCCTGTCGTACTCTGAGTGAAGAGTACACTTCGGATCAGTTAGCAATGGTGTGTTGTGGCGCATTCCTTTTCCCCGCTGCGAATGTCTCGAGTTAAGGTACTCCAACAGAACTGAGCGAAAGTTTTCGTTGTGGAACAAGCCATGTAAATAGGTGCCCAAGACAAGACCAGTGTCATCTTGAGTGCCATCGTCATCAAATATCGTGACATTAGCTATCGTTGCCCCCATATGAATTTCATATCCGCGTACTGTTTTACCTCTCAAGCTGTCGAGAAGTGGTCCATGTCCTGTAACGTGTTTTTCCACCTGTTTCGTCGCTTTACTGCACGAGTTAAAAACCGTGTGAGCGTGCAGCAGCTGTAACCCTTCTACTACCTTTCTTTCGTTTTTCAAGCCCTCAAAGCCCTCATCAACTATCGTTTCGCCAAGCATCTGAAATCCGCCACAGATGCCAATGATCGGAATAGTACCTGCACTCGCTATGATCTGCTTATCGATCCCCGACCGACGTATTGCAGCCAAATCGTCGATTGTATTTTTTGTGCCAGGAATGATCACCGCGTCTGGTGAACCGAGATCGCCGTCTAACGAAACATATCGGATTTTGGCGAAAGCCTGAAGAGGTTCAAAGTCAGTAAAATTCGAGATATGTGGAAGCTTAATAACCGCAATGTCTAGCACACTGTTTGAGGAGGGCAACACATCCCCAAGCGAAACGGAATCTTCTGAAGGCAACCGTACGTTAACGTATGGAATGATGCCTAGAACGGGGATCCCTGTGAGCTTCTCGAGCTGCGTCACTCCCGACTCAAGCAGTTTTTCGTCACCTCTAAATTTGTTTATTATAAAGCCTTTGATCCGACGCCTATCCTCAACGGGGAGCAATTGAACTGTCCCATAAAGGCTCGCAAAGACACCACCTCGCTCGATATCGCCTATAAGAATAACGGGAGCGTCAACACTTTGGGCAACTCGCATATTTGCTATATCTCGGTCATAGAGGTTGATCTCTGCGGGACTACCAGCACCTTCTATTATGACAATCTCGTATGAACGAGACAACTGTGCGAGCGAATCGCAAACGTGCTTAAAGAGGACATTAACTGAATCGTAGTACTCACCAACTCCCCTATCACCTAATGGTTTCCCATGCAAGATGACTTGTGATATCGAATTACCCTTAGGCTTCAACAAAATTGGATTCATGTCAGCTGACGGTTCAATTTTAGCGGCCCACGCTTGTACAGCCTGCGCAATACCAATCTCATCGTCGTCCTCCGTTACCCACGAATTCAAGCTCATGTTTTGTGACTTAAAAGGCGCCACCTTGAACCCGCTATTAACCAACAACCTGCACAGCGCAGCAGTTAAAACACTCTTGCCTACGTGAGACGCGGTCCCACTAATCATTAAAAAACGGGCCATATACCAAGATACCTAACGCTGCTTACTGCAATTCCTGTTTCACAGGATGTGCAGTGTGAGTTCACACTTCTTCTCGCAGAACGTGATAAATAGTTGTTGGAGAGCACGAAAACGAGTTTGACGTGTGGCCTATTTTGTGAAGCAATCCAAACTGAATACGATTTTCACTAGCAAAAGATGCCTGATGACTGCACAATATTCAGACACGCGCCGGGTTTATAAAGCCACCCTGTATCATTAAGTCGGCAAGGACGAGCGCAACCATAGCTTCAGCGACTGGCACAATTCTCGGCAGAATACAAGGATCGTGTCTGCCAGAAATAGACAGATCAACTTCCTGCAACGTTTCTACATTAATTGAGGTTTGCTGCATTCCAACTGAGGGCGTCGGTTTTACAGCAATTCTGCAGACGACTGGAGCTCCAGTAGAGATGCCACCAAGGATTCCACCAGCTTTGTTCGTTTTAGTTTCAACCTGCCCGCCTTTTGCAGTGAACGGATCGTTCATTTCTGTTCCTTTGAGTCGTGCTGAGCGAAAGCCGGCACCAATCTCGACCGCCTTCACGGCACCAACACTCATCAGCGCTTTTGCCAGTTCTGCGTCCAGTTTTCCAAATACAGGCTCACCAACTCCCGTCGGAACATTAAAGGCGACGATTTCTGCAATTCCGCCTACACTGTCACCTGCCTTTTTCATTCGTTCAACACATGCAACCATCTCATCAGAAGCAGCTGCATCACAGCATCGTACGATGCTCCTCTCTGCTAGCATCAAATCTTCAGGACTTTCAAAAACGAACTTCGATTGTATTCCGTGAATTTCGACAACATGTCCAAGCACTCGGATATCTCGAAGCGCAAGTAACTGCTTAGCTATAGCTCCTGCAGCAACGCGTGCCGCCGTCTCACGCGCTGAAGCTCTGCCGCCACCTCGGTGATCTCGCCATCCATACTTAGCTTGAAACGTGTAATCGGCATGTCCTGGGCGCGGCACATAACGCAGCTCATCGTATGTACGCGAATCAACATCTTCGTTTTGTATGATAATGGAGATCGGCGTTCCGAGCGTCTTGTCTTCGAAAATACCGGATAATATCTGCGCTGTATCACTTTCGGATCGCTGCGTGGTGACAGAACTTTGGCCAGGGCGTCTACGATCAAGTTCTTTTTGGATATCTTCAGGAGTGATTCGCAACCCTGCAGGACAGCCGTCGATGACCGCCCCCGTGGCTGGACCATGACTCTCACCCCAAGTCGTTACCCTAAACAAACGTCCCCAGGTGTTCATAACAACATCTTAAACAATAAGTTTACACGGATTCAGCGCTCAACGACTCGAGATTTGCTCCAAGGGCGAAAATATCATCAAAAAAGTCTGGGCAGGATACTTTTACCGATTCCGCTGTGTCAATCTGAGTTTGTCCATCCGCCGCTAACGCAGCGACAGCGAGAGACATAACAATACGATGGTCTCCGTATCCTCTTAAAGAAGCTCCTTTGGGGTTTCCGCCCTTGATTCTTAAAACGTCACCCTCTTGCTTGATGTCGACCTGCATCTTGCGGAGCTCAGTAATAACGGCGGCGAGTCTATCAGTTTCTTTATAACGCAAATTTGCGACGTTAAAAATGTCAGTAGTCCCTTCTGCGTAAGCGCCTAGAACCGCGAGTATCGGAACAAGATCTGGGATGTCATTTGCATCTATGGTAACGCCATGAAGCTCAGCGCCGTCAATGGTAACCACATCATGTTGCCACGAGATGTTGGCCCCCATCTCTTTAAGAATAGTCACTATCCTCTTATCGCCTTGTTTTGATTCTAAGAGATTATGCACACTTATCCGTGAGTTCGTAATGGCGGCTGCACTAAGATGGAGAGCTGCAGACGAAAAATCGCCGGGAATGAGAAAATCTGTGTCCGCAAAGTTCTGACAGCATGGTACCATGAACTCGTTGTAGTCGGTGCTTACGTTGATCTGTGCTTGATTCAGCAATTCTAGCGTCATGTCGACATACGGCCGTGATTGTAGATTGTGTACATTTAGCGTCGTGTCTGCTTGACAAAGAGGACATGCAATTAAAAGCGCAGACAAAAACTGTGAGCTCATCGGTTTCGTAAGTGCTGATCTCCCGCCTGAAAGCACACCGTGCACGATCACGGGCGCCATCCCGTTATCCTTCGTCGCAGCAACGTTTGCCCCAAGCTCATTAAGGGCATCTATAAGTTGAGAATTCGGTCGGCCCCTCAACGATGCGTCCCCTGTCAAAACAGATGTACCATTAATTAAGGAACAGACCCCAATCATGAATCTCAACGTCGTTCCTGAGTTCTGGCAATCTATGACGTTATCCGGCGTTGTGGGTTCTCCATTTACACCATCGACAAAAAACACATCACCGACAGGATTTATTGTAGCTCCGATCGCCTCACACGCGCTCACTGTAGAGCACGTATCTTCAGAGATCAGGGGGTTAATGACTCGTGAGGCCTTTGACAAGCTAGCCATCACTATGGCGCGGTGCGTGTAGCTTTTTGACGGAGGGGCCTCTAACTTGCCGTGAATCGTAGATTGCGAGATCCTCACGTTCATAATATATGAATGATTAGAATCAATTTATTTAAACGTGTGGTA
>Ga0209584_10000582_pt1 | contig 11511 bp, 11 predicted proteins | sample NGEPerD_FD_184507 | JGI IMG/M metagenome (GOLD analysis project Ga0209584, IMG submission 184507) | Arctic peat soil microbial communities from the Barrow Environmental Observatory site, Barrow, Alaska, USA - NGEE PermafrostAB12-D... | ecosystem: Environmental > Terrestrial > Soil > Wetlands >...
ATTCAGAAGCACCGCATCGGCTGGGTCGAGGTGGCCGCCGTGTCGGTGGCCTGCACCCTGCTGGACGGCCGACCGGTCGCCGTCACCGCCAGCCGGGACGGCACCGAGCGGGTCTGGGAGCTGGCCGAGGTGGCCAACCACGGGGCGAACCGCTCACCGGACACGACGGCGCCGTCGTGTCGGTGGCCTGCACCCTGCTGGACGGGCGACCGGTCGCCGTCTCCGGCGGCCGGGACGAGACGGTGCGGGTCTGGGAGCTGGCCACCGGCCAACCATGGGGCGAACCGCTGACCGGACACACCGAAACCGTCGAGGCCGTGGCCTGCACCCTGCTGGACGGGCGACCGGTCGCCGTCACCGGCGGCCCAGTACCAGGCCGCGCACGCCTGACCCGGCACCAGACCACGAGAGCGGGACCAACCGTGGGGAGGCGCCTCCCCGCAGGGCTGTCGTTGATTCGGGTTCTGACCTCGCCAAGACCGGAACTCACCGATCAGCCGGCGAAGCCGCCTCGTCGACAGTCAGGTCCCGGACGAACCGCAGCTCGCGCACCCCGTCGACATCCACCTCTCCGGTCACCACGAAACCCGCCCTGGTCAGCACCGCCCGCGAGTCGAGGTTGTCCGGCGCCGTCAGCAGAACACCTGCACCTGACCAGGACCCCGGCGGGCGCCGCAGGTCCGGTGCCGCGACACTGCTGACATGCCTGACGACCTGCAACCCTTCCCCCGAGACTGGTCCAGCGCGCTGTGTATCGGTGCGCACCCGGACGACCTGGAATACGGCACCGCGAGTGCGGTGGCGGCGTGGACTGCGGCGGGTAAGGCCGTCAGCTACCTGCTGGTCACCTCCGGCGAAGCCGGCATCGATTCACTCGATCCCGCGGAGTGCGGCCCGATTCGCGAAGCGGAGGAACGTGCCGGCGCGGCAGAGGTCGGGGTCGACGACGTCGAGTTCCTGCACTACCCCGATGGCGTCGTCGAGTACGGCCTGCCGCTGCGGCGGGATATCGCCGCGGTGATCCGCCGGCGCCGGCCAGACCTGGTGATCACCGGCAGCCCGGACCCCCGGCCGGTCTGGGGCGGGGTGGATTTCGCCGACCACCGGGCGGTTGGTCTGGCCGGTGTCGATGCCGCCCGGGATGCCGGCAACCGCTGGGTGTTTCGCGATCTGGCGACGGACGGGTTGACACCATGGAAGGTGCGGCACACCGCGATCGCCAACTCGGTGCGACCCACCCACGCCGTCGACGTCACCGACACCATCGACCGGGGGATCGCCTCTCTGCGTGCACACCGCAGATACCTGGCGGGATTGGGGGAGTCAGCACCGGATCCGGACGACATGCTCCGCGGATTTGCCCGGATGTCGGGCGGACGGTTCGGCGGCCGGCTGGCCGTCAGCTACGAGTTGCTTGGCTGACAGCGCCCCGACCAGCTACTCGGCCGAGTCCGGCACCGCCGGTCCCAGCAAATCGTCCGCATCGACGATCCGGTAGGCGTAGCCCTGGGTCCAGCCGTGCGAGGGCAGCCCGCGCAGCGCCGCGTCGACCGCATCCCTGTCCCTGTCCGTGGGGTCGAAAGGTTCGCCGGTGGGCCGGCCCAGCGCGGCCCGCACCACCACGGACTCCCCCGGCCGCGGGTGGCCGGAGGTGTTGTGGTGGTGGTCGATGGCGGCGACCCGGCACCGCAGCGTCGCGGGCGCGGCGGCGCACCCGGTCAGGAAGTCGACGACCGTCCGCGGGTCGGCCGGGAGTGCGGTGGCGACGGTGGCGGCGCACCAGTCGGTGAACAGCGCCCAGTCCGCGGCGAAGGTCCGCCGGGTCCGCGCCGATAACACCCTGGCCGACTCGTCGGTGACGTTGACGGTGCTGGTGTCGTCGCTCATCGGTCAGAGGCCGAGGCGGGTGACGGCGTTCCCCACGAGCGGGGCGTGTTCCCGGGCATAGACCTCGAGCATCACCGGGGATCGGCGCCCGGTCTGCCGCATGATGGCGTGGGCGTCGGCCCCTTGCCGGAAGGCCTCGGTGACGAACCCGGCGCGCAGCGAATGCCCGCCCAGCCGGTCGACCTGGGCGGCGGTGAACCCCGCGGCGGCGGCGCGGCACTGGATCATCTCGTTGATGCCGTGCCCGGTCATCGCCTGTTGCCCGATGGCGCCGGTCTTGTGCACCGCCGGGAACAACGCGCGGGCCGGGTCGACGGGTTTGGGGAGTCGGGTGCTGCGGCAGCAGTGCAACACCGGCTCCTCCTCTCCCCCACCACCCCTTTCAGCGAGGGCCTGGCGGCGGAGGACCGGCAGGACCGCGCGGCGGCCGGCGCCGTCGGCGGCGGTGTCCCAGGCCTGCAGGACCTGCCGCCACCGGACGTAGACGCAGGGCGGGCAGGTCACCGGGTCCCGCCCGTAGGGCAGCGCCTTCACCGTGCCGTGGGCCTCCTGGTCGGTCTTCGAGGTACGGAGCCGGACATGCAGCCCGTCCGTGGAATGGAGGATGACGTCTTCGAGGGTGAGCGCGACCAGTTCGGAGCGGCGGTGCGCGCCGGCGAACCCCATCAGCCGCAGCGCGGCGTCCCTGCGGGCGGCCACCCCCGACGGCCAGCCGCCCGCCTCCGCCGACAACGATGTCAGCATGACCCGGATGTCTTCGAGGAGCAGCGGGGCGCGCCGGTTCGGTGGTGTGGCGCGGATGCGGCGGATCCCGGACAGCGCGCGGCGGACCACCTCGGACCGGCCGGGCGGGTCGAGGCCGGCGGCGGTGTGCACCTGGTTGATCGAGGCCACCCAGCGGGTCAATGTCGCGGGGGCGTACCGCCAGCGCCCGACGCCGGTCTGCTCGGCGGCGGCCTCGGTGACGTAGTGCGCCAGCACGGCCGCGGGCGCCGGCAGCGGGGGGAAGCCGCCGGCGCCGGCCCAGGTGGCGAACCGCCGCCAGTCGGAGCGGTACGCGATCTTCGTGGACGCCGCCGTGGAGGCATGCATCGCGTCCAGCACCCTCGCCAGGGCCTCCGGCGGCAGCGTCCGCTCAGCATCAGCTATTCGGTCGAAACCGGCAAGAGCCGTTGCCGCGGTGTCAGCCAGCCGCCGCAGTTGTTTACTCCGCAAGGGCGGCGGACTCCCCGCCCCGAGCGCGGCGGGCACCGGCGGCGGGTCGTCCGGGGTGACGGCGGGGTCCGACCCGGTGACCGCTCCGGCGATGATCCCGATGGTGTCCGCGGAGCACGCAGGCCCTGGTGGACGCGGGCGCGGACGCGGTCAAGCCTGCGGGGTGTCGTTCTCCCCCACCGGTTACCTCCTCGACCTCGGTCGCCCCTGGTCGCGGACCGTCGAGCTCACCGTAAGCAGCCGCGGGAAAGATCTTGCGGAGGATCGCCGGACCAGGGCGTTGTCGGTTTCACTGGCTGTTGGGTTACCTCCGACAATCTCCGTGGTGGCAGGCAGGGCTGGTGGGCCAGGCAGGGCTGATCGGCGGATCGGGGCGGCCGGCCGGGCTGGCCGCCCTTCCCGCAACATGTTCGGGCTCAGGCAAGTTCGTACTCGCTCATGTGGCGGAGCGTCGCCTCGATGGGCTCGACCTTCACGACAGTGATCTCCATGTCGTCACCTCCTCCCTTGAATTCGCACGGACTATGGGCTCTCGACGAGACCGCGGCCACGGCTCACCCGGATTGGAGTCCGGCTCGGTGCAGCAGCCAGATGCAGAGCTCCCAGCCGTTTCCGGCGCCGCGGCAGTAGGCCGTGATATCAGTCGCTTCCGACGACTCACGCGCCTGGGGCCGACGCCGTGCGTGCCCTTCGTTCGGGATGAACTTGGACGCCCTTGAAGAGGAGAGCCGGCGGGCGATCGGCGCTCGTTACACAGAAGTGGGTAAGGCGGTGCTCGCCGGTCGCTCGGCCGTCGGCCCCACAGTTGTTGCAGGGCATGGACATTGCGCAGGGTCGGGCCGCGGGGAAGGCACCGCTCGGGGCAGTCGCACTACTCCGGCGGTGAGCTCCGCTCGCAGCAAGAATCGGGCAGCTCGCCGCATCACATCGCGGCGTTGCGGCTGTGAGCTGCGCTCACAGCCTCCGTGATCGCCCGTTCCAGCCCGTGCGAGATCCGATTCAGCGCGTGCGGACTCGGGCTAGCGCCAGATCCCGACGCGCCTCGGAAGCGAGACCGCGGCGCTGGTGACGGCGATCGCCACCCGGTGATTGACATCGAGCACGACCTGCAGAAAAGCGAAATACCGTTCGACAGCCCTGAGCGGGTCGATGAATTCCAGCGCGACCGCCACACTGCTCTGGCCGACGGGGGCTCCCAGCGGCGGCACCGTGGCGCCGGGTTCTCGGGCCGATCCGCTACCCCTGGGTGCTGCCGGATTGCCGACCGCCGGGACAGGTTCGGTCTCGGGGGCTTCCTGGGCAGCGACGTCCTCCGGCTCGGCGACCGGCGACGCAGCCACCAGCCTCGGACCCAGCTGTGCTGCCACTGCGCTGGATCGCTCGGGCGGCGTGCTGCCGGTGAACAGCCCGCCGAGGTTCGGCCGGGAACTCGGTGTCATACCGCCACCTCCACCCGCGACCGGCGCTCGCGCTCGGTGATCGCGGCCAGCACCTCATGGGCCAATGCCGTGTAGTCTCCGGCAAGCCTTGCGGCCGAAGAATCCCGACTCAACAGGCTGTCCCCGGTGTCGACCTTGACACCCTTGCGCAGCCGGTTGATCCGCGACGATTTGTCTCCGTGATGCACCTGCTCCAATTCGTGCGGCAGCAGGCCTCGGCTCCGCATATCGACGGCTGCACTTTCGAGATACCGGACGGACGTGCCGAAGACCGGCGCGGCGCCGCCGAGGGTTTCGTCCAGTGCGGTCTGCACCCGCTTGATCAGGCGAGTGCTGCCCGCACGTACGCCGAACAGCACGACGCCGAGCAGGGTGAGATCAGGGTTGACCGTCCGCGCCGCGGCAAATCTCTGCGCCACGACGACAAGGCCGTCGAGGCTGGCTTCGTCCGAACGAGTGGGGATGATCAGGTAGTCCGATGCGGCGAAGACGAGCTCCTGCAGGATCGGCTCACCGGGAGGGGTGTCGATCAGCACGAGGTCGTAGTCCTTGTCGGTGCCCGCCGGCCGAACCCGATCGACGGCCGGCCGCAGGCCCGGCAGTGACGCGCCGCGCGCTCCCCGAGAAGTGAACGCGGCCCCGACGTCCCACAAAGCGGGTCCGCCCGGAACGACGTCGAGTCCGTTCCGCACTCCCCTGCTGACCTCCACCGGGAGTCCGTGGGTGATCGCGAGGCCGAGGCTGCTGCCGTCCTGCAGGCCGTACCCCAGATCGCGTCCGAGGTTCCCCTGCGGGTCGGTGTCCACCACCAGCACCCGACGGCCCTCCGACGCGGCCTGGCCGGCCAGCCCGGCGGTCAGCGTGGTCTTACCCACCCCACCTTTGCCGTTGGCGATCGCGACTACTCGTCGCATGCCGCACATCCTTTCGCGAAAGTGTCTGCAGGCATCGTCCCGCCGGGACACCGTAGCGACGTCGATGCCACGCCGATGCGACAGCGACTATTGCCTACGACCGACACAGACGGCACCGACGCCTCCGCGAGGAGCGTGCCGCGACCCTGATCCCGGACGGCCGCGCGCCGGCTCACCCCCAGACCGACTGTGGGAAGCCGGCGCGTGGCTGTCGACGCATCATCCAGGGGCTACGACGACGGCAGCAGGTGCCGCATGGACCTGGCAACCAGATCGTTGCGTTCGTCGGGGTGCGAGCCCTTCGTAGCCGAAGCCGGCGTAGATCGTGTCCTGCGTGGTCGTGATGGCACCCTCCTCGAAGCCGAGCTGGGTTCGGCTCCAATCGTTGGAGTTGGCAACCGAGCCCTCGGGCGAACCGACGACCGACCAGCGTCCGAGACGGGCTTCGCTGGCGATCCTGACATCGAAAGGCCCTGCCCCGATGGTCCGGCGACCGTGCAGCTCTGCAGATAATTCGCCGGGCACATAGAGTGTTTGGGTGCGCGCACGCGGGCAGGTCGCGACAAACTCACGGCGAGTCGGCGCGGCGATGCCCTGGCCTACGCGGATGTGAATGTCGACGGCCGGCTACCTTCGGTCGTCGGCTCGGGCCGTGCGCGGGAGGACATGCAGTGATCGCCGAGCAGGTCACCGACCCGATCGCATTTCATGCCGAGGGCCCTGTGTGGTCAGCCCGGTGGGGCGGCCTGCGGTGGGTGGACATGTTCGCCGGCGACGTGTTGTCGCTCGCGGACGACGGCACCGTGAGCCGGCGGCATGTCGGCAGCGTGGCCGCGGCCGTCCGGCCACGTACCCGCGGCGGTGCCGTCATCGCGGTGGAACGCGGTTTCGTCCTCGAGGAGCCGGACGGCACACTGATCGCCCTGGACGAGGTGTGGCACGACGATCGGGTCCGGATGAACGAGGGCGGCTGCGACCCGCACGGCCGCTTCTACTGCGGGTCCATGGCGTACGACCAGCAGCCGGGCGCGGCGGCGCTGTACCGCCTGGACCCCGATTGCTCGGTCCGGCCCGTGCTCGACACCGTGACGGTGTCCAACGGCCTTGAATGGAGTCCGGACGGGTCGCTGGTCTACTACAACGACACTGCAGAAAGCCGGGTCGACGTCTTCGACTATGACGAATATTCGGGGCTGCGCCATCGCCGCGCCTTCGTGCACGTCCCCGACGGCAAACCAGACGGGCTGACCGTCGACGCGGCCGGGTCTGTCTGGGTCGCCCTCTACGGGGGCGGTGAAGTCAGGTGCTACCTGCCCGACGGCGTCCTGGCGGACGTCGTCCACGTGGCGGCCAGCAACGTCACGGCCTGCACGTTCGGCGGGCCGCGGCTGGATCGGCTCTACATCACCACGTCCCGGGAGGGCCTGGCACCCGGCGACGAACCGCTGGCCGGCTCGCTGTTCGTGGCTGATGTGGCCGTTACGGGGCGGCCGGTACGCGAGTTCGCCGGCTGACCTTCGGATTCAGCCGCACCCGCGATGATCCACTGCGGATCACTTCCCGCGAAATCGCCCAGAAGGCGGCGGAAGTCACTGCAACCGTCGCCCTCGACACAACTGTCGCCCTCGGCGCCGTTCACTACTATGTTCGGTCGATAAGTATCGCATCCCTTTGACAACGCGGACAGGGACACACCCGGTGACGACCGCTCGCGTGTCGCGATGACATCGAGGCCGACGCATGGGCCCGTCCCCCGGAGGGTGGAATCGGCGCAATGGAACCCGCTGAGCACGACGCCATGCAGGCATCGTTGATCACGCTGGGCCACACTTTCTTCGCGCTGGACGCCGCGCTGACCAAACCCGCCGGGGCTCCGTCGTCACGAGAAGGTCTGGGGCTGACGGGCGCGCTGACGCTGGTCGTGGTCGCCATGGCCGGCCCCGCCCGCCCCACGGCCATCGCGCAGGTCACCGGACTGTCGACCGGGGGCGTCACCCTGCTGCTGGACCGGCTCGAAGGTGATGGATTGCTGCAGCGGGCCTACGGCGTCGATCCGCAGGACCGACGCGCGGTGATCGTCAGTCTGACCGAAACGGGGCGACGGACGCTGGCCGAGCTCGACGACGTCGTGATCGCACACTCGTCGGATCTGGTGGCGGCGCTGACAAGCCTGCAGCGCGAGGCCACGGCAGTACCACCTGGGAAGCGGCGGCGGGCACGCACCTCTGGGACGCCGCACGGCCATGCTTCGTCGGGTGCGGTGGCGCCGCGCGCCCTGATGACGTTGTTCGCGCTGGTCAACGTGTTCGATGTGGCCATCCTTCAGGTCGTGGGCGAAGGAGGGGCAATCTCGATCACCGACCCGAGACCGGTCACCCTGATCTTCGAGCTGCACCGCGACGGCGAGCTGTGGTTGAACGACATCCCCGGGCTGATCGGCCGATCGCGAGGAACGGTGCACACCTTGCTGCGGCAGATGGAGGCCGAGGGGTTGACCGAGCGTTTCCGGGCATCGGCCGGCAATCGGTCAGGGTCCAAAGTGCGCCTCACCGCCGCGGGCACCGCGCTGGTGCAGTCACTGCTTCGAACGCTCCACGGCCAGCTGCCCGCCTTGTCGGCGGCGATCGACGACTTCGTGACGTCGCTGCGCCGCTGACCGGACCTTCATCCGCGCGATTCGTCGCGGCGATCGGCAGCCTGCATACTGCGGTTTCGCTCGGATTCGCGCGCAATGGCAGTGCGACAGGGGACGGCCGCTCGACTGCAGGGAGGCGAATTCGATGGTCGAACCGCCGACAGGTGTGTCGGACAAGGCGCCGGCCCCCCCGGACAGCCCGTCGGGTGTGCGCGACGAGCAGCCGGCGGTGGTGGCGCCGTCCGGCGCGATCATCGGGGACGACAAGGACGAGCAGGCGCGGGCGTCCGGCCTGGTCACGGTGCCCTGGCACCCGGACGGCTCCGGGCCCGTGCCCACCGCCGACGGACCGGTCGAACACCGCTGGCGCAAGATCATCGGGCGAACGCTGGGGAAGGCGTGGGGCGACTCGCTCTTCGGACTGAGCTCGCAGGCGGCATTCTGGTGCGCGCTGTCCACCGCTCCGTTCCTGCTGGCGCTTCTGGGACTGTCCGGATTCTTCGCCAGCTGGCTGTTCGGCCCTGACACCATGACGGCGATCCGCAACGAGGCCACGAATTTCCTGAACACCGTTTTCAATGCGGAAGTTGCCAACGACCTGCTCGGCAACACGATCGACACGATCCTGAGCAACGGGCGGACCGAGGTGATCTCGGTCGGTTTGATCATCAGCCTGTGGGCCGGGTCGTCGGCGCTCTCGGCGTTTATCGAGGCGATCACCATCGCGTATTGCCAGCACGAGTTCCGTCATCCCGTGGTGGAGCGGTTCTTCGCCCTCGGGTTGTACATCCTGGCGCTGGCCGCCGAACTGGTGTTGCTGCCGTTGGTGGCCATCGGACCTGACCAGCTGCCCAGACTGTTCCCGGACAGCTGGCGACCGGTCGTCGAACTCGTGCTGGCCCAGATCTACTACCCGGGCGTCGCCGTCGGGCTGATCCTGATGGTGGCGACGTTGTACAAGGTCGCTCCGAAGCACAAACACGCCTGGTATCGCGGGCTACCGGGAGCGGGGCTTGCGGCCACGGTCTTTCTGGTGGCCAGCACCGGACTGCGGCTGTACCTGTCCTACGTCTACAGCCACGGACTCACCTACGGTGCGCTCGCCACCCCGATCACGTTCCTGCTCTTCTACTACTTCATCTCGATGGCGATCATCATCGGGGCGCAGTTCAACAACGCGCTGCTGGAGTACTACCCACCCGTGGTGAAGATGCCGGGTCGCAGCTCCGAGGCTCCAGCACCGGGTTAGGAGACACCGCCAGACGGACGGCTTTCCTGTTCGTCTGCAACGGCTTTCGCGGTGTCAGGGGCGCCGCCCAGGGCGTCCCGCACCCGATCGCGCCGCCGCTGATAGGCGGCGTCGAATCGTTGATGCGACTTCGTGAGCTTCGCGGCGCCCTTCGGGCCGGAATACCGTCGCCGGGCCCATGCCGACGTCGGCTTGGCCAGCCGGATGGCACCGACCGTCGCCACGATGGGGATCACGATCCCGATCAGCCCGGTCGCGAGCTTGCCCTTGACGAAGCAGACACCCGCGACCGCCAGGTGGAAGACCACCAGCGTCACGTACAGCCAGTTCGCGATCCCCTCGGTGTTGCCCGGGCCGACCGGGGACGCCTGTAGCAACAGCACCGCGCCCAGCGCGCCGGCGATCATGATCGCGTCGATCGACTTGCGGCCGTCCTCGCCCCAGTAGACGTCATCGAGGTGGAACCACAGCGCGAACTCGTCCAGGGCGAGCGCGGCACCGACTCCGAACAGCGCCGCCAGGACCTCGGTCCACGGCGACCCGGGGTCGTAGCGGAACTCGAGCAGGCCGGAGAGCAGCACCAGCAGGATGCCCCACACCTGGTGATGCACGTGGACGCCGGCGATGTAGATGTCCGAGAAGCCGCCCCCATCATCGGGTTTGTCGTCGTTGGTCACCGGTGCGGTCTTCTTGGCCCGGATTCGCCTGGTGATCCCCCGGGTGATCGCGAACGTGACAAGAAAGCCGATCAGCGCCCACACCGCTGCGGCGCGCCCGGTGTCGACCAAAACCCGCTGATACCAGTCCACTCAGTGCGACCCGATCTTGATGATGGCGATTTCAACTGTTTTCCGAGTGTGCGGCACCAGGGTCACGGCCAGCAACTTCACTCGCGACACGGTGTCGTCACGAGTCGGCCTGGTCACGCGGCCGCAATGACGAACCAGACCGATGCCAGAGCGGCCGCGAAGGTGACCAGAGCAAGCACACCGGCCGGCGTCTTCTGCTTCGCGTCGGTTGCCAGGATGCCGAGTGTGCCGAAGTCCCACAGCGCGTGCAGGACCATCCCGACGATCAGGGTGCCGGTGGTCATCAGGGTGACGTACAGCGCTGTGCCCGCAAAGAAGGCCGTCGCCAACTGGGCCAGTGTTGCCCGCACGGACTGTCCGAAAAGTGCATTCATCGCGTGCAGCAACGAGAACAGCACAGAGGTGATCAGCCAGACCGCCAACTCCCCACTGCCGCCCTGGCGCAGGCCCACCACCAGAAGGCCACGGGTGGCGAGTTCCTCGGCGAAGCCGACGAATAGGCAGCCCACCAGGACGAGCGGCAGGAGTTTTGCCTGCGGAGACCGGTAGTCGATCGTCGCGATGTTGATCACTGCCACGGCAGCGAAGAGGGCCGGCACGACGAACGCCCACCCGGGTCCCGATCTGGAGCCCTCGAATAGTGCGGAGTTCCACCAGCCGAGCCAGGTCGTGACGATGGCCAACAGCAGCGCGCCGAGCCCGACGGGCAGGACGATGCCCCGCAGCACGTGCGCGCGGCTGTCAACCAGTGCGTCGTAGCGAGTTCCGGTGACCTGCCAGATCACCCCGACCAGCACCATGTACGCGACGAAAATCCCGATGGACATCAACGCCGGATGATCGGTGCTCGTCAATGCTCGCTCCCGACGATCCATGCATGGCTGAGTGGATGGGCGCTGACCGGAACCCTGACCTGCTCTCGTTACGCGGGTTGCCGCACGAATGCCGCTGGCCGGACGCCCTTGCGCAGGATGATCACCAGCCCGACAACCGCTAGGAGAACCGCGATGTATTGGAGTGACGAGAGGAGGCGTGCGGGTGAGTCGGTGGCGCCGTAGGCCGAGGCGATCAGCGTGTTGAAGTCCCAGAAGGCGTGCAGGAGCATGGCCCAGACCAGCGCGCCCGTGTTGCGTCGCACGACATAGAAGACGGTGCCGGCCAGGAAGGCCAGCCCGATCTGCGCCACGGTGACGCCACATCGGCACCGAATGCGATGTTGAGCGTGTGGATCGCACCGAAGATCAGGCAGCTGAAGAACCACACCCACACCTCGGGCAGGCTTCCCCGCAGGCCCACCAGGCCCAAACCGCGGCACAGCATCTCCTCGGAGAACCCGATGAGGAGGGTGCCGACGATCAGGAAC